>Ga0209572_1000431_pt1 | contig 63312 bp, 46 predicted proteins | sample EBPBio232012_DNA_FD_185867 | JGI IMG/M metagenome (GOLD analysis project Ga0209572, IMG submission 185867) | Wastewater treatment Type I Accumulibacter community from EBPR Bioreactor in Madison, WI, USA - Reactor 1_1/23/2012_ DNA (SPAdes)... | ecosystem: Engineered > Bioreactor > EBPR >...
AAGTGTCTGACTCCCGCTTTCGTGGCTTTTTCCGTATTGAACACAAATACACACAAATCCGCTTTATTCAACAATACAATGGAGTCACTGATAAGCATGATTGGAGGAGTGTCGATCAGCACATAATCATACTTCTGCTTAACACTGTTCAACAACTCGTCTACACGAGCATGCAATACCAATTCAGAAGCATTTGGCGGTACAGGTCCTGAGGTAATAATGTCCAAATTTTCAATTTGACTATTGTATATAGAATGCGAGTAGTCCGTTTTTCCAATTAAGAATGAAGAAATACCACTCACATTTTCAATCCGAAAAGTTTTATGAATTTTCGGTTTGTGCATATCAAAGTCAAGCAACAAAACTCTTTTAGATGCTTTAGCCAATACCGCTGCCATGTTAGCCGAAACAAAGGTCTTTCCCTCACTCGGGTGTAACGAAGTAATTAGAATAACCTTAGATCCTTCTGTATTTGGGAGCAAAAACTGCATATTAGTTCTGACCGAACGAAACGCCTCACTGACGTTAGAGCGTGGATTCGTTGAAATGACAATTGGATCACCATCGATTTCCTGATAATTAGGTATTCCTCCCAATATAGTGAGTTTAGAGATGGACTTCAACTCTCTTACATTTTCAATTCGCTCGAAGAAAATGAGACGAACAAGTCCAATCAACAGGGATACTATCAACCCGATACCAACCGACATATAAATGAACGACTTCTTATCAGGCCCAACCACCCCAAGTGATCTGGCATTTTCTATTACGCTCGTCTGAGGAATAATACCGGCTCTTGCGATTATAGTATTTGCCTTCTTTTCCAAAAGAAAGGTGTAGAGCTTTTCATTAACTTGTAGTTTGCGGTCTATAGCAAACAAATCGCGCTGGGTTCTTGGTATGGTCTTCAGTTCCGCTTCTAATTCTATCCCGCGTTGGGTTAACTCTTTTATTTGGAGATTAATCGCCTTCTGATTGTCGGATATGTAGCGGAAAATATTATTTCTAATCGTTTTTATGGATGAATCTATTCTCTGAACACGGTTGTCAATCGGTTTCATTGAAATTAAGAGATTAACCCGCTTTTCTTTCAAATCATAAAGTTCTGCAGTGAATTTTGAGAGAACTCCATCATTTTCCAGGTAGTATAAAGGCGGGACTATCAGTTCATCCTTCTCATAAACCAAAAAATCCTCCAGTCCTTTCAGACCTTGTAACCTAAGTTCAAGCCTTGCAATATCTGCCTCACTTGAAGCTAAGGATCTGAATGCCTCGTTTTGTTCTCGGGATAAATCCAAGATACCCTTTGAGTCTTTAAACAACTCAAGTACCGTTTCAAGAGAGTCAATAATGTTTGTAATTTCTACTACCTGCTTATCAATGTAAGATTGCGTATTCTCGTTTACTGAAAGCTCATTTTGAAGCGTATAGTTTATGTATAGTTGTGCCAGAGTGTCAAGAAAAATGCGAGCTCGACTCTCCAACTGATCCTGCATTTTTAGGCTGAGAATACTCGTATAAGAAACGTTATCTATTGTAAGGGCCGATTTGAATGCACCAATCAAATTCTCAGGGCTATTAACAGAGAACTGAAAATTTTGTTCCTGAAGGCTCTTTAAACTCAATTCGTCAACCCAAGGCAACAAGTCTATTTGAATATGAAAATTAAGGTCTTCATACAATTTGCCAAACTCAAACTCCTGATAGAGCTTCTTCCCTTGGAAAACGTAGCTTAAGGAATATCGATTGAGATCAATAACTTTTAGAATAAATGGCTGCTTGAAAAGCTTCCGATCCATTCTTTTCCAGTCACAGGCTATTGTAAAATGAGCAAAGCGATCGACTTGCTCCGTTTTTACGCGACCTACTAAATAATAATTATGGGTAAAATCACATTTTGCCAGCACATCGCCAATCATATTGTAAGAGCCTATTACGCGCTTTTGATTGGTGATGTCCTGTAGCAAGGAGTAATAACCTAAATTCTTATATATCTGAGATTGATAGTCATATGTTTCTGAAGACTTGAGCAATATTTCCGCTCGGGCGGCATAAACATTGGGTAATCGGTGCGTATAAAACAATGCAAACGTCAATCCCAACGCACTAAAAAGAATCATCAAATACCAGTTCTTGCCAAGAAACTTAATGACGGGCCGTAAATCATCGGCATCAACAAAACTTGACCTTTGAGGAGGCGGAGTTGCCATACTAAATATCTAAATTACCTGATTTTTGAAGGAGCGCAAATATAACAGAAGGAATTGCCTGCTCGAATTAGTTTCAAAATAGAGAAAATTTTGTTGAGATAGAACCCTATAAGGTTTACATTTGCTTTGCCGTAGAAGCGGCATATTCAAAAATAGCTGCGTGAATGTTTAAGAAAGTTGTAATAGTGGTATTCGCTTTTTGCCCATTTTTTCTATTCTCACAACCAGGGCCAGCTGGTGGAGAGTTACCTCCGTGCGAGGAAATCGGTATACCCGGTCCAGGCTTTAATGAACCTTGTATTCCAATAGACGGGGGCCTTTCTCTGTTAATTGCAGCAGGTCTTGCTTACGGTGGCAAGAAGGCTTTGGACAGTCGCAGAAAAGCTTAATGCGATCGCTTTTATTAGCCCCTCTAAAAATCCCTGTTGTGCGTTTCATACTGATAGGTACAGTCATGTACTTAGGTATGTATTTTTTCTACGAGTTTTATATTAATCCAAACACCAATATTGACGAGTACATCATTGATAACCTTGTTGGAATAGGCGATTTCGTTCTGAGGTCGATTGGTTATGACCTTACTACCTATGAACCTGAACCGTTTCGAAATCGAATAGGCATAGAGGGATCATTAGGCGTTTTTATCGGAGAGCCGTGCGATGGATTCATCTTGTTCGCGCTTTTTCTGGCGTTTATAGTCGCTTATCCGGGGGCTCTGAAACACAAAATTTGGTTTATCCCATTAGGTATTTTGCTTATTCATCTGATTAATGCCCTGCGTGTGATTGCTTTGGTTCTTATTATGAGCAAACATCCTCAATGGCTTTCTTTTAATCATGACTATACTTTTACGATTATTGTCTATGCGTTCGTTTTCTTGTTGTGGTGGGTTTGGATCAATAAATTCTCTTCGTCTGGTAAGAAGCTGAAAACGACATGAAAAGCCGATATTTTTTGATTGTGATTCTCTTGTCGTTAGGCTTGTGTGCCGGGTTCTTACAAGAATACCTCAAAATAAACGTGAACTATATCCTCGAAACGGGTCGTCAAATCCCTGGGTTTTTTAGTATGGATGAGGAAAAAAAAAAGGCATGGATTGAGTACAAGAAAAAAAATGCTCCTAACGATTTCTATCATAAGCCCGAAACCATTACCGCACTTTACAGCTTGAAAGAACAAACACTTGAGCAAATAAAATGGATTAACACTATCGCTTTTATAGGTGTTTTTCTTTTTCTGAATGTTAGTCTTGTTAGGTTGATTACCGGAAACAATCAACTCGCACGTTGGATGTTATATCTTTATGGTGCATTCTTTATACTCGCACTCATCGTTTTCTTACTTGGGAAATTGACAGGCAAACTGGAAAATACTTATATGCTTAGCCGTGAGATTGTGGGCGGTCTTCAATCGCTCATTCCTTTGATGATAATGCTTCCTGCAATTTGGGTTGCGGAAAAGATGAATAAAAAAACAGATAGCCAATGAAAACGATCGAAAGTATGAGTGCCGACTCAAGAGTATGGATTTATCAGGCCGACCGCAAACTTAGTGATGCAGAAGTTGATTATATAGAATTGAATGGTTTTCAATTTATTGAAGAATGGAGTTCGCATGGCGCAAACATGGACGCGTCTATAGGAGTGTATTACAACAGAATTCTGGTTATTGCGGCCGATGAATCGCAAGCCCAAGCTAGCGGTTGCGGAATAGATAAATCTGTTCGGTTTGTGAAAGAACTTGGAGAATCTCTCAATATGGATTTTTTTCAACGCACTCAAGTGCTGTATAAAGATTCCAACGAGATTTTAGAAAAACCAATACATGAGTTTTGGGCGATGCGGAAAGCCGGCATTATCCAAGATAACACAATTGTTTTAGATAATACAGTTAAAACTGTAGGTGACTTGTTATCCTCTTGGGAAGTTCCTTTCAAGAAGAGTTGGCACGCAGAGATGTGGGGGCGCTAATGGATTTAACCCTTTAAGTCCGTTTGACCAAAATGCAAGGGTAGCAAGTTCTTAATGCTTTTTATTCTATAGACTTCACCGCTTTCGCCATACATCAAGACAGTTATTCCTGTATTTTGATTCATCTCATATTCTAGCATTGCTTGACGGCAAGCTCCGCAAGGCGCTATTGGTCTGGTTATGGAATACGATTCGGCAGAAGCTGTAATTGCAATTTTGTTTATTGCCACTCCCGGATGTTGGGCACCGGCTGAATAGATGGCAACGCGTTCTGCGCATAAGCCACTCGGATAAGCCGCATTTTCTTGATTATTTCCATGTACTATCAAACCATTTTGAAGATGAATAGCAGCCCCTACCTTAAAACGGCTATATGGCGCGTATGCCTTACCTTTTGACACAATTGCCTCTTCAAGTAATTGGTATTCGTCTGCTGGCAAATCCTCCTTGACGCTGAATATTTCTATTTCTGTATAAATGGTTTCTGTTTTCATGTTGAACGTAAAGGGAGTATGAATTAAAATTCCATGACTGCTAATGCGCTATTTTTTTACCAGCAGCACTACCGCATGCGCCACCAAACCTTCTTCACGGCCTATAAACCCCATTCGTTCATTGGTGGTGGCTTTAATTGAAATCAAATCAGCAGTAATTGACGCGGCCATACTGATAGCCTCTTTCATGGAAGGCACAAAGGAAATTATTTTCGGTCTTTCAAGGCAAAGTGTGCTATCAATATTATTGATTTCCCAACCCGCTTCCCGCATCAATCGGCAGGTTTCCTTAAGAAGAATTTTCGAATCAATTCCTTTATACATTTCATTAGTATCAGGAAAGTGAAATCCTATATCCCCAAGATTGGCCGCTCCCAGAATCGCATCGCAAATAGCATGGAGTAAAACATCAGCATCACTATGGCCAACAGCACCTTTTTCAGAGGGAATTTTCACTCCTCCCAACCACAACTCACGACCATAGTCTAATCGGTGAACATCAAAGCCTTGCCCAATGCGGTAGTTCATCAAAGAAAACCTATTCTTCTTCCGAATCTCCGGAAGCGTTTTGACCTTTGCCTAAAGCGAAACGTAATGTAAAACGCAGGGTATTGGCAAGCGGATTCTGCTGAGTAGTACTTATTAAGTAAGACACATCAATGGTCAACACCTCATAAGTCAATCCCAATCCCATTGTAATAAACTGGCGATTTCCTTTTGTGTAGTTTTCATAGAAGTAGCCTGCTCGCACAGCAAACATTTGAGAATAAGAATATTCTAAGCCGCCACCAATATTGATTTCTCTTAACTCCTCTTTAAATACCGATCCGGAAATTTGATTCCCCTCGTTGTCTATATCACCAGGAGCATCATAAAAAGACTGAACAATTCCCGTAGCCGTTCCAACATTGGGATCCAAACCATAAAGAATAGTATCACCATCCAATGAATAGCGTGGAGGAGTTGGAACGAGTAGTTTATTGAAATCAATAGTCATCGTCAACTCATTGAATTTATCCATTTCTACGGTATAAGCCGTTCCCAACTTCAAGTTAGCCGGGATAAAATCACGCTTGTCTGAATTAGTGTAGCGCATTTTGTTCCCAATATTCGAAATGTTCGCGCCCAAATTAAGAGTCGATTTTTTTCCCGCCATTTTCAAATTGGGGTTAGTATAGAATACAGAAATGTCTGTAGCTACCCCTTGACCTGGACGGCTATCAGCACCAAGCACGTTTTGACCACCAGTAAGATTGGAATAGATATAACGAACGGCTATACCGCCACTTAGCTTGTCATTGAATTTTTGACCAAATGAAACATCAAGCGCAAATTCATTCGGTTTAAAGTCACGCACCACGGTGCCTTGCTCATCTGTAAAAGTGATATTACCTAAAGTAAAATAGCGTAGCGAACCACCTACAGTCTGGTTTTTGCTCAGCCTTTTATATCCGCTCAAGTAGGCAAGGCTCATATCATTAACCAAAGCACGAAGCCAAGGAGAATAACTCATTGATAGCTCTACATCTTTATCAACAAAAGCGAGTTTGGCCGGATTCCAAAATGTCGCGCTTGAGGAAGGACTCAACGCAACACCTGCATCGCCCAAAGCTCCGGAACGAGAATCTGGTGCAATTTGTAAAAATGGAACTGCTGTAGTAATAGTGTTCAGTTGCCATGTACTGCGAACCTGCCCATTATTGGTCAATTGCGCAAACGAATTAACCGACATTAAAACAGAACAAATGAATAAGAAACGATTTTTATACATGTTGAGATTAGTCTCTAAAAAATGCAGTGGGCAAATATACGCAAGCCGTGCAGTTAAGGTTCTATTTAAGGATAACCAGCTTTTCAAATTGCTCTGCTTTTTGGCCTTCCGTATTGCGAATTTCCACTTTATATACATAAACTCCCTTTCCGATAATATCGCCAAAATCATCACGGCCATCCCATGCAATGGGTTCAGTTCTGAACCCATTTTGTCTAGCTGTTTGGGTAATTGTCTTCACCAATTTTCCGCTAACCGTAAATACCTGAATACGCACATCCAAAGTTTCACAAGATTGGTTGTGCTCAAACATGAATGAAGTATTTGTTGTAAACGGATTTGGATAATTCAATACGTGCTTTAATGCTAAGTCAGCTTCTTCGGTAACTACAAAGTCTAACGTGGCAATGGAAGAATTATTATGTACGTCCCAAACTTTCAGAGTAAGACTATGGCTCCCAATTGGTAATGATAATAATTGGTATTTAACCTTGCCACTTTTATAAGTATCCAAATCAGATTCGTAGTAATCGTTCAATACTAACGGATTTTGCATATCTCCATCAATCGTGAGCGTTAAGTCGTGGCCAATGCCGTTGCCCACGGTATTAATTCCATTTTCATCCCGCAAACGTGCTAAAAGGTAAGGGCGTGTATCGGTTATTCCTCCTGACACAAAGGTTGAATCGTTAAGAAACAAATCAATCTCCGGACCAACCTTGTTTAACTGAACTCCAGATAAAGAACTTCCAATATCAAAGCCTTGATTGTAGCCATGTCCGTCATCATTTCCGGACAGCGCATAAAAACTAACTCTACCCTTTCCGACAGAGTAATTAATATCATATGGCACCACAAACTGAAAGGAAAACTGTCCATTCGTAACAGTCGCTCTTCCTTTAAAAATTACACGATTAAACGTGTTAAACTCTTGTACAATACCTCCATCGTTATTCTGAGTTTCCACTTTCGTCATTTTATCATATACAGTGGGATAAACATATCCATTAAATCCGCTCAAAACATTGCCGTTTTGGTCTGTTAAATAGCCCTTCATTTCTACCTGTTGAAGCGCCTTGAGCGTGTCGGTAAATTGTGTTACTTCGATACCATTGATGTGTGAGTTGACAACGTTATACCTAGGATAAGCCATTTTCAAGGCTGGGTCACCAAGTAAACTAAAATTCGCACGGCTTGCATTACTTCCACCTACTCCATTTTTTGTAAGTTGATTTATTTTTCCCAATGTGAGTTCGGCTATTTCAGTTTCACGTAAAGCAACCTCAAAAAAAGCCTCATCAATTTCTTTATTAGACCCAACAAAAACTACTCTAGTGGTAGTGAGCATGGCTATGGCCCCTCCTTTAGGATTCAAAACCAACAGCTCACCCGCACTCTTAAATCCAGGGTCATCATATCTGGCTAATTCGCAGGTTGCCGTGAGAAAAACCGGCATACGATACAGATTGGTCCATGATTTTATCGTGTTAATGTCAAGCACCCGTTCATGCGCCCATCCTCGCTCACCCCCATGTCCCAAATATGTTACCAGTAATGCGCCATTCTGAACACGATTGCGGATGGCCTCTTCCGCTTCAGGATAACGCTCACCACCAGGAGTTGTTTCCTGTTTATAGGCATCCATATATATTTTGATAATATCATACTCCGGATTGCGCGATTGGAGCGTATCAGCGAACTCATCGGAATGAGCTAGGTGATAGTATTCATTCGGTAAATCGCCTCCATCCTGGTCGTCAGCAACGAATACTAGATTGTTGCGCCAATTTCCATAAGGAGATTGAACATCGTCCTCTTCGCAAACTGTACATGAAGCCGCACCGTTAGAAGTATTTTCAGAAATGTAAGCCCTAATTTTGTTTACGTAAGATAATGCTTCAGAAATGTTGGAAGCGCAAATCCGGCCAACACCTGCGTCTAACGAGTTTGTAGTCGCTCCATTGTCATTATCGGATAGATATACATAATAGTCATCACTTACGGAAGATGCTGTTGGACTCAACGATTCATTGGTTTCGAAAACAATGACATTGTTTCCAGTAAATGCGCTAACTCCTTTATTCTTCGAGTAATCGCCATCGCCAAAAAGAACCAAGTTCTGTGGCATTTTTTCGGTATCTCCATTGGCGCGGTCATAGAGCATTTTCATCAACATTCTTGGCGCTATAACATCCGGATTACCGCTTGAAAATTCGTTGAATACCGCCACCGTATTGGTCAACAACACCGTGAGTCCTTCGGCAGTGTGGATATCTGCCAATTGTTGGGCGGCATCCATAAGCTTTGGAGCCGCAATAATTACCAAGTCTATATTCTCTGCAGCGTGTAGATTTTGATTGGCAATAGCACCTATAGGCATTGGAGTTAAAAAACCAGTGTTATTAAAGGCGATGAATTCATTCAATATTTCGGTGGAATATTTCCAATTGGCACTACTTCCATCGATCGATACCGAAACTTCCTTAGGAGTAGTAACATCTGTGATATCCCAAATTTTGGTGGTTGGAAGGATTCCTCCCAATTGAAACTGACCAACATTTCCAATAGAAATATTGGTTGTGTCGCGAAATTTCATTTGGTTTCCTGCCAATGTCAGCATACGCGTAACATTTATTCTTAGATAATCAACATAACCCTTTACCTCTGCAGTATTACTGTATTTATTGAGTTGCACATTTACATTGACCGCTGGAGAAGATGGAGTAAAGAGCAACTTAGATTTCACAACGGTAGCAGGACTTGCAGTCGTGCCTGTAAACGTTATCACAGGAGGTGTTTGATTGGACTGCCCGCCTGCCGAAAAGGTAAATGTACTATTACCTCCAACAGACCTGATTGCCACGTCTGCCTCAAGTGAGGCCGCCTCTGTGGTAGAAACATTAGGGAAATTAAAGGTATACTGCCCCGTAGTATTCAGATCATAGAAGTCGCCATAAAACTCTCGTCCGGAGTGACCAAGATTGTAAGTATCATTTTCAAGATATTGAAAGTCCTGGAATTTATCTACCGTGTGCGTTGCCGGTAGTGAGGAAGATTGAATAGTTTGAATGCGTTTTGGGTCGGTATCGTCAATACGAATAAAGTAATAAGCCGAGTCAGAGTAATAGTGTTTAGTATGATTCCATTTACTTATTCCAAGTGCTGTGTCATCTATCAATTGCCAACTATCTGGGCCTTTTGCATAAAACAAAAAGTAATCGCTATCCGCAAAAGAAGTGCTCGAATTATTACCACTATAGAAAATGGAACACTTCTGAAGATCGTCATATCGAAAATCGCTGTTTGCCTCCGGTAAAAGCGATCCACCATTGCCATATATATTAATCTGTTGAGGGTTCAAGGCACTTGCGTTTATTCCAAGTTGAGTCAAAATAGATTTATCAACTTTATATATACCATCCCTGGCTGTTGCGATTTTGTACCATGTTCCTTCACTTAAAACCGAAGTATTGGTAAAGTTCAAAGACCGGTGATTGAATACAGGACGACTTTCAATCGTGAGTTCTATATCATAAGAGAGCAAACGTTCAATTGAACGGGAGGCATCGAGTCTCAGCGGTAAAACAAGCACAACCAAATAAGGTATTCCGCCTCCATCATTTATTTCAGCATAAACTTGCCAATCGTTGTTCAATCCATCAAATTGTTTGTCTGTAACCGAGCCTTTTGGGAGTACAGACGTTTCAATATTTCGCCAATTGATCTGAACAACTTCGCCACTTTGATTAAGTTTTTGGCGATGAATCATATATGGCAACCCAAAATATCTCTCATCCCGTGTGGAGTTATAGAAATCAAACGTCCCGCCTTCAGAACCTTGACCTTTGAAATCGTCATTCCACTGTAACTTTTTTACAATCAGCACAGTTTCACTGCTTATGGCCAAGAATGAAACAAAGAACATGAAGGCCGAAAAGAGTAATTTTAATAAAATACGCATGTTAATATTGAAGATAAAAGCAACAGTACAAACATCTCATTAGTCTGAATATTGCATAGGACAAATTTAATTTGGCCGTGAAATGTTGTAATATTGCTATTTCGTTTTTATCGTACCGAAGAAATCGTTTCAAATCAAATGAGAAAAAGTTTACAATTACTATCTGCTGTTACCTTTCTGTTTCTTTCTTTTTCTGCTGAAATGGTTGCGCAAGATCCTGAGTTTACTCAGTTCTATGCCAACCCACTCTACCTCAATCCTGCATTTGCCGGAACCAACCGTTGTCCCCGTATGGTGATGAATTATCGGAACCAATGGCCCTCGCTTTCGGGTAATTTTGTGACAATGAGTGCCAGCTATGACCAGCACGTTCCTACCCTTCAAGGAGGTTTAGGTATCTTGGTGATGAATGACAGAGCGGCTCAGGGAACCCTGAACACAACTATGCTCAGCGGGATTTATTCGTATCAGCAAGCTATTACTAGAAAATTTTCTATTAAAGCAGGATTCCAGGCAACATATTTACAGAAAGCATTGGATTGGAGCAAATTGACCTTTGGCGATATGATTGATGCTCGCAAAGGATTTATTTATAACACCATGGATGTTCCTCGCGGTGATGGGGTTAAAACGGTCGATTTTTCTGCCGGTATTCTTGGCTTCAGCGATAAACTTTATGGGGGATTTGCAGTTCATCACTTGACAGAGCCTAATGAATCTCTTGTTTTAGGAACCAGTCGTTTGCCCATGAAATATACCGCTCATATTGGAGCCGTAATACCCATTGAAAAGAAAAACAAAGATTCTGACGCTAAAATATCTCCCAACATTCTTTACAGAAGACAAGGTGAATTTCAGCAACTTAACATAGGAACTTATGTTAGTAAAGGTCCTTTAGTGGCAGGTGTTTGGTTCCGTGGAGGCCTTCTTGGTAAAACATATAGCGATGCGATGATTGCAACGATAGGCATTCAGACTGATGTGGTAAGAGTTGGTTATAGCTATGATGTAACAATCTCGCAGCTAACCCCAGCAACGGGAGGTTCGCATGAGGTGTCACTCGGTATTTATTTCGAGTGCCGTCAAAAAAAGAAGAAGCTCCGCACAATAGCTTGTCCTTCTTTTTAGTTTATGTCGTATTATTACGCTCGTTTTTTACAACTTTTAAATAGGAAATCATGAAGTTCGTTTCAAAAAATGTGTTAGGTGTTGCGGCTATGGTTGCCGTGCTTTTTTTGGCCTCTTGCGCCAAAAACCGTTCTGGCGCAACAGGATGGACCTACAACGATGAAAAAAATGGCGGTTATGAGCGCCATGAGTTTATTGAGCAGGAAACTGGTCCTGGTCTTGTGTTGGTGGAGGGTGGTACTTTCACTATGGGGCGCGTTGAGGATGATTTAAATTTCACTTGGGACAATATCCCTCGAAGAGTAACAGTATCATCGTTCTATATCGATGAAACCGAAGTTACCAATCAATACTGGTTGGATTATCTGCATTGGTTGAAACTGGTTTATGGTGATACTTATCCTGAGATTGTCAATCGAGCACTTCCGGACACCAATATTTGGCGTGAAATCATGGAATACAATGAACCACAGGTTCAGAATTATTTGCGTCATCCTGCATACAGAGATTACCCGGTGGTAGGAGTTAGTTGGCTGCAGGCCAGTGATTACTGCTTGTGGCGCACGGACCGCGTGAATGAATTTATTTTGGTTCGTGAAGGAATTCTTACTGAAAACCCAACCGGTCAAGCCGAAGCCGAACACTTTACAACCGACACCTATTTGGCCGGTCAATATCAAGGTGATGCTGCATCCGGTGGATTAAAAGATTTAAACCCTAAAGGAACAGGTACCCGCAATGTTCGTTGGGAGGATGGAATATTACTACCTCGCTACCGTTTGCCCACCGAGGCGGAGTGGGAATATGCAGCCCTTGGTTTAATAGGAAACTCATTTCAAGAATTGATTACTGATAGAAGAACTTACCCATGGAATGGTCACTATGTAAGAAATGACGACAGTGGTGGAAGGTTCTTTGGTACCATTAGAGCAAACTTCGTTCGTGGTGGTGGTGACTATATGGGAGTTGCTGGCGCGTTAAACGATAATGCCGATATTACTGCGCCTGTTTATGCTTATCCTCCTAATGATTACGGCTTGTACAATATGTCCGGCAACGTTTCAGAATGGGTAATGGATGTGTATCGTCCGCTCTCTCCGGAAGATAAGAGCGAGTTCAGACCTTTCCGTGGTAACGTTTACCAAACTCGGTTGATGAATAGCGATGGGACTTTTGCGGATAAATATGACAAAAATATTTATGACATCGCTGGAGTAAAATACTTTGTAGGCAAATACCGTGAACAGGTCCAAGCGAGTAACAATCTTACTACCGATGGTGCAAAATTGTTGGATGATTTGGACGCAAAAATTGCTCAAGCCGAAGAGAAAGACCAACAGAGAAAAGTTGATGAAGCTCAGGATATTATGCAAGAGTGTATGGATTTAATTACAGACAATGAGGATCCAATAGCTCCAGACTTACGTGATGGTGTTGCCGATTATATTCTTAATACGGCTGGTCAGGCTCCAAACAGAGAAGTAAATGTGGAAGAAAACATTGACCGTAGAAACTACCGCAAAGCCGATTATATAGACTATCGTGATGGCGATTTGGAAAGCAGTATTTTCTATTATGACAACAGCAAGGAAGAAGACAACAACCGTATGTACGAGTGGGGAACTACCACGCTGATCAACGACAGAGCGCGTGTCTATAAGGGTGGAAACTGGCGTGATAGGGCATATTATACCATCCCTGGCACGCGCAGATTCTTAGATGAAAGAAGATGTATGTCAACACTTGGTTTCCGTTGTGCAATGGACCGTTTAGGAAGTCCTACCGGTTTAGGAGGTAAACAGTAATATCGAGTTGTTCAAAAGCTATAAAAAGCCCCGATTATTGATATAATCGGGGCTTTTACTTTTGAAACATGCGTGAATACATTTTCCAACGTTTCTTAAAGGAAAAATCTATATCAACCGATACGAGGAACATATTGACCGGAAGTATCTTTTTTGCACTAAAGGGCGATAAATTCAATGGAAACCAGTTTGCCAGGCAAGCTCTTGAAAGAGGTGCTATTATAGCTGTCGTGGATGAAGATACCGAAATCAAAGACAGTAGAGTAATTCGTGTTGAGAATGTTCTATTGTCTCTACAGCAACTCGCCTTGGATTATCGAAGAACATTCCAGATTCCTTTCTTGGCCATTACGGGCAGCAACGGTAAAACTACTACCAAAGAATTGGTCCATGATGTGCTCGAAAAGAGATATAAAGTACATGCCACGAAAGGCAACCTCAACAATCATATCGGTATTCCACTTACCATTCTATCAACTCCTCAAGATTGCGAGTTTGCTATAATAGAAATGGGCGCTAATCATCAGAAGGAAATTGAGAGTTATTGCTTATTCACCGAACCCAATTTCGGCTTGATTACCAACATGGGTAAAGCTCATTTAGAGGGTTTCGGTGGTGAGGAAGGAGTGGTAAAAGGAAAAAAAGAACTATTCGATTACCTCGCAAGTCATCATGGGAAAGCCTTCGTGAATATTGAGTTACCCAAGCTCAGCGAAGCGGCAGTTGATAACGAAATGATTGCATACGGTTTCGACTTACCAAATTTTAAACTGAAACTCATCAACGAAAATCCGGTGGTGAGCTATGAGTTTATTCAAAATGAAAAGGTCACAAAAACAACCACTAACCTTGTGGGCGCTTACAACTTGTATAACATAGCTTCAGCAATTGCAGTCGGGCAGTATTTTGATGTTGCTGAAACGGATATTCATATCGCTATTTCTAATTATAAACCCGATAACAATCGCTCGCAACTATTAAACACTACTAACAATAGTGTTATTATGGATGCATACAACGCCAATCCATCCAGTATGGGACATGCGCTGCTTAGTCTCTCAAATCAATTGGTAGGAGTTCCGTTTTTCATATTAGGTGATATGCGAGAGCTTGGAGAAACCAGTCTTGATGAACACAAAAAAATACTTGAGCTTGCGAATGAGTTAAAACTTGATGGTATTGTCATCGGCCAGCACTTTTCCAATGTAGCACGCAATTTTTCTTACAGATCATTCATTGATTTAGATGCCGCAAGAACTTATCTAAAACAGAGTCCAATTGAAGGGAAAATGATATTATTAAAAGGTTCAAGGGGAATGCGCTTAGAGGATTTGGTGCCTTTGCTGTAATCCAACGTTATTTTTGCCCGTTTTCATTTTTAGTTATGAATTTCATTGAAGAATTACGCTGGAGAGGCATGTTGCAGGACATGATTCCGGGCACTGAAGAGCAACTACTAAAAGGCTCAACAAAAGGTTATATCGGATTTGACCCAACGGCAAGTTCTTTGGGCGTGGGAAATATGGTACAGGTGATGACTTTGCTGCATTTTCAACGTTGCGGACATAAGCCAATTGCGCTAATCGGTGGCGCTACTGGAATGGTGGGCGACCCCAGCGGTAAATCTTTGGAACGAAACCTGCTGGCCGAAGATGAACTTAGATACAATCAAGAATGTCAAAAGAAACAACTTCAAAAATTCCTTGATTTTAATTGTGGCGAAAACTCGGCAGAATTAGTAAACAATTACGACTGGTTTAAAGACTACAGTTTTCTAGAATTCATTCGCGATGCCGGTAAGCATATTACCGTGAACTACATGTTGGCTAAAGACTCAGTAAAAAATCGCTTAGAAAATGGCATGTCTTTTACTGAATTCAGCTACCAACTTATTCAAGGCTTTGACTTCTATCATCTTTGGAAGAACCAAGGCGTTATGCTCCAAATGGGAGGTAGCGATCAATGGGGAAATATTGTAACCGGAACTGAATTGATACGCAGAAAAGCCTCGGGTGAGGCCTTTGCGCTCACTACACCGCTTATTCGTAAAGCTGATGGAACAAAGTTCGGAAAATCTGAAAGCGGAAATGTTTGGCTAGACCCAACGCGAACATCACCTTACAAGTTTTATCAGTTTTGGCTAAACGCGAGCGATGCAGATGTTTCTAACTACATAAGAATCTTTACGCTTTTGGAGAGAGCCGAAATAGAAGCTATCGAGCAAGAACATCAGAAAGACCTTGGCAAACGCTTGCTACAAAAAAAACTTGCGGAAGACATTACGACAAGGGTGCACAGTAAAGAAGAAATGGAAGCGGCTATTAAAGCGTCTGAAATTCTGTTTGGAAAATCAACCGATGCTGATTTGAAAGCATTGGACGAGCCAACACTAAGTGACATTTTTGAAGGCGTACCCCAAAATGATATATCTAGATCAGAAATAGAAGCTGGCATTTCGGTTACCGAGTTGCTTGTAAAGAGTGGATTTGTTGCCAGTAATGGTGAAGCACGCAGAGCATTACAGGAAAACAGTATTAGCGTGAATAAATCAAAAGTTGATAGCAACTATATAGTCGGTTATTCCGATATTCTAAAAGGCAATATGGTCCTGCTACAAAGGGGAAAAAAGAACTATTTTTTGCTGAAAATCAATCAATAAGAATGGTTGAAATAAATAAAGCGGGAGTTTCGCGCCCGCTTTATTTGTTTAGGAAATCATGAAATCTTGGCCAGTTAGGATAACGACCAATATTATTGTCGATATATAAGACAGCTTTCAGCATAAAAGGTTGCCCCATTTGTCCAAGTGATTTTCAAATCACTAGAAGATTACAGCCTCTTATATCTGAGTTATCTATTCTGCCCAAAACCTTAAATCCCCCATAGCTAAAGACTTCACCAACATCTTGAGTTGCGATAAATGCACAACTATCTATGTTGGCCAAGTCAATTATATTCAAAACACCTCGACCATAATTTGATGTTTTTAAAGGATCATTAGTCTCTCGCACCAAAAAACGCATCCATGGCGGAGAATAGAAAATACCCTTCTCTTTTGAGTATGCCTGGCTCATTAACTCGGTCATACCATACTCACTATGTATACTCGATGTTGAAAAACAGCGTTTTAGAACCCTTGAAACCTCCTCTCGTGTTAACTCCTTACGCATTCCTTTCATGCCACCGGTTTCCATCACAATGGTATGGTTGAGCGAGATAGGAAATTGCTCTGAAAATTCAAGCAGGCCAAATGTGACTCCTAAGAGAATAGTCTTGCGTTTTGCCCTCTCATTCTCCATTAACTGACTTGATAATTGCTTATAATTTCTTAGAAAAAAGCCACTTTCTCCAGTGTTTGTTTCCTCAATTAGCTTCTCAACCATATATACCAATGATGAGCCCTTTCTTTCGAGATAGGACGGAAGAAGGGCTACAAAGCAATATTCTTTGGGTTTACCATAAAAGTGTTCAAAACCGTGCATAAATACTCGTTCATACCAAGCTTTAGACTTTACGAAATGACAACTTGTATTGGTGCCTGTAGTACCACTGCTGGTAAAAACAATTTCTTCCTCAAAATCTCCTGTCACAACGCTATGTGTCTTAAAGAAATCGATTGGTAGAAAGGGAATTTCTTCAACTGAGTTAACATTTTCAACATCAATGCCCAGCGCTTTTAAATAGCTAGAATAAACAAGGTTATGCACGGCTTGATAACGAAAAAGCCACATGGAGAGATTATTAAAATCAATTTCTGATTTTATAAATAATATTTTGTTCTGAAATTCCGAAATTTGCATGAGTCCGCAAATAAAAATGATAGTCGTGAACAAATCGAAATTTCCAATTGCTTTTGCCCTTCTCTGCTACCCGCTTTTATTCGGCTGCTTAAAGCCGGAGGAATTTCCAAATGAACCAAGAATTACATTCAAAAGCATCGAGTTTGACGAATCCAATAATGCCATTCTTCGGATTGATTTTACGGATGGAAACGGAAATTTTGGATTGGACGAGGGTGATTTTGAAGGTCGTCCCGATTCTTGCGTAACAGGCTATAACTTATTTATACGGCAGTTTGAATTACAAAATGGCAATTGGGCTGACGTCACATCTGATCCTTGTCTTGACCCTGAAAACATTGCGCTTTTCTATCGCGTTCCTTGGGCTAAGCCTTCCGGCCAAATAAAAACTCAAAAAGGCGAAATCAAGGTAGACCTCGATCAAGGTTGGTATTTAGAAAGCGATTTTGATACGGTCAGGTTTGAAATCACAATTATGGATCGGGACTTTAACAAAAGCAACGTTTTGACCACCGATTATTATCTAAAACCCTAATTTCGAGGGCGTTTTATCTATAGCCAGTCTTGCCGGAAGCACAATCCCGCGGAGTCTAGTAGCGACAGCTTATTTTCGGATTGATTATAGGCAACCGTTGTAATATCTCCTCGTCTTTAATATGTATTGGTCTTCTTGTTCTCTATTCAAGAACCAGAAAAGTGAAATTTATAGTTAAATAAAAACTTTCATTATGGATAATACATTTTATGACAAATTCATGGAGCAATATGCCGGCTATGCCATGATTGGGTTCTTTTTGGTAATTATTGGCGCTGTTGGAGCGGCTAAGTTGTTTGCTAAAGCTGGTCGCCCTTGGATTGCGGCCTTTGTGCCTTTTTGGAACCTTATTGAGGTGATGAATATTGTTGGTCGACCTAAGGTTCATGTTGCGTTTTTCCTTATCCCCATATATAATATCTATTTTTTCTTTCGTATTTGTATTGAGTTAGCCCAAAGTTTTGGCAAATACTCTACGGTGGATTACATCTTAGTATGTATTCTAAATGTATTCTATGTGCTGAATCTTGCACTAGCATACAACGAAGAGTATCATGGACCGGTTTACGGTAAAGATGCCAAAGAACTTCGCGAGTCTAGTCCCGCGTTGATATAATCAAAGAAATCGATTGACAAAATTTGATCTTTAAAAAGCCGCTGTTCAGCGGCTTTTTTGTTAGCCCTTCATTTCATTCATTCACAAAAAAATCCCCGATGCAGTAAAGCATCGGGGAAACTAATGTGTGTTATTTGATGATATACTAACCAGCTATCGTTTCATACGCTAGATTAAACTCTTTGTCCTCTTTAAAATACTCCTGTCCAAATTCAATCCACGTTTTGGCTTCATCCTTTCTTCCAGCCTCATGAAGTCCTGTTGCCAAGCCTATAAGAGAACTCTTTAGCAAAACCAATTGCTCTTTACCAGAGCTCGCTGTCTTATTCTCGAGAATAGTCATAGCTGTACTCATAGCAATTTCGGCCTCCTTCTTTGCTTTGAGCGCTGTTTGGTTCAACCCAAGCATAATAAACGCGCCTGCATCATTTGCGTCCAACTTAGTCAGCTGATCATAAATTGCTTTGGACTTAGTATATTTTTCAGACTCAAACAAATTTTCCGCTTCAGAAATAGCACTCGACCGCAAATCGGAGATGAAATCTTCGTATTCGGAATAATAAACCTTCTCCTTATCCTTTGCAGCATACTTGGCTATATACTTCATCGAATCTTTGAACGCGTTTGGGTATTTCTCCCTAAACTCATCACGCTTAGACATTTCGTAATAACAACGGCTAACAAAAAGGTATGGTACCGCATCCTTTTTGGTTTTGTCATCTAATGTATAGCCTTCTGCTTTGTATAGACATCTTTCAAATTTGTCAGCCACAAAAAGGGTCAACAAATCTTTATAGTCATTAACCGGTTGCTCCTCTTTTTCCTTTTGAGCAGTTGCATTGGTAATAAAAGCCGCTGCAACAAATAAAATGGCAAGTATTTTTTTCATATAAAAAAATTGAACTGAAACGATTTTTCAAAAACGATGCCCAAATTTAACCAAATCGCTGAACTACGTTGTTATTGATGTCTTAAAGTCAATAAAAACAACGGTTTCGAATGAAGAAATGATTAACTCAAATAGTTTTTACTCTTTTCTAAAACGGTTTTAAGACCCGCAGCATTTGTGCCTCCAGCAGTTGCGAAAGAAGGTTGGCCTCCGCCACCACCATTGATTTCTTTGGCAAGTTCACGCACAATTGTTCCTGCGTTCAGGTTTTTTTCTTTTATCAAATCATCTGAAATAGCCACTGCAATCATGGCTTTACCATCATTCTCACCTGTGAAAACTGCGAAGAGTCTCTCGTTTTCTGCTTTGAGTTGGAAACCGATATCCTTTAATGAAGCGGCATCTAAATCAACTCGCTCCGCAAGGAAATTAATGCCATTCACAGAAGAAATTTTATCCTTCAGGATTTGCTTCACCTGCATAGCTTTCTCATGATTGAACTTTTCAATCTGCTTTTGTAGTTCTGCATTTTTGGATTGTAAGTCTTGAATAGATTTTACAATGTCCTTTGCTTTTAGCGTTTGACGAACTTCTTCCAAGGTGCTCAATTCATTTTTGATGAAATTGAAAGCTCCGTTTGAAGAAATTGCTTCAATTCTGCGAACGCCAGCGGCAACCGCGCCTTCGCTTTGTATTTTGAAAAGACCTATTTCGCCTGTGCTTGGAACGTGTGTTCCACCGCACAATTCCACACTATTTCCAAACTTGATAACACGCACTAAGTCGCCATACTTTTCTCCGAAGAGCATCATGGCACCCGTCTTCTTCGCATCTTCAATTTTCATGGCGCGGTTCTCTTCTAATGGGAAGTTTTTCCGAATACGCTCGTTCACCAATTGCTCTACACGTTCAACTTCTTCGTCTGTCATTTTTGAAAAATGTGAGAAGTCAAAACGCAAATAATCAGGATGAACTAGCGAACCTTTTTGTTCAACGTGTGTTCCCAAGACTTCGCGCAACGCCTCATGCAACAAGTGCGTTGCGGTGTGATTACTTGCAGATTCTTGGCGCAAATTTTTATCTACCACTGCATGGAATGTCGCAGAAAAATTCTCAGGCAATTGCTCCGTGATATGAACTGTAAGTCCGTTGTCCTTCTTGGTGTCAATTACTTCTATCGTTTCATTGGCAGAGATAAGCTTGCCCTTATCGCCCACCTGACCACCACTTTCAGCATAGAAAGGAGTTACATCCAACACTATTTGATAAGACTCCTTTCCTTTGGCTTTCACCTTGCGATAGCGAAGAATCTTTGCATCGCTTTCGAGGTTGTCATAACCTATAAACTTTGTTTCGCCTGCTGCAAGCTCAACCCAATCCTCAGTTTCAAGCTTTGTAGCCGCACGACTTCTTTCCTTTTGTTTTTGAAGTTCTTCATCAAAACCAAGCTGGTCAATTCGCTTGTTGCCTTCTGAAGCAATCAGAGCAGTAAGGTCAACAGGGAAGCCAAACGTATCATACAATTCAAACACTGTTTTGCCATCAATTACATCGCCTGATGTTTTCTTGATGATGTCTTCCAGCAATGAAATTCCTTTGTCCAAAGTGCGGAGGAAACTTTCTTCCTCTTCGCGAATCACTTTCTCCACAAGGGTTTGCGAGCTTCTGATTTCGGGGAAGAAATCGCCCATTTCATCTGCTAATACTTTTACCAAGCGATAGATGAACGGCTCTTTCAAATCCAAAAAACTATAGCCATAGCGAATGGCTCTGCGCAAAATTCTGCGAATAACATAGCCTGCGCCACCGCTCGAAGGAAGCTGTCCATCGCAGATAGCAAAGGATACAGCACGCACGTGGTCGGCAATAACTCGCATGGCTACATCGCGTTTTTCTGCAGTGCACTCATATTTTTTCCCAGAAATTTTTTCTATCTCAGCAATAAGCGGAGTGAAAACATCTGTGTCATAGTTGGATGTTTTGCCTTGTAACGCCATGCACAAGCGCTCGAAACCCATTCCAGTATCCACATGTTTGGCGGGCAGTTCCACCAACGAACCATCTGCTTTTCTTTCGAATTGCATGAATACGTTGTTCCAAATTTCCACTACTTGCGGATGGTCGTTATTCACGAGCGTCTTGCCATCTACTTTGTTTCGTTCTTCATCTGGACGGATGTCAACGTGGATTTCAGAACACGGACCACATGGACCTTGGTCGCCCATTTCCCAAAAGTTATCCTTTTTGTTACCACGAAGAATGCGGTCTTCCGCAATGCGCTCTTTCCATATATCGTAAGCCTCTTGGTCGAATGCGAGGTTCTCCTTTGCATCGCCCTCGAATACCGTTACATAAAGTCGGTCTTTCGGAATTTTATATACCTCTGTGAGCAATTCCCACGCCCATGTGATGGCTTCTTGTTTGAAGTAATCGCCAAACGACCAGTTGCCGAGCATCTCAAACATGGTGTGGTGATAGGTGTCCACTCCCACTTCTTCCAAGTCGTTGTGTTTACCACTTACACGCAAACATTTTTGTGTATCAGCCACGCGTGGATATTTGATGGGCTCGTTACCGAGGAACCAATTTTTGAAGGGCGCCATACCGCTGTTGATGAACATGAGCGTTGGGTCGCCCTTCACCACCATTGGAGCGGAAGGAAGAATTTTATGTCCTTTCGACTCGAAAAAATCGAGGAAAGTCTTACGGATTTCTTTGGAGGTCATTGCCATTGCGGGCGCGAATGTAAAACTGCTTTTCCGCTTTTATACAGCACACAAGAACATTCCTTCACTGAATTTTTGATTACGAAAAACCGATTAACTCGATGCTTCTCTTTTCAAAGGTTTCTTGGTGAATTTCCATGTCCAATATTGCATGAGCGGTACAAAAACAAAGGTTGGTGCAAGCCAAATGACCCAGCCTGGTTGAAACTGGATATTTACTACTAGGAATGCTGTGAACGCACCGATGTATGAACCTGTCATCATACCAATGTGTTTGGCGAGCCATGAAAGGCGTGGAGGTTCCTTGCCTTTGCGATAAGCAGAGAACACTTGCCACTCGGTAAACATGAGTAAAAACGTGATGCCACCAAACACCATCAACACAATTGCACCAGACGCAACCATGGCTATTCCATTGATAAATGCCGCAAGAATGATGATACCATCCAGCCAATTGTGTCGCAGCGATTTGTTCTTTATAGCTTTGAAGCCACTATAAATTTGGTAGAAAACAAAAATGCCGACATAGAGCAAAAACTCTGAGCTCTTAGCAATGGAAAGAAAAAGAGCTGTTACAGTTATGATCATCATTGCATAAAAAAAGATTTTGCCGAAACGTTTGTGAACTGCGTTTCCCTTTTTGGAAATCATGCCGATAGCACCCGAAATGAGTGCGACATTGCCTGCAATTATGTGAAGAATCAGTACGATTTTGATGAGAATTTCCATAGCTACGATTGATTTGAGAAGCAAATATGCCGTTCTCAAATCATTGTTGCAGAAGCAGTTTGGTCAATGGGGAGGTTTGGGGCAAATGGCAAAACCACTTGGGCAAAAGGCAAAGATCAATGCCGGTTTGCAAGCCGCGATTTGATGGTTTCGTTGTGACCGCGCGAAACGGAAACGATCTCTTCGGTATGGTTCAAATGCAATTTATAGCCTTGTGCATTTCCTGAAATATGATGAACGTGATGGAGATTGACCAAGTAACTTTTATGGCAGCGAAATAGATTTTCATTTTCGCTCAAAACATCTTCTATCGCTTTCAATGTGTTCCGCAAAACGGCTTTTGTGGGTGTTCCGTTTTTCAAATAAAACACATCAATGTAATTGTCAGAAGACTGAATAAATAGAAAATCATCCATTAGAATACTGAGGTCTTCGGATGCATTTAATGAAGGGATATCAAGAACGATGGCCTTGCTTTCAAGTTCAGGTTCATTTTCTTTTGTGTTTAAATCATTTTGCGACTCTTGTATCGAATCGTTGATAATGTCCGCTTCAATGCTAAATTTTCTTCGGTCTTTGTTTTCTCTCCAAAGCGTAAGAATGACCACCGGAAAAGCACCAATTGCTATGGTGCTGCCTTGAAACCACAGGATTCGACCAAACGAAAAAGGAAGATTAGCTGCATAGTTGTAAAATAAATAATTACAAAAACCGATGATGAAAACATTCATCGTGGTCCAAAAAATTTCTCTTCCGACTGTCCATTTCTTATCATTGAAATAGTTCTTAAACAATTTCGGTATCAACATATTCAAAAGAACCATTGGAATAAATGTTGCCCCCGCAAAGCCTGATGTAATGAACCATAAAGACATGGGCATTGTTTCAATGCCAAAAGGGCGAAAGAAGAAGAGAAAGGAAAAAACGAAAAGACTAAAACCAATGGCTTGCAACAAACGAAAGGTTAAAGAGCCATTCATGTAGCAAACATTATTTAAGTTTAAGAAACTCATCATTCTGTTTTTGTTTTGCGAAAATGCAACGCCAAATAAAAAGCTTATGCACCAATTTCAATCGGTGTATTTAAAGAGCCTATAGCCACTTATCATTATTTAATTACTTGAAAAACGATTTGGTTTATTTTCGCCCTGCTTCGCATGGCGCGCCTTAAGTACAAATACAATCCAGTAACACTCAACTTTGAGAAGATTAGTTACACCATTCGCGACTACGCGTTGTCGGGATTAAAGTATTTGTTCGCAGGGTTGGTAATTGGCGCCATTGGTGTTGTGCTTTATGCATCTTTCTTCAAAGACCCTGAAACCGCACGCCTAAGCAGTGAAGTCAAGTTTTTGAAAAACCAAATAGAAGACCTCAACAATCAAATTGATACATTGGAGTATTTCGCTAAAGACCTTCAGGATAAAGATGATAATGTTTACCGAAGCATATTTGGAGCTAATCAATATCCTGACTATTTGCGTAAAGGTGGCGTAGGTGGCAGTGATCGTTATAGAAACTTGCGTGGTTTCGAAAGCAGTGCGGGCATCATAGAAACTCAAAAGCGTATTAGTCGCCTTCAACGTTCACTTGTTGCTCAAAGTAAATCGTATGAAGAACTATTCAGCCTAGCGAATTCTCAAGAAAATATGTTGCAGAGCATTCCGGCTATCCAACCGGTTGCCAATTCCGATTTGAAGCGTTTAGCCTCAGGGTTTGGATTTCGTATTCATCCTATTTATAAAATAGCCAAGATGCATACCGGCCTTGATTTTACCGCAGATATAGGAACAGAAATTTATGCAACCGGTGATGGTAAAGTTGCTTCCGTTGATAGTAAATTATCTGGTTATGGACAACACGTAATTATAGATCATGGTTTCGGGTACCAAACGCTTTATGCCCACATGCATCAGGTATCTGTAAGAGCAGGAGAACAGGTTAAGCGAGGACAAGTAATTGGTAAGGTAGGTAACACAGGCCTTTCATCGGGACCTCACTTGCATTATGAAGTAATTAAGAATGGAGAAAAAGTTGATCCAGCGTTCTATTTCTATAACGACATCACTCCGGATCAATACGAGGACATGTTACAACGTGCTGCTAACGCTAACCAATCGCTTGACTAACCTAACAAACATTTTTATTCAATGATTACTAGAACATACGAAATAGAAAAATTGTACTTCTCCATCGGTGAAGTGGCAGAGATGTTCGAGGTGAATACTTCACTTATACGCTTTTGGGAAAAAGAAATTCCGCAGCTTCACCCAAAGAAGAACGGACGTGGTAATCGCGTCTATTCAAAAAAAGACCTTGAGTTGTTTCGCAAAATTCATCATCTGGTAAAAGAAAAGGGCTTCACTTTGGAAGGAGCAAAAAACGCCTTGCGCGATAAAGCTGAAGTTGACGCGAACGAAATACTTCTCAATCGTCTATTAAGAATCCGAAGAGACTTGCAGCAACTAGCAGGTCAGTTTTAGAGATTTTACAACCATAATATTTTCACCACTATGCGAAGTTTATTCTTACTAAGCGCTCTTCTTACAGGGCAAATTATCGGGCATTCTCAAATTCTGGTAAAAGACATCAATCCAATTGCCGGCATTGGTAGTGTTGAAACAACTTTCAATATGATTGAACTGAATGGGAAAGGCTATTTCAATGCCAATGATGGAATACATGCGATGGAGTTATGGACCACAGATGGAACAGAAGCCGGAACGCAACTGGTAAAAGACATTAACACCACTCCTTCCTTTGGCGGGATTAACTTCTCCGGAGTAAATGAACAGTGGACACCCGTAGTGATGAATAACAAGATTTATTTCTCTGCTTCAGGCAATGGAACCGGTATAGAGCTTTGGACAAGTGACGGAACTGAAGTCGGAACACAACTGCTACACGACATAAGAACAATTGAGCCTAACAACGCCTATGCAGGAGGACTATACTACAACAATTATTTAGTGCATGATGGATATATCTGGTTCAGTGCGTTTGACAATGATTCTTACACCGGACTATGGAAAACGGATGGCACAAATGCAGGTACTACACTTGTCAAGCAGTTGGTCGGAGGCATTAAAGATGTAAATAGTCTTACCGTCTTTAATGATAAGGTTTGGTTCGTTTGTGATAACAAACTATGGAGCAGTGACGGAACAGATGCAGGAACACAATTGATTCATAGTTTCCAAAGTATCACCTTTGGCCGACAAAACGAAATGGTGGTTTATAATAATGAATTGTACTTCGCTGCGGACAATGGCACTCAGGGAAAGGAACTTTGCAAAGTGAATACCCAAGGCGACTTAGAAATGCTGGATGTAATTCCCGGAACAGATGCAATAGTTCCGAGGCAAATGGTGGTGCTGAACAGCAAAATTTACTTTGTTGGCTATGATAGTGTTCATTTAGATGAGCTATGGATGTCTGACGGAACCACAGAAGGCACTGAGATGGTCACAGAAATAAATCCCAACGGAGACTCTTTCATCAATTTCCCGCAAGCCGCTTATGAACCATTGTTTATTTATAATAACGAACTGTGGTTTAGTGCATGGGATGATGCTCACGGGCGCGAGCTGTGGCATTCAGACGGCACAGCAGCGGGAACAGAGCGGTTTACTGATTTGACTGATGCAAACGCAGGAAGTACACCAAGCAAATTTGTGATTCATGACAACAAGCTATTCTTCAGCGCAAACTATTTAGGAGAAGGAAGACAACTACATTCTTATGATGCGGCTAATGATGAACTTATCACGCATTGGCAAAATGGATATAATGACGTAGCATGCTGTACAGGCAAGATGTACTCTGTAGCGGGCGAACTTTATATGCCCGGTAATTACGATTTTGATGACGAAATCAGAGATGAACTTTATAAATTGGGCTCAACGGTCAGCCTGGGAGATATCAATCATATCAACCGTTTCATACAAGTGTTTCCCTCTCCTGCTTACGAGTCTTTTCAAATCGTAATTCATCAAATGCAATATCCTATTGATGTTGCAGTGATAAATGTAAACGGTCAAACTTGGCAAGAAACTCAAATAACAAATCCACAAACAACAATTGATGTTCAATCTTTAGCAAGTGGTATTTATCTTATTCGTTGTAAAGACAGCTCGGGTGAAACACAAATTACTCGCTGGGTAAAGGAGTAAATTCATACTAATAAAAAACTCCGACAATGTTCAGAACAGAAAATTGCAGGAGTTCTCTAATAATCGTTCGGACTTACAACTTCACGAACTCAACCCTACGGTTGTTCGCTTTTCCAACAGTTGTGTCGTTCTTATCTGTTGGCTCGCTTTCTCCTTTGCCGTCTGTTTGCAAGCGAGAAGCATCAATACTAAACTCCTTCTCTAAAGCTTGTTTTACGGCAGCAGATCTTTTCTTAGAAAGTTCAAGGTTCTTCGCATCATCACCATCGCTATCCGTATGACCAATGATTTTCACTTTTACATCCGGGTTTTCTTTCAGAACACCAGCTATATCTTTTAACGTGCCATAGGACTCTGGTTTGATTTTATCGCTTCCGCTATCAAATAGAATTCCGCGAGTAACCAGTTTTCCTTCTGTAATAAGATTGCTGCGTGTATCAGGAGCTCCAACCGCCATATTCAAATTGGTCAATAAAAACCTATCCTGATCTTGGTGCTTGCCTTCAAAGCAAATACTAAAAGCGTTGTAAATGGCTGCCGCATCGAACGCTCTTGGAACGTCCAAAACTTTCTCTTCGTTGAGATACACGCGCAAGCGTTGCTTTTGTCGCCAAATACTTACATGTGTGTAAGTGTTGTTGTTAACAAAGAATTCCTGAGTTGAAACAGCATTGCTGAGGATTTCTCGGTTGTCGCTGTCGAAATTACGAAAAGTAACTGAGCCTGCTCCACTTCCCGCATCTCTTGGGTGTACACTTACACGGACACCATTACCAGGTGCAGAAAATCGATCAAAATCATTTAACCTTCCTCTATTAGCTGTTGGAAGAAAAGTAAAAGCCAAAGCACCGCTGTAATAATTAAAATCTTCATTACACATCAGGTCAAATTGAAGTGTAAAGTTCTCTGGAAGTTTGTCTATATAATCAGGCATATAAACACCTTCCTTAGGAAACATAAGCCATTTACCTTCCTTACCTTCAACAGTAACAATCTCTCCTCCACTGTTGGTATTCCAATCTGCAGGAAAATCGCCAACGGCAACATTTGAAAAATCATCTTGAACAATAATTTTTTCACCCGCTACAAAATCATATTTTGAATATGCTTTTAGATTTGTACTCGCAATTGACTGATTACCCTCTTTCGCATCCTCAGATGAACTTGAGCTTTCTGATTCTGTTTGTTCATCATTGGAATTAGATTCTGACTTTCCCTTCTTGTTTTTTCCATCTCCCTTGGCAGCGTCCTTCACACCTTCCTCGGTCTTGTCTAGAGTTTTATCAATTGCTTCGTCAATCTTTCTATTCGCACGATCTTCCATTTTTCGTTTTACACGGTCTTCAATATTTATTTGGCTCTGGGCAAAATGTGCAGAAAGCAAAAGCATTGCGATTAATAAAGAGTTTTTCATTGCAGTCGTTTTTTTTCTAGTATTTAGAATCGCAAAAATATCAAATCTTATTTTTTCACTATCTCATCAAAACTCACTGGTCTATTTGTTTAAGAATATCTTCGGCCAATCATTTTTCTTATAAGAACAACGCAATGTCATATAACAATCTCATCATTGAAAATAATAACGCTGTAAGGATTATAACCATCAATCGTCCTGCTCAACTGAACGCTTTGAATAAAGAAACTATTGAAGAACTTCACAATGCCTTTAAAGAGTCGCGAAGTGATAATAGCGTGCATGTCCTGATAATTACAGGCTCTGGTGAAAAAGCTTTTGTTGCCGGTGCCGATATTAAGGAGTTTGCGCACTTCAGCACAGAAGAAGGAAAACGCTTGAGTGCAGAAGGTCATAAGCAATTATTCGATTATGTAGAACAAATGAACAAACCGGTAATTGCTGCAGTAAATGGCTTTGCTCTTGGGGGTGGATTAGAGCTTGCCATGTCATGTCACGTGCGTGTTGCATCGGATAATGCGAAGCTTGGTTTGCCGGAAGTAACACTCGGTGTAATACCGGGTTATGGTGGAACACAACGCTTGGCTCAATTGGCAGGCAAAGGCAAAGCTTTAGAAATGATTACAACAGCCGCAATGATAACCGCTGATGAAGCGGCTCAATGTGGTTTGGTAAACAGGGTTGTAACTCAAGCAGAATTGCCTAATGTGTGTTTATCGCTTGCTGAAAAGATGGCAAAAAATTCACCGACTGCCATCGCTGCGGCTATCGCTTCTGTCAATGCGGGATATACAGATGGTACAAATGGTTTCGAAAAAGAAATAGAAGAATTCGGTAAATGTTTTGGCACAGCTGATTTCAAAGAAGGAACCACTGCGTTCATAGAGAAAAGAAAACCTGAATTCAAAGGAAATTAATTCGTAGCAGCACAAGTGAAAGTTCAAATAATAAATAAATCAAAACATAGTCTTCCGGCCTACGAAACGGTTTTATCTGCTGGATTGGATTTGCGAGCAAATATTGAAGTGCCGCTGGTGCTGGCAACACTCGAAAGAAAATTAGTACCCACAGGTTTGTTTATCGCATTAGGCAAAGGTACAGAAGCACAAGTAAGGCCTCGAAGCGGAATGGCATTCAAGCAAGGTGTTACCGTTCTTAATTCCCCAGGAACAATTGACGCTGATTATCGTGGCGAGGTGAAAGTACTTTTAGTTAATCTCTCTTCACAAGAGGTCGTCATCAATGATGGTGATAGGATTGCTCAAATGGTTATTGCACGACACGAAACCATAGTTTGGGATGAGGTCGAGGTATTAGATGAAACTTCACGGGGTGCGGGAGGCTTTGGCAGTACAGGAAAGCAATAAGCCAGCTTAGTCCGTGATTAAGCCATTTGCAATTGCAAACTTCACGATACCGGCTACGTTGTGCACTTCTATCTTATTCATCAAGTTGGTGCGATGTGTATCCACAGTGCGGTGAGAGATAAAAAGCTTTTCACCAATCTGCTTATTTGAAAAGCCTTCCGAAACCAACTTAATGATTTCTATTTCGCGCTCTGTAAGGTCGGCCAAGATTTTTCCGTTTGATTTTGATTGGTCAGCTTGTAACAAAACACTCGTTACCTCTTCAGAGAAATAGGTTCCTTCATTAGAAATACACTCGAGCGCTTTCAATAACTCCGCTTTTGGTGAATTCTTTAGCAAATAGCCATCTGCTCCAATTTCCATCATCATCTTGATCATCGCCCTTTCGTCATGCATCGTAAGCATGAGAATTTTCTTTTCCGGCATTTGCTTCTTGATGAATTTTACAGCTTCTATACCATTCATCTCTGGCATATCAATGTCCATTAAAATGATGTCCACTTTTAAGACACTTAGCATATCAATAGCCATTCGTCCATTTTGTGCTACACCCTTAATGACGTAGTTCTTTTCATCAGAAAGCAATGCCTTCAGTCCATCGGTAACAATGGCATGGTCATCAACCAGTAAAAGATTAATCGACAAAACGCTTTGAGGTTATTAAACAGCCTCAAAAGTATTAGAGAATAAAAAAGCTCGTTCGAAAAATTATTCAACAGGCACACGAATCGTAGCAACCACCCCACGTTCAGGTCCAGGTTCAATTTCAGCTTCCCCCTTGACTGTACTTAAACGACTTGAGATATTCATCATCCCAATACCGTCTTTGTTTTGTTGCTTATTAAATCCAACTCCGTTGTCTTCAACTATAAGAATAAGATGACTCTTATTTCGCATGAGTTGAATGGCAACTTCGGATGCCTTGCTGTGCTTAATAATGTTGTTCACCAACTCTTGACAAATTCGATAAAGGCTTAATTCTATCCTTTCTTGAAAACGAACGTTTTCCACCTTGAAGTGTTCTATTTGAAAATGAATGGTAGTAATCCCAAGGCTCTTTCTTACCATTTCTTCAATAGCCGCCAGTAACCCTTTTTCCTGAAGCACTTTTGGCATCATTGAATGAGAAATACTGCGAACTTCTGTGCAGGCTTCATCTAAAATTGAAGTCAAGTGTTTTAATTTTTCAGACTGAGCGGGAGCCGCATTGGCAATTTTATTTTCCAGCCCTTCCCAACTCATTCGAAGACCGCTTAACTGTTGGCCTAATCCATCATGCAAGTCTTTGGCAATGCGCTTGCGTTCAGCTTCCGTTGCATCAAATACCGCAATCAGCCCAGCTTCACGCTCCTTAATAATTGCGGCATCTTTTGCAGCACGTGCTTTGCGTTTTGCGTTTACGATATAAATCAACGAGCTGAGAAGTGTTATCACCGATAAAGCAACTACAACATAAATTGCAAGCTTCTTGTGTGTAGCTTCCGTCTCCAGGCGAGAGATGTTGCGATCCTTCTCAGCAGAATGATAGCGTTCCTCTAACTCCAAAATGGCACGTGAATTTTTCTCATTCAGAAGCTCGTCTTTTAATACGGTACCTTTTCGTGCGAATTTCAAAGCCTCTTGGTACCGGCCTAATTCTTCATAGCATAAAACGAGTTGCTCATAATTGTACTGGAGCAACATCGGGTATTTCAACTTCTTGGAACTAATGGTGCTTTTTTCATACCAATCTACAGCCTTATTCCAATCACCTGAAGCACTAAATAAGTCACCGTAAAACGTTTCATTCTCCGCAATACCAAATTCATCATTCATGTGCTTACGCATTTCATAAGCCTTGTCGAAATATGTTTTTGCAACATCAAATTTTTTATGAATCAAATTGAGCTGAGCAATTTTATTGAGGCTGTATGGAATAGCCACGCTATCTTTTTCAGCTTCCTTTCTTTTCAATGCCTCATTATAAAAATAACCTGCGCTATCAAGATCGTTCCTCATTTCGAATAGCACGCCATAGTTGTCATATGCGTGCGATTTGGAGGATTCATCGGCATTGTTCTTTTCCAAAAGATAAATACCCTCTCTAAAATATTTGAACGCCTGATCTAAGTCCCTTCGCTTAGTTTGGTAGCCTAGCTCGCATAAAACTTCACCTTTCTTGACTTCCATCTTCAAATAATCATACATCTTGATGGCTTCAAGATTGTAGTAGGTGGATGAGTCATACTTACCCTGGAGATAAAAGACAGTTGCCAACTTTCCGATGAGCGCGGCTTCCTTCTCTTTATTAATAATTCCATGTGATTGGACCAAGCCTTTCTTTAACCATTGCTCTGACAGGAGCAATTCATCAACCATTGTAGCATATGGAATGGCCGAAAGCGAATCTAAAAAATCTGATTTTGATACCTGGCTTTCATAAATCGCGAGCTGATTAAAGTAATTTTCCTTTTGGCTATATAACGAGAACGTCAAACCCAAACACAAAGTGACAAAGCAAAGGACTTGTTTACTGAACATCATGGGGCTAAATAAACAACAAGCCCAATAAATGAATCAAAAAAAATGACCACATTTAGTGGTCATTATATTAAATCGATTCAAAATTAATTTGTGCTGTCATCATCATCCTCGTCATCATCATCATCTGAGATGGAAACTGTGCCATTGGTACCTCCAACAGCGGGAGCCGGAACAGGTCTGCCAGAATTGGAATTAAAAACCCCAGAACCACCACTAACCCCACCTCCCGAATTGGAAGAATCTCCAGAATTAGGATCAACGGGTAAGGCCGCAGGCGCTGGTCTTTCTTGTATATCCGAGATGTTCTGCGGACTATACAACTCCGAGTCTTTGGAGCAAGCTGCAAGAGCAACTACCAATACCATCAATCCTAATATGTTCCTTATGTTTTTTGACATTTCTGACTAAAACGTCTACAAATGTAACTAAGTATTTGATTTATACAACAATATCCGAAAAAAGTTCGTGGAAATTTAATGGCAATAATATCGTCACCTTGGTACCTTTCGAATTACCCAGTTCATCCTGAATCTGCCATGGGCCGCGCAATTCAATATTTAAACCCATGCTTTTTCGTATCAACTCCAACCGATTTTGGGTGATTTCCATTCCCTTGGAAATGTGGTTGTCAGCGGTCGTTTTGTTTTTCAAAGAGTTTTCGATGCCAACTCCATTATCCGTCACAGAAAACTCGAGACGGCCTTCATTTTTGAAAATGTTTAACCGGACCTCTCCCATTTCTTCTTTTGGCAAGAGCCCATGCCAAATTGAATTTTCCAGAAACGGCTGCACAAGCATCGGAGGAACTTTTATTTCATCTAGGTTAAGAGTGGAATCCACATCAACATGGTAATCAAACTTGTCTTTGAAACGCATGTGCTCCAATTTTAGATAGAGTTCCAAACGTTCGATTTCATCTCGGAGGGTTGTCAAATTTTCTTGCGTGTTATCTAAATTTTTTCGAATAAGCTTAGCGAAATCACTCAGGTAACGATTGGCTGACATTCTATCTTGACGGTTGATATAATATTGGATAGAATTGAGCGCATTGAAAATGAAATGCCGATTCATACTGCTATTTAATGACTGTTGCTCAAGAGCCAACATTTTCGACTTTACCTCAAACCATTCCTTTTCGCGTTTCTCTTTAATAACCTTTCTTCGATTATAAATGATATAGCCTACAATGGTAGACACCAGCAAGACTTCAAGTACAATAAACCACCATGTTAGCCAGAACGGGGGCTTTACCGAAAACGGATATGCGACAACATCACTCCAAACGCCTTCTTTATTCTTAGCTTTTACCTGAAAAACAAAATCGCGATAAGGCAAGTTGCTATATGTTGCAGAATTGCGGTCTGATACATTTCTCCAATCATCATCAAATCCTTCAAGGCGAAATTGATACTCCAACGCATCTGGATAAGTTGTAGAAATACCGGTGAAATAAAACGTAAGATGGTTTTGCCTATAGGTAAATATAGGATTGTTGATTAAGCCGGTCAGTGGATTCAAGTCCTTTGAAGTCTTGCTCCAATCCTGATCTTGTAAGTTGATTTGAATTTTAGACAAAGAAATTAATGGCGCTTTGGACACAATCTTTCTTTTTTCAATCAACTTGTCCGGAATCAACGTTACAGCGCCTTCTGTAGTCCCAAACCACAGTCTGTCTTTGTTATCAAAAAAGGCAGAGTTGAGATTGGTCTCTAAACTTCTCAGACCATCTTCTAAAGAATACTGAATAAAGGTGATATCTTTTTCACTTACAGACTCATTGGCAAAAGCACTGTAAAGGCCATTGTTTGTCCCTACCCAAAGGGTTTGATTTTTATACTTCAAAAAATTAATAACATTGGAAGAAGAAACACCGTCCACACCAATTGAGACGAACTGAGTGCCAATTAAGAGCGAAATACCATTCTGAGTTCCAACCCAAATGCGATTGTAATCATCCACCTCCAGGCAAAAGGCAGAATTTTCAGCCAAGCCATCTTTCTGAGAATACACAGTAAATTTTCCGTTTTCATATTTGTAAACTCCTTCAATAGAGGCCAACCAAATAGCACCGCTCTTATCCTCTCTAATACAACGAATTCTCTTTTTGGGAGCGTCAGAATTTTTTAAGGACGTAAATTTTTCATTTTCATAAAGTGTTACACCTTTGGCGGTTCCAACCCAAATACGACCTTCGCGGTCCTCAAATAAACTGAGCACCAACCTATCATTCAGCGAATCAAGCTCTGTATAATGTTTAAATGAGCCGTTTGAATATTTGAACAATCCATCGGAAGAACCAAACCACAAGCTATTATCCTTGGTCCGAATACTTGTCCAAATTCTGCTGTTTGAACTGAGCTCCTTTAAGTTAAATTTTACAATCGTATCATTCAATGTTTTGCAAATACCATTGTCAAAAGTGCTGAACCACATATCGCCACGTTCGTCTTGCAAAATTGACATTACCGCATCGCTGCTTAGCCCATCGTCTTTGTTGTATGTGCTGAAGACATCACCCGTAAATTTTTGCAGGCCGTAACCGTATGTGGCTAACCAAATATTACCGTCTCTATCTAACAAAATATCCCTCACATCGGGAGTGGGCAATCCATTATTCTCGGAATAGCCTTCGAAGTTTTTACCATCATAATGAAAGAACCCAAATCGCGATGTCATCCACAATTCATTGCTCGGTGTGCTGATGAGATTGGTAAGTGTGTTGCTCGTTAATTGAGGGTCGTCCAAATAGTTTTTAACCACTTTACTATCAGAAGAAATAGAAACTAGACCTTCTCCCTTTGCTGCAAGCCAAATTGTTCCATCCGATGTTTCGTCTATATCAAAAAAATTAGTTTCAACATTTTGTGGAGCGTAAAAAACAGAAATGCCTTTCTGGTCATCTGTCCAAAGTTTTTCTTTGGTCAAGAAAAATAAACGACCGGACGTGCTCTTAAAAATGGCCTTGATATGTTCTTTAGAAAGTTCATCATGGCTAATGGGATTTGAAGCAAAGTTTTTTTGGGTCAATGAAAAAGAGAGTAATCCCAATTCTGTGCCAATGAGCAAGTCATCTTCGTTTTGAAAAAGTGCATTAATCGTAGCTTCTTTCCATTGGCCTTCCAACGCTACACTTGTCACTCCTAAACCATTGATAAACGAGACGCTTCCATTAGATCCCGCTGCAATAGTTCCATCCGACAATTCCAAAATACAATTGATCTGATTATTGATAAGCCCACTATTGCGATCATAATTATGAAAAATTCGGCCATCAAATTTCGATAATCCACCAAGTGTGCCAGCCCAAATAAACCCATGGCTATCTTGCATCAAACATCTTACCTGCGATTGGACCAGGCCTTCCTTCAGACTATATTGAATAAAGGTGTATCGCTGTGCGCGAACATTACTCGAAATAAAACAACCAACAGATATGCTTGCAAGAATGAATATTTTCCGCAGCATAAACCTTTGGATTAACCTTGCGCATATGGTCATAATCCAGATAATTTATCCAGAAACTCTTGTAGCTTTCTTCTCGCGACAGGTACTTGCGTTCCATCGCTGAGTACGGCAATATTGCCTTCACTTCTATTAAATTCTTTTAGATGATGAGCAATGTTGATGATGTGTGATTTGTGCGCACGAAAAAACATATTTGGGTCAAGCTTATCTTCAAAAGCTTTGATGCTTTTGCTGCTTACATACTTCTTCCCACTCGTCAAATAAAGTGTGGTATAATTTTCAAATGCCTCTAGATGGATTATCTCCGTGTTTTTTACAATGGCTAATCCATCTTTAGTAGGCACGATGGTTTTCTCCACTGAATTGGTAAGCACAATGTTCTCCAGTACCTTGGACAATCGTCCATCAGTCACCAGTGTCGTTTTTTTTTGACCGATTAACTCTTCAGCTTTGGCTACAGCACTTTGTAAATCATCAATATCTATCGGCTTTTCGAGATAATCTATTGCGCTTTCTTTGATAGCGCGGAGCGCATAGTCTTTGAAGGCGGTAGTAAAAATCACCTGAAACTTACGATCTTCAATACTTTTTAGAAACATGAATCCATCTTCCCCAGGCATCATGATATCAAGAAAAACGAGATCCGGATTGTACTCTTCAATCATCTGTCTTGCTTGGGATGCCGAGGATGCCAAACCATTGACACGTACTTGCGGGCAATAATCTTCCAAGAGTATTCGCAAGTTTTCACGAGCGAATTCTTCATCATCAACAATTATTGCATTTACTGATTGACTCATACTAAAACTCGGCAATGGATATTGGGGTGAAAATAAGTAGGAACTTTTCCATATTGAACATCAGCTTTCGGTAATTATTTCCTTTCTACTCTATAGTCAAGGGCATTGACACATACTTCCAAAATATTCAGAATAACTCTGAGTTACTTCTACATTCTATGATTCCTGCGTTTCTTTGCACTTAATGAATTCTGACTTTCAATATTGCAATTCTCTCTTTCGCTACAGCCGTTTCAAAACGCGTGAGGTAAAAATCGGCCCCATAAATTTCGGTGGCGATAATCCTATTCGTTTGCAAAGCATGACCACCACGGACACAATGGACACCGAAGCTACAATGGCCCAAAGTATTCGGATGATTGATGCAGGTTGCGAATTGGTTCGTATTACTGCCCCAAGCAAAAAGGAAGCAGAAAACCTTCGCGCAATAAAGGATTCATTGAACGCGCGGGGTTACAGCATTCCGCTTGTAGCCGATATTCATTTCACACCAAACGCTGCTGAAGTTGCCGCAGGCATTGTAGAAAAAGTACGCGTCAACCCTGGCAATTATACCGATAAGAAGAAGTTTGAAGAGCTCGTTTATACCGATGAAACATATCAAGCCGAATTAGAAAGAATTCGTGAACGCTTCACTCCGCTTGTTTTGCTGTGCAAGAAAAATGGCACTGCCATGCGCATCGGAACTAATCACGGTTCGCTCAGCGATAGAATTCTTTCTCGCTACGGTGATACTCCGCATGGCATGGTGGAAAGCGCCATGGAGTTTTTACGCATTTGCCGCGACAATGATTTTCATGACATTGTTATCTCTATGAAAGCGAGCAATGCACTCGTGATGGTGCAGGCTTATCGTTTGCTTGTGCATGAGATGATGAAGCACGGAATGAACTATCCACTCCATCTTGGTGTTACTGAAGCTGGCGATGGTGAAGATGGTCGTATCAAAAGTGCAGTTGGTATTGGAACGCTGTTGGAAGATGGCTTGGGCGATACCATTCGCGTTTCTTTGACTGAAGAACCTGAGGCAGAAATCCCTGTGGCGCGAATGCTTGCAGAGCGCTATAAACAAAGAGAAAACCATGCTTCAATTGAAGAGGTTGAAATTCCTATCAATCCATTTGAGCACGAAAGAAGACAAACACCATCCGTGTTGAACATTGGTGGAAAGAATGTTCCTCGTGTGGTAATGGACTATTCCAAAAAGCAGGAAATCACCGCTGCTAGCCTGTTTGCGGTTGGTTGCAATTATTCTGTTCCGTTAGATAAATGGAATCTTACAGACCTGGCTTGCGACTATATCTATTGCGGAAAAAATAAAATTGATTTTGAAATTCCAGGTACACTTGGACTTATTTATGATGCTTCGGTTTGGAACGATGTAAAAGATAAGGAGCGTTATTACCCGATTGTTGACGCCAAAAGTTTTCCTTCTTTCTACAAAGAATTTGAAGAAAATATTGCTCTCGTTTTTGTGAAAGTAAGCATTCATGATTTGGCAGAAAATTTTATTCAAACGATAAAAGAAACACAGAATGTTGTACTTGTTTTCACTACTGAAAACGCACACGGAATGGCGGAACAACGCACAGCATTTTTCAAATTGATGAATGCAAAGTGCGAAGTACCTGTCATCGTATGGCGCACATACGAAGAGAAAGACGAAGACCACTTTATGCTATACAGTGCAACAGATATAGGTGCGTTATTGATTGACGGCCTTGGTGATGGTGTTTTCATTTCTGCTGAACTCATTCCGATGCAGCGCGTAAATTCCACAGCCTTTGGAATTTTACAAGCCACAAGAACGCGTATTTCAAAAACGGAATACATCTCTTGCCCAAGTTGTGGTCGCACACTTTTTGATTTGCAAGAAACCACTGCTAAAATCCGTTCGCGCACATCGCATTTGAAAGGCGTAAAAATTGGCATCATGGGCTGCATTGTAAACGGGCCTGGTGAAATGGCCGATGCCGATTATGGTTATGTTGGAACAGGCCCCGGAAAAATCACGCTTTACAAAGAGAAAAACGTAGTGAAAAAAAATGTTCCCGAAGAAAAAGCCGTGGATGAATTGATACAGCTCATTCGTGAAAATGGCGATTGGGTAGATTTGCAATCCTAATCTTACACAGACTGTTTCCAAACTTCTGTAGATTTATCAAAACTCCTTTGATGGAAACCAACGCAAAAGAGCTGATTGCTTAATTTGCGGCACATTACTTTCGCACACAAACTTGATTTCATGAGTTCGAAACAAAGAACAATCGGTGGACCCGTCACAATTTCAGGTATTGGCCTGCATACAGGTGCTGCTGTTAATCTCACCATAGTTCCTGCACCTGAAAATCACGGCTACGCATTTCAGCGCATTGACTTGGATGGTCAACCAATTGTCAAAGCCGATTGTGATCTGGTTGTTTCTACGCAAAGAGGAACAACTCTTGAGTTCAAGGGTGCTCGTGTTCATACAACAGAGCATGTGCTTTCTGCTCTTTATGGCTGCAAGGTTGACAATGCTTTGATTCAAATTGACGGCCCTGAAATTCCGATTATGGATGGTAGCGCTTGGCCTTTTGTTGCCGCCATTGAAAGCGTTGGTTATGCTGAACAAAATGCCGAACGTCAATATTTGACTCTTACAGAAAACCTCACTTATGAGGACAATGAGAAGGGCATCGAAATGCTCGCAGTCCCAACAACGGGAGGTGAGTTCCGATTGACCGTGATGGTTGACTACAATTCACCTGTGCTTGGTACGCAGCACGCACATATGTACCAGCTTAATCATTACAAGGAGGAAATTTCCAAGTGCCGCACCTTCGTATTCTTACGTGAATTAGAGGTGTTGGCAAAGAATGGATTAATCAAAGGCGGAAGTCTTGACAACGCCATAGTGATGGTTGACAAAGAATACACCGACCAAGAGATTAAAGATATTTTGAAGCTCCTTGGCAAAGAGGACTTGGATGTAAAAATTGAAGGAATAGGTGTTTTGAACACGATTAAACTTCAATTCGAAAACGAACCTGCGCGTCATAAGCTGCTCGATATTGTTGGTGATTTGGCATTGGTAGGAAAATTCATTCGCGGCCATATTCTAGCTGCCCGTCCTGGTCATTATGGCAATGTAGAGTTTGCGAAAATCTTGAAGGGCCTTATCAAAAAAGATAAAGGGTTTCATATTGATCTGACCAAAAAGCCACTATACGATATCAACGATATCACCAAAATGTTGCCACATCGTTATCCGTTTCTATTGATTGATAAGATTTTGGAAATGGATGACGAAAGCATTGTTGGTATAAAAAATATCACGATGAACGAGCCGATGTTCCAAGGGCACTTCCCTGGAAACCCTGTAATGCCAGGAGTTTTGCAAGTAGAAGCTATGGCACAAATAGGTGGTATCTTCGCCCTTTCCAAAGTTGAGGACCCTGAAAATTACAGCACCTACTTTATGAAAATAGATGGAGTGAAATTCAAACAGAAAGTAATTCCAGGCGATACAATGGTTTTCCGACTTGCTCTTGAAAGCCCAATAAGACGAGGTTTAGTGAATATGAAGGGAATTGCTTATGTCAATGGAAAAGAAGTGTGCGAAGCAACCATGCTTGCACAGGTGGTAAGAGATCGCGTTCCTAAAGAAAATACCGAAACAACTACTGCATGAGCATTCTTCGCCAGATAGACCCGAAGGCGCGTATTGCCGAAAAAGTCGAGATAGGACCTTTTACAACCATTGAAGGCGATGTAGAAATTGGTGAAGGAACGTGGATTGGCCCTAATGTGACCATCATGGACGGTGCGCGCATTGGTCGTAATTGTCGCATCTTCCCTGGAGCTGTTATCTCTGCCATTCCGCAAGATTTAAAGTTTGAAGGAGAGATTACAACGACTGAAATTGGCGATAACACCACCATTCGTGAATGTTGTACGCTTAATCGTGGAACTAAAGACCGCTTCAAAACGTCTGTTGGCAGTAATTGTCTGTTGATGGCCTATGTGCATTTGGCGCATGATGTGGCGGTTGGAAACAATTGCATCATTGCGAACAGTGCGAACATTGCAGGTCATGTAGTGATTGAAGATTGGGTCATCATAGAAGGTGTTGTTGCTGTGCAACAATTCATCAAGATTGGTCAGCACTCTTTTATAGCAGGTGGAAGCCTTGTGCGCAAAAATGTTCCGCCTTATGTAAAAGCCGCGCGGGAGCCGCTAAGCTATGCCGGTGTCAATTCTGTTGGTCTAAGAAGAAGAGGTTTTGAAAACGAAACCATCGCTCACATTGAAGATGTATATCGCATGATTTACGTGCACAACAGCAACATGAGTCGTGCTATACATGCTGCCGAATTGGAACTTCCAAACACACCGGAGAAAGAAATCATACTTCAGTTTATTCAAGAAAGCGATAAAGGAATCATTCGCGGACCGCAAGGCTTGTAAGAGTTTTTCACCACACTATCTATTGCAGATTGCACTTGAAAATATCGGTAAGCGTTTCAACCGCGAATGGATTTTCAGAGATGTCAATCGAACATTTGAACGCAATTCCCATTGTGCCATTTTAGGTGGAAACGGATCCGGTAAATCAACTTTACTTCAAATCGTATCTGGTTATCTTACGCCTTCTGCGGGAGCCATCTCCTGGAAAAATGATGCCGTAGTTCTTTCAACGGAAGACATATATAGTTATGTTGCCATGGCATCACCCGCCATGTCGCTCTATGATGATTTTACATTGAAGGAAAACATTGCATTCTTTCAAAAATTCAAATCCCTACGTGGAAATATTTCTGTGAAAGATTTTGCACAACGAATAGAACTCGAAAAACAACTCAATAAGCAGCTTAAGTACTACAGCAGCGGGATGAGGCAACGTGTGAAACTTGGATTAGCCATTCTTGCTGATACTTCACTTTTGCTTTTGGATGAACCCACATCGCATTTGGATGCTAATGCAATCAAGTGGTATCAAGCACTGCTTAAAGAAAACATTGATGGCCGTTCGCTTTTTGTGGCTTCCAATTCGCATGAAGATGAAATCTTCCTTTGCAACGAACGACTGATTGTAGAGGACTATAAATAACTGACCTCGCGTTCAGCAACCACCGAAATTAGGTTTCACAATTACCAATTTTCGCATGTGATTTTCCCTGATCAGACCTCTGCCTTTCCGTCAAGGAGATATTTTATGACAACACCGCTGTTTATTAACTCTTTTTGGCAGATACGCGAATCTGTGTATCATTGACGCGCTTTTATCAAAATAAATTATACAAAAAAATTTCAATCATCATGAATGACACAAGTACAAACCCTGGAAAAGGCCTAGGAGTAGGCGGATTCGTTCTTTCATTGGTCGCTATCGTGGGCTATTTTATTGTAGGCGGTATTGCAACAGTACAAGCTTTGGCTTCCCCAGGAGGCGGAACAACTACCATGATTGTGTGGTGTGTAATATGTGCTCTTGCACTATTGCTATCACTTATGGGATATCGCAAATCTGCTGCGGCTGGTGCTAAAAAGGGCCTAGCTCTAGCGGGGATAATCATAAGCCTTGTAGCTCTTCTTCTATCAATTTGGGCAATGGTTGGTCTTCGTGAAGTATCGACCAATCCTGAACTTGAAAAAGCAAGACAGGAATTGAAAAACGAGTTTGACAAGGGAATGGATAAAATGAAGGATGAGATGAATGAGCAGCAAGAGAACCTTGAAGAAGCTGCTGATTCGCTCTAGTCGATCGAAAAAATACCTAGTAAGTATAAACAGAAAAGCTGGCCCATTGATATGGCCAGCTTTTCATTTTTATAGTGTTCTTCGAAAACTACGCTAGCACATTGTTACTTTCATAAGCCTCCATTGGAGGGCAAGTACACACCAAGTTTCTATCACCAAACGCATTGTCCACGCGGCCAACAGAAATCATGAATTTATTCTCACACAATCCTGCAGCAACCGAAACTATAACTCAAGATTCTGAAGTTAACTCCGTGACCCAATTTAAAGTAGAGTTTATGAAGGTGAGCTGTTGACGTGAAAAGCCTCTCCAAACAATTCAACATTCCAACTAGCACTCGGATCAGCAATATCAATTCTTGAACGAATAACTCCATATGCATATTTTACTTCCATTATCTTTAAACCAAGACGGTCTATTATCTTGTCTACTGCCCTGTTTCTCCTCTTTGCTCCACTTGCCGGTATTTCTTTTGTCATGTACAAAAGGTTGGTTTTGGTAAGATAAAGTTCTAGCATTTCGGGTGTCGGAAGTTTCTTATTCCGGTTCCATGGAGTTAATTTCGCAACCGCATTCAACCCAACCAAGTCGCTCCATATTCCATCGGTATAACCATTTGCCGAACCGTGGTGAGGAATCTTAAAGAGCGAGGCTCTATCCGTTTTGTCGACTACTTGACTATGATTCAAAATATCAAACCAACCATCAAACTCTGATTTGCCAATTTCTAAATCCGAGCCAAGAATTACTTTATGTTTCCCAAAATCAATGTATAAGGCAACAGACTTTTCATTCGGTGAATTAATTTGAATTCGTTTTGATTGTTTTCCAAACTGTGTTATCAACCTCGAAATTTCTAAATCATAATTTGCTAGAACATTATCGGATGGAGACAATGAGTAAACAGAAGCGTTCATTCCTGATTTTCCTAACAAAACTCTATCGGCAGTAATTTCTATAGAAGGCCTTCCTCTTTGCTGTCTAATATCAATACACTTCTTGAACTCTCGAGTAGAACACGCGGATATTTTTGCAGAATCTTTCATTCCGTCTAAGCCTACTAAATACAAAAATTTTTTGGTGTCGGTTGGTCTTGCAAATGCAAATTTCGCAGTCTTACATTGCTCAAATAACTGAGATATCCCTTGAATATGGTCATCATGCCAATGAGTACAAACAATTAGCTCAACGGAATTTTCTACATCGACACCAAGATTTTCAAGATACGCTAAGGGTAATGATTTCCCGCTTTTAGGATCAATACAGGAATCAACAACAACCCATTTATCGTTACCAAGATGTATAACAACTGCCTCTCCATACCCTCCGCCAGTTCCAATGAGGGCAATCTCTGCAATATTAGAATCAGGTCGCTTGTTCATAAATACGAACCCTTACCACGAAGGATCATTGGAAATTTCATTAGACCAATCAGAAGCGGTATCTATATTTTTGCATGACCAATCTGGCAATCTTTGAAAACGCAACAAGCTTGCTCTCATTACAGTCCCGTTCTCTGTTTTATATCCTATACTAAAATAAAAAGTCGCCCCAACTTGGATAAGTTCTTTGTCATCCATTGGAACTTCATTGATTTCAAATTCTCCAACTTCATAAATATGGCTCAATTCTTTTATATCGATAAGCTTAGCTTTAAAAGTACTTTCGATAATTTCCGTAACTTCACCATGCCAATTTTGAACTGATGTGAAATGGTTTTTGAAATCAAAGCCGTAGTGTTCATTAATGTTAGGAATATTAAAATTAACCACTTTACGGCTGGGTCCCATGTCATAGGACCTTCCTTCAGTTTCTATACCACTTCTTGTGCCGCTTCCTAAACCCTTCAATTGTTCTGTTCTTATTTTCATTTCATGAAACAAGTAAGACTCAACATATTCATTTCGAATTTCTGCGAATTGATCAGAAAAGGCTTTATTTCCAATAAATTTTCTTCTAGCAACGGTCTCGCTTTTCATTCTCCTATAGTTAATACAATGTTTTCAGCCTTAACACCAGACTCAACCCAATTTTGATTCAGAATTTCAATTATTTCATTGTCGCGACCAGTTTGATCTTCTAGTAACGCATAATGATCATTTATAGCCACACCTACACCATAATTCGGTTGCTTTATCTGCTCAGACGAATACACTCTCACACGATAATGTCCGTTATACTGCCTATGATGAGGTTTTTGTTCCATAACCTCTATTTGAAGCAGGCGTGGGTCATTTAAATGCTTTTCCCAAGGTCTAAGATTTGCAAGTTTATCACCTAAATCATAATAATCCTTTTTGTTACTATAAGAGTAATGAAATTCATGGTTTATGCCCAACATGACTATAGGGGTCTCATTCAAAACTCTAAAAATTCCCATAGCCAAATCTTTACACATTCCAAAAAATGGTTCCTGGGATGTTCTTAACTCAAATCTCTGTTTGGTCACTTCAATAAACAACCAATCCATGTGCATTCTTACAATTTCTTCATGCATAATATCGATCTTCACACTGCCTGCATCTTCCTCCGAAATTAATCCTCTCAAAGCAAGCCAATAAGGCTGAATTATCGTGGGATTGAAACTTCCAACAAACACAATGCTACGGGTCTTAATCTTGAGTTTATCTTCTTTCATTTAGTGGGCTAATGTATTTACAAGTAACTAATATACAATACTTCATACGGTCTCATTCAAGTATTCTTCCATTGGAGGACAAGTACAAACCAAGTTTCTATCGCCAAACGCATTATCCACGCGGCCAACAGAAGCCCAGAATTTATTCTCACGCAATCCATATACAGGATAAGCTGCTTTTGAGCGAGAGTAGCTGTGGTTCCATTCATCAGCCGTCAATTCCAATGAAGTATGTGGAGCCATTTTCAATACGTTGTCTTGTTTATCCGCAAGACCGCTTTCTACTTCAGCAATCTCTTTGCGGATAGCAATCATTGCATCGCAGAATCTATCAAGCTCAACTTTCGGCTCGCTCTCGGTTGGCTCCACCATCAAGGTTTCTGCCACAGGGAAAGAAACTGTTGGAGCATGGAAACCATAGTCCATCAAACGCTTGGCGATGTCTGTTACATCTACACCAATTTTCTTAAAGTCTCTGCAATCCAAAATCATCTCGTGTGCCACACGGTCGTTAGCACCTGTGTAAAGAATTTCATAATGACCTTGAAGACGTGCCTTCATATAGTTGGCATTCAAGATAGCATATTTGGTAGAGTTGGTCAATCCTTCTGCACCAAGCATTTTGATATAGCCATAAGAAATGAGCAATATCAATGCGCTGCCATAAGGCGCTGACGATACTCCGTTGATAGCCTTCGGTCCGCCTGTTTCAATGTTTGTATTGCCAGGAAGAAACGGAAGTAGTTTTTCGTTCACACCAATTGGTCCCATGCCAGGTCCGCCACCACCGTGTGGGATTGCGAACGTTTTGTGCAAATTCAAGTGACAAACATCTGCACCGATATTACCAGGCGAAGTCAAACCCACCTGTGCATTCATGTTGGCGCCATCCATATATACCAAACCACCATTTTCATGAATTATGCGCGTGATGTCTTTTATACCCTCTTCATAAACACCGTGAGTGCTTGGGTAGGTAATCATCAACGCTGCAAGATTGTCTTTGTATTGTGCAGCCTTAGCAGCTAAGTCTGTGATGTCCACGTTGCCGTTTTCATCAGTCTTGGTAACCACTACTTGAAACCCAGCCATCACTGCTGAAGCAGGATTGGTACCGTGTGCAGATTGTGGAATCAAACAAATATTTCTATGGCCTTCGTTGCGGTTCTCATGATAAGCCATGATAACAAGCAAACCTGCAAGCTCGCCTTGTGCACCACTGTTAGGTTGTAAAGACATCCCTGCAAAACCCGTGCATTCGCTCAAGTCTTTTTCAAGCTCAGTCAACATTTCTTGATAACCTTTGGCTTGTTCTTTTGGAGCAAACGGATGCATCTCTGCAAACTCAGGCCAAGTGACAGGAATCATCTCGCTAGTGGCATTCAACTTCATGGTGCAAGAACCAAGCGGAATCATGGCATGAGCCAATGAAAGGTCTTTGTTCTCCAATTTTTTCAAGTAACGCAACATCTCTGTCTCGCTATGATGCGAATTGAAAACAGGATGTGTCATATAAGTGGAAGTGCGAACGTAAGAACCAAGTGCAACTTCTCCTTTCTCTGCTTTTGCAGAAATTTTTAATACTTCAAGTATCTCTTGCAAATCATTTGCATTTACTTTTTCATGCAATGCAATACCAATGTGTCCATCACCGAAATAACGGAAGTTGATGCCTTTACCTTCTGCCGCTTTTCTTACCGCATTTTCATCAGCCACTTTCACTTTCAATGTATCAAAGAACACTGTGTTCACTTGGTTTGCACCAATCGCTTTTGCCAAAGCATTAGCATGTGTGTGAATGCGCGTAGCAATTTTTTTAATGCCTTCAGGACCATGATACACGGCATAAGAAGAAGCCATCACCGCTAACAGCGCTTGCGCAGTACAAATGTTAGAAGTTGCCTTCTCTCTGCGGATGTGTTGCTCGCGTGTTTGCAAAGCCATACGCAAAGCCATATTGCCATGACGGTCTTTAGAAACACCGATGATACGGCCAGGCAAATTGCGTTTGAAATCTTCTTTCGCGCAGAAGAAAGCAGCGTGCGGACCACCATAACCCATTGGCACACCAAAGCGTTGTGAGTTACCAAAGCATACATCAGCACCCCATTCAGCAGGAGGAGTAATCAATGCCAATGACATCAAATCTGTAGCGCAAGCAACGAAGCCACCAATCGCATGTACTTTATCTGCGAATGACTTGTAATCGTTTATCTGACCGCTGTTGTTTGGGTATTGAACCAAGGCACCTAAGTATGAATTATCAAAATCATGCGTTTGGTAATCACCGATGACCAAATCAATTTTTAGGTGACGAGCACGGCCTTTTAGAATATCCAATGTTTGAGGATAAACTTCTTTATCAGCAAAAAACTTATTGCAACCTGCTTGGTCTTTTTCTTTTGAAATGCTGTGCATGAAAAGAATCATGGCTTCAGCAGCAGCCGTTCCTTCATCCAACAATGAGGCGTTAGAAATAGGCAAACCTGTAAGTTCCGCTGTAACAGTTTGGAAATTCAACAAAGCTTCCAATCGACCTTGAGCAATCTCAGCTTGGTAAGGCGTATAAGCTGTGTACCAACCTGGATTTTCCAATACGTTGCGAAGAATAACACCCGGCACAATCGTAGGCGAATAGCCCATTCCTATATAGCTTTTGTTTACGGTGTTCTTCTGAGCCTTCTCCCAGATGTGGGCTAAGTAATCATGTTCAGACATCGCATCGCTGATAGCCAAAGCCTTTTGCGAGCGAATTCCAGCAGGAACAGTTTGATCAATCAGTTGGTCGATACTGCCAACACCTATGGCTTGCAGCATTTCGTTTGTTTCCTCAGCACGCGGACCGATGTGGCGTGCAGCAAAATTGGTACTTGACATGGTTGTATTTACATGCGATGTGCGAGCCTATTTTTTGTGGTAACCGACTCGTTTCCCGCTTTGAATTTATTATTTGAAATTCCTTTTGTGAGCGCAAATATAGCTAGCCAAACAAGCCGAAAATCAGGTGATTTGTAAACATGGAACAGCCTCCTTTCAGCCGTATTAAGTCAGAAAGACTTCCTTGTAAATTTGACTATTTTTGTTACATGCTTACACAGCAGCAAATCAATATTATTATAGATACCATGATGCCGTTTGAGCCTTCAAAGATTGGCATTTTTGGCTCTTTTGCTCGTGGTGAAAATACGGATGAGAGTGACATTGATATTTTGTATGATTTCAAGAATACTGTTGGGATTTTCAAACTTGTAAGGCTTCAACATGACCTGGAAAGGTTACTGAATAAAAAAGTTGATTTGGTTTCTGAAAAATATGCTCACCCTGCACTGAAGCCATATATACTCAGCGATTTGAAAATTATCTATGGAGGCCGATAACGACTTGTTTCGCTTAGAGCATATTCGAGATTCTATCTCAAAAATTGAGGAGATAGTGCGGCTTCTTCATTCTTACGACAATTTTGAATCCCATTGGATAGAGCGTGATGCACTTATTCGTAACTTCGAGATAATTGGAGAAGCTTCTAACCATGTTTCGGAAGAATTGAAAAGCAAATACTCCGAGGTCGTTTGGTTTGAAATGAAAGGACTGAGAAACTTTATTTCTCATGAATATTTTGGACTACAGCTTGATAGCATTTGGGACACCGCAGTAAACGATATTCCCATTCTCAAAAAGCAAATTCTAAAAATTATTGCGGATATAAACCAAGAATAGACTTGTGAACCCAAACAGAAACCTTTGTTGACCATTGCCAATCTATTAACGCCAAGTGAAGGATTAAATTCGCGCCTTTATGTCCGAGGAATTATTCATCCCAAAAACAGCTAATCGCGAAGAAGTGTATGCGGCTCTTTTGCCACAATTGCGCTCCTTGATTGCGGACGAAAAGGACTTTGTGGCCAACACTGCCAACATCATGGCGGCTTTGAAAGAAGCTTTTGGTTTCCTTTGGGTGGGCTGCTATTTTGTTTCTAAAGAAAATATCAACGAACTTGTTTTGGGTCCGTTTCAAGGTCCTGTGGCTTGCGCGCGCATTGCAAAAGGCAAAGGCGTTTGTGGAACGGCTTGGGCAAAGAACGAAACCGTCATTGTGGACGATGTTGAGCAATTTCCCGGACATATCGCATGCAGCTCATTGTCGAAATCAGAAATAGTAGTTCCTTTAAGAAAGAAAGACCATTCCGTATTTGGTGTGTTGGATGTAGATAGCCAACAACTCAATCATTTTTCTGAAACAGATAAAAAATACTTGGAGCAAATAGCTGTTCTCTTGGGCGAGGTTTTTTATGAATAGGTCAATCGTTCCATATATCACTTTTGTTTTGTTGCTCTTGCTTTCGGCTTGTGCCAATGTGCGCTCACCGCAAGGCGGACAAAAGGATGATAAGCCGCCTGTCGCATTGGCGTCTTATCCACCACCGTTGAGCACACAATTTTCAAGTAAGACAATCACCATTTTGTTTGATGAATATGTAAAGCTGAATGATATAAATGGCAACCTGGTTGTTTCACCTCCGCTGACAACAAAGCCCGTTATCAAGGTGCGCAAGAAGTCTGTCATCATTGAATTGAAAGAAGAATTATTACCCAACACAACTTACCTCTTCAACTTTGGTGATGGCATTGTGGATGTCAACGAATCGAATAAAGCACAAGACCTCACTTATGTTTTCAGCACAGGCAATGTGATAGATTCATTGATGCTAAAAGGCAATGTTTGGGATGTGTTTAACGATGTACCCTTTAAAAAAATAAAGGTCATGGCTTTTGAAAGCGACACGACTATTTTTTCTAAGAAAAGCACTCCGCTTTATTTTACGCGAACGAAGGATGACGGAACATTCATCATGCCCTACATGCGTGAAGGCGACTTTCATCTTTATGCATTGGACGACCAAAACAACAACTACCGACATGATGATGGTGAAGCAATCGGTGTTTTGGATGGCGCTGTAAATGCTTTTCGGGATACACTACCAATTGAGTTTAAGACAAGCATTCCTAGAGCAGAAAAACTCTTCATCAATGATTTTAAAACAGACTCTGTTGGAACGATGAGATTTGCGCTTGATGCATTTTATAAAGAAGTATCCGTTAGTCCGCTCAATCAAGAATTAAGAACTCATTTATATAGAGCACAAGACAGCGTTTATGTGTGGCTAAAAGGGAATCCAACAGACAAGCGTGAGTCTCTTGCTATTCAAGTTGGAGAATCTTATAGCGATACGTTGGATGTTATCTATCATTCGGAGGCTTTGAAGAATACGTTTAAACTACCAAAGCCATCAAAGGATAAATACAAAACAACAGATGTTGTCGAAATAAAATCGCGTGCTTTGATAAACTTAAAAGATGAGAACAAAATCTCTTTGGTGCAAGATTCTGTACCTGTTGAAGTGCAATACACTTATGACTCATTAAAATGCACTTATGCTTTCAATGCAGCTTTCAAAGCGGGGAAGAATTACACACTTCAAATTTTGCCTGATGCTTTTGAGAATGTCTCTGGCGCAACGAATGACACACTTAACTATTCTTTCAGTGTTTTGAAAACAGAAGACTTGGGCAACCTTATTCTACAGCTGACAATTCCTGATTCTATAGCGACAGGAAGATTGGTGATAAGAGATAAAAGCAACAGCGTTGTTTTCGAAAAGCCAAATGCTAAATCAGAGACAATAACGATCAACGCGCTTTTGCCAGGTGATTATACACTTCAATTGCATGAAGACTTTAACGGTAATGGCATCTACGACCCCGTTGATTTAAAGAACAATTTTGCTCCTGAAATCATTCATCATTATCAAGGCAAAGTTTCTCTCAGAGCCAACTGGGATTTGAAGACCGAGTGGAATGTTTTTCAATTGAAAATTGAAAATTGAAAATTGTGATTGCCGATTTTCTTAATCAAATCAAAACTGAACTTCAACCTGACCACGCAGAATATCTTCCATCGTTTCACGCTCACGGATGAGGTAATCTTTGCCTTCGTGTATCAATACTTCGGCAGGACGAAAACGCGAGTTGTAATTCGAAGCCATTGTCATGCCATAAGCTCCCGCATTACTAAAAGCCAGAATATCACCTTCTCTTACCTCGTTCAATTTTCTATCCCATCCAAATGTATCAGTTTCGCAGATATAGCCTACCACTGTATATATCCGCTGCTTTCCCGAAGGGTTAGAAATGTTGGTAATGTGATGATACGAGTTGTAAAGCATTGGCCGAATCAAGTGATTCAAGCCCGAATCAACACCCACAAAAACTGCCGAAGTAGTTTGTTTCAGAACATTGACTTTAACCAAGAAGGTTCCCGATTCGCTGACCAAGAATTTTCCGGGCTCAAACCATAATTGAAGTTTTCTTCCATAGCGATCACAAAAGGCGCTGAACCTTTCGGTAAGCTTTTCTCCCAACTCTTTTAAGTCAGTGGAATAATCATCGGGCTTGTAAGGAACTTTAAAACCGCTACCAAAATCAAGAAACTCAAGTTCTTTAAAATTCTCTGCTTGCTCAAACAAAATTTCAGCGGCACGAATGAATACATCTGTATCAAGAATATCACTGCCCGTGTGCATGTGCAAACCATTCACATGCATATTGTATGTTTTTACAATACGCTCCACATGGCGCATCTGATAGATGCTTATACCAAACTTTGAATCAATATGACCAGTGCTGATATTGATGTTGCCACCACCCATAATGTGCGGATTGATGCGAATGCAAACAGGCACAGAGCGTCCATACTTCTCACCAAACTGTTCCAAGATGGAGAAGTTATCGATATTGATATAGACGCCTTCTTTCACAGCCATGTCAATCTCCTCCATACTCACACTATTAGGCGTGTAGATAATTTCTTTCGGAGCATAGCCGGCTTTTAAGCCCAACCAAACCTCTTGAATAGAAACTGTATCCAAACATGAACCCAAGGAACGCATGTACTTCAGCACATTCAAATTATTCAACGCCTTGGACGCATAATTGATGCGCACATCTACACCCGAAAATGCTGAAGTCAGCTTTTCGTATTGACGTTTCATTACAGAAGTGTCATATATATATAATGGTGTACCGTATTGATGGCAAAGCGCGATGTTCCGGCTTTGAAGTTCTGATGAAATCATTAAACTGTAGATGCATATTAAAAACGAAGGCGAGTTTACGTCCCCTTTTGGAAATGACAATTTTAACCTGCTAACATTGAAATAAACAAGCTGTAATCACAAAGGTCAACAGATGTGTAAACCATAACGCCATAAATTTATTTTGTTAAAAAATCTATAACATTAAAAAAACCGATACATTAGCCCCGCTCGAGTTGAATAATTCGCGCAGTGTTTTAACCTAAGTGATTGACTTTATGGCGCTCTTTTAGTTTTTCGTAAGAAGCGTTTGAAAAACAAGGCATTTCTTGCCTCGTTTTGTTGTCTATTATTATGGCCAAGCATTGTGCTAACTGTTGAAGTATCGAAACTCCTTATCACCACTACTGTCTAGGTTGTTTCTGTATCAAATAGGATTCTCCGGCAAGGGCAATTTTTTTCTTACTCAAAATAATTTTATTAATTAAGTTATCTATGAAAACAAACAATTACACGAGATTTCTTGTGCCATCGTTTCAATGGCGATGGTTGTGCAGTTTGTTAATCCTACTTGGGTTTTCAATTACTGTCACGCGTGCTCAGTTAGCTGTTAATTATCCTTTGACGATAAGTAGCGGCACTTATTCTTCTATCAGTGGCACTGGAACATTGGTTTCAGCGATGGCTGCAGACACCTATCATGAAAACGTAACCGGACTCACCGGATTTACAGTTAATGGTGTAACATACAATAATGTTAGGATGAGCTCCAATGGCTGGCTTGTTCTTTATGGCGCTACCGCACCAACAACTACGACAACCACACCGCTATCAACCGCCATCACTAATGGTGGCGTTGCATTAGCCCCTTTCGCTGCGGACTTAACCTTATCTAGCGGTGGCGGCTGCGCCTTCTACCGCCAAGATACAGGCACTGAGTTGGTGTTTGAGTGGATGAATTACAGCCGTTATTCATTTTCAGGCAGTAATGATGTCTTGAATTTTCAGGTGCGATTGAATTATTCTACTGGTGTCATAAGCTTTGTTTATGGTACCTGCACAGCGGGTTCTAACCCAACTTCCAGTCCTCAAGTTGGTTGGAAAACAACTCCTACAACTGCCACTAACTGGGCGACAGATGTCAATAACCTAATGATTGACATTATTGGCTCTCCTAATACATGTTCTTGGGCTGATGCCGTAAACGGAAATGCTCAGGCAAGTAGTATGTATATCAGAAATACCAATCCAACAGTTGGGCCCACTTCCGGTTTGACATACACTTGGACTCCTCAATCTACACCTGCTCCTGTAAGAACCTTCGCGGCACCAGCGTCTATAACAGGTTCTGGCGCAACGGTTTCTTGGACCGCTCCATCTGGAGCCGCTCAATACAATGTACAATATCGTACTGTTGGTTCTTGCTCTTGGACTAACTGGAGCGGAAACCCAACAACTAGTGCTATTGCTGCATTAACAGGCTTAAACGCAGGAACTTCATATCAAGTGAGAGTTCAGGCTCAAACTACAGGTGGCGCGGCAAGCAGTATTTGGTCGCACGTGCCTGGTACTACGGCTGGTGCTGGCGTGAATGGATATACCGCTACCGGTACATTTACTACAACTTTCCCTTGTGCTGGTACTCCTACAGCTCTTGGCTCAAATACAATTACCACAACTACGGCCAATATCAGTTGGACAGCAGCTTCTCCTGCACCGTCTAATGGATATGAATACTACGTTTCCACTGTTAACACGGCACCAACCTACGGAACTGCCGCTACGGGCAGCGTAGGCGCGGGAATTACAACAGCATCGCTTTCTAGTCTTCCGATGGTTACTCAGCATTATTTTTGGGTTCGCACCGATTGTGGTGCAGGAGACAAAGGTGCATGGTCAGCATCAGCAAACTTCACAACACAGGGACTTACAGCTGCTCCTTGGGTTGAAGGCTTTACTGCGGCAACATTGCCAAGCGGATGGGCAAACTCATCATTCACAGCGCCCACTACAATCAATGCAACGATAACAACCGGTACAACGACTAACTATATATATAAAAACTTGTATAGTGGCGGAACAACCGGTAACTTCTCTACCATTAACGTTGGTCCCCTTGCAGGAAATGAGTCACTTTCGTTCGTTTATCGCTTGGCTAATTTTTCCAGCCCTTATGCTCCTCCGGCTGCTGCATCAGGTAACTTTATTGTGGCAATATCTACCGATTACGGTGCTACCTATACCAATTTAGAAACCGTATCGAACAACGCTGTTGCGGGTTGGCAGCCTAAAGTATATTCTTTGGCCTCCTATATTGGTCAAAATGTAAGAGTAAGAATTACTGGTAACTGGACTTCTGGTGACTACTACTTGGCTTTTGACAATTTTGTAATTGCTTCCTGCCTTCAGCCTTCAGCCTTGATTACAAGCAACGTTACAACCAGTACAGCCGATTTTTCTTGGACAGCTCCGAGCCCAGCTCCAAGTTTCGGTTATGAATATGTATTGGACAACGTGGCAACCGCACCATCAAGTGCTCCAAATACTGGTACAAATGTGGCCGGTACTTCTCTTACATCAATTGCTGTAACAGCCAACACAACCTATTATCTTCACGTGCGCTCAGAATGTGCAGACGGTACAGACTATAGTGGTTGGGTAACATCGGCAGCATTTACTACTCCGTGCGATCCAATAGCAAGCTTCCCATATACACAAGATTTTAATGGCGTAACCACGCCTGCTCTACCGTCTTGCTGGAGTCAAAACAATGCAAATGCTGATGGTGATTCTTGGATAACATACGGTGGTGGCTATGGTGTTGGCGGAACAACTGCTGCCGGTCTATATACCGACTTCAACGCTGGTAATAATAATGATTATTTGATTTTACCTCAATTTACATTATCGGCAGATCAGCAGTTGCGCTTCTCAGTTCGTGCTCGTTCAACCGGTGAGCCTAACGATTACCGTGTAGTATTATCTACGACAACAAATGCACCGGCAAGCTTTACCGAAGTGCTTCAAGCTACCTCAACTGTAAACTGGACTACTATGACCGAAGTTGGTCCTATCAGTCTTGCTGCATACACTGGCAACGTTTGGATTGCTATCCATGTGCCTTCAGGAGGTTTGGATGGTTATTATCTCTATATAGACGATGTTATTGTAGAAGAAATTCCGGCTTGCCCTAAACCAACAGCTTTATCAGCAACTCCTGCGTTAGATTCAGCCTCTTTGAACTGGACAGACGCTGGTCCTGCGACCGGCTGGGAGATTGAGTACGGTGAAGTACCGTTCACTCCAACAGGTACAGCTAACGTCTTGGGCATTTCTGCTCATCCGTATAACCTGACAGGTTTGGATGGACAAACTACTTATTCCTATTATGTAAGGGGTGATTGTGATGTAGATGGTTTTAGTGAATGGGCTGGTCCATTTACATTTACTACCCTCCCTTGTATACCAACGTATACAAATGGTAAAACTGATGGAGACTTATTGTCAAGTGTTAAGGTCATTGGAACCACCCTTGATAATAATTCAGGAACCGCAGAGGTAAATCCTGCTTATACCTTCTTCACCGGTCAACCACAGTATACTGGAACCTTAAATGCCGGTACCACCTACGATGTTGAGGTTTCTATCGGTACCTGGGGTAACCAAGGTGTGGCTGTATGGGTTGACTTTGATGGAGATGGTTTGTTCGAAACACCTTCGGAACGTATTGGTTATACAACTGGTACTTTCGGGGTTGGTACAGGTGATCTTCCAATTGATCCTGCCAATACTACTACTTTCCCTATCTCTTTGCCATGTGACCCAACTCCAGGTTCTTACAGAATGCGCGTAAGAGATGTTTACAATACCGGTGGTCAATTGATAGACCCTTGTACTAACTATGGTTATGGTGAAACAGAGGATTATATCATAACTATTGCTCCTCCACCGCCTTGTCCATCAGTTGCTTTGGCTAACGTTCAATCAGTTAATCACAACTCTGTAACGCTTGATTGGAATATCGGTTGCGCGGAAACGCAATGGGATGTGCATGTAGTAACAACAGGCGGTGGCTTGACAGGTGCGCCTAACCACGGTGGTATCACCTCTCACCCAACTACCATTACAGGTCTTTCTGCCTCAACTGCATATCAATATTATGTGCGTGCAGACTGCGGTGGTTCACAAAGCGCTTGGGTTGGTCCATATAGCTTTACCACGCTGGCTACTCCACCGGCTAATGATGATTGTGTGAACGCTATTGCATTCGGCACAATTCTACCGGATCAAAACTGCGTGACTGTTACGGCTAATACTGTTGGCGCTACAGGATCTGCAGACGCAACTTGTTTCGGAACAGAAGATGACGATGTTTGGTACACTTTCACAGTTCCTTCAGGTTATAGTTCATTGCTCTATACCAACACAACCATTACAGGAAGTACAGACCGTATGCTTCAAGTATTGGATGCTTGCGGTGGCACTAGTCTAGGTTGTTATGACCCGGAAACCGGAACATTAACTGGCTTAACTGGCGGTAATACCTATTACCTACGTGCATACACATATGGAACAGGTGTAACGAGCTCGTTCTCAATTTGTTTGAGAACTCCTCCGCCACCACCGGCTAACGATGATTGTGTGAATGCTATTGCCTTCCCAACGATTCCAACAAATAGCAACTGCGCATCTGTGACTGCAAACACTGGTGGTGCCACCGGATCTGCCGATGCTACTTGCTTCGGAACAGAAGATGACGATGTTTGGTACACATTTACCGTTCCGGTTGGATATACATCTCTTTTGTATTCTAACTCTAACATTTCAGGTTCTACCGATCGTATGCTTCAAGTTCTAGACGCTTGCGGTGGCACCAGCTTGGGTTGCTATGATCCTGAAAGCGGTACAATTACCGGATTGACTGGAGGTTCTACTTATCGTTTGCGTGCTTATACTTATGGAACTGGTGTGGTTTCATCCTTCAGCATTTGCTTGCGTGTTCCACCTCCACCTCCAGCAAATGATGATTGCGCGAATGCAGTTAACTTGACGGTGAATCCAACATACTCTTGTGCATCAAGTGCAACGGGAACAACAGTCAGCGCGACAGCATCTGCTGAAACAGCGCCAACTTGCGCTGCCACAGGTACGAATGATGATGTGTGGTACAAATTCACAGCCACCAACTCTAATCACCGCATTACATTAACAGTTCCTGACTTCACCGACATGGCGATGTCACTATACAGTGGTTCTTGTGGCTCTTTGGTTGCTGTACAATGTTCTGATCCAAACACTATGGATGCAACGGGTCTTACTCCTACAGAGGTTTATTACATTAGAGTGTACACCTATACTGCCACCGTAACAACGGCAGCTAACAGTTTCACCATCTGTGTTGGAACACCACCTCCACCTCCCGCTAATGACGAGTGTGCTGGTGCTGTAGCTCTTACTGTTGGTACAGCAGTAAACGGTTACACCAATAGCGCGACTGAGTCTGAGTCTAGCCTCCTTTGTGACGGATTCACCGGTAATGCCGATGATGATGTATGGTATAGCTTTGTTGCCCCAGCTTATCCTGTAAACATCTCTGTTTCCGGCATGGATGCGGTAATTGATTTGCGTCAAGGTGCTTGTGGTTCAAGCTTCACAATTGACTGCTCTGACGATGGTATTAACTCTGAGGTATTGGAACAACCTACATTGACCGCGGGCCAAACCTATTATGTTCGTATCTATTCTTATGGTGGTGCCTCAAGTCAAAGCAGCTTTACCATCCTTGTCAACTCAGCATTACCTCCTGTTAACGATGAACCGGGTGCAAATACTCCAAATATCAATAGTGCGAATTCGGTTTATCCGAACTGCTCTGCTATTGCCGGAACAACCGTTGGCGGTACATCTAGCTATGGTGATGACTACAACGATGTTTGGTACCGTTTCAACGCTATTTCAAATGGGGTAAGTGTGAAACTAGTATCTAATTTCCTTGATGGTGCCATTACGTTGTATTCTTCTAACTTCACCGAACTTAGCCATGAAGATGTTGCTGGAGAAGGTGATCCCGAAATATTGAACTATGGTAGTTTAGTTGCTGGTCAGGACTATTATCTCGCTGTAAGCAACTATACTCCTGATGGTACTGATGGTCCATTTACATTGTGTGTTCAAAAGCTCCGTGCTCCATTGTGTGCTCAGGCTACTGCACCTTACACGTTGTGTTCTTCTTTCAAGTCCACTATTACCGGTGCAACTACAACTCAGTTTAGCTTCGAACAAACTGGTCCTTCTGCAGGTCCAACAACGAGCACAACGAGTGCAGGTCCTATCAGTCTTGGAACTTCCTCACTTGCATTGATGTACGGTTACAGCTATGATGTGAGTTTAACTGCACGCTATGTGATAGCTAATGGTGCCGGAACTAATGAAACTATTAACGTTTCAACAACGGATGCATGCTCTATCACCTTGCAAAACCATCCTTCATTGGAGGTTAAGTTGAATCAGCGTTGCTCTCAAGGTGCTACACTTTATCGCAGTTCCTATCTGTTAGCAACTTCTGCTGGTACTATTTGTGGTGTAACAGGCTATAACGTTGAGTTTACACCTGTTACCAACTGTGCCGGTGCCGGTGCTAATCCATTGGAAACCTTTGTTAAGTCAATCTCATCACCAGCAGCATCCATTTCGTTGAACTACGCTTTCAGCCAAATTCCGTTGGTCGGAAATTCCGCTATCGGTTACTGGAGCGTTCGTTGGCAGCCTAAATTCGGTTCGAAATTGGGTGACTGGAGTACAACACCTCATGTGATTGCGGTTAACGGTACTGCTCCTGCCGGTATGCTTGAAGAACCAGGTGATGACATGAATGGCTTAGAAAATGCAGGTAATGCAGTTGCTGCTAACTTGTATCCTAACCCTAACAACGGTGAAATGGTGAACCTCAATATGACAGGTATTACATCCGACAATGTGTTTGTTCGCATTATGGATGGAATGGGTCGTGTCGTTTACACCAACCGCTACACTGTGGATGGTTCATTGAATACTATTGTTACATTCAGCAAGCCGTTGGCTACCGGATTGTACATGGTAGAATTCACAACCGGAAATGATGTAATCACTCAGAGAATGATGGTGACCAAGTAAAAGTTGGTTCCGCATTCATCCCTTGATGGAATAAATGAAAACTAAAAGGGCTGGCAAATTTGCCAGCCCTTTTTTTATCCAATATTAACATCCAATTATGTTAAAAATTCTCCGCCATTTAAATAATCTATATCTTTATCCTACACCAATTGCAGAATTCGCGTGCTGTTTAACCCAATAATTGACCCTAAGAACACTTCTGCCAAGTTGCTTAGGAATACACCTTAAAAAACACTCAGTGCAATTTGTGTTTTTGTGTCGATTGTTTGAGAAAAATGGCTCGCTGACCAAAAAGAAGCTAATAGCTCTTGAATGGGTTGCAAAAGCTTTGCTTCTCTTTGGAATTCGGCCATAGGTCACACTTAATCATAATTTTAATTTAATTTTTTTGTCTATGAAAACAAACATTTACACGAGATTTTTTTTCCTCGCTCCTTCGTGGCGATGGTATTTTAAGGTTGGAACTGCAATATTGACGTGCCTTCTGCTTTCTGGAATAGGTATTGCTCAAATTACTACTTATCCTCATACCGAGGGTTTCGAAAATGGAGGTTCCATTCCTAGTGGCTGGAGCAATGACTATGTTTCCGATGTTATAGATTGGACGTTCGTTTCTGCAAATCAGAACGCGTCAATCACACCCCGCACCGGATCTTACATGGCTGAGTTTAGATTTGATGATTATGGGCCAATTACAATGCTTGTTTCCCCTCAGTTTGATCTCACCGGACTAACCGCGCCCTATCTTAGCTTTTGGTACGCCAATGTCAATTGGGCTGGTGATATTGATGCTATGCAGGCATACTATAGTCCAGATGGCGGCACAACATGGACTGCACTTGGAGCGAATATTACGGCTGAGCATACTGCTTGGACCGAGTTTGCGACAACACTTCCCTCTCCTAGTGCGAACTACCTTATAGGCTTTGAGGCAGAATCCTTCTGGGCCCGTGGTTTCAATATTGATGATGTATGGGTAGGTGAAGCACCTTCTTGTTTAGCTCCATCATCCTTAACAGCTACTGGTGGTTTAGATTCAGCAACGTTGAGCTGGACCGAAAATGGAACCGCCACCGAATGGGAAATAGAATATGGTGAAGTGCCATACACTCCAACTGGAGTGGCCAACGTTCTTGGTGTCACCTCTAATCCTTATGAACTACCTGCGCTATCTGCAGAGACAGACTATGTATATTACGTAAGAGCAATATGTGGTATTGGTGATGAAAGTGACTGGGTTGGCCCATTTGCTTTTTCAACCGTCCCATCTGCTCCTGCGCCTTATGCCACCAATTTCGCCAACGTTCCGACCGGCTGGACAGTGGATATTACCTTAGATGATGCTTGGTATGCAGGTCAGCCAACTGGTTTCATTAATGAAGAGGTGGCTTTTACGAATTTGTATTCCTTCGTTAACAACGCTGCCCTTTACTCAATAAATATTGGCACCCTTCCAGCAGGATCAGAACTGACGTTCGATTATGTATTTTCTGACTATGGTGAAGAAGAAGATTTTGGAACTAGTGGAGAAGGGACATTGACAATCTCCATAACCGATGACTTTGGTGCTACTTATACCGTTTTGGAGGAAATAGCAGTTGAAAATGCTGCTGCCGGATGGAATCCGGCCTCTTACGACCTATCCGCTTATGACGGTGAATACGTTAGTATTCAATTCAGAGGAGACTGGGTAAGCGGTGATTATAACATGGCTATTGACAACTTTTATGTTGGTTTACCACCAAGCTGCTTTGCACCGACTGATTTGACATCAGAAATAACTTCCGATACAGAAGCTACTTTATCATGGACTGCACCTGAGGACGGTACACCAACAGATTACGAGTATGTATTCTCTACCTCGAACTCTGTTCCTGGTGGCAGTGGAACCTCTACTTCCGGAGCAACTTCTGTGGATTTAACTTCACTTACTAATGGCGAAACATACTATCTATATGTACGCAGTAATTGTGATGGTGATGGTTTTAGCACATGGGAAGGTCCTCTAACAGTAATCATAGAGTTCGTTGAAAACGATTTGTGCAGCAACGCTATCACTGTCGCTTGCGATGGTGGTCCATACATAGGAAGCACCGAATTCGCCACTAACGAAAACTTGGCTCTTTGCAGTTTTGACGTAGAGGACAATGAACAATTTTCTCCGGGCGTTTGGTATGTTTTCGAAGGCACCGGAGATGTTGTTACAGCTTCTTTGTGTGACTCTGACTACGATACCCGTATTAATATCTTTACAGGTAGTTGCGGCTCTCTTTCTTGCATAGGTGGAAGTGATGACTTCTGCGCTGCACAATCAGAAGTTGCGTTCCCTACTACGTTGGGTGTTGACTACTACATTCTAGTTCATGGTTATAGTGCATTTTCCTTCGGTGATTATTCTTTGGATGTCACCTGCGAAGCACCTTGCTCACCTGTAACAACCAATGATGATTGCGCTGACGCTGTTTCGGTAACAGTGCAACCTTCATCCGGAGGAACTTACACATCGGCAAACGATGAGTGTGCATTCCCTAGCCTTATGGGCAACAATGATTGTGGCGGTGGATACTCTACTTTGTATGATATCTTCTACACTTTTAACTCAGGTTCAAACACCGGCCTCTATTTGGAGACAAGTGTTGCTGGCGTTAGTGCTCCTGTAGCATCGGGTGATTATTTCGTTGCACTTTATGAAGGCACGGATTGTGACGCTGTATACTGGGGCTGTGGAGGCTTCACTATGGGTGGTGAGATTTATATTGACGGATTGGATGTTAACACTGATTATTTGGTACGTCTTTATACCAGTTCTTCAGGCATTGCCACTCGCGGAAACTATGATTTTATGATTAAACAAATTGCGATTCCGGATAACGATGAGTGCTCTGGTGCGACTCCACTTACCCTGCAGGTCGAAGTAGAGGCTACCACAATTGGAGCATCGGAATCCTTACCTGCTGGTACTTGTGGTGGTGACGCAGATGATGATGTATGGTTCAGTTTTGTAGCTCCAAGCTTCAACGTAGATATTATTGTGGACGTACCGGATTTCTTCCTTGATCCAGTTATAGAGGTTCGTTCAGGCGCTTGCAATGGAACTGCTGTTGATTGTTCTGACGATTACGCGTGGTTCGATGGTACAGAAGAGCTACTTGATCAAGACCTTATCGAAGGACAAACCTATTATGTCCGTGTATACGGGGTAGACGAAGGTCTAAAAGGAAACTTCTCGATACGCTATCAACCATCTTACATTCCACCACCTGCGAACGACAATGCTGCACCAAACACTCCGGTGATGAATAACGCGCTGTATGTTTACCCTAATTGTCTTAATGTAGCAGGAACGACTACGGGAGCAACAAGCGATGGCATCTTTGGTTTCTTACCTGATGTTTGGTATCAATTTAATGCTATTTCTAATGGAGTAGCCATTAGAGTAAATGCAGATTTTGACTGTGGAATTCGTCTTTGGGAATTTGATGGGGTGAATACCCTGACCGAGGTTGACTACGAAGACGTAATATGGTTTGCCAGCGGTACAGAAAAACTCAACTTTGATGGCCTCACTGAAGGCATGACTTACTATGTTCAGGTTGAAGATTGGGACGAGGCCGGTGGTGACTTCTCTATTTGTGTTCAGAAACTACGTAAACCATATTGCAGTTACACCAATCCGCTTAGTTTGTGCTCAATATTTAAATCATCAGCAACTGGTGCAAACACAACCACATTTGAGTTCAGCGGTGCAGGTTCTATGACTAGTTCTGCTCCAATTAATCTTTCAAACCCTGCATTAGGTTTGTTGTATAATACAAATTATGATGTGAATCTTACTGCAAACTATTCCTTGTTGGACGGTGATGGCTTCTCCGAGATCATTCAAGTGCCAGGTCCTCAATGCAATATAACACTAATTGAACAACCGGATTTGGATGTGAAAAGTAACCAACGTTGTATGAATGGAGCCACGCTTTATCGCAGCTCATACTTACAAGCGGTTGCTCAAACTCCGAATCTATGCGGAGTTACCGGATATCGCGTTGAGTTCACTCCGGTTGATAATTGTGCCGGGGCTGGAGCAAACCCATTGGAAACTTTCTCCAAAACAATCACATCTCCAAGTGCATCGATGTCCTTGAGTTATGCGTTTAATCATATTCCACTTGCTGGTAATTCAAGCATTGGTTATTGGAGTGTCCGTTGGAAGCCAAGATTTGGTGTTCTTGAAGGTGAGTATGGTAACGCTTACGTAATTGCGGTGAACGGTACAGCTCCTGCAGGCATGCTTGAAGAGCCAGGCGATGATATGAACG
>Ga0209572_1000434_pt1 | contig 62741 bp, 32 predicted proteins | sample EBPBio232012_DNA_FD_185867 | JGI IMG/M metagenome (GOLD analysis project Ga0209572, IMG submission 185867) | Wastewater treatment Type I Accumulibacter community from EBPR Bioreactor in Madison, WI, USA - Reactor 1_1/23/2012_ DNA (SPAdes)... | ecosystem: Engineered > Bioreactor > EBPR >...
GAAGTATTAAAACTATTGACGGCCAATGTTGACTTATAGGCATGAGTGACGTTGACACTTGAGAAGAATTTTTTAAAGAATTCTATTTTGGTCAAACCATTATAAGTAAGCTGCCAATTAATTTTAGGGAATGTGTTGAATACATCCAAATCCTGCTTGTTGGGGTCTGTATTGGAATAAGCGGATAAGAATGCCGGAATCAACACATCTTGTTGTACTTTACCAAAGCCGGTTGTGTATCCCGGAACATTCGGATCGGGCGTCACACCCAATCGGCTGGATATGGTAGTTCTATTGGTTTCAAAGCGGTCGAAGACATCGTCAAGATCATCAAAGAAGGTATTCAACGTAAAATAAGTTGTCGTATAGGAACCAATATCGCGTCCTGTATATCGGCCAAAGCCCTCACCAGCTGCTTTCACCTTAAATAATTCGGTATGTGTATTCTGGTATGTACGACCGGCGTTGAGGTCAACCTTCAAGTCGTTGAATGGTTCGAGGTTGACCCGAGCATCGATATTTTGACTTTGACCGAGAATCACCAATTGGTTTTGGAAAATATTTTTAGTAATCCAGTTGTTATCCGGTGCTATTGCTCGATCGAAGTATTTGTCATCTGGTTGCCAGCCAGCAATATATCCGAATCCAGGAGAAGACCATTGATCCATCCCCATTGCAGTTGTTCCAGGCATATAGCCAGGGATGGTGGAGTTGAGGTTTTCGGTATAAGTGAGTCGGGCTTTGCGTACACTAAGGAGTGGACGTATAAGGATTCTTTCAGCGAGACTCGGTTCGCGGTTTTTACGCCTTTCTTCTCTGGCTATTTTGCGTTTTTCTTTTTCCTTTTCTTTCTTCAGCTTAGCTTTTTCGGCTTTGGACAACTTGGCGGTTGTGGAATCTTGCTGGACTGTCGATAATTTATCGTCAGAGACCGGCTTTTTATCATTACTGCTCGTCTTTTGGGTAGTCCTTGCATCTTTCTTATTTTCAGATCCCGGTCTTTGAATCTTTTTTAAGTAATTGGATTTGGAATACAATCTGTCGAAACTTAAGTCAGCATTGAGTTGTCTGATCTGAGTATTTTGAATAACATTACCAAGGGTGTCCACATTTTTTGCAGCCGAACTCCAGGTATAAGTACCACCATATAATGCCCTCATGGAAATCCACTCCAGCATTGGCAGGTTTTTAAACGGTACGTTATAATTGATATTAAAAGTATGTTTATAGTTTTTGTTTCTACCGAGATCCTTGATATTATCCCATATTTCGGCCTTATTTACCCTTGAATTGAAAGAAGGATCAGGTAGTCCGGTATCCACAAAACGATCACTCAATTCATCAATTACGGCTGTGTTGGTTGCATTAAAGTCGAATTTGAGTGACTTGGTAATATCCCATGATAGCATATAGTTCCTGTCCCACAGGAAGTTTCTGGTGCGCCAGGTACTCTGAAAAGGATCGGTAAATCGGTAAAGCTTGGTGCTATACATTCTATTCAATTGAGTATTGAAAGAAAACGTATTCGGTAATGGATTAAAATTAAAATCCGTAACAAACTTGAGATACTTATCCTTCTTTATCGCTTTGGCAAATGGAGTTACGTAGAGTGGTCTCATCGTAAAGTTATAGTCAAATCCACCTTTGTATTGATCTGTCTGGTCTTGAGCTATGATAGGATCGGTGCGCTTGGTGCGGGAATGTCCATACGTAAAGCTAAAGTTTTCGATATCCCATGGCATGGGTGTTGCCGCTTTATTTGTTCTTTCTTTGCGGACATTGTTGAAGGAATAAGAGGTGATGTTTTGATATTCTATGGCTTGTTCCCGGAGGCTGTCTCTTTCACTACCGGAGTATGTATCCAGCTTATCTCTCAGCTTGATGTCGAGGTCATAAGGGTCGTATTCCGGCGTTTTTACATTCGTAGTATATTGGTAATAAAACGGAATTTTTATGCCCGTCTTACCGGGAATAAATTTACCCAATTCTAAGTTGGTAGAAATATCGTATTGATAATTAGATTCTATTGCCCTTTGTTGGACGCGCTGATCCAGACCGCCCCAGCCGAGCGAAGAATATGCTCCTGACAAAGTCACTGTTCCCAAGTCGGCCAACTGTAGGTCGAGCCTTGAAATTGCCGCCATACCGCCACGCTCATCAAAGCCCGTCATACGCAATTCATTAATCCAAATCTCTGCACACCGAGGTACACCGCCTTGCTTATTGCGGATACCTATCATAACGCCCTTGATGTAACCCATGTTGGGATTTCCTTTGACGGTGACGGTATTGTTGGGTTTTTCCGGATCATTCTTTGAATAATAGGTCCCTACACCATCTACTTTATTGCGTTCCTCCTTCAAATCGGTGAAAAGGTGTAGTGGGAAGTCAAAGGCGTTGTCAGCAAGCCATACGCCTTCGCTGTACACCAATAAGTCATTCTTTACTGAGTTGAGATAGTCCAGATCCGACATCTTAAGCGGTATTTCATATTCATAATAGTTGTCGGTATAATCAGAACCTATCCGCATAAAGACACTAAGGTCTCCGTCCGGTATTTTTTCGGCTTCGTCAGAAATGGGACCGGCATGTACAAACATCTTTAAGCGCTTATAACGGCGCATGTCTAAGCTGGTGTTTTTATAAATTCCGATACGGCTATCTTCCGGAAGGTTACAGAAGTTTAAGGCTAACGACTGTTCGTTTTGGAAGGTCTCTTGATAGGCGCCAACGGCACGTTCTAAGCGAAGGCCTTTTGGCAAGACGTAGTTAATAGGAATTTTAGCGGAGTTGTCTTCAAAGTTGACGGCATTCAGGTCAAATTTCAAATCAGAAAAAGGAGGCTGAATGATGATAGGCTCATCAATTGCACCTGTGATGCCACGGGTATATTTTCGCCATTGGTTGCGCACCAGATCCATCCGTGCAAAGCGCATGATTGTTTGTTGTTCAAAGCCGGTGAAATACATCCTCATAAAGCGAATAGAGCGGAAGTCGGACAATCCGCCTACGGTCTGTGTCGGCTGGTTGATAGGCACCTTAAAACGATACCATTTATCATTGCCATTACCTTGAATAATGTCTGTAATGAAGGCATTGGGTTTGATTCCATCCTGACCGTCATATTCTATAGGTATTTCATATTGATAGTATGCTTCTGACTCGTTGAGTGAGTTATCGTTGTTGATATCCTCTCTGTCCGGATAGTTGGTTGAAGCGGATTGGACACTTGCATTGGATTCGGTGGGCTTTGAGTTGCCTTCCTGCCCATTGAAGTAACGATATCTTTCAAGGATAGGTGCATTGTCGGGAAATTGTCTGAAATGGACAAAATCATCATTGGATGGGTCGCGTTCTATCATAGCTTTGGCATCAGCACTCAACAATGGGGATTCGTTGATTATTTTTAGATAGTCTGCAAAGTGTTCTTTTTCTTGAGCAGTACTCAGGCCGTCCAAGCCAACATCTTGAGCTTCCCTCGTCTCCAAATCATTGTCAAAAGCATTGATAAACTGGTTGACTGCCGGCACCTTGCCCCATGCGGAAGTAAAGACTTTTTGATTTTCATCTTTGGGTCCGGGAAGTCCGTTTTCAAAGAAGTTACGAGAATCTCTCAAAACATCTTCCGATACGTTTCCGAGGTTGATGTATAACTTACCGCTTGAAGTGTTTTGTACACCATTGGGGCGAGCCTGAAAGGGGCTAAGCATATAAAATTCGATGAATTCATAGTTTTGTGCCTCGAAGTCCGAATTGGTAATGGCCCTTTGTATGCCGGCCCACCTTGTTTGTGGCTCTCTAAGCTGACCGGCAGAAGTCAATCCTGCTGAAAAGCCCGGATATCCCTCCGGTAATTCGTAGTTATATGGACCTCTTTCGGAAGGACTATACACCACATCAAAGGTGTAAAGACCATTATTAATGCCCACGACATTATTTCGGCGCTTAAACACCTCTGTAATATTGATAAATCGAGTATAAGGGTCATTAACATCGTCTTTATTTAATGCGTTGACCTCGGCTCTAAACCAGTTTAACTGGGCTCTGTTGGCGCCGTATGCGAGGTTATCAGATAGTGTCGCCTCCTTGAAGAGTGGGTTGTTGTTTTCATTATCATTTTGAGGTACACTAGAAATAAACCAATCTTGTGTAGGTGTTCTCAGGTCAAAGCTGGAAGTGCTACCTTCGAAGTCATCGATATAAGCCGTACCGCCTTCATCTGCGAGGTTGTTGATGTACTTGGAGTGACCGGGTTGTATTACGGCAACTTCCGTTGTCAGGTTTACCTTAGACGGCTCCTTGGTTTGGATAAGTGGCAATTTATCCACTAATCGAGTCAGCCAATCTGCGTCTTTGGTAAAGTTAAGGTCAACCCCATAAATCTTATTGTTCAATGGGTCATCCCCCACGTTGACTTTTTGAGTATAAGGTCTTTCGGAGAGCCTCATAAAAGTCGCTCCAAGATTGATGTTTTTATTGAGTGCATAGTCGGCTCGGATACCCATCATCGACTTTTGTTGAAAGCTAAACAGGGCATTGTCTTCAAAGGAAACATTGACCGGTACGCCGGACGTTAGATAGGCGTCATTGATGATTGTCACCTTTCCGGCCGAGTAGTCGATGGTATAGTCCTGTCCCTCTACCAGCTGTGTTCCTCCGGCAGTAACGCGTACGGATCCTTGTGGAACGTTGAATGCGCCCAAAGAAATCTCGGAAGAGACGGTGGACTTGTAGGAGCCTTTCAAAGTAAATCGGTTCTTCTCGGGATACTCACGAGCCCGCGTGATGGTATTGGTATAGAGATCAGGATAGGTATATCGTTCTGCAAGGACAGGATTGTTGATCTTCTTGGCAAGGTCGGCACCAAAGGGTTCGAGAACGGGGAACATGACACGCCCTGTGCGGCTGTTGATGGTCACACCTTCCACAAAGTCAAAGACACCATCGGGCTGTGGATCACCCGTTGTATTTAGATTGTCTAGATTAAACACACGCAAAAGTGGCTGTCCTTTCAGATCGGTATCGGGAAGAAATCTTTTTTGACCATAACCCGGATCTTCATAAAATACGTCCAAACGGAAGTCCAACGCATTGGTTTGGTAAGCACCCACAGAATAGATGTTTTTCATCATCAAATTCCATAGAGGAACTTCTGTTTTTTGAGTTGTTGCCTTGAGTAGCTTTACAAATAACACATTGGGATCATTGGGGTCAACGGGTGCATCGTGGGAAAACTCTCCCACTTGATATATCTTATCGTTATATCGGTAGCGGTATGATACGGCCAATACCTGATCTGGTCTTAAGCCAACATTGACGGAAATAAAGCCCAGTTGTGGGTGAAAAGTATAATCTATGTCTTTTCTAAGCTTACGTGCTCTTACCTTTTCAAAATCCTTTGTCTGAGTCAGGTTAAGTGGAGAAGATTCTAATGTACTCACTACTTTGTTCAATGGCCTTGTATTGGCGGCGTCAGCGACAAGGTGCTTGTAAAGACCATTTGCATCGTTGTTGGGGAGCTCTATCCTTCCGGTATAATCGGAATGTTGAACGGTCAGGGTATCATTGATTAGTGGGTTGTAGGTTGTTAAGTTCTTCCATTCACCGAGGTCAGCCAGAGCCACGATATCACGTACGTCTTCTGTCTCCTGTCTGTCATTGGTCACCCATACTTCGATATCGGTAATATCGAAGAAGGAGTTGATCTGAGGCATTGTTTTCAAGGCAGAGTTAAACACGGAGCGGTTGTAGTGGGAGAGAAGGAAGTGTTTGTTTTCATCATAATGGTCTATGGGGACAGAGAATGTCTGTAGTTGACTGCCTCCTTGGAGTTGAAGGTTTTTTCTTTCGGATTTTTGTTGAGATACCAAGCCTGTTATTTTCAGGTGACCAAACTGTAGGTCAGCCTTGATACCGAAGAGTGCCTGACTCCCTTGTATGAGTGAGCTTCTAAGAGGAAGTGACACGTTACCGGCTTCGATATTTTTAAGGATGTCGTCTTCGTTGCCTTTGCCACCATCAAATTTTATTTTGATAAATTGGTCGAAGTCCAGTGTTGATTGGGTGTTGTAGTTGGCGTTGATGCTCAATTTTTCACCTACTTTACCGGCGATGCTCAAGTTGATCGTGGGTTGAAAGACAAAGGTGGTGTACTTCCGTTGACGCTCGGTGGCGGTAGGGTTGAAGGTGTGGTTGGATGACAAGCCTAGGTCAATATCTACGCTACCGGCAGGCTTGATGTCGATGACGTCACTACCAAACAAGCGAGTGATAATAGAAGTGCTCGTTTTATACCCTTCCAGTGGGTCTTTGGCTTTACCGGAGCCTCTACCGTCAGAGATACCGGCTAATTTGGCGAAATAAGAAGATTCTTGTTCTTTGGCTTTTTCTTTCAAAAATTCACTAAAAGTCATTCCCATGGGGGCGTCTATGTACTCGTTGCCCAATTTATTGGAAAAAATATAGGAATTGCTTTCCGGGTCAAAATGATATCCCTGCTCGATGTCTGGCGGCAGTTTAAGACGGATAGGGTCAGATGTGTCAATCGGATAAATTGACTTTATCGGTATGACGGTATCCAATGCTTCTTTCGGAAGGATAGGAGAATAAAAGTTAGTTGCTGAAGGAATCAGATTGCCGGCGGTCAAAGCATAAATGCCGATCGAAATGATAATCAGTGGACTAAATTTGTTGATTTTAAAATTCATATATAACGGTCAACGTGCACATTAAGCGAGTTATAGAAGAAATAATTGAGTAAAAATAATAGTAAGATCCGGTAATCTCCTATATTTTAAACTTTTGTGGTTGATTCTTACTTTTATAATTGACATTTATTTGAAATTGCTTTACACTTAACGCAAAAGTGAACGATTTCTTTTGTTTTTAAAAAAATTAACACTTTCGGCTTGTGAAAAAGTCCTTTTTATCCACCTGATAATTGTTTAAGAGCGGCTTTTACCATTTGTTCCAGCGTATATTCCTGACTATCTCTCGATAGTGAATTGAGCACTTTATCGACAGCATTTTTTTGAAAACCCAAGGCAAGCAAAGCAGATCCAGCTTCGTCCCTCACCGAATGGTTGCTGATAGAAGGAAACGAAGAAGTAGGTATATCGCCCATTTTAGTCACCTTGTCTTTCAAATCTATGATGATTCGCTTGGCTGTCTTGGGACCTATACCTTTCATTAAAACAAACAAACGTTCGTTTTCCTGAGATATGGCCTGACTGATGTCTCTGGCCGGCATGGATGATAGCACAAGACGCGCAGTGCCTGCACCTACTCCATTGACGGTAATAAGCAACTGGAACAAACTTCTTTCTTCCTCAGTAGCAAAGCCATACAAAGTATGTGCATCTTCCTTAATCAGAAGTGTGGTCAATAACTTAACGCGATCTTTTCCATCCAATGCGGCATACGTATTGAGACTGATATTTACATGATAGCCTATTCCGGCAGTTTCTATCAATACATACGTCGGTGTAAGAGCGGTTATTTTACCATCGATATAAGCAATCATTGTAATTCACCTTATTTTCAGGGCGCAAAGGTAATTAAAAAATACATCTGAATAGATTTTATTCTTTGTTATTCATACACAAAGCTTTAAATGTTAATCTATTTAGTGATTTATCTGACTGATATCGACTTTAGCACTCTTGTCCTCTTTAAATAAAACAGCAAATAAAACCGATACTATCAATGCATAAATGGCAAATGCAATCCATATAGCGTGCCAATCTTTAATCATGACAGGACTTGACAATAGGCCGTTTTCGATAGTGACTCCAAAGGAATCGCTTAAGGTCTTTAGAAAGGTCGGGTTGTCGGCAGTTGTATTAAAATTAGTTGCCATGATTGCCGCATCGCTATATTCTTTTGTGAAAAACTTGTCGATAGACCATCCGGCAATGAGGCTTCCCAATATAGCACCAAAACCATTGGTCATCATCATAAATAATCCCTGGGAAGAGGATCGGATTTTGGAATCAGACGTCGTTTCAACGAATAAAGAGCCGGAAATATTGAAAAAATCAAATGCCATGCCATATACGATACAGGACAATATTATCATCCACAAGCCCTCTGCAGGATTGCCAAATGCAAATAATCCAAACCGGAACACCCATGCTAACATGCTCAATAACATAACTTGTTTTATCCCGAATCTCTTTAAAAAGAATGGTATCGCCAGGATAAATAAGGTCTCAGACACCTGAGATATAGACATTATTATGGTTGAATATCTTACAACAATCGACTCGGCATATTGCGGAAAGTATTTGAATTCGTCTAAAAACACGTCACCATAGGCATTGGTCAACTGTAATGCGGCTCCCAATAACATCGAAAAGATGAAAAATAACGCAAGTCGATAGTCTGCAAAAAGTTTAAATGCATTGAGCCCCAACTGTTGAGACAAGGGTGCGTCTTTATCAATCAGTCGCTGTGGTGGGCATTTTGGCAATGTCAAGGAATAGATACCGAGGAGTATGGCAGCTGCGCCAGCGATATAAAACTGTCCTGCCGTTGCCTTAAATCCACCGAGGTTGGTCGCCCACATAGCCACGATAAAGCCTACCGTACCCCACACGCGGATGGGTGGAAAATCTTTGACCACGTCGTAATTGTTGGTCTTTAGAATGTTGTATGAAATTGAATTACACAAGGCAATGGTCGGCATGTAAAAACACATAGCCAATAACATTATATAAAAAAAAGACGAAGGATCGTTGGTGTTGGGAAGTAAAAACAATACACCTCCGTACATAATGTGCATAAAGGCATAAAGCCGTTCGGCATTTATCCAGCGGTCGGCAATGATGCCGGCTATAGTGGGCATAAAGATGGAGGCTATGCCCATGGTGCCAAAGACCGCTCCAAACTCTGTACCATCCCATCGCTTCGTTCCAAACCAAAAGTTGGCCATTGTAATGAGCCATGCTCCCCACACAAAAAATTGCATAAAGCTCAGTATCGTCAATTTACCTTTTATACCCATCGATTGCTGTTTTTTAGTATATGAGTTACAAATAAAGATAAAAAAATGAATATGTCGCAATATTTGTCTTGTCTGTGTGTATAACAAATTTCCCTCTCATCTTTTATTCCACTCAAAATCTGACTTTTTAATTATACTTTCTGGATCAGATCTGAAATAGATTATACCAAATTGATTTATAAATTAGTCCAACTTTCTTTAAAATCAAAATACTCCCGAAGCTATCGGGAAGAAAGTCGTTTAGGCCAATGCAATTGGACTATTACGAATATCCAATCGGTATTAAACTATCGTACATGAAAAAGTGTGCTTATAGACATCCAAACACACCTTGTTAAGGTAATTGGTTTATTGATAGCTAAGTGTGAGTAAGGAGCGTAGCTCTGCTATCTTAGTAGCAAAAAATAGTGCAGAAAATCAACAAGGGGCGTTAGCCTTGGCATCTTCAATCGGTAAAAATTCAAACAAGTATTTTTATATCAGGGCTAACGACTCTTGGTTATTGTTATAATGTTCCTGTTTACTAAGATTGCCGAGCTAACGCCCCTAATTCATAACTACTTGCCCATTCTTTTTTTAATAATAATTTAAGTCGAACCTTGAAATACGCACTTTTTAATTTGTGTTACTTATTCCTTCTTTATACCATTCATCTTAAATATAGCGAAAACATATAAAGAATAGTTGCCCACGTGTGAATAATAAATTTCCCTTTCATTTTTTATTCCACTCAAAATCTGACTTATTAATTGATAGATAAACACTTTGGAAGGAATGACTTCATTATTTGGTTCTCCTGCTTCAAGGGAGATAGAGGGCAAAGCAAATGAAGTTATTAGGGAAATTTGTTATACACACCCGGGATTAAATTGTCTGCATGTTTTACTTCAATTTTCCTATCTTGCAGAAAAAATTCAATGAAGGTTGTAGTTATTGGCGGATCAGGCGCTACCGGACGACACTTAGTCCGGGAGTTGTTGGCATCAGACAAAGTTTCTATGGTAACTGCCTTGCTGAGACGCCCTTTCTTTGAAGCACATCCAAAGCTCAACCAGATTATTGTTGATTTCGACCATCTGACCGATTTAGAAATACTGGGAGACATTGCATTTTCTTGTCTAGGAACGACGCTGGAAGCAGCGGGATCAAAAGAAAAGCAATGGAAGGTGGACTACGAGTACCAATATTCTTTTGCTCAACTTGCCTCAAAATGCCGAATACCGACGTTTGTGTTGGTTTCTGCCTATGGCTCCAACAAAAATTCTGCCATCTTTTATTCTAGCATGAAGGGAAAGCTGGAAGAGGCTGTAGTTCAATTAGACTTTGAGCATACGTACATTTTTCAGCCCGGAATGCTCGATCGTCCGGATACCGACCGAAAATATGAGAAACTCTTTGTTCGATTGACAAATGGCATTGCAAAACTCGGCCTTTTTAAAAACTATCAAGCCACACACGTCGCTGATTTGGCACACGCTATGATTGTCTGTGTGATGACCCGGAAAGACAAGATGAAGCGGATTCTAACACCTGAGATACACGAGCTTGCAAGGCAAAAAATATAAAGTGGGAGCTGAATATTATCCGACTTCATGTGAAATGTTGTTGAAAAACAGACTAAAGCGGATTATGAGGATTATAAAAAATATGAATTTGGCATAATTCCAATTGCAAAACAGCCTAAAGCAGGAAAAATGTGTAGGGAAAGCTCTTTGTAAAAGAAAGTAGATAGGTTTTCGCAGCAAAAAAAAGACCCGAAAGGAATCAATTTTTTCTTCTTTACATGGTTTCAAGTGTAGAATTATACAAAAATTGTATCTTAGCGACTTAAAGATTAAACAACAAGTCGGAAAAGATGTTATCTGAATTTATTATCTGACTTTAAAATATTTTACATAGTATGGATCCGTTAAAGGAGCTTTTTAAAGCGAAAGCTTTTCCTGTAAGAGATGAATTGAAAGCCGTTACCAAAGTACATGGAGACATGAAAATAGCCGACGTGAAGGTAAGTCAGCTTGTAGGAGGAATGAGGAGTATTAAATCAATGTTGTGGGAGACTTCTTTGTTGGATGCCGAGGAGGGTATTCGATTTAGAGGGTATTCTATTCCGCAGTTGATAGAGCTTTTACCAAGGGTGGAAGGAGACTCTGAGCCCCTACCGGAAGGGTTGTTTTGGTTGATGTTAACCGGGGATATTCCTTCGCAGGAGCATGTAAACTGGCTTAGCCAAGAGTGGGAAAGAAGAGCGGAGTTGCCACAGGATGTTTATGACGTGTTAAATTCGTGTGGTAACCACGTACACCCGATGACCATGTTTAGTATGGCTGTATTGGCTATGCAGCCACAGAGTGAATTTGCAAGGAAATATGATGAAGGTCTCAATAAAGCGGATTATTGGGATGCGACGTATGAGGACGCAATGACACTCATAGCTCGACTACCGAGGGTGGCGGCTTATATATATAGAAAGGTGTTCCATGATGGTAAGCACATCGATTCCGTCAAAGGATTGGATTGGGCAGCCAACTTCGCACACATGCTCGGCTTTGAAGCGCCAGACTTTAAAAGTTTGATGCGCCTCTACCTGACTATTCATGCGGATCACGAAGGCGGAAATGCCAGCGCCCATGCGACACACCTCGTCGGATCGACCCTTAGCGATGCGTACCTTTCATTCAGTGGAGGCTTGAATGCTCTTGCTGGTCCATTACACGGATTAGCTAATCAAGAAGTGGTAAACTGGATCAACGAAATGATTGAAAAAATAGGATCGACCAACCCAACCAAAGAACAAATTTCAGACTATGTTCACGCCACATTGGCTGCAGGACAAGTCGTCCCCGGATATGGTCACGCTGTATTGAGACGACCGGATCCACGTTTTATGGAGCAGAAAAGATTTGCAGAAAAGTATATGCCTGAGGATGAATATGTCAATATAGTATGGAAATTATTTGACGTTGTCCCCGGCATATTGGGAGATTTGGGCAAAATAGCAAATCCTTGGCCTAACGTGGACGCACATAGTGGCTCTATCCTTATCCATTATGGGTTGAAAGAAAGCCGTTTTTATACGGTATTATTCGGTGTAAGCCGAGCAATGGGAGTTTTGGCACAATTGTGTTGGTCTAGGGCACTTGGATTACCTCTTGAAAGACCGAAGTCCATCACTTTTGACAATTTGAAAGAAATAATTAATAATCAAAACAAATAAAGACTTAATCATGAGTATCCCAAAAGATTTAAAGTACAGCAAAGAACACGAATGGATTAAAGTCGAAGGCAACATTGGAACCGTCGGCATCACAGAATTCGCCCAAGGAGAATTGGGAGACCTCGTCTATGTTGATATCGATTCCGAAGGTCAGACCATCGCCAAAGACGAGATATTCGGTGCTGTAGAAGCGGTAAAGACTACTTCCGACCTGTTTTTGCCGGTTTCCGGAAAGGTGATTGAAGTGAATCCTGCCCTCATCGAAAGCGGCGGAGATGATCCAAGCCTCATTAATTCCTCCCCGTATGATGAGGGATGGCTCGTCAAAATTGAAATCTCTGACCCTTCTGAACTGGATAGCCTGATGGATAGTGACGGTTATGCAGACTTTATAGGCGGATGATTTTAAAAAAAAATAATAACCAAAGCCTTTTCAGAATTCTGGCAGGGCTTTGGACTATTATTCTTACAGTCCTACTCCTCTTACCGGGCAGTGATATGCCTGACCTTCACTTGTCTTGGCTGAAATATGCAGACAAAGTCATTCACTTTTTATCCTTTTTCTTCCTTTCTTTTATTTATTTATTAAGCACTTTGAATGAAGACTCAAAGGTGCGGTATCGACTGTTTTTTCTACTACTTGTCTATGCTGTAGTCATGGAAAGCATTCAACATACAGTACAACAATCTCGTGAATTTGAACTCGCTGACATGATTTCCAATATATCAGGTATTGTTTCGGCATATTGTATCTGTCACCTGATTCGTTGCTTTAAATAATTTTTAACACTTAAAACCCGAATTTGTATTATGTCAATTCAGACAAATTCCAAATAATATAATATCTTTGCGCAACTTTTCCAATCAGGATTGTATCCAATTAGAATTTACTTTCCAAATATTCCATATCTATTTTTTTAATTAGAAGCTCTAAAATTCAATGCAAAAGTTTTTCCTCTTATTCTTTTTTGCCATATTGTCAACACTTACGTATGCGCAAGATGTCCAATGGAAGTCTGTTTCCGTCGTACAAGCAATGGGTCGCAGTATGGCAAGTGATGAAAACGTTCCTCTGACCAATTTATTTACTGTAAACTTTGAGTCTTTGACCACTGTGTTGTCCCAATCAGACGCCTCTGATATAACGGGATTCACGCTTGATTTACCGCTATTAGAAGGTAAAATCAAACGATTTCGGGTCATCCCGTCAGCAGTGATGGAACCCACCCTGCAAGCCCGATTTCCAATGATACGGACATTTAAGTTACTATCCATTGAAACCGGACAGTTAGATGGCCGGATAGGCATTTCTCCTGAAGGATTTTATGGCGTTATTGATATCAATGGTCGTGAAGTCCTCATCAATAAAGTAAATAAAAAGGACAATTCTTTATATGCAGTATTTAGGCTTACCGACAACATTGCACCGAAAGACTTATTGACGCCACTGCCTTGTGGTGCTGATTTTAGTGAACATGCAGGTGAGATAACTCAAGAAGATGCATTAGATGAACGCAGCACAGAGGTCAGAATGCGGCACTTTAAAGTCGCAATAGCTACCACATCCAGCTTTGTATCCGATATCAATGCCACCACAATAGAACAAGTTTTGGCAAAAATAGTGCAGGTTATCAATCAAGTCAACCTAAGGTATAATAAGGATTTTGCCATCCAGTTAGATCTTATTGACAAGACGACCAACCTGTTTAATATGACGAAGGAAGAAGACTTTTTTAAAATACAGAACAATGGGGGCAACCTACTTGGGCCAAGTCAGGAGTTCTTCCAGCAAAAACTCCAGGCAGCTGACTATGATATCGGACAGACGTGGACTACATGGTGTACTGATGTGGGAGGTGTTGTAAGTGGATCGGCATGTAACAACCAGTCAAAAGCAAGAGGCATCAGTTGTGGTCCTACCAACGTAAGTTACTTCCTAACGACAGTTAAACATGAGATGGGACACCAATTTAGCGCAAGCCATACTTTCAACTCTTGCAATGGTTCAACCCAACAAGCATCACAAGGCGCCTATGAGCCGGGAAGCGGCAGTACCATCATGGCATATCCCGGAGGATGCGGACCGGACAATATCGCTGGTGGTGCAGACGATTATTTTCATGTCATCAGCATCCTTCAAGTAAGAGAGCACAATAAGGCCTATGCAACTTGTGGATACTTTGCAGATGAGATCAACCATATTCCGGAAATTAAATTACCACAATACGAGTCAGCCGAATTGACAATACCCAAGCTTACACCGTATGAATTAATTGGAAGTGCCACCGACGAAGACAACGATAATCTGATTTATATCTGGGAAGAATTTGACCAAGGTAATGGTGAACCGCTTGGTACCAACTTTGCATCCGGTCCACTCAACCGTTCATATCCTCCTTCAGCAAACAACCACACCCGCATGATACCAAGGTTTAGTTATATTACTTCAGAGACCTTTGATATCGCAGATCGTATGCCGGATGCAACACGTGAGATGAACTGGAAATTAGTCGTAAGAGATTATAATTCTTTGGTGGGCGGTGTAGGCATCGCTGATTTTCGCTTTAAAGTGGATTCCAATGCAGGTCCATTCCGCTTCACATTTCCTAATATATCAAGCGATACAACCTTCAAAGTAGGACAGTATGTTGAATTAAAATGGGATGTTGCTAACTCTGACAAAGCTCCTGTCAACGCAAAATATGTTGATATTTTTTATTCAACCAATGGAGGTGCAAATTTTACAGATACACTTGCCATTAGAACACCAAATGATGGTGCGGAATTTGTAATGATTCCCAGAAAAGCAACCATTGGAAGGTTTAAAATTAAAGGCAATGGAAGTATCTTCTTAGACATTTCAAGGCAGACATTGAGATCTGTAGAACCTGATAGTGCAGGCTATTCTTATGATGTTTATCCCCACAATGCACTATTGTGTCCTGCCGAACCAAAAGACTTTACAATAAAGGGTATAACATGGAAGGGATTTGATAAAGATGTAAAGGTAGAATTGGTGGACGGATGGCCTCAAAATACCATTATTAATCTGGATAAGCAGATTTTAAAAGTAGGGGAGCCCATTTCATTGCATATTGACACGAAGGATGTTACAGAAGCAGGCTTTTACACCATTCGCTTGAGAGCGATAGCGGAAGGGCAGGATACAATATGGAGATACGTCGATGTAGAAATACTGCCTTCAAAACTAGAATTTAAAGGCGCTAATCTCCCACTACCGGGTTCATTCAACCAGAATCAAGTGCAGAACTTTGCATGGAATCCAATACCGGGTGCCGATACATACGAGTTTCAGTTGTCCTCCAATCCACACTTTGACAATATCTTAGAAACCTATTCCGGATCAGAACCAACGTATCATTCCCTGGAGGTGCTTCCTCCCGGAACAATTTTCTACTGGAGAGTGAGGGCATTTAATAGGTGTTTTGATGGGCCATGGTCTGAATCTAATACCTTCCAAACCATATTGTTTGAATGTAATACTATTGGTGCCTTAGGCCTTCCTAAAGCACTTTCCAGCAATGTTACCGCTCCACCGGTCAATGTCTTATTTGACATCAGCAACAGTACCGGAGTGGTCGCCGACATCAACGTTAAAAATATAGATATTAGCCATTCCGATATTTCCAAACTTAAAATATCAGCTATTTCGCCTACCGGCAAAGAAATTGTATTGGTCTCAGAACGATGTGCCGGCATTTCAGGAATGTTAACCTCATTTGACGATGCCTCCCCATTGGAGTTGTCTTGCGGTCAAATAAAAGCGAATAAAACATTCAAGCCTCAGAACCCATTGGATGAATTCAACGGTGAACAGGTTCAAGGAAATTGGTCTGTACGTATTACTACTCTGAGAGGTGGTTCTTCCGGTAAAGTTAATAATATCGACTTTGACCTATGTGCAAGCATAACCAGCCCACCCATAGTTAAGGTCAACAACAACTTGTTCAAAGTAAATTCTGCCAATAGCCAAGTTCTTGAAAATAAAGACCTGCTTTATACTTGTGAAGGCACAGGCGATGACCAGTTAAGGTATATTCTTTTGTCTGAACCCGCACACGGATATTTTACACTGTATGGACAAGAATTGCACCAAGGGGATGGTTTCTTACAAGCCCACCTCAATGATTGGGCGGTAAGATATGTGCCTTATGATCCGGAATTTGAAGGTTCTGACAAAGTCGAGTTATTGGTTAAAAATGATAAATTTGCCTATTTGGCTCCTGAAAGCCTCAATATTGAGCTGAACAAAGATAATACCGTATCCACAAAGCCGGAGGTACAGGATGTTTCCAAATTAATTTCGGTTTATCCTAATCCAACCAATGGACTCGTCAGTATCGATATGTCGGATATTAAACAGTTGGGAGATGTTACAACCACGATAACCGACATTTCCGGAAAAGTTGTTTTATCAAAGAAAGCTAGCAATAATAAGATCCAATTGAATATTGACACAATACCAGCAGGAATATACTTTGTAACTGTTTCTTCAGAACTTTTCTTTTCTATTCATAAAATAGTCAAACTATAATCTTCAAATCGTTCTTCTCTGAATGTTTAAAAAAGGAGAAGAACGGTTATATTTCTAATCTCACATCAGAACGTTCGTTCTATAAATCCAAGAATAATGATGGTAAATAGAGCTATTGCGCTTTTTCTATTCATATTACCTAATTTTTTATTAAGCCAGACGGCTAAAGAACAATGGCAGCCCACATCTCCGGATCGAACAAGTCAAATCAAGGCCTTTGAAGATTTGATGCTGCCCTTGTCAACGCATTTTTACCATGTTGATTTTGACGCATTAAACCACTCCTTACTGATGGCTAAGCGTTCTGAGAAGACTATTCTTCAACTGCCGATTGGACAAGATGGTGCGATGGTCAATCTGAATATTATATACAGTCCCATCATGGGCAAAGGGGATCAAGTAAAATTTAAAGAAATCAAAACGTATGTTGCTTTTTCTGAAGATAAGCCATTTGCCGTCGGCCGTATAGGTATAAGCCCGGAAGGATTTTATGGAATCTTTGACATGGAAAACAAACAAATGATGATAAGGTCGAGCGACAATGACCGCCAAATGTATGCCGTCTATAATTTGAATGAAAAGCTTGCTTTATTGGATTTCGAACAATTGATAGGATGTGGAACAGAATCGTCTGTCTTTATTCACCCTACAGAAAGCAGCATAATGGTAAGAGATGAGGAAAGGAAAATGCGACACTTTACCATTGCAATAAGCTGTACATCCGGCTTTGCCGACAAAGTAGGTAATACAGAAAATCAGGTTATGGCCAAGGTCGTTCAGACACTCAACCTTCTCAATCATCGGTACAACATTGACTTTGGAATCCGATTAAACCTCATGGACAGCACATCTCAACTTTTTAATTTGGACGCTCAGAGAGATTACTTTTTTAATCAGACAGTGGGGTTAGACCTCTTACAACAAAACCAGGACTTTCTGGATAGCCTTGTGGACAATACTCGCTATGACTTAGCTCAAGTATTTACCAAAACATGCTCTGATGTAGGGGGCGTTGTCTGGGGTCGCGCCTGTAACAACAACAATAAAGCAAGGGGTGTATCTTGCCGCAGTAATGATGAAGACTACTTTTTTACCACATTTAAGCATGAAGTAGGTCACCAGTTTTCGGGTGGACATACCTTCAATGCTTGTAATGGCAGCACTCAATATAATCCCAACTCTTCCTTTGAGCCGGGTGCAGGGAGTACCATCCTTTCTTATGGCAACAATTGTGGAGCCGATAACGTAGGAGAAAGAACGGATTATTTCCATGTAGCCAACATCATCGAAGTAAGTAGGTTGACAGAGGAACTGGAAAACACCTGTGGCAGCTGGGGCGCTGATATCAATCATGATCCTAAGGCGAAGGTACTTTCTCCCAAGGACAAAACCATTCCCATGTTGACACCCTTTGAATTGGAAGGATTAGCCACGGATGTTGATAATGACAACCTCACGTACAATTGGGAACAATACGACCTGGGAGAGGGCGAGCCTTTGGGAGAAAACTATGAGACCGGCCCACTTTTTGTGTCAGTTCTGCCTAACAGTTCCGGCACTCGGCTATTCCCTAATTTGAGCATCATCAATTCGGGTGTTAGTAGCATCCTCGAACGATTACCGGAGGTTTCAAGAGAATTAAATTTCAAGCTTACCGTAAGAGACAATGTCGCCCTGATTGGCGGACATGATATAGCATCTTATAAGTTCAATGCAACGGATCAGGCGGGACCTTTTCGATTTACTTTCCCCAATGTCACCGTGGATACATCATTCCTGACAGGGCAGTATGAGGAATTTACATGGGATGTTGCCAATACAAATCTTCCTCCGGTGGACTGTAAAGCAGTGAATATCATCCTAAGTACAACGGATGGCCTTACATGGAGCGATACCTTGGTTGCCAACACACCCAACGATGGACGGGAATTTGTTATGTTGCCCAAAACAACCAGCAGAGCCCGATTCAAAATTAAAGGCGCCGATAATATCTTTTTGGACATTTCCCCTAAAACGATAAAAGTAAAACAGCCGGCAACACCGGGATATAGCCTTGACATCCTCCCTCATGACGTTATGTTGTGCCGAAATAGTACGACATCCCTTCGTGTTAAAAGTGTTGCCTGGAGAAATTATGAACATCCAATTCAGTTGATTGTATTAGATTCCGGTCATCCTGATTTGGTTGTAAAGCCATCCAAACCAACATTCTTACCGGGTGAAGAAGTTTCCTTGAATTTGGATGCGACAACAAAAGACCTAACCGGCGACTATGAAGTGAAACTTATGTCAATAGCAGAACAGGGAGATACCTTATTTCGCTCAATATATGTGTCTATAAACGATGACAACCAAGTTATTCCGGGATTTAATAGTCCTGAAGATCATAGCCAAAACATCCCGAACAATCCGGTTTTTTCATGGAAATTGGCAATTAACTCCTTGGGATATCAGTTCCAATTGGCTGACAACCCCAACTTTAATGCTCCTTTAGCAGATCGCTTTGGCCCAATCAACAAAGTATCAGATATTACAAACCTACCGGAAGGAGTGATTTATTATTGGAGAGTGCGTTCGTTGGGACAGTGTGGCTTCGGTCGATGGTCAGAACTCCGCACTTTTAGAACAGTAGCTGACCTGACGCACAATGTTCAAGTTGTGAATAACGTCCAACTGAATATAAGAACCAATGAATCCAAACCAATACAACATCCTGAGTTGTTCTGCCAGTCGGTTGAAAATAAGGATGAAATATTACATTATACCGTTGTTTCATTGCCTCGGCACGGCATATTGATCGCAGGGAATAAAGAATTAGTCGTGGGAGACATCTTTACACAAGCTGATATTGATAATGGACAATTGACGTATTCGGCGACAGAAAAAGGTTATCAGGGAAAGGATTTTTTCCTCTTTTTAGCCTACGATTATACCAATAGTTTTGTTGGTCCTGAAGAATTTATTATAGATGTCAATGACAGCCATCCTTCCGGCACAAGTAAGGTTGACAGGGATCATTCCATAGAAGTCGTCCCCAATCCTTCATCCGGAATGGTTGAATTGACGATGTTGGATCGAGGAATGTGGAAAGATGCCGTAGTGCGAGTTGTTAACATGCAGGGATATACGTTCATGTCAAAAAAAGTGGTTTCTGATAAAGGAAGAATGCGTATCGATTTGTCGTCTTTACATCCCGGTCAATATATAATCATCGTGGAATCCGGAAATTATATAGCCAAAAAACGAGTCGTCAAAATCTAATAAACTATATTTGTCCCTTGATTTTATATCATTACAATGGAAGTAAAGCCATAGTAAAGAAAATCACGGTTAAAATATGTTCAAATCAAAGTATTTTTGGATTCAAGTAGGTCTTATGTTTGCCACGTTTGTCGTATTGGTATTCATAACGCTTTTTGTATTGAGAATATATACACATCATGGAGAAAAGATTCCAATAACCAAGCTTATTGACATGGAATATAATCTGGCATCAACGATGGCAGAGAAGGATGGCTTTGAAGTTATTGTTTCTGATTCAGTATTTGTCGTAGGAAAGAAAGGCGGAATTATTTTAGCCCAAAATCCTGAACAAGGGACATTTGCCAAAGAAGGTCGAAAAATATATGTAACGGTAACAAAGTATTCACCCGACATGATTCCGGTTAGCTCTCTCCCGGCACTATACGGGAAGAGCTTTGAGTTAAAAAGTAGGGTTTTGCGGGAAGGATATGAAATTCAGTCAGAGGTCGTAGGAAATCAATTTGACAAAGGCATTCCGGGTCAGATACTCAAAGTAATATACGGAACGGATACCATAATCAGTGAAAATGGCATCAAGGATAACATAAACTTGCCTCGAGGGGCAAAGCTCAAGTTTATTATTTCATCACAACAGGGAGGTCAAGTCCTCATTCCCGACTTCGTGTGCAAAACGTATGAAGAAGTTCTTTTTTTGGCGAGCAATGATGTACACATCATAGTAGCAAGTGGCAATGGCGGTCAATATGTTGTGGAACAGAAGCCCGAGTTTATACCTGATTACAAAATAAATAGAGGTGATACAATCTTTGTAAGCCTAAGCAATACCAAGCCTGCCGATTGCCCGGAAGATGAAGACTAATAGCAACAAAGTATATATACAATTCGTTTGTACTAAAAATAAATTGAATGATTCGTTTTTCTTGTAATATATCCCTCATTGTCGTTTTATTGTGTTGGAGTATAATCGCTCAAAGTCAGGTTGTATTTTATGGATTGTCCGAAAATACCGCTCTTGTTTCGACTCAATCGGAATTGGAACAACGCAATCTTATCCAACAATCGAGAGTAGTAGTCATACCTTCTGATAGCCAAAGTGTATGTGTCAATCGTCCGGATGTAGGCACATTCGATACTTTAATAATGACATCAACTGTGCCGACTGATTTGAATATCAGGATAGAAAATAATTGTGTCAAAATTACGGCACACTCCAACGCCACGGTTAATTCGTACGATTTAGCATTCAATTATATTGCTGTTTCCGGAGCGCAAATAGAATATAGGATAAAGGTTGATGTCGTTCAACCGCTGACCCTGCCATTTTTTGATGACTTTGCCTATGATAGCAAATACCCGGACCCTGTTCGATGGGTTGATAACAATGTTTATGTCAATAACACCATGGCAGATATGCCTCCTAGTATAGGTGTGGCGACTTTCGACGGGTTGAACAGCAATGGAACGCCGTACGGAGGCAGCTTTGGTCGCTCAGATTATTTAACATCCGCATATATTGACCTGAGTTCAATCGCTTCAACAGATCCACTTTACCTAAGCTTTTACCTACAACCCAAAGGAAAGACATACAATCATCAATTGAGAGACAGTATGGAGCTGGAGTTTAAAAACGCTTCAGGACAATGGGAAAAAATTTCTTCTTACAAAGGAATAGATCCATCCAATCCCTCATCCTATGTACCACCCTTTGATTTCTATTCTATTCAGGTAGAACCAAAATATTTTTACAAAGGATTTCAATTTAGATTTGTCAATTATAATTATCGCCTCGGCGTATATAGTACATGGCATCTGGATTATGTAAAGCTGGTCGCCAACCAGATTCCTACAAAAAATCAGATGGACATAGCCTTCACTGCTCCACCCAATGGACTTCTTAAAACATACTCATCCATTCCATTCCGCCAACTTACCGGATTTGAAACTACTGAATTGGCAGATAAAACAAAGATTCGCCTGTTTAATCATTTCTTAGAAATCCCGGAAGATATAAGCAATACCCGATTGAAAATTGAAGAATTGACGACTAACACCAAGATAGTTGAAAACGAACTCGTCAACTCCGTGCCGCAGCTAAACCCACCGGCAGGATTCAACTCTTTTGATAATGCCTTCGATCCGAATGAAATAGCTGCTAAGGTGGCATCTGTCCCGGCAGGGAATCTGCCGCTCATGTTCAGGACAGCGTATAGTTATGATCAAGACCAAGAGGTTGTTTATCTTGAGGGAAATAATAAAACAAGCACGTTGACGGAAGTTGGTTATACATTAGCTTATGATGACGGAAGTGCAGAACTTAATATTGCTGCTGAAGCCAATAACAGCGTAAAGTCACAGATTGCCGTAAAATATCATTTAAATGTAGGGGATACCTTACGCGCTGTACAGTTTCATTTTCCCCGATTGTATGATGATGTGAGCCATCAGTTGTTTAATATCAAGGTGTGGGTAGGGAGTCTGAAGGAAGAACCAGATTATTATTATCCACTGCAAAGACCAATATATGCGGATGCTATCTACGACACCTTGCAAGGATTTACAACATATCCACTTGTCAATGATCTCACGCAAGAGCCGACACCATTGTATTTGCCTCCGGGTGATTTTTATATTGGATGGCAACAATTTTCAGTATCTTCAACCGGACAATTTATTCCGGTAGGATTTGATCGCAATTATGAAGGAGGCGAAGCTTTGACCTATTACAAATCAACGGGAGACTGGAAGCCGCTTACAGAATTGACAACCTCCCCGTTATTAAAAGGAATTCCGATGGTAAGAGCCAAATTTCAGGATTCTTGGCTCACATCGGCGAAGCATACTACACAATCCAATAAAATCACTGTTTTCCCTAATCCGGTACAAACAGCGCTGTATGTAGGCGAAGCCATGAATAATAAAGATTTCACGACGTTTAGAATCTTTGATATAACCGGAACAGTCGTAAAATCCGGCATATATCATGACTCTATAGATGTAAGTAATATGCAAGAAGGTGTATATGTCATCGTCTTATCCGATAAAATGGGGCAGACGAGTATGCATTCCAAATTTGTAAAAATACGGTAAAAGAGAGGTCTCTTCTTTACTTTTGACCTAGAATTATCGGATTTATTAAAAAGATGAAAGAAATAATTGTCGTCAATACATGGTTGGACTGGTAAAAACCATGGTGACAAGGTATCCTTTAAATCCAAACCCTTCATTAGAAAAAGCGGATTTGGGCTAAAAGTCCAATCGGGATTAACCCAAAATACCTAAAATATTAATATATTTGCCGCATAACAACGAATGAGCTATGTTTTTTTCATTAACAGAAGAACAAATGGCGGTACGAGAAGCTGCCAGAGAATTTGCACAAAAAGAATGCCTTCCGGGAGTCATTGAAAGAGACCGAGACATGATCTTTCCGAAGGATCAGGTTAAGATGATGGCCGAACTAGGATTCTTAGGTATGATGGTTTCTCCTGAATATGGCGGTGGAGGAATGGACACCATCAGTTACGCTCTTGCTATGGAAGAAATCTCAAAAGTTGATAATAGTTGTAGTGTTATTATGTCCGTCAATAATAGCTTGGTATGTTGGGGTCTGGAAGAATATGGGACTGAAGAACAAAAGAGAAAATACTTGCCTCGCTTAGCACAAGGTGAGATCATTGGTTCGTTTTGCCTTAGTGAACCGGAGGCTGGCTCTGATGCCACAAGCCAAAGGACGACAGCAGTGGATATGGGCGATCACTACCTCCTCAACGGTACTAAAAACTGGATTACCAATGGCGGAAGCAGCAAGATTCACCTTGTGATAGCCCAAACCCATCCTGAGCTAAAACACCGCGGAATAAATGCGTTTATCGTAGAAACAGACTGGGAGGGTGTGGTTATCGGAGCCAAAGAAGATAAATTGGGTATTCGATCGTCCGATACGCATACCATTATGTACAACGACGTAAAAGTACCTAAAGAAAATAGAATCGGTGAAGACGGCTTTGGATTCAAGTTTGCAATGAAAGTCTTATCAGGAGGACGAATAGGCATTGCTTCACAAGCATTGGGTATTGCTTCCGGTGCATTCGAATTGGCAACAAAATACAGTAAAGAGCGGAAATCCTTTGGAAAAGAAATATATAATCACCAAGTTATAGCCTTTAAATTAGCCGATATGGCTACCGATATTGAGGCTGCCAGACTGATGGTGCATCGCGCCGCATGGATGAAGGACCAACACTTAGACTATACTACATCAGCAGCTATGGCAAAGCTCATCGCTTCAGATGTGGCGATGCGACACACCGTAGAGGCGGTTCAGATACACGGAGGATATGGATTTGTCAAGGAATATCACGTCGAACGATTGATGCGAGATGCCAAGATAACCCAAATATATGAAGGAACTAGTGAAATTCAAAAACTCGTAATTGCTCGTAGTGTCATCAATGGTGAACTATATCAACCGGGTTACGTTGTATAAGATATAACTCTCTGACCATTGTCCATATTTGAAAAAGGTTCGCTTTATGTCGGCACTTATTTTGATATTCCAGTCAAGATACATTGGACATTCGGCTACATCATCTTCTACATAATATATACCAGCCATCAGGATAATATGGGCGTTGTAGGCGCTCTGTGGTTCGGTGTTTTTATGATGAGCCTATTTTTGTGTGTCATCCTACATGAATATGGTCATGCCTTGGCCGCTCGGCGTTATGGGGTAAAGACGGCTGATATTATTCTAACTCCGTTAGGCGGAATTGCCCGCCTTCTAAAAATGCCGGATAAGCCACTTCAGGAGCTGATAGTTGCCATCGCAGGACCTATGGTCAATGTTGTCATAGCCGTCCTCTTATACCTCTTGTTGGCGTTTGGAATGGGCGTCAATCCACTTGGAATTGATGTGGAGAATGCGTATGACTTTAAAGACAATCCAACCTTATTGTTGAGTATGATAATGCTTACCAATATTGTATTGGTGGTATTCAATTTATTGCCCGTTTTTCCGATGGATGGAGGTCGGGTATTACGTAGTCTGATAGCAATGAGGGTGTCCAAGGTCAAGGCAACCTTGATTGCAGCCCGAATAGGTCAAGTCTTTAGTGCTGTATTCGTCGTATATGGGATTTATGAGGGTAACTTTATATTGGCATTGATAGGTTTATTTATCTTTCAAGGTGCTTATGCAGAGTACCGCTTTACCAAAGCTGAAAATGTCATGCAGACCACAACAATAGGCGATCTGGGACATAAAGAATACGACTCTTTGCAGGACAATGACCTTATCATAAATTGTAAGGAGCTGATCAAGTATTCCAATCAACAATTTTTTCCGGTGTATAGTGGCAATCATGTTATGGGAAGCATTTCAAGAGAAACGATTGCGGAAGCGGAGGACTCCTTGTTTTATCAACCGATTTCTATTTTGCCGATGAAGCCGGTGTTTATCCTACCGGCCGACACACCCTGGATGATTTGTTATCAGAAGTTTTCTCAAGATCTGTCTGATATCATTCTTGTTTCCGAAGAAGACCAGTCAACTGTTTTGTTGGACAAATGGACTTTTTATGAACAGATGGAGCAAAAAAAACTCATTAAGTCTTCTTAACCCAAATTCCGTATTAGACAATTGCGGAAACTATTCGTACATCGGGATTAACCCTCATAATCAGCAGTCATTTGGGAAAGAAAATGAAGAATATCGTTTTATTTTGATGCTGTGTTTGGCTTATTTTTGCCAATAAATAACTTCATGCTATATCCAAACCCAAGTCCGCATATTGCAAAAATGGGAATTCCAATAAGTGCTTTTTGTAAAGTTAACCCACCTTCTGAAAAAAATGGCGGAACGAAAACCATAAATATATACATAATAAACCCCCATGAAAGGCCCATGTTAACCCATCCATAACCACTAAACGGATTTGGAACAGTATCTAAATCAAGTTTTTTGTATCGATTAGGCTGATTCTGTATCCATTTCTTTTTCCATTTATCTTTAGCCCAAAACCATAAAGGGAAGGTCAAACCGAGCAAAAGACAACTAGTCAAGTTCATTAAACATGGGATAATTTTGCCACAGTTGTCGCAATAAAGTCCAAACCAATTTTTAAACGCATTATTCTCTGTTGACCATTTTTGTCCAGGGTGAAGAGTTCCGCAGTGAGGGCAAGGAATTTTAGTTTTTTCGTAAAGGTTTTTTGAAGAATCCCTTTCGATCAACATTATTTTAGGTGCCCTTTGTCCTAATATTAATTCATTAAAAGCAAGGCCGGGGTTTATTATCCAATGTAACACGATTGGGTTTTTCCATGTCCAAATTTTATACTTTGAATTGTCGTAGTCCATATTTTACATTTTAAATGCAGCCGAAGTGAACCAAATATACTGCTTATAATTGAAATAGTCATAATTATGCTCGATTCGGTGTGTATAACATCTTTCCCTCTCATTTTTTATTTCACTCAAAATCTGACTCTTTAATTGATATTTAAGCTCTTTGGAAGGAATGACTTCATTATTTGGTTCTCCCGTTTAAGGGGAGATAGAGGGGAATAATAATGAAGTCATTTGGGAAATTTGTTATACACACCCTGATTCGTATCGTTGTGCTTTTTAAAGGATACTCTTGCCGTTACTAAATTTACAATAACGAAATGCCTCCAACAACCTATCTTTGAAGCCATGAAGAGGGCATTTGTAATCAATATCTTATTACTGCTGGCATTAAATCTGTTTGTCAAGCCGCTCTATATATTTGGTATTGATGTCCAGATACAGAATACGATAGGACCAGAACAATATGGTCTTTTTTTCAGTATATTCAATTATACCCTTTTATTTCAATTTATTTTGGAATACGGAATCACCAACTTTGTTAAACGGGAAATCAGTATTGAGCCGGGCAGGATTCACACCTATTTTTCAGGACTGCTCATACTTAAAGCCGGGTTTGCAATGATGTATTTTGGAGTAGTATTGGGATTTGCTTGGCTGTTCCAGTATTCGGACAATGAAATACGATTAATCATTCAAGTCGCAGGGATACAGTTCTTTATTACTGTAGTTGCATTCCTTCGTGGTTTGATTATCGGTCAGGGATGGTATAAGACAGACAGTATATTTTCTGTACTGGATAAGGTTATCATGATTTTGTTATTAGGCTGGAGATTGTATTGGCCGGGAATGCAGCCACCTGATTTAGCTTATTTTGTCGAAACCTATTTATTATCCGTCGTCATCACCGCAATAATCGTATTCATTTTCATGTTTTTCCGATTACATCTAAAATGGGTTAAGCCAGACCTTAGTTTCTTAAAGACATTAATAATACGCCTCACGCCTTATACATTAATTACATTCTTAATGGGCGTCTATGGACGGCTGGATTCCGTGTTACTACATGCGTTATTGCCGGATGGAGACTATCAGGCAGGGATATATGCTGCGGGTTTTCGGATGTTGGATACTTATTTGATGCTGGCGATATTGTTTTCTAATCTTCTTTTACCGATGCTTTCAGCGCAACAAGGCAATAAAAAGGTCATTCGTGATCTATTGAAATTTGTCGTAGGTATTGTCATGACGACAACTATAATTGCTGGCGTTGGAGGTTGGGTTTTTAGACAAGAGATAACGGACGTGTTGTACCATCAAAGTGATGCGAATTGGTATGATACGGTTGGGCTTTTATTTCTTACGATGATACCGGTGGGACTTAGCACCTTGTATGGCGCCGCCATTATATCAACTGGGAGACTACATCGGCAAAACATACTGTTTCTAAGTGGAATCGTGCTTAGCCTAACGCTCAATTTCCTCTTTATCCCTTGGTGGCAATCCCTTGGTTCGGCTATCAGTGCATTTAGTGTTAATCTGGTGATAGCTGTGGGTCAGGTCATCATCTTTGTCAAAGAGTCTGATATGGGGGAAGATCGAGGGTTTTATCGTAGGATGATTCTATTTTTTATCCTGTCTTTTGTCTTGTTTTACATAGCGACATTATTGGCAAAATCATTCTTAATTGCCGGATTAATTGCCGGAATTGTACTACTGTGGATAAGCAAGTTGTTGGGTCTGATGCGGATTGATATGGAGATGGCAAAAAAGCTGTTTTCGGGGAAAGGCAGGAATGGATAGGGTTGAGGTAAAAAATTGAATTAACATAAAAACATACTATTTTGTCTTAATTTTTATATCTTTAATCTTGTTGCATTTATAATTTGAATCTACATATAATTAGCTAATGAAATATTTAATATCAATAGAAATCAGCAAGTGGTTATTTACCAAACAGGCCTCCAGAGGCATATTTAACTGGAATAATAATAAAAAGTATTTAACTATCTTCTTTTCAATAATCGCAATAATATCTTTTGGACAAAGTAATTATCAAGATGCAGTTTATTTAAAAAACGGAAGCGTCATTCGGGGAGTAATTATTGAACAAGTTCCTAACAAATCTATTAAAATTGAGATGGCGGATAAAAGCGTTTTTGTTTATCAAATAGAAGAAATTGAAAAGATTACGAAAGAAACTATTGAAATCAAAAAATCAGAGAGAAGAAAGGGATTTATTGGTTTATCGTTAGGTGCATCGATTCCAACTGGTATTTTTGCTGACGAATTGGATGGTGCAGCAAATACAGGCATCCAAATTAACTTGGTCAATGTTGGATATCTTTTCTCAAAGAATGTTGGAATTACTGGTGTTTGGTTTGGAGCGGCCAACCCAATAAATATTGATTTTATTGACCCGTGGTCTTATGGTGGAATGATGGTCGGACCATTAATATCTTTTCCGATAACGAAAAAAGTTGATTGGGATTTAAGACCTATGGTTGGTTATTCAGTGTCAACGCTTCCGGATCTTGGTTATGGATCAGAGCAAGCAATATCTATAGCAATCAATATTGGCACCGTATTCAGGATAAATGTAAGTAAAAGAATATCTCTTTTATTAAGTGCAGACTTTTTCTCGACTAAACCAGATTTTGTTGAATATGGGTTTGATCAAAATATTAATACAATTTCGTTAGGTTTCGGAGTAGCATATCGACTAAAGTAAGCATTAACTATTATTTAGCCAAGCAGTAAAAAGCATTTTCTATTTACGATGATAGGATTCTATCAAAATAAAAAAAATAGCCGCCTCAGAGCGAGACAGCTATTTTATACACACTTTTACACTTGATCTTTATTGAATCTTAACCCACTTAACGGCATGTTGAACCCCTTGCGATACGACACGGACGATATACATGCCGGGCTGTAAAGTATTTACACGATTAACCGGAATGACATTGATACCGGTCAAAGACGTTACAGTTTGGTCTAACACCTTGTTACCATTGGCGTCTAAGACATATATTACTGTCGGGAAGCTTCCTCCTGCATCAAACTGAACCATAAAGTCATTTTCACCCGGATTAGGGAAGACCGATACATTGGTAATGTCATAAGTAAGAGCCGACGGCAGGTTGGCACCTCCGGAAATAGTTACAGTATAGTCTTCAACTTCTCCATAGCTAAAGGTCTCACATGAAGTACTATAAGCACTGTATTTCATCTGAACACGCATTCTGGTTGTGCCATTCTTTGCGGTAGTAGGCACTTTAAAACTTCGGTTTATATTGCCGGTACTGGTAGAGGAGAAGTTGGTGATTTTTTCACCTGAATCTAAGAAGTCACCATCTTGATTGTAATCAATCCATACCGTCCAATACTCTCTGTAAGAACCATTCATACCAGCACTTAGTGTCATGGTATAAGTTATGCCGGCGGTGAGATTGGCATTGAGTGCGGTGTAATCTCCGTAACCATTATTAGACCCGGTAATGTTGTTGATTCCCACTAAGGCAACTCGGTCGATCCATTCGTAAGCACTGTTGTTACCTTTAGATACACAATAAGAAACCCCGCTACCGGCAGTTGTGAAGGTAACTGTTGCGCTATAAGCGCTGGAACTGCCGGAACAGTTGGTGCTGACGCCTACATCATAAGAAGTGCCTGCTGTCATTCCGGTAAAGTTTACTACGGTCGATGTCGTGGTAAAAGTTGACCAGGTGGATGAACTGCTCAATTTGTATCTCAAGGTATAGCTGACTGCACCACTTACGGCATTCCAGCTAACGGTGGCTGTCGTTTGAGTTATATTGGACACAGTAAGACCGGTAGGCACACCACAGGACGATCCACCGCCGGTGGTTGTAAAGGAAACCGAAGCACTATAGTTAGAATTTCCGCCTGAGCAGATCGTCCTTACTTGGACTTCGTAAGTAGTGGCAGCAGCCAAACCAGAAAGACTGACCGATGTTGTGGTCTGTTGACTAAGTTCAGTCCATGTTCCTGCGGATACTCTGTACCTTAGTTGGTAAGCAGTGGCACCACTTACTGCTGACCATGCGACCGTAGCGCTATTATTGGTAATGTTGGATACTGACAAGCCGGTAGGGACATCACAGGTTCCACCGCCGGAACAGGTGCCCAGGCAGGAGGCAGCAGCGACTTTGCTTCTGATGAGGTTGCCGGGCTGAACGCCGAATCCATTGTTGAAATTAATCCCATAGTTAGTCAAATGGCAATAACTCATGATGGTGCCGCCATTGGTCGGAGGAGGGCCCGGAGGACAACCGCCTTCCGTCGTATAACAATTGTCTAAAGCGCCACCACTCCAGGAACAACTTTGTGTGTGCGGTGAACCTAGGTTGTGACCCATTTCATGTGTCATTACTTCGACGGTCCAACTGTAGGTCGGCACATTTTGATAAGAAGACTGAATGTTACTGTATGCATACTTGTAGGAAGAGCATAAGGCGTCAACCCATGCCACACCACCTATGTTGTTTCCGCCTAATGCGGCAAGGTGCGCCAAGTCGCCATTGACTGACGGACGCATATTTCTAAATTGTGTAAGAGCTGTGCTACTGCTTGTCTTACTATATGGGTCTGCGGAAGTCCATACATAAGTGGTTGAAATCTGTGTAGTAATTTGTTCATTAGCGTAGAGCGCTGCGACGTTGTTATATACGGCGGAAATCCAGTTGTTGACATTGGCAACAGAGCCTTTGTTTTGGTACAGCGCATAATCACATTCTATATACACCTTGACACATTTTACATCACGTGTCTCAAGGTAATTGTCTAAGTGTTTTTGAACTTCAAGTGCATAGTTTTCCGGCTCTTCCGTACTGCAGAATACAGGACTGCTAACCAATAAGTCTCGGTCAGAATATAGCATATAATCCTGCGATGTGCCGATGCGGTTAAATGAAATATTGCCATCTTCTGAAGAAGATATCATGCCGACAACGTCATCCTTGAAAAATGAGAGCGCAACGATGGATTGAGCGTCACCATCGACGATACCCCGATAGAATACACCCGGTACATAATCCACCGGATGGTCTCCGGATTCACTCGTAAACGTTTGGAAGTCGGAAGAAAGAACCTCTACACGTACTAAATCTATCATCAAAGTGCGACCAAAATACGGAACTGACAGTTGAATAGCGTCGGGTTTATTCTTGACCAAAGATTCTAAAGAGGGCTCGACAAGTGTTACATACGTAGCTTGCGCCAATACACCAGCGTGTTTCTCTCGCTCAACTAAGTGATCACTCGCCGTAAACAAGTTGATAGGTGTAAATTCCTGCCCTTGAATATGGGCTTTCTGTACACTCAAAGCAATCGCTCCGGATGGAGACACTTGTATGTTTTGCGCTTGTAAAGGCAACATAAAAAACATAGCACATAGACAATAGAAAAGCTTTTCAGATTGCCTTCTAAAAAATAAATTTAATACCATAAACATATCATTGAGAGTTAAATGAATACTTTGATTATGGGAAATGCTCAAGGGAAAAAGAGGCAGTAAGCCAAAAATGAATACTTAAATAGTGTGTCAAAATAATAGTATATTTCATTGACAAACAAATAAAAAGACGACAATTTTTCGCAAAGCACTAAAAATACAACTTTTCAGGGATGTTTGGACGATAAAGTGAATATGGTAAACTAAGGCAAGAGATGGGAGTAAAGCATGGTCCAGCTCCTTTATGACGGAGTACACTATCCGCTAAGCTTCTTCCAAACGTCAGTTGTAGGGCTTATATCTCCCAAGAACATAGCTCTACAGGAAAATATATGTCTTGACCAAAATAGGTTTATCCCATATTCAGCAGTAAAGGTTTTGAAAAACCTATATTGCTGAATACTAGTTTACACTAAATATCGTTCCTTGATGACGTTAACATGGTGTGTTACGTGACCTATGATGAAGCAAAGACCACCATTGGCGGTAAAGGGGTGCTTGCCATTCTTCGCAATAAAAGAAGCTTGGTAGTCATTGAGGTTTTTGAATAAAAAGATAGAGCTATCTCTAACAGCTTTAAATTCATCTATTAGGTCTTGCAATGTCCTGTCTTTTGTGTCGGCATGTGCGGCATATTCGTTTTCATCAAATGGCGTTAAATCTGTCTGTCCGTCCATCCGTCCTGCAACTAAGGAGCGATATCCATACACCCTTTCTGTGTCTGTGACGTGAAGGATGGCTTCCTTAACCGTCCACTTCCCCGGTCCGTATGAAAAGTCATACTTATCGTGTGGAATGCTTTGAAGAAAGGCAACATACTCTTCTTTTTGTTGAATTAAAATCTCTAAAAGGTCACCATGTGGGACGAGATTAAAGTAAAATTGATAAAAAGGATTGTATGTCCCTGCTGCAGGAAATTGCATTGTTATTATTTTTTATAAAAGCTAAATTAGTCAATTATACAAGAATATTGAAATAAAATAACAAAAAACGAATGTTTTACTACAATTTTACAGAAAACGAATATTCTTCCTGATTTCAAGTCGAATTCATCAATAAAGGTTTTAATATCCGTATAATGTGGATTGTGAGGGAATTCCCGATGTACGAATCGTTTCAATGGTTTAAAGAACCCATTGATTACGTGCCGTACATCGAATCAGAATTTGCCTAATGCGTAAGTTGGATTCAAAGTACAGAAAAGCCATATTTGAAAGAATGTGTTTTTGAATTTGGATAGTATGTGGTTTTTACATATCTTCATACGATAATTTAATTCTGATAGTTTGTACAAATCATTTGTTTTTATTGTATTCTTTATCGTATCTTTTTTGACAGAATCCCGTGGTCAACTAAATGAGTATGTATTTAGTGCTCAGATTGCAAAGGTCAGAGATCTCCTGTTTACAGATATAGATAGCTGTGTTGCCCTGCTCAAACCATTAGCTCCACAACTTTTGGATTTGCCAACAAATAATAATGAGCGAGAGTTTATGAATTCTGCTCTGATAAATCTACCTTTTTACGTTAACAATTATACGTATGTTCCGGTAATACAAGAAATGTTGGAAAGAAAAGGTAAAGACACCACAATCATGGCACCGATCAGATCAATTGCGGAGCGAGGAATATACAGAAATCAACTCATCACAGCATTGGATGTTCTTGAAAATGAATATCCTTATAAAATCAAAAAACACTCTTACAACTTCAGTGAGTTGGAATTTTATAACATAAAATCCGGACAAAAAATAGGCGATATCGGTGCAAGAATGGGATATTTTTGGCCTTTGTGCAATTTATTTTATGATAGTCTCACTTTTTATACGGATGTAGGAAATAGAACAATTAATGAAAGAATGTTAAGAAACTCTTTTCTGGATCGAATCGTCAAACCAACCAATACTTTAAGGCTTGTAGATTACAGTAATTGTTCAACGAATATGGAAGGGTTGGACTTGGATATGATTATTTTTCACAATTTTTATCATCGCGTTGATTATTGTACCACTATGTTGCGCTCTGTTAAAGCCAGTCTCAAGCCGACCGGCAAGGTCTTCGTAATGAAATCGACCAAAGAGTTGAACAACGACATGGAATTTTTAACAAATGAACTTGGCAAAAAATTCAAGGCAGGAGCAGCCATTTATCTACCTCCAAGTTCAAAAGCGATGAGTGCAAAAACTATAAAGAAACGTTTCAACAAAAGTGGCTTTGTTTTAGTGCGGGAGAAGGTTTATGAAAATTACCATTTTTTTGAATTCAAACTTCAATAGTATTACTGACTATTCTCAATATTATGACGAAGACATTCATATTGGAATATACCGAAATCGATTCCACATTTGTCTAATGCATAGTTTGGGTTAAAATAATATTATACAACTCTTGGTAATAAAACAAAAAACAGTATATTTGCAACCGCTAAGAGATAGGGTCGGTTGGCCGAGCGGTTAGGCAAAGGTCTGCAAAACCTTCTACGGCGGTTCGAACCCGCCACCGACCTCACTTTTTTGTTTATCTAATTTTCAAAATTAGAAACCTTATTGCAAAACTTTTTGTAGTTTTGTACACACACACACTTAATAATGGAAAAAGGCGAAAAAACTACGCAAGGAGCGGTATGGCTTCGGCAGGAATCTTTGTCCGCTATGGAATCGACATCGCAGGTATTGAATCCGGTGAGTAATCAGGATTTCCTTCGCAATACGTTGAATGGCATTTATCAAGAGAATGATGTCACAGCGCCTTCACGTGTCATGTCGCGACGCCCTTTACACCACATTCTTATTGGCGTTATTCTATTTATCTTTTCGGGATTTATGATGGTCTTGATGTTTAATAATTTGGATCAGTCAAAACTTCCTTATATTGGTCGTGCCGTCATCGCTTCCAGCCTCGGATGTTATTATTTTACGAAGAAAAAACCGATACACACCAAATCGCAATTTTAACCCAAATTCATATTAAAGGTACGATAGTTTCTTTAAGAAATATATTGCTAACTGTTTGTTGTGTTGAAGTTCAAATAGTCACGAAACAATATATTTACAAATATATGACAAACAGCCTGTTGTGATTTGACTTGATGTAATTTAGTCTCTTACAATTATTGTAATTATTCAGCTATATTGTTTGTAAAAATTTTTCATACTTTTTTGGACGAGCTCAATCCAACCGCATTTTTTATCAAAATAAACCAGAAGGGTTGTCATTATTATAGAATATATTCAATAGCAGAAAGAGGAACCCAGAATGGGTGAAATGATTATTCCATCTATTCGTTCCAGTTTTTAGAGCAGATACATTTTTTCTTGGTTTGTAATAATGTCATCCCTTCGGGATTTTGAAAATATTATGCTACGTTTTCTATAAAAATATCATCCCTTCGGGATTATGCTGTCCAGAATGTTCATCCTTGTTCAACCCGAAATCCTCTTAAAGACAATATTTTGCCTTTAAGTGGAATTCGGGTTTAAAGAGGTAAATGCCGAAACTCTCTTTTCGGTTTAGTCAGGAATATGCGTGTTATCTTCTATTTTGAAAGCTTCCATCTCCTTATAGAAGGCTTGCGCTTTCATTATGGCCTTCCCACCCGATCCTGCAATTAAATTTCTAAACCATTTTTTATTTAAATTCTCTAGGGTATGATTTTTATAAAGCCAATAAGTCAAATAAATAAAGGCTGTTGTCATTGATACTTGTAAAAGAATGTATCCAATACCGACTTCATGCGGAAACCATGTGTTGCTCAAATAAAATGTTGTGTAAAAAGGAATTTGTAAACACATTGTTTTAGCGTGATTGATAATAGATATTTGCAGTCGTGATAATTGTTGTTGGATTTCCAGGATACTACCATCATAATTAATTTTGTTCACCCAAACAAGGTGCTTGATATAATCTGCAAGGCCTTTTATATTGACTACTATGATTACAAAGATGGAGACTATAAAGTAATTCAAAGCTGATGAATAATTGGAAAGAGAATAAACAAATAGGTAACTTAGCAATAAAATATATAGAATAAAGGACACTATTCCGGCTGTTTTTAAAGTGATTAAGGACTTCAAAGAAGATTTGACTTTACTGTTAGTGACTTCTTTCAGAAGCAATTCATTTATCGCTAATGACTTTTCAATTTTGGCGTTTTGAGCTTTCCAAATGTCTATTAATTCTATGTTTTCCATATTATTTACTTTTTAAGTTGGATAAATTTTTCTTTAAAATTATTTTTGATACGATTAATTTTTGTGGCAACATTCGATTCTGAAATGCCAATGATTAGAGCCATTTCTTTGTAACTTTTTTCTTCTAAATAAAGCAGCATTAATGCCTTATCCAGATCATTGAGCTGAGAGATCATTTGTTTTAAAACACCCAAATCCGACTCATTGTCTATGATATCATCATCCGGGAAATTAAAAATACTCTCCGTTAATGGATTTGCTATTTTCTTCCTGATATTCTCTTTACGATAAAAGGATATGGCAACATTTAAAGAAATACGGTAAATCCATGTTGAATGCTTGAAACTGTTGTCATAATTGTCAAAGGATCGCCACAATTGAACAATGATTTCTTGAACGAGGTCTTTCCGGTCTTCCACATTTTTACAATAGGAGTTTACAACCTTGTACAGGATACCTTTATTTGAATGAATAACAGATAAAAAGAGGTTTGAATTATCAATTTCGCCCATCCTTGACATTTATTTGTGAATTTACTGTGTTTTCCATCTGAACATCATTTTTGTTTGACTTAGTAATGCGTTGACCGGTATAAGTATAGACATGATTTGTTGTAATTGAAATTCCGCATCCGGTAGCTATAGTCAGTATTGCGATACATGCAACGACCAAAAGGGTGTTGTTTCTTTTTTGCATTTGATTCATTTATTTGATGTTTACTGTTCTTTTTACAGATTATTCGCACGATGAATCAAAATATCACAAATAGGAATGAAAATTTTCTATAATATTTCATCGGAACAAATACTTTGCTATGTCGTGTAGGGTTTTAAAGTAGCAAAATTCCCAAACTTAAACTATAGATTGTGAACGTATTAGACAACTATTGAAAATAAATTTAAAAATTATTAACCAAATATTTGGCAAAACTAAAAACGTTATTTAATTTTATTGTTGAAAGCCTACCGAAATATCGGAAGCCCAAGTTAAATGTCTTTACTACTAATGCTACGGCAAAGATTCATCTCTTGTCATAAGGGGAGACTAATTTTCTTTTAGAATCTTGATTGCTTAGCAACGGGAACAAGAGGCAAAAAGCCGAATTCCGCAATGGACAAAAGCGGAATCGATATACGACACGTAGTCAATGGTTTAAAGAAGCCATTAAGACGATACGTACATCAGGATGTCCCTTATAATCAGCATTACGTGGTTTTTGAAAAACTTTTGCTGCTGAATTGGGGATGAACATGATTTGAAACCCATCAAAATTACCGCCGATGAGAACGATTTTTACGATTTGGAAAAAGCTTAATTATACCCTAAATGATGCACCAATAGGCAAAGCTTTAGTGTGCCCTGCCCCTAATCATTCCAAGGTGATACGCACCAAGATGTTTTCTTCCATAGATTATTTTATTGTAAACCGGGATTTATCCATCAAATTATAACTGCCATGAACAGATTATTATATACAATTCTTTTATGCTGTTATATGAGCATCTTTGTCATAGGTCAACCACTGATTGAAGTGGATGCACCTTTGCAATGTCCTCATTTCCGTTCGCCCGTCATCACGGGAGGACAGTTTTTACCGGGATGTCCGCCCGCTGGCTACATTTACATTCCGCATTTGATAGATTACGATGGGAACTATGAATACAGTGTCAATGGCGGTTCAACCTGGCAAAGCAGTCCATATTTTGGCAACTTAAACCGGGGAAGCTATAATGTGAAAATGAGATTGACCATCGGTTCACAGTCGTGTATCGAAGATTATCCCTCTAATCCGGTCCAACTGAATTATAAGGACTTTGCCGTACAGGTATATCACAACGACATAGATTCAATGGAACAAAGGGGAAAACTAATCATTGATACAGTATTGGTAAGTCAACCGGCGACGTGTAGCAATACAGGAACGATTGAGGTTAAGTTGATACAAAACATAAGTGGGACGTATGAATATTCGTTGGATGGACAAAACTTTCAACCACAGCGCTTCTTTTACAATATGCCGGTGGGTAAGTACACCGTTTTTGTAAGAAAGCTTGGCTCCAACTGTCCGGTTGCATATCGGCGGGAGCTGAATCTCATGCCGGGTCATTATCCTTCATTTTTGGGCATATTAAATAACTGGGGTTGCCAGAAAGGCGAGTTACGTATCATTTTAAATGATATGGCCGGCGTATCATGCAGCATTGATGGCGGAGTCACATGGCAGAATGATGCATATTTTCCCAATCTTGATCCGGGATATTATTATCCGAGAGTAAAGAAGAATAATTGTATTATGATTCCTCCTGATGTTCCCTTTGCAGGAATCAATAATTACAAGCCACAAGTGTTAGACTTGTCTTTCAATCCGGGGCCATGCAATGGTCTGGGTACAATATCATGCAAGCTTTATTTACCATTTTTAAAGGGCTTGGATGGCGGTATAAATCTAAAAGTCAGCTATGACGGCACCAACTACACACAATTAGATATCCAAAACTTGCCCAATGTTCAGATTGGTGTGCCTGTCAAGACAACACGCATCTATGTAAAGGTTATTCTGGGCTCAACAGAATGTATCTATTATTTTGATATTCCTTCTACAACGGGCAAGTTGACAACGCCGGTTATCAACAAAGTACAGCCCTCTTGCCTCCTTGCCAACGGTAGCATCACGATTACCGCACAAGATAACGGTAGTTATGAATATAGTATTGATAACGGCTTAACCTGGCATACTTCCGCAACTTTTTCGGGATTATCACCGGGCGAATTTAAAGTGTGTTATCGAAACATCCCGGGTACATGCTTCTCCGATACTGTCAAAACGGATCTTGTCAATCAAAATATTCCGCCCGTCATCACCGGTGTCATTAAGAATAATATCACAAATTGTGGACTTACCGATGGAACTATTACGATCAATGCCACTCCGGGTACCGGCGCTACCTTTTATAGTATCAACAATGGTGCCGCTTGGCAAAGCAGCAACATTTTCAACAATCTGGGAGAAGGAGATTACAACATCAAAATCAAGAATGACAATAATTCCTGTGAAGTGGTGTATGGCAGTAATCCGGTTCACATAAGTAAGCCCATGCCTCCTGCCTTTGTATCCGTTGCCCATACGAATGTCACAGATTGTGGCTTGATAGATGGAACAATCTCCATTACAGCGACTCCCGGCTCTTCAGGTCTTCAATACTCCATCAATGGTGGTGGCACATGGCAGACAACAGCGACATATTCAGGATTAGCCGGAGGAAGCTATAATATACGTATTCGTAACAATGACGCAACATGTGAAGTTATCTATGGTTCCAATCCAATAATTATTACGACGCCGATAGCACCGACACTCAATTCGGTTACATTTGACAATACAACGGACTGTAATGTTAATAATGCAACAATAACAATCAATGCTACGCCGGGATCTGCCGCCTTGCGATATTCTATCGACAATGGCAATAATTGGTTTCAATCAGGCTCCTTTTCCGGACTTGCCCCGGCAGATTATACCATCAAAATAAAAAATGCGGACAATACGTGTATCGTAAATAATCCCAACAATCCACTACATATTCCCGGACATACTGCACCTTCTATTACTGATGTCCAGGTGGAAGATGTGTCTGATTGTGGAATGAATGATGGGCAGATTACGGTTTTGGCGACTGCCGGCGAAGGCAACATACAATATTCTATCAACAATGGAACGACATGGTCTTCTTCCTCCGTATTTTCAAACCTTTCGGCAGGCAATTATCAGGTTAAAATCAGGAATAACAATGGTACCTGTGCCGTATCATTCTTGTTCAATCCGGTAGAGATTATTGCACCTCAACCACCTGCATTTATCAGTGTAAGCCATACCAATGTAACAGATTGTGGCTTATCCAATGGCACGATTACCATTGAAGCGAATCCCGGATCCTCCGCCTTGCAATATAGTATCAATAATGGGGTAACATGGCAATCCTCTAAGCAGTTTAACAATCTTTCTGCAGGACCTTATCTTGTCGCCATAAGAAATGTAGATGCTACCTGTCGGCAGGATTTTGCACAAAATCCGGTTGCAATAACATCACCAATACCACCGGTCATCAATTCTGTCGATAAGACGGATGTAAGTGACTGTAGCGTTACAGATGGTACTATTGCGATTCACGCTTCCCCCGGGAGCAGTGCTTTGAAGTATTCAATAGACAATGGCTCCACGTGGTCAGACAATTCCCTCTTTTCGGGACTGAGCCACGGTACGTATTTCGTTTATGTAAAAAATGCTGATAACACCTGTAGTGTAGGATACGGTGCTAACCCCATCGTCATCAAAGCGCCATCTGCCCCTGCTATTACCGGTATAGCGGTTGAGCCGCCGACAACATGTGTCAATCCTCGATGCAAGATAACCATCGAATATGCCACAGGAAGCGGTACGCCACAGTTTACTATTGATGGTGGTGTAACATGGTCCTCCAACAATATATATTCCAATCTCTCTCCCGGTACTTATTACGTAGGTATCCGCAATATGGATGGCAGTTGCGCTTCAATCAACACCTCACCGACAATCATTGAAGCGCTGCCATGGCCACAGATAACAGACGTTCAGGTGGAGGGCTTGATAGGCTGTAGCTCAGGCACAGCAACGATTACTATTCTTGCACAAGGATCTGGCTCACTGGACTTAAGGTACAGTATTGATGACGGAGTCACCTGGCACCTTTCCAATACCTTCCCGGGCTTAATGTCAGGCAATTACAATATTATGGTCAAATATGAAACCAATGTCTGTGTCGTTGAATATAATAACAATCCCATCTTCCTTCAGCGCACTCCCGATCCAATTATCCAGAACGTAGTCAAAACAGACCCTACATCGTGTACCAACCAACAATCCGGAAGTATCCAATTACAAGCGTCCGATCCATCCGGATTGAGCCTGTCTTATAGTATTAACAACGGTACAAACTGGCAATCAGGTTCAATATTTAACAATCTGGAATCGGGTGTTTATTTTGTTGCTGTAAAAAACAATCTGGGATGTATCCGGTACTATGACGCCAACCCTATCCAGCTTAATGCCCCATCTCAACCCATTATTACTACGGTTGATTCAATTCACCAGCCGGGGTGCAAGTCGTCTGATGGATCATTTACCATCAAATATACCAATAGCCTTCCTGTTGAATTTAGCATCAACAATGGAGCGACGTGGGTTTCAACACCACAGTTTAACAACATGGAAGCAGGTAATTATTATTTAAAAATTAGAAATGCGGATGGAAATTGTGAAAACGCTTACTTATACAACCCATTTAAATTGGAAGAGCAAATAAACTTTGCTATAACGCAGGTAACGGTTGTCAACCCTACCGGTTGCCATACAGAGGATGGTAGCATAACAATCTTTGTACAGCCCGCCAACACTTATGAGTATTCAATAGATGGCGGAAACCAATGGTCGTTGGCTTCCACTTTTGAGAATTTGTCACAAGGGAGTTATGGTATCAAGGTTCGTCTGCCTAATACCGCTTGTATTCTTTCTTATTCAAGTGCTGTAACTATCAAATCACAGTCTGCGCCCGTCATCAAAGAGGTCAGCATTTATCAACCTTCTTGTGGTCAATCAGATGGGAAGATTGTTATTGAAACATCTTCTACAGGCACAATAGAATATAGTATAGATCGGGGTGATAACTGGCAAAGCAGCGGCACTTTTACGGACTTGGCGGCCGGCATATTCTTTCCTGTCATTCGCTTTGCCCAGGGCGACTGTTATACTTATGCTGACTCTGTTGTCTTGCTCAGTAATACACCGGTTGAGATTTGGAGTGTCGTCGTGAAAGACAATACAAATTGTGAGAATGCCAATGGTCAAATAACGATTGCTGCCTCATCATCTGATGTCTTATATAGCATAGACGGAGGAAATACGTGGCAGCCTCAACCGTACTTTGATCACCTACCCGAAGGACAATACCAAATACAGGTGAAACACACCCCTTCTGGCTGTATCGCCATGTATCCCGGAATCGTCCACATCCTATCTGTCGGAGGAGCCTCAATTTTAGGTTACGATTTTCTTTCAACAGATAATTGTAGCGGGTTGCAAGCCTTTATATCCATCCATTCTATCGATGCTGATAACTATAGTATTGACGGGGGTCTGACGTGGACAGCCGACTCTATATTTCAACAATTAGATACCGGGACATATCAAATAGCCGTACAGAAGGGATCCTGTATAACCCGAGGCGATTCGCTTGTGTTTTTACCCTTGGCTGAAGTGAAAGTTGTAGATGTCACCACAACCCTGGCCACATCTTGTTTTCAAAATGATGGCAGCATATCCATTATCGCTAACCCATTGGAAAATGTTGATTCTTACAGTATCGACGGGGGGCTTTCTTTTTTTGATAAACCAATGTTTGATAGCCTTTATGCGGGAGAATATAGTCCTTTAATTAAAAATAAAAATGGTTGTTTGTTTGGTGCTTCGCCAACAACTATTTATGCCAATGGAGACCTAAAAATCAACTCCGTTGAGACGATTCAGCCCACCCTGTGTACATCGTCGGATGGTCGCATCATTATACACCCGTTAGATACAGCGAGGAGACTATATAGCATTGATAGAGGACTTAATTGGCAAGAGGATACATTATTTTATGACTTAGAAGCAGGAGAATATACTGTTTTGTACAAGGAGAATTCGGATTCTTGTGTTTACTCGCTTTCATCAGAAGTTGTGCTGTCCGGTAAAAATACGCCTCAAATAAGCGCTGTAGCCATCACGACCTCGGATAGCTGTAAAAGTGGGCATTCCGTCCTTCAAGTCGAGGCAACAGGAGAAAACCTATTGTACAGTATTGATAATGGTGGGCATTGGACATCAACACCGATATTTTCAGGACTATCAGATGGACCATATATTATCGTTACCTTAGATAGCCTTAGTGGATGTATCGGGCAGGATACGGCAGTATATGTTTATGCCGGCGCACCGAATATTTCCGACTCCATCGACAAAGCAGATGTCACCACCTGTTCAATAAAAGATGGGCGTATCACCATCAGATTGACGCCCGGTCGTATTCTTCGATATTCAATCAATAATGGTGAAAACTTTCAGCAAAGCAATGATTTTACAAATCTAGCGCCGGGAAGCTATTTGGTGGTCGTAGAAGACGTGGAAAGCGGATGCCGTTCTGAGACCAAAGAAATAAGAATCGGGTGGCAGGGCTTTGATCCGGATGCAATAGTGCTCAAACAAAGGGATGCATTTTGCGACAATTCGGGAGTTATCTACACGGAGGGCAACTATCCCGGGCTGTCGTTTTCTATCAACGAAGGTCTGTCCTGGCAGACTGTACCCAATTTTAAGGATTTAGCAGCAGGAACATATAGCGTAACAATAAAGGGAAGTAATACCTGCCTTTATAAGCCGGGAATACCGGTAACCATAGGCAAAGCAGATACTCTATCGTATAGCGCCACTGTGGAGACGCCGACATGCCGTGATATGGACAACGGTAAGATTACGGTGACACTCGATCCGGATCAAGACGATGAAACGATTATAACGTGGCCTGATGGAACGCATGGCAAAGGAATTGTAGGAGCTGCCGGCGCCTATACCATCCTGTTTCGTTACAAAGAGTGCTCATCTTCCGCGACAATATATATACCGGAATCAACGCAACCCAATATAGAATGGACACCTGTGAAGGATACTTTTCTGTGTACGTCGCCGCAGGTAGCATACAATTTTGCCGAATATCCATACGACTTTACATGGAAATACAATAGAAAAGAGTATTTCGGCAGTAAGTTTTTGGCGGGTGCCGGAGAAGTGTTATTGTTTATTCGTGATTCAGCCGGCTGTTTGCGCCAAGACCAATGGAAGATCGATATTTCGGCAGACATCAAAGACTTAGACTTCTTGCTGCCCACAGAAGGGTTGGTGGGATACAACATCATAGCGGCAGACATATCAAATCCTATTCCGGACAGCATTCGATGGACAATAGATTCTACCAACCTCAGTGCAGCCCAAAGCATCGACAATCAATTGTTTTTGATATATAACCACTCGGGAAGTTATCCCGTCAGGGCCGATATATGGTCGGGTGATTGCCATGTTAGGATAATCAAATATTGTACGGTATTCGCATCGGCCGATAGTCTGACTATTCCGATAGAGACTCCGAATAATAACACCATCCAGGCTATGTCCGTCTATCCGTCACCCAACAACGGGATATTCAAGATATTGATGGAATATAGCAAGCCCGAACCCGGCATGATTCATATTTATGACCAGAAAGGGAATCGTATTTATTCACAACAAGTTAATCCTACTTTTAACATAGAAGTATTTCCAATGGAACTTAATAATGCTGAATCGGGAATACACTCAGCTGTATATCAGTCAATGAATGGAGAGACAAGGTGGCGGAATTTTATCATCATCAAATAGTGTAAAAAGCATTATCTGTTAACCCTTAAAGGAAGAGTATTTTGAAAAATAGCAACATATTATTAGTCCTTTCATTCTTATCCTATTCAGCATTGGGTCAGGATGTTTCATCTACATACCAGTCCGTTGTAGAGCGATGGCGACATAACCCGGTGATGGTTGCGGGAGACCTGGGTATCTCAACATCTTATTTTAATTCTACAGGAAATGAAACCATGCAAAGCCCCTTTAACTACAATGTATTCGGCAATATTAACTTAGATGTTTTGGGTATTCAAGCGCCCTTAGGCATCTTTTATTCAAATAAAAATACGCGTTATCGCCTGCCTGCATATCATTTTGTCGGAATAAGTCCATCTTATAAGCACCATACCTTGCACCTCGGAGACCGCAACATGTCCTTTGGTCCATATACTTTCAACGGATTGGGATATACGGGAATAGGCTTGGAATCATCATTGGGCAAATTTAAGGTCAAAGGGATGTATGGTCGTATTCGCAAGGCTACAGTACAAGATGCCATAACACACAATGTGTTAGACAATAGTTATCGAAGAATGGCGTGGGGAGTCGGCGTTTCGTATCAAAACAAGGGCACAATCATAGACATGCACATCTTTCACGCTGCAGATGATACCTCTTCAATAGAAAGACCATTTTCTGACACATTAAAACCCATTTCGGGCACTATTCTTGGATTAAAAGGCGAACAAAAGCTTGGAATAATAAAAGTCAGAGCAGAGTATGCCTACAATGTTTTAAATAAGGATATACGATTAGAGTCGTTGAAAGGCAGACACTCGTTATTCGGGCTTTTTGGCAAATTACAACCTTATAACGCCGCTACCGGGATATATCATGCGATAAAGTGTGAAGCGGATATGCAACTTGGAAAAAATGTTGTGACCCTTGGCTATGAGCGCATAGATCCGGGATTTCAGTCGCCCGGCACCTTGTTTTTTAACAATGATAGGGAGACATACTCATTGGGAATTCAATCTTCCTGGTGGAAAAACAAGCTGAATATCAACCTTCGTGGCGGACTTCAGCAAAACAACCTTGCCCACGACCGCATAAATACCTATCATCGATGGGTCACGGCGGCCAATATCGGCTGGCGGGTCACTAATAAAACAAATGTCAATGCAACCTTTTCCAATTTTCTTTCTGATCAAAAGTCCTATCTCGCAACACGGCCATTTATTGACGTAGATACGCTGATACTGACACAAAACAATACCAACTATTCCGGTTCGATCAACCACCAGTTGAGCGAAAGTGGGCGACTGTCATTATTTGTTAACCACAACACAGCGTATGCTCTTACGGATGGTGTTAAGAACCCACAATCTAAGCTTAAAAACTGGATGGCTAATCTGGGATATATATGGGGCTCCAATACCCAAAAGACAACTTGGGGGGCAAGTATGAATTATTCATGGCTGGAATATTCTATTGGAACGACGGTGATGTTGGGCCCTTCTGTCAATATATCGCGGAAAGTGTGGAAGGACAAATGGAATATCTCACTGAACAGCAGCTATTTCAGGAGTATGATGAATGAAGATGCCTCCAATATCATTCGCATTTTCCTAAATAATGAAGTTAAGCTGTCCAAATCAATCCGAATGGATGCCCAGGTAATGTTTCTGAATTCCTCACGGGCAGCAACGACCGCTTCTAATGAATTTATGATCAATACTTCGATTATATATAAAATGGACAGTAAGCCATTGATAAAGACTTTTAAAACGAAAAATAAGACTCGCCATGAGGACAACAAGTAACATATCAACATTGAATTATATGAAGCCGATAACAAAGCCGTTGTCTGCATTTTGGCCAAACAAGAAGCCCGGGGCGGCTGCTATGATGCTATCATTGTCTTGCAGCAAAGCACTACTTATTGTTTGGTTGGTGATTGGTATTTTGCCGGGGCGGTTAACGGGTCAAAATGGAAGTATTGACACCATTTCCAGGGAAGAATATGCATTAATAAGCCGCTTTGCCGACAATGCGGACGCACTGAAAAGGGCTAAAGCATGTATTGATACGGCAATTTATTATGGTAATTATTTGACAAATATCACATCAGAACAATTGGTCAAACTTCCGATAGTCGTCGTACACAAGCAGATCAATAATACGCAATATTCATTGGGTGTCAATAAGGTATCTATTTTCCCCAACTACATTCAGGTAGAGGCATTCGCAAGGATAACGACACCGAATGGCAAGGAAATATATTTTGGTTCGCCGGATATAAAGTTTTCGGGTAGTGGCGGTATCGTGGGCGATGTCCGCCTTGGGCTTTTGCAAGATTTTCAATTTGATATAATTCACGAAAAGGCGCGTGTAACATTACACAAAATAGGTCCGGAAAGTGGCTGTTTTGTGTCGTTCGATTGTGATGGTTTCAAGGAATTTGCGATGGATGCCGACGTTGAGTTGTCGCGAGAATGGGTACTGCCGGTAGATCAGGATGGGACGCCCAAGGTGGATGGTAAAGTGAAGGCACATTTTATGGCAAAGGTGAAAGATTTCAATGACTGGTTTGTAAAGTTACACCTACCTAATTTCACCTTGACGGCGTATAAAAGTGTCGCTGTTTCTGTGGAAGAAGCTATCATAGACTTTTCTGACACTTACAATGATCCGGATATGATTTTTCCTCCTGATTATTTTGAAGAGCCGGGCGATGGCACCGAAGCGCAAGATATGGGCCAGGAACAGCTCCTTGGAATGACACAGGGTATCTCAGGAAGTAGTGATGGGCGAGAAAACAGCTTTGGACAGTCGGGAAATAATTCGGGCGTGAGTAGCGGTGGTAATACCGGTGGAGGAAGTAGCCAAAATAGTACAATGATGGCGTGGCGAGGCTTCTATATAAGGACATTTAAGTTGACGCTACCCAAAGAGATATCAAAGCGAGACACCAATGAGCGCATCACGGTATTTGCCAAAAACTTATTGATAGACAGTCGGGGATTATCGGGTAGTTGTGGCGTAGAAAATGTCTTGACTTTAAAAGAGGGAAGGATGCAGAAGTGGGCGTATTCTTTGGATAAAATAGAGATAAGTTTTGTCAAGAGTAAATTATATGCCTTTTACATGAATGGTAAGTTGGAAGTACCTATCTCAGATGAAGAGGAGACACTTTCCTATAACGGCAGTTACAACCATCGACAGGGAAACTTTAGCCTTTCGGTGGGGCTTGACAATACAATTACCTTCCCGATATGGAGGGTCGTAGAGGTTAGTCTGACCAAGGGCTCTTATGTCAATATCAGTGTGATAAACCGCAAGTTTTATCCATTTGCATGCCTAAGTGGAATGATGAGCATTATATCAGGTGGTTCACAGAATACGACAGAGCTGGATGCGCCAAGTATCATATTTGAAGAACTGAAACTTGGAACAATAGCTCCTTATATCAATATCAAAGCGCTTTCTTTATCCAAAGAGGTCAAGCTAAGAGGAACACCCATCTCCATAACGCAGATAGGCATTGTCAGTAAAGGGAAGCTGATAGGGCCAATGATGGGTGCGTCAGTCAACATGGATGAGGAAAAAGACAACGGCATTGAAGCAAGCTTGAGTGTGGCTGTATTAGGCTCACTAAGTGAAAGGGGTGGCAAACAAAAGTTTGAATTTGAAAAATTGGAAATTAAAGACGGCTCGCTAAGTGCCAAGTTTCCATGTTTTGAATTTGCGGGCAGCATCATTCCATTTAATGGTAATGCAAAGTTCGGAACCGGATTTCAAGCTTCCTTGAAAATAGCGGTCAATATGAAAGGAGAAAAGAAGAGTGACGGCAGTGAATCGAAGTCCTTTAGCTTTAGTGCAGATGCCTTCGGGATATTTGGCAATCTTGAAACCTATCGGTATTGGGCGGTGGACGCCAATGTTGATTTCTCGCCCGGCATTGTCTTGAGTGGCGTGACGTTAACGGGATTCTCGGGCGGGGCGTATAAGCACATGATGATGACTGCCAATGGAGGTAAGCCCGGGACACTGGGAGTAAGTAATAGTGGCAATATATATGACCCGAATCCGGAGGTTACGTTGGGACTAAGAGCTGGTGTACGGATGCAGTTTTCAGGGCCAAAGTCGCTTTCCGGTTCGGCTATGCTTCAGTTTGAATTTAGTGGAAATGGGCTTCAAAAGATATTTACTGAAGGTACAGTAGAACTGCAAATACCTATGAATCAAGTGCCGGGGCTGGGTAAAGTAGTCGAGAATATAGCAAGATTTGCAAAACCGAGCATAGAAGACATGGTGACCGGATTCCGCAATGATAATAAAGCCAAAATAGATAGTAATTGTAGTAATACAGCCAAGGCAGTTTTCCGGATGAATCTGAATTTTACCGAAAAAAGATATCTTGCAACACTCGACTTTACCATTGCAATGTACGACGGGTTTCTGAAGGGCGATGGACATTCGGAAATATTGGCCGACTTTAAGAATAATAAATTTCATTTTTATCTGGGAACATTTGCCGCACCGCTCAAGCTGCATGCCGGCATAGGAAGCAGTAACGTGGAGGCTAATGTATATCTTATGTTTGGCAATGATATTCCGGGTTTTCCGCCTATTAACCCTCAGGTTGTTAGTTTACTGAAGATTAGTCCCAATCAGAGACAAGCTGATGTAAACAAGAATATGCAATATGTAGCAAATGGAGCCGGTATGCTGTTAGGCGCCAATGTCCAGGTTGATATAAATGAATGTAAGTGGGTTATCTGCAATATCAGAACCAAATGTTCAGTGGTAGTTGGCTTTGATGCTGGATTCCTGAAGTTTGATGAAGCCAAGCGATGCAATAACGGTGAAGGCTTGGGGATCAATGGGTGGTACAATATGGCGCGATTTTATCTTGCTTTGGGTGTAGAAGTCGGCAGACATAGAAAGTGTAGCAAAGATTACCATCACTGGGCCAACCTAACCATAGGCGCCCTCCTCGAAGGACAATTTCCGAATCCGGTGTATATTCAAGGTAGGGTATATATCAATGTGTGTGGCATTAGCTTTAGTGTAGATTATAAAAAGGGAGAGAGATGCTTATAAAAAATAGACATATCATACTATGGATGCTTTTGAGCATGTGCGCACAACTTTATGGCCAACAGAGTTACTATCGGGTCTTTGCCAAGGTGGACAGCTCGGGTGTATTGCGTTCCAGAGTAGCGACCTTTGATTCATTGGAAGTAATGAACTTACGAGATGGTAAGCTCACCTATCAGCTGTGGAAAGGAACGCGACTTATCCGGACAAAGAATCTTGTGTCGGGCTCATTGGCTGATCTGGAGAGGATGGCAGAGACGGATACCAATTATTATTTGCAAGAGATAAATAGCATTATGACAGATCCTGAACAGCCGCTAACGATAAAAGAAAGTTATTCCATATTGACATTTTTATCCTTTTTTAATGGTGCGGCAGGACAATGGCTGGGACAAGGGACAATAGATACCGTGACAGCCGGCTCTTATGAAGTGCGGTATTTACTTAGCATCAAAGGGAGGAAGCCTAAGATCATCGGTTCTGCTAAGATACATACAGACGACTGGAAGAAGAAGCCGATAGAATCTCCTACTCCTACCCTCGATTGTGGCAATAGGTCAGTAAGTCTGACATTGAATGCCAAGGCTTGTAAGGGCTATTATTTGGGTTTCAATACCCAACGGCGTATGAAAGGTACGGGGCAATGGCAATTCATCTCTCCTGTCATCAGTGTCAATCCTTATTATGAGACCAAGTATGGAGATGGCAGGTATCTGCACAAGATGCAGGATTCACTCCCTGAGAATCATGTCACGTATGAATACCGCATTGTTGGGATGGATTATTTTGGTGATTATGGCACACCCGGACCTATCGTGGAATGTACCGGAATAGAGCCTTATGCCGGATATGTCGTGCCCCTATTGACGACCATGAAGAATGATTCTTTGGCAGAACTGAACTGGGAGATTAAAGAGGAGTATTTGCCTGAGGTAAAATCTATTGACTTGCTGGTAAGTTTAGATTCGCTCTATGGTCATTATATCGTCTTTGTTAAAAGCATCGATCTTCAAAAGCGGTCGGTAACGGTTGTTATACCAGAGCCTTATGCCAGTTTTCGCTATCGGATCAATACTATATATGGTCAAGAGGCATTGTCTTCGCCCTTTGATGTCGAGCGTTGGGATACCAGGCCTCCTGCCGCACCAACAGACCTCACCGGCAAGATTGACACGATGGGTATCGTTCGATTGAAGTGGAAGGTCAATAGTGAGAAAGACTTATGGGGATATCGGGTGTTTTTTGCCAATAATAAAACAGATGAGTTTAGTCTATGTTCGGCAGAGATAATGTCTAAGCCCTTTTTTATAGACACAATAAAGTTGGATAATCTAAGTGCAGAGATTTATTACAAAGTAGTAGCTCTGGATCAGCGAGGCAACATTTCTCCCTTTTCAGAGATTTTAACGATTACAAAGCCGGACACTATTCCTCCGGCACCGGCATTTATTAAAGTAATAAAACAATTTAAAAATACCTCTACTGTCTTGTTAAGGGCTGTTGGAGGCGGAAGCCAAGACCTGTCCGGACACAAACTGTACCGCCGGGATACGCTCTCAGACACCTTTGTTGAGCTTTCTCAAATAGGCGTTATGACGGCAGATACAGTTCTGATAGACACGACGGCAGAATTTGGACATTATTATGAGTATAAGATATTGGCATCAGATAAAAGTAGAAACACACGATGGTCACCGATCCGGGAGATAGATGTTCTGTTTATGGGCCTTAGGCCTAAGTTGTCAGAGATAGAAGCCTTACGAGACACAGCTAATGGCATAGTGCGCATAAAATGGCAACCAGAAAAGGTAAAAGATTGTATGCTCGAGTTTTATAGAACCAATGAAAAAGGTAACTATAGCACATATCGCTCAATTGAAGGAGAGTCCGGTATGTGGGAAGACAAATATAAAGGGGCGGCCTACACCCCCGCCTATCGCTTAAAAGTCCTCTATCCGGATGGTACCTATTCCGCGATATTTGAAGTACCGATTAAAGAGATGCCTATTAATCCCATAAATAAAGAAAAATGAGAACTGGTTCATATAAAGAGAAGCCCAATCGGGTGAAGATAATGTTGACAGGGATAATCTTTTTCCTTGTATCGATAACCCTATTGCCATCACAAAACTATCCGGTACAGGTCACCTGTAACGTCATACCGCCGGTGGGAGTGTCCTTGGCAGAGCTACAAAGCCCATTAAATCCCGGCTTTCAGGTCACGGCAGTATTGACCGACCTGGGTAGGCCGTCTTATGATGTACGACTTCGTCTGACCATAGAAGGTCAGGGGATAGTACTTCGTACGCGCAATGAGGCTGTCTTGCCGGCTATCCGGCTACTTTCAGGAGAAGTAAAGGTATTGGATCCCGGAACGATAAAGCCTTATTTTGATGTCAACAATCTGGATATTGATGGGATAAGCAAAGAGCAATTTATCAAGGCGGGAATGCGACTGCCGGAAGGCCCTTATAACTTCTGTATAGAAGCAATGGATTACCATCGAATAACAAGCCTTCCGGTCTCCAATACGTCATGTTCGCCGGTGTTGTTGCAGGAATACGAGCCACCGCTGTTGTTTCCGCCCGACTTGAGTAATCAAATCTTATTTGACAATCAGCCTCCTGCCTTCCAGCAAGCGGTATTCACGTGGCAGCCTCAACACATAGGTATATTTCCGGTGGAATACGAGCTGCGCATCTATCGTCGACAGCCGGGCATGCAGCAGTTGCCACAGGGCGTGATTATGCAGGAGACACCGCCCTATATCCGCATCAAGACGGCGGCGACGTCGTATGCCCTCAGTCCGACCGACCCGCCATTGTTGCTCGATGAGACCTACTTTGCCGAAGTGCAGATATCTCCCGTCAATTATCCTGCCATCTTTAAAAATCGGGGCAAGTCGGCAATGGTTGAATTTATTGTGGCGCCCGATGAGAGTCAAATATGTGTCGGTCCACAGGACTATCGGGGGCATAGCCTCACGGAAGGGATCTCCCTTCAATGGAAGATGGCTAACTATTGTGACCGCTACGTCACGGAGTGGCTCGACGAAAAGGATAATACATACCACTATCAGACGCTCCGATTAGGCACCAACGCTGCGTTGGTAGATACCGTGCGGGAGGTATATTCGGGACGAAACTATGTACTGCGCACCGGGTGTATGTGTGGCTCAGATACGGTATATAGCGATACGATACGCATTGATTTTCGACGGCCGGCAGTGCAGATACCCGAGTTTGAATGTGGCTCTGACAAAGGCATGCCCGAACCGATTACGACGTTATTGCCTGTATTGATGGAAGGAGACACCGTTATAGCATCCGATATGCGGGTTATCATACGGAAAGCGGTGGGTAGCAACGGCATCTTTAGTGGTAAAGGTCACGTGGAGGTGCCATACTTCAAGTATGCAAGAGTTAATGTCGTATTTAAAGATATTACTATCAATGACGAACATCGAATGGTTGCCGGCGAAATGCACATCATAGGAGTGGGTCAGAACATCCTTGATGACGACATAGTAGATGGACTCAACGATATACAGGATGGCCTATCAGGCATGTCAGATGGCTTAGGCGGAGCAATAGGCAACCTTGACAGCATCAACAAGATGCGCGATATACTGGGAGACAACCTGCCCCCTTGGCTCATCGACTCTATACAGATTATACAAGACCTGATAGCCAATGCCAGCGATGACGGGCTAAAGGAGAAGTTGCAAAACCTATTGGATGAGCTCAATCAGCAGAAGCGGGACTGGGAGCTGATGTATATTAATCTGGTGATTACCTTGGTTCACAATAAGTTTGATACCTGTGAAGTGCAAAAAGATATTTTAGCCGGAAATTATAACCAATCGGCAGCTGTTTTTGAAGATGTCAGTCTAATAAAAGGACCCAATAAGGCTCCACCCTTACAGACAGAACTGGATACAAAAGGCATGGGGGTGAAGACTTTTACCATATCCAGAGATGAGCTGGCAAATGACTATCCAGAAATGACGCAGAAATACACCAACTATTTAACGGCGAGAAAGGGATATGCCGTCTGCGCCATTACCCGAAAGATTCAATCAGAGATCGGTGATCCCGATGGCAAGAACAGGGTTCGTGAGTTTGCATTCAAACTGACAGTGGTAGGCGCAGATATCATTCAGCCACTGCGAGCTATTTTCGAGCGCTACAATTGGGATTTGAACACAATGGAAAAGCATCCGGAGTTGAATGATGAGGTGCAGGAAATATTTGACAACGCATTATTAAAACTTTATTATCGATTATGAGAAGAGTTACACTGATCTTATTATTATTAATACCCTTACAATTAGTTGCACAGTATAGTGTAAGAGGTAAAGATACCGACAGTACATATAGTAAGCTTGCAAGTCAGGTCAGGCAGTTGATGGAGGAGAATAAGACATCAGCGAGGAAGAAATATGTCCTTTATAATATAAATAATGAGTCTGTTGTCCTTAATATAGAGAGGAAAGACCTCGATAATAGTATAATCCAAAATAATTATGCAGGTGTATTGGGAACTGTAAACCAATTAGTTACCGATTACAATAAGACAAATACACACAATCTGGAGGTCTTGGTGTACTTCAGAGAAAAGAATATTGTAAAGAATAGTAAACAAGCAGATGCCGCAAAAATAGATGGAATACAGGATTATATCGACAGAATAGACTCATCGGGCAATATTCGCTCAGGCAATCAGTATAGCGAAGCAGAAGCCATTAATGATATAGGGGATATCAATAAGACAATCCTGACAGAGGCCGGAAAACATACGAACAAAACCGTAATGGTTATTACCCTGTCCCGTATGCTGTTATCCGGGATTAATGAGGCGAGAGATGATATCAAAGAGCAGGGAAAAATATTAATAAGTTTTGCTGCACTTGATGACGATGGGAATCCGATTCAGGTAAATGAGCACCTCAATGAAGAAGCACTACAAACGATACAATCCTTTTCAGTAAATTCAATACCTTCGCCTATAAGTTACATCTTGGAACATTATGATGGGATTTTACGGATGGATGCTTCCGTATTAGCGGATCAAAATGAAGATGAAGTCCCCAAAAAAGAATCATTGGAAATGTGTGATAATTATATCATCAACAATTCATTGAGGAAATTTAGTGTAGAAGAATTTAGTAAGCTAACAAGTATTAAATATTATGACAATGGTCATGTTGAGAGGGTTTGGGGGGTAAATATCAATAAACCCGACACAGTAGCTGAATATGAATTTTCATTGGGAATAGACAAAACCAGAAACAAAGTTTATACACGGAATAAATTAATTTGTTTTGAATGTATAGATACATCAAGTAATTATACTGAGAAAAAGGAAATTATAGTAAATGGGGTAAAATATACCCAATATATTGGCTTAGATCGAAAATATACCGTTGCCAGATTCCCAAGCGAAATAAAATGTTCGGAAGGAATAAGCGTGATGCACCGTGACACCAACGGGGCTATGGTATGCGGTCCGTTGACTTTGGAAGAATGCATGACCTTGGTCAATGACACCGGTGATGGAGATGGCGGCGATGGATCAAAAGTTATTGTGAATTTAAGTACTCTAAAGCTTGATTCCACAAGTTTAAGTGAATTGTATAAAGGAAAAGCAAAGCAGACGTATGGTGACAGTACTACGATGCGGGACTCAAAAATATCCATAGTAATAACAGACAATGAGAATCAGTTTGAAAAGGCAAATAAAATCAAGGCACCCGCCGGATATCAAAAGGTCTGGATACATAAGGATGGAGATAAGTTTGTAGTCAAATCAATGCCCACATACCCAAATAGTGGTATGGATATCCTAAGTGCAATGGGAGGCAAGACCCAACAAGAAATAGTCAATGATTTTTTGGAAACCAATAAAGGGAGAAAAAACGAAGATATAGCCACCGGTCTATATCTTTTCTTAGACCAATTATCAGAAAAAATAAAAAAAGCAAAAATACCGGAAGAATATTGGAATTGTAATAATCAGGGCACTTATGATGCTTATTACAAAGACATAATGGGTTTTATTACAAAGCCTGCGACATTTATCATAGATTATGCAATTAAAGAGACAGACAGTCCATTAAAAGAATATTCTAATGATGAAGTCCGATTTGCGCTAGTTTGTGGTTTATGGGATGGCATCGTAGGAACAGTAGCGGCCATACCGGATGTAGCAAAATTACTTCCACAGGTCTTTTCAGATACGGGCAGAGCTAAGATAATAACCGGATACGAAAAGCTGAAGAATTATGAGAAAAAAGACTCGACAACAGGGAAGATACTTCATAAAGGATTGGTATGGGCGATATGGGATGGTTTGGCACAGCAGTTTGACCCGTCAAAGAACTGTGTTTTTGCTCATAATGTAGCTGAGGTCGTATCACCTGTTGCTATAACAGCTGTCATACCTATTGCCGGTGCAACCGTACTCGGCCCCTATATTACTCCTCTTCTCAAGATTGTAACATTGGCGGATAAAATCGATGTGGTAGGGGTCTTAGGCAGCAAGGTAGTCGGGCTGGCTTTTAAAGGCAGTTATCGGGCGATAAAAAGTATAGGGAAGGAGGTTAAATTTATAATTAGGACAAGTGATGGTGTGTTGAGTGAGGTTGCCCAGAACCTTGATGATGACTTTTTTACTAAGATAAAGCAGAACGCAGATAAAGTGGCTGAGTATGAAGGCAGTCCTATCATAGATATTGACCATCGGTTATACACCCATTTTCAGAAATTGAATACAGTACTAAATCGAATCAATGCGCCTGATGGCATATTCAAGCCTGACCTATTTCAGAATCTAAATGAGATATTCGATGTCTATCTGATAAAAAGCCGGCAGATTAGCTACGCCGACGTCCTCGCCGACATCGACCGTATCCACCCTGACCTCAGCGCCAAGATGGGCGATGCCGCCGCCGTCGAGAGATACTTCAATTATAAGCGAGATGGGCCACTTGGAGCCTTTGGTATAGAGCCGGCGGACTGGGAGGCCTTTCTCGCAAAAAATCCCGGAAAAAGGTTTGAAATTGAGGCATTATTCGTTAATATTGCACCGAGCAATGCTAAAAAGTTAGCAAAAGACTTAGAGGATGCGGGGTTAGCGAGTTATTTGTATGGGAGTCCGAAGAGCGTTAAGGCGTGGGAGAGAGCTCTTTTAGATGATTTAGATGTAGCTATCAGAACCAATCCGGATGCACTTCAAAATATCAATAATGCACTGGATGAAGGACTTGACGCAATTGATGCTGTGGATGATGCTGCGGAAGCACTCAATACGAACAATTGGCAATCCATTAAAACTCTTTTTAAAAGGGGAAATGATTTTAATAGGAAGGGGAGAATTCATTATGGAGACAATCGAGTTGAGATTGTTTTAAAAGGCGTAAACGGTAAAACCGGTAAGCGACTTGACACATATATACCTCCATCAAATGGGAGTCCAGGACGAATAATTTCACGGAAAGGAACTACTTTAAGTGAAATACAACCGAATACATTTAAAAACTATTTGAATGAGTTGATAACAAAGTACCCTAAAGGAGCGGAGCTAAACTCGAGCAAATTTCCTCCAGGAACTATATTGGATGGTGATTACAAGTTAGAAATTCCCGAATCTAACAGGTTGTTTTTTGAATCGAGTGAAGTGTTTCAAAATGTATTAAGTAATTTTAATACAACTAAAGGAGTAAATATTGAGATTATTTATTTGGTTGAATAACAATATGAAAGAGATTATTTTAAAAATATTAAGGGAAATTAAATTAAATCAAGTATATACAGATTTGTGTCTTAAATTTGATGATTTTGATAAAGGTCAGAATCTTAATAGAAAGGATATAGAGCCTATTATAAAATCTTTTGATTCAAGTTTTAAATATATTGCAAGAGATAGAACTTTTATAAAGGAGACCCAATTTAAAATGTTTAAGGTAAGATTTTTTATAGGTTACAGGGGCGGAATTATTGATTTTTCATATTTGATTTGGAAAGAGGGCGAAAACCAAAACTATTATCAAGGTCGTTTAGCATCTTTATCAAAATTAATTGACACAAATTTTGATATTAAAGTAAAATATCAAACACCAATAGCCTCGTCTTTAGATGATTTTACAGAAATTCTGACTAAAATATTATCATTATATCAAGAATTTGAGAAGCGATTTAAAGAGCAGGTTATTGATATAGTTTAATATTGATAACCAACCAATCTAATCAATTAAACGCCAGTTTAGTTTTATGATTTTGTATGACGTTATCAATAAGGAAAAACAGATGTTCTTTGGTATTGCCGTCTAGTTTTTCGATATCCTGAGTTTTTTTATGTAGTAAGCATCCGACCAACTACCTCCGATTCTTACTGAAATTAAATGGAAGGAGGTCATGTATTTTGTTAATTGGGTAATCGCCGATGATCTTTAGGGTATGAACAAGCCTTTCATAGGGGGAGACATCATATTATCGGAAGGTGCCGTAGGAAGAATACATCATCGCACTTATATCCACCCTGATCTCAACCCTCTTTACTGATTTTATAGGGCAAGTTTATAATCACCGTCGGCGCTGCCGGCGTCAAGATAATCCGGGAGTCCATCACGCCTATCAAAAATGCGATTGTATCTGCACGCGGTGCGACTTTTATAGCCCTTGCTAACAGTACATTCCTGCCGGTCAAAGCCCGGAACTCATTCAGGATGATAGCATTTTCAACGGCGATGCGCATCGATCCTGACCAGGTCATCCAATTGTCTGAAAACTTCTATCAAGCAGCTATCAACAAAGCCTTTCACGGCAATCAAATACGTGTAATTTATCAGGCTACCGAGCCTGATAAGCTGACCTATCTTCATTTATTAGACGCTGAAGGAGCAGACATCTATTCCCATATCCGCCGGTCCGAACTGCAACGAATTCAAAATATCGCCGATAATTTATTAAATGCCGAAAAAAGAGTACATTTGTCAGACATACTAAAGAGTATGGACGAAACTACCCTCTTCCAGCTGGAAAAAGATCTGGCAGCAGAGGGTGGTGATGCACTGAGGGCGTTGTTTAAGGAGAAGGTGGGATGCGTTAAGGCGTGGGAGGTAGCAGCCAAGCATAATGATGAAATCCGTAAAAGCACGGATTTTTTAACTAATTTATCCGATAAGATAGATGAGTTTCCGAACCTTCCAGAAGATCTAACAGATGATGTTGTTTTTGATGCTGTTAAAAAATTCCATGATAATCTTCCTCAAAGTTATGAGATAATAGATGATTTGGTGGATGATGTTGTAGATGTTATAGCCAATAAGACTAAAAACTCGAAATCTCCAGAATTTTGGAAATGGATTCAACGTGGAAGGAAATTTGAAAAAGAATATTTACTTCCCAGATTAAAAAACCGAGCATCAGATGAATATATCCAATTAAGGGAAAAAGTCCAAAACACTTGCGATGTTAACCTAGATCAGTATGACATGTATTCCCAAGTACAGTTTAAATACAACGATGTGGGAGATTATTTTGTAGCTGATCAGGTGTATGTGAAGTGGGGGAAAGATGTTGATGGTTTAGATGAAATTCAAGATATTGTAGTTGTTGAAGACAAACTGAGTTCAGGAACGCGATTAACTACAAATCAGAATGGAGGGAAGGCAGCAAACTCATTAACAGTCAGGAGTAATAATTCCAGACCTGAGAGTTCGGTTTCTGGTTTAGAATTGCCTAAAAACGTTGTTATTGATACAAATAATAAATGGATAAAGATATATGATTCCGAAAAAGGCGATGTGATTTCCGATATAATAAGATTATAATTATGGATAAAAGGGAATTTGTAAGACATATTAAAGAATTATTAGAATTAGATAGTTTTAAAGCCATAGGTGTTGGGGCAGGATCAGTTTCATTAGTAAGATACAATGAAGAAATAATTATATCATACAATAAGTATCCAGGAGAATATATGCTACCACCTGGTTTGTCTGGATATAAAACTTTCCCAGAAGTAGAAAGTATTATTGCTAAATATTTTAGGAAATACAACATTGGATTAAGCGGATATACAATTTATCATCAAAGCCGAAGAGAAGAAGACCTTGATAAAAGGACCATTGTAAATTCTGAAGATTTTAATAAAATTTTACCAGAATTGCACGCTATGGTTTATGAAGACATCTTACCATTTTTTGAAAAGTATAAGACGATAAAGGATGTGCATAAAGAATTAACAACTTATGGAAATGATTTTGATAAAATCAATAGATTTTTATTCACACCCCAGCCCATCAGAAGAATGATTATTAAGCGACTATTTAGTGACTCTGACTGGGATGAGTTTGCTATGAATTTGACCGACAGTATTGTAGCAAGATCGAAACAAGACCCAAACTCTCAAATAGCAGTATATGCTAAATTTCTCCCTGACTTATACGAGGAGCTAAAGGGAATGCAGCCACTTAGCCAATCATAACGAATCAAAGAGTCAATTATATAGCAAGTTAAGTTTTCAGAAAAAGACCAAATGAAGATTAACAATGGACATTGATAAATATCTGTAAAATTCCCTCTTTATTTTCTTACATCAAAAAAATAACTCTCTCCGAAAAAGTCCTATCTTATACGAAAAAGATTTTTATATTAGACCGAAAATTAGACGTATTCCCGAAAAGTCGGGATTTCTTAAAAATCAAAATGCTCCCGATCAATCGGGATGATAGCCGTTTAGACCTATGCAATTGGTCTATTACGGATATCCTTTCGGTATTACAACTCAAAAACCAATACAAAAGAATTCCGCCCGGTGACCGCTTTAAAGACATACATCGTATCCGCAATATTAGCCATCGTGTTTACCACACAGGATACGTTATGGGCGACACCCAACCATCCATTCTGGCATAAAGGACAATATGTGGAGGCGTCGGCGCTACACGCAGGAGACACCTTAGAGACCCTTGAAGGCGACTACAGCTTGATACATCAAATAATACCGATCACCGGAGAAAGGCGGGTGTACAACTTTACAGTCGCTGAAAACAGCAATTATTACGTTGGAAATCGAGGTATATTGGTTCACAATGACTGTTTCTTAAAGAGACTAACGGATTCTCCGGAGCTAATGGCTCAAATAGATGCCCTTCCTGACGCATTGAAGGGTCAATTTATCCGGGACTTTTATGAAGCGGGAGAGGATGTGATTAAGGTGCTGAAGGAGAGGGCGGGGTGTGTGAGGGCGTGGGAGGATTTACTTGATGAAGATGTCGATCCAAGCGTTAGAAAAAATATTGATGCATTGGCAGATTCCGATGCCGCAATTGATGCAATTCAAATTACTGGCAAAAGAACATGGCCTGAAATTCGTGCCTTTTGGAAAAGAGGGAATGATTTCAATGCTAAAGGAAGGGCGAAATATACTGACGATTATGTAGAAATTGTCTTAAAAGGAGTAAATGGCAAACAAGGAAAGCAACTTGATACATATCTCCCTCCTTCAAATGAAAACCCTGGTAAGATAATTTCAAGAAAGGCTACTACTCTAAGTGAAATACAACCTAATACTTTCAGAAGTTATTTAAATGAGCTGATTACCAAATACTCGAAAAATGCTGAATTAAATTCAAGTAAATTTCCACCGGGGACAAGATTGGATGGAGACTATAAGCTAGAAATTCCCGAGTCGAACAAATCATTTTTTGAATCAAGTGAAGAATTTCAAAATGTTTTAAACGATTTCAATACATCAAAGAAGGTTAATATAGAAATTATTTACTTAGTTGAATAACAAGATGAAGGATACTATTTTATTTATATTAAAGGATGTTAAGCTAGATATCCAATATATAGATTTGTGTAATAGATATAAGGACTTTGATAATCGTGTGAATCTAAATAGAAAAGAGGCAGAACCTATTATTAAATCTTTTAACTCTCACTTTAAATATTTATCAAAAGATAGGGCTTTTTTGAAAGAGATTTCTCTTGGAGAATTCATAGTTCGTTTTTTTATTGGGTTTAAAGACGGAATTGTTGGATTTGGATATTTGATTTGGAAGGAGGGACAAAGTAACAATTATTATAAAGGAAATCTTCTAACTTTATCAAAATTGATTGATCCAAAATTTGAAGATAAAGTAGAGTACAATTCGCCAATAGCTACATCATTAGATGATTTTAAGGAAATATTGGCAAAAATTTTCTTTTTGAATAAGGAAATTGAGAAACGGTTTAAAGAGCAGGTTATTGATATCGTTTAATAATGATAATCGACCAATCTAATCAATTAAACGCCAGTTTAGTTTTATGATTTTGGATGACGTTATCAATAAGGAAAAAACAGATACTCTCTGGTATTGCCGTCTAGTTATTCGATATCCTGAGTTTTTTTATGTAGTAAGCATCCGACCAACTACCATCTATTCTTACTGAAATTAAATGGAAGGAGGTCATGTATTTTGTTAATTGGGTAATCGCCGATGATCTTTAGGGTATGAACAAGCCTTTCATAGGGGGAGACATCATATTATCGGAAGGTGCCGTAGGAAGAATACATCATCGCACTTATATCCACCCTGATCTCAACCCTCTTTACTGATTTTATAGGGCAAGTTTATAATCACCGTCGGCGCTGCCGGCGTCAAGATAATCCGGGAGTCCATCACGCCTATTAAAAATGCTATTGTGTCTGCACGCGGTGCGACCTTTATAGCCCTTGCCAACAGCGCATTCTTGCCGGTCAAAGCCCGGAATTCATTCAGGATGATAGCATTTTCCACGGCGATGCGCATCGATCCGGACCAGGTCATCCAATTGTCTGAAAACTTCTATCAAGCAGCTATCAACAAAGCCTTTCACAGCCATCAAATACGCATAATCTATCATGCTGCGGAGGCAGACAAGTTGACCTATCTCAAATTGTTGGATAAAGAGGGCACAGACATCTATGCCCACGTCCGCCGGCCCGAACTGCAACAAATCCAAAATATCGCCGATAATTTGTTAGATGCCGAAAAAAGAGTACATTTGTCTGACATACTAAAGAGTATGGACAATGCCACCCTCAACCAGCTGGAAAAAGACCTGACAGGTGAGGGCGGTGAAGCATTGAGGGCGTTGTTTGGGGAGAAGGT
>Ga0209572_1000435_pt1 | contig 62693 bp, 59 predicted proteins | sample EBPBio232012_DNA_FD_185867 | JGI IMG/M metagenome (GOLD analysis project Ga0209572, IMG submission 185867) | Wastewater treatment Type I Accumulibacter community from EBPR Bioreactor in Madison, WI, USA - Reactor 1_1/23/2012_ DNA (SPAdes)... | ecosystem: Engineered > Bioreactor > EBPR >...
GCGCTTCGGCGCATGAAACCCACCTGTATCGAGGATATCGTGGCGCTGGTGGCGCTCTACCGGCCGGGTCCGATGGAGAATATCCCGACCTATTGCGAGGTGAAGCACGGGCTTCGGCCGCTGGAATCGATCCATCCGACCATCGACCATATCCTGAAAGAGACGCAGGGCATCATCGTCTATCAGGAGCAGGTGATGCAGATCGCCCAGGTCATGGGCGGCTACTCGCTCGGCGGGGCCGACCTGCTGCGCCGCGCCATGGGCAAGAAGATCGCCGAGGAGATGGCGAAAGAGCGCCCGAAATTCATCGAGGGCTGCAAGGCAACGCATGGGATCGACGCGAAGAAGGCGGGCGAAGTATTTGACCTGCTGGAGAAATTTGCGAACTATGGTTTCAACAAGTCACATGCCGCGGCCTATGCCGTGGTCAGCTATTACACCGCCTGGTTGAAGGCCAATCACCCGGTCGAATTCATGGCCGCGGTGATGAACTGCGATATCCACCTGACCGACAAGCTGGCCGTCTACAAGCGCGAGATCGACCGGATGGGGATCGACATCGTCGCCCCCTGCGTGAACCGCTCGCTCGCCACATTCAGCGTGATGGACGGCAAGGTGGTCTATGCCCTGGGCGCCCTGAAGAACGTGGGCGTCGAGGCGATGAAGCTGATCGTCGAGGCGCGGGGCGATCAGGCTTTCCGCGACCTGACCGATTTCGCCCGGCGCGTCGACCTCAAGCGGGTCGGCAAACGGCCGCTGGAAATGCTGGCCCGCGCCGGCGCTTTCGACGCACTGGAACCTTCGCGCAAGCGGGTGCTCGACAGCCTCGATGCGCTGGTCGCCTATTCCGCCGCCTCGCTGGAGGCCGCGACTTCGGGCCAGCATTCGCTGTTCGCGGGCGGCGACGACCTGCCGCCGCCGCGGCTGGCCACCGGTCACGACTGGCTGCCGATGGACCGGCTGTCCAACGAACATGCCGCGGTCGGCTTCTATCTTTCGGGGCATCCGCTGGACGATTACGCTGGCGCGCTGAAGCGCAAGGATGTGCTGACGCTGGCAGAATTGACCCGCAAGGCCGAGCGCGGCCCGCTGGTCGCCAAGATCGCCGGATCGGTCAGCGCCCGGCAGGAGCGGAAATCGGCGCGCGGCAACCGCTTCGCCTTCGTGGCGCTGTCGGATTCGACCGGCCTCTATGAGGTCACGGTGTTTTCCGAGACGCTGGAGGCCAGCCGCCAGTTCCTCGACCCCGGCATGAACGTGGTGCTGACGGTCGAGGCGACGATGGAAGGCGAGTCGCTGAAACTGCTGGCCCGCGGCGCGCAACCGGTCGATGACGTCGTGGCCGATGCGGGCGCGTCGGGTTTGAAGGTGCGGTTGGAAAGCGCCGCAGCGCTCTCGGAACTGCTTGCGCTGTTCGACGAGCATTCCGGCCCGGCGCCGCGCAAGGCCTTCGGTCCGCTGCGCTTTGCGGTGCCCGACCGCACGACCGGCGGCGAGATCGAGATCGACGCCGGCCGTCAGGTGCGGGTGACGCCTCAGCTGCGCCATCAGCTGCGGCGGGTCGACGGGGTTCTGGCCATCGAGGAGGTCTGACATGCTGCGGATCGAGACCATCGGCCGGGTGCGTGTCTGGACCCTCGACCGGCCCGGGGCACGCAACGCCGTCAACCCGGCGCTGGCCTGGGCGCTGTTCGATGCGGCCCTGGCCTTCGAGCAGGATCCGGCGGTCGATGTGGCGGTTCTGACCGGCGCCGGCGGCGCGTTCTGCGCGGGCTTCGACCTGAAGGCGGCCTCGGGTGCCGAGGGGCTCGACTGGATCGCCACGCTCGACCCGCCCGAGGACTGGGACCCGTTGACGCAGCCGATCCCCGGGCCGATGGGCCCCTCGCGCCTGATGCTGTCGAAGCCGGTCATCGCCGCCATCGAGGGCCCGGCCGTGGCGGGCGGGATGGAGTTGGCGCTCTGGTGCGACCTGCGGGTGATGGCGTCGGACGCGCAATTCGGGATCTTCTGCCGCCGCTGGGGCGTGCCGCTGATCGACGGCGGAACGGTGCGTCTGCCACGGATCGTGGGGCAGGGACGGGCGAATGACCTGATCCTGACCGGCCGCCCGGTCGGGGCTGAGGAGGCGCTGGCCATGGGCCTCGCCGACCGGCTGGTCGCGCCGGGCGAGGCGCTCAACACGGCATTGGACCTTGCGGAAAGCCTGACGCGGTTTCCGCAAGGCTGCCTGCGCGCGGATTTCCTGTCGGCGCGGATGGAGCCTGCGGCGTTGGCTGCGGCGCTCAGGCGCGAGTGGATCAGCTCGGGAATGGTCGTAGCCGAAGGCGCTGCCGGGGCCGCGCGCTTTGCCGCGGGCGCCGGTCGTGGCGGCAGATTCGACTAGCGCGGCAGGCCCGCCGCTTCGCGCGCCAGCGCCACGATCCCCGGCCAGTCGCCCGCCGCCATCAGATTGGCGGGCGCGACCCAGGAGCCCCCGACACAGGCGACATTGGGCAGCGAAAGATAATCGCGGGCGTTCCCGGGGCTGACTCCGCCGGTCGGACAGAAAGTCGCCTGCGGCAGCGGGCCGTGCAGCGCCTTCAGATAGGCGGGGCCGCCGGCGGGACCGGCGGGGAAGAACTTCATCGTCCGGTAACCCTGTTCCAGAAGCGCCATCACCTCCGACGCCGTCGCCGCCCCCGGCAGCAGCGGCAGCGCCTCGGCCGAACAGGCGGCGATCAGGCCAGGCGTGGCCCCGGGCGAGACGGCGAAGGTGGCGCCCGCGGATTTGGCGCGCAACACGTCATGGGCGCTCAGCACCGTACCGGCACCGACCCGGGCGCCAGGCACCGCGCTCATCGCGGCGATCGCTTCCAGCGCAGCCGGGGTCCGCAGCGTCACCTCCAGCACCGGCAGCCCGCCCGCGACCAGCGCCTGGGCGAGCGGTGCGGCATGGGCCGGATCCTCGATCACCAGCACCGGAATTACCGGCGCCAGATCGCAGAGCAGACGGGTGGCGTGGCTTTGCAGGGCAGGGGTCATCGGCAACCTCGAAGAGCGTGAGTGTCGCTTAGGGGATTCCCCCGCGAAACGCAAATGTTTCCGCTAACGGGAGATATCTGACAATCGAGAAGACCAGGCAATTGCGCCGGAAAAACCGCCCCTTATTGTCTGACTTTTTAAGAGGGCAGTCCTCGCCGCTCCTGTCCAGACAGGAAGTCAGGCCGCGCTCCGGGCGGGCTTTATGCACGAACTTATCCACAGGGCGCTGAATGTCAGGCAAATTAGAGCCAATTCTCACCGCGCGTGATTGGCCTGCCTGAAGAGTCAACGCCGCAGCGCAGCTCTGTGAGGATGTAGTTACAACGTCCTGTTAACACGTAGACATTCCGGGTGTCGAGGCGGGGCCAACGGCGCCTTGGCCACATCGCCACCCCGATGGCCGGGCGTTTCAGGGCCGGGGGCCAGCCCCGATCCCCGGTTTTTGTACACAGGCAGGGTTGGGGAAAAAACCCGGCCTAGCGGGCCTCTGCCGCTGCGATCGCGGCCTTGACCCGGGCGACGGCGGCCTCCTTGACCGGGCCGTAGCCGCGGATGCCGCGCACGGCGATCAGGATGGCCAGCGCCTGTGCCTTCTCCAGCCTCGCGGCCCGGTCGATCAGCCCCTCGTACCAACCGATCAAGGCCCGCTCCATGCGCCGTTCCGCTGTCCGGCCGAAGGGGTCGAAGGCCGTCCCCCGCAGCCCCTTCATCCGCGCCAGCAGGGCAAAGCCCGGTTCCATCGCCCAGCCCGGGAAGCGCCGTTTCTTCGGCCGGCCGCGCCCATCCTTGCCGGGCAGCATCGGCGGGGCGAGATGGTAGTTAAGCCGCGCACCGGGGCCGAAGTCGCGGGCGATCTGGGCGGCGAAAGCGGGATCACGGTGCAGCCGCGCCACCTCGTATTCGTCCTTGTAGGCCATCAGCTTGAAAAGCCCCTCGGCGGCAGCGCGGGTCAGGTCCTCGTCGCCCGCGACCGGCGCCAGCGCGGCCCGGAAGCGCCGGGCATAGGCGGCGTTCTGATAGGCGGTGAGCATCGCGGCGCGGCGCTCGACCAGCGCGGCAGTGCTCTCCGGGGCCGGTTCGGGCGCCCGGAACGCGGCGGGATCGACCGCCGCCAGCCGCCCCAGCGCGAAGGCCCGGGTGTTGGCCGCGACCGCCACGCCGTTCAGTGTGATGGCCTTTTGCAGCGCCTCCAGCCCGACCGGCACCAACCCTTTCTGCCAGGCGTAGCCCAGCATCAGCATATTGGCGAAGACCGTGTCGCCCAGCAATTCCTCCGCCACCTTGCCGGCGTTCAGCGCGCCCAGTTCGCCCACCGCCGCTTCCAGCGCCTTGACCCGCGCCGGCACGTTCAACGAGGCGTCGCGGTTCAGCACGATGTCGCCCGTCGGCATCTCGGCCAGGTTGACGACCGCCCTGGTCGCGGGGTTCAGGCAGGTCGAGGCCTTGGGCGAGGACGAGACCACGATGTCGCAGCCGATCAGCGCATCGGCCGAGGCGGCGTCAATGCGGACCTGGGTCAGATCCTCGGGGCGAGGGGCGAGGCGCAGGTAGGACAGCACCGGGCCGAATTTCTGCGCGAAGCCGGTGAAGTCGAGGACCGAGACGCCGCGCCCTTCCAGATGCGCGGCCATCGCCGTGATCTGGCCCACCGTCACCACGCCGGTGCCGCCGACGCCGGTGACCAGCAGATCCCAGGTCTTTGCCTGCGGCAGGACGGGCAGGGGCAGGGTGGCAAGCGCGGCCTCAAGGTCAGGGCGGGCCTGCGGGCTGGGTTTCAGGCGTTCGGCGCCCTCGACGGTGACGAAGGAGGGGCAGAAGCCGTCGAGGCAGGAGAAATCCTTGTTGCAGGTCGACAGGTTGATCCGCCGCTTCGGGCCGAGGTCGGTTTCGATGGGTTCGACCGACAGGCAGTTCGAGGCGACCGAGCAATCGCCGCAGCCCTCGCAGACCGCGGGGTTGATGACGGCGAATTTCAAGGGATCAGGCAGGGTGCCGCGCTTGCGGCGGCGGCGCTTTTCGGTGGCGCAAGTCTGTTCGTAGATCAGGACCGTGACGCCGGGGATCTCGCGGAGTTCCCGCTGCACCGCGTCCATCTCGGCCCGGTCGTGGAAACTGGTCCCGGCGGGCAAGTCGGACTTGTGGAACTTGCCGATGTCGTCCGAGACCAGCGCGATGCGCTCCACCCCCTCGGCCCGGCAGATCGCGGCGATGGCCTGCACGCTGACCGGGCCATCGACCGGCTGGCCGCCGGTCATGGCGACGGCGTCGTTGTAAAGAATCTTGTAGGTGATATTGGCGCCCGCGGCGATGGATTGCCGGATCGCCATGGAGCCCGAGTGATACCAGGTTCCCTCGCCAAGGTTTTGAAACACATGGGGTTTTCCGGTGAAGCGGCTGCTGGCCGCGTGGTTCACCCCCTCGCCGCCCATCTGGATCAGCGAACTCGTCTCGCGCCCCATCCAGGACGCCATGAAATGGCAGCCGATGCCCGCCAGCGCCTTGGATCCCTCGGGAACCTTGGTCGAGGTGTTATGCGGGCAGCCCGAGCAGAAATAGGGCGTGCGGGTGGCGCCGGGGATCTGCAGGACCTTGGGCTGCTGGCCGAGGATGGCGGCGGCGCGGGCCGGGAAGCCTTCGCCCGGGAAGATCCGGTCTAGCCGCCGGGCGATCAGCGGCAGCAGCAGGCGCGGCGTCAATTCGCCGGTCCAGGGCACCAGTCGCGCGCCATTCTCGTCGTTCTTGCCGACCATGTGGCGGGGCTTGGCGCCGTCCCAGTCGTAGAAATATTCCTTGAGCTGGCTCTCGATGATGCCGCGCTTTTCCTCGATCACCATCACCTCGTCCTTGCCCTCGACGAAGCGCAGCGCGTCGCGGCGGGCCAGCGGCCAGACCATGCCGACCTTGTAGAGGTCGATGCCGAGGCGCTGGCAGGCCGCCCGGTCCAGACCCAGCAGCGACAGGGCCTCCAGCAGGTCCAGATGCGCCTTGCCGGTGGTGACGAAGCCGAAGCGGGCGGCGTGGCCGTATTCGGCGCGGTCCAGCGGGTTGGCCTCGGCGAAGGCCATGACGGCGCGTTTCTTCGCCTCCATCCGCTCCTCGATCTGCACGCCGGGCAGGTCGGGCCAGCGGTAGTGCAAGCCGCCGGGGTAGTCCTCAAGCTCAGGCGCGCGGAACACGCGGTCGGCGGGCAGGTCGATGGACATGGCGCTTTCGACCACGTCCGAGACCGCCTTGAACCCGACCCAGGTGCCGCTCGCGCGCGAACAGGCCCAGCCCCATTCGGCGAAGGGCAGGAATTCGGCGACGGAGGCGGGATTCAGGCAGGGCATGAACCAGGCCATGAAGGCCACGTCCGATTGATGCGGCATCGAGGAGGAGACGCAGCCGTGGTCATCCCCCGCCACCACCAGCACCCCGCCATGGGGCGACGAGCCATAGGCGTTGCCGTGTTTCAGCGCGTCGCCCGCCCGGTCCACCCCCGGCCCCTTGCCGTACCAGAGGCCGAAGACGCCCTCGACCTGCTTGCCCTCGGCCGTTTCGACCTGCTGGCTGCCGAGGATGGCGGTGGCAGCCAGATCCTCGTTGACCGCCGGCAGGAAATCGACCCCGGCCTCGGTCAGGCGCTTCTTCTGCCGCCACATCTCCAGATCGACGCCACCGAGGGGCGAGCCGCGATAGCCGCTGACCAGGCCCGCGGTCTTCAGTCCCGCCTCGCGGTCGCGCCGCGCCTGATCGAGCGCCGCGCGGACCAGCGCCTGCGTGCCGGTCAGAAACACCCGGCCTTCGCGGCGGGTATAGCGGTCGTCGAGGGCGTAATCGTCAAGGGGGCGGCTAGGGGCGTTCATGGCGGACCTCCGGTGCTTTCCTGCAGTCTAGGCCGGCACGGGCGGAAAGGGGTGTCAGATTTGCCCGGTCCGGCGGCCTTTCTTTCACAGGCATTTCGGAATACGTAGATCGGACGAACAACCTTGCCATGAGCGGCGGCGATGCTGGAAGAAACCGATTGGAAACTGCTGGACCTGTTGCAGGCGGATGCACGGCTCTCCAATCAGGAGATGGCGGAGCGGGTGGGATTGTCCACCTCCTCGTGCTGGCGGCGGGTCAAGGCGCTGGAGGAGGCGGGCGTGATCCGCGCCTACCGGGCCGAGGTCGATGCGGCCAAGGCGGGCCTCGGGTTTCACGCGCTGATCCATATCACGCTGGCGCGCCATTCCCGCGAGGTGGTGGAGCGCTTCACCGCCGAGGTGATGCGCCATGACGAGGTGCTGGATTGCTTCTCGACCACCGGGGCGATGGATTACCACCTGCGGGTGCTCTGCGCCGATCTTGCCTCGTTCAATGCCTTCATGGAGCAGGGGCTTTTCCGCATCGAGGGTATAGCGCAGGTGCAGACCCATCTGGTGCTGCGGCCGATCAAGATGCGCCGGGTGCTGCCCCGTCCCTGAGGGAGCTGGCCTCAATTGCCTTTCCGGTCGGCCACGGACTAAGGTTGCGCCGGGCAGAAACGCAGGAACGGGGTGGGCATGCATCGACTTTGGGTGCTGGTGGCGGTGCAGGCCAGCGTGGCGGCGGCAAGCCTGGTGGTCGAGATCGTGGCGGGCCGGATGCTGGCGCCCTATGTCGGCATGTCGCTTTACACCTGGACCTCGGTCATCGCCGTGGTGCTGGCCGGGTTCTCGGCCGGGCATTGGATCGGCGGACGGCTGGCAGAGGGCACGCCCGAGGCGGCGCTCAGGGCGAACGGCTGGGCGATGCTGGCGGCCTCGGTCACCACGGCGGGCGCGGTCTTCGTGCTGAGGGGCGCCGCCGGGCCGGTGGTCACGGCGCTGGAGGATCCGGTCGCCTCGATCGTCGCGCTGACCCTGCTGGTCTTCTTCCCGCCCTCGTTCTTCGCCGGGATCCCGGCGCCGATCCTGTCGATGATCGCGGTCGTCCGCCACCCCGACCGCAAGGGCCGCGCGCTCGGCGCCATGTTCGCGGCCGGGGCCTGGGGGGCGATCCTGGGCACGCTGGCGGCAGGCTTCGTCTTCATCTCCTGGCTGGGATCGGTCGGCACGCTGGTCGTGGTCGCGGCGGTCTATGCCGTGCTCGGCATCGCCTCGCTGGTCTCGGCGGGCGGCAAGGCGGGGATCGGCGCGGGGGGCGCGGCGCTGCTGGCCCCGGCAGCACTGGCGCTGTCGGCCCTGTCGCAGCCCGACCCCTGCACGGTCGAGAGCGATTATTTCTGCATCCGGGTGATCGACGAGGGCGGGCCGGGCGCGCCCGTGCGCTTCATGGTGCTGGACCATCTGGTGCATGGGGTGGCCGACGGGCTTGACCCCACGGCAATGCTGACGCCGCACGGGATCATGCTGGAAGGCCTGCCGCGCCTGCGCATGGCGGACCATGCTCAGTGGTCCGCCTTCCTGATCGGCGGCGGCAGCTATACCGTGCCGCGGTCCTGGCATGCGCGGGAGGTGCCGGTCGCGGTCACGGTGGCCGAGGTCGATCCGGCCGTGACGCAAGCCGCCATCGAGCATTTCTGGTACGAGCCCGGCGCCGACCGCATCATTCACGCCGATGCCCGCCGGACGCTGGCGGTGGAGGCCACGACTTATGACGTGATCATCGGCGACGCCTTTTCCGACATCGCCGTGCCGCAGCACCTGATCACCCGGGAGTTCTTTCAGACGGTGCGCGCCCGCCTGAACCCCGGCGGCGTGTACCTGATGAACGTGATCGACCATATGGATCGGCTGGAGGTTTTGGCCTCGATAGTCGCCACGGCGCGCGCCGTCTGGCCCAGTGTCGAGGTCTGGACCGAGCGCCAGCACGACCCGGCCGAGAACCGGCGCGTCTTCGTGCTGGTGGCGGGGGACGCGCCGACCGCCCAATCGCAGCTGGCGACGCCTTGGGGCGCTGCGATCCGTGTGGCGGCCTCGTCAGTGGATGACATTCTGGCCAGCCGCCCGCATGTCGTCTTCACCGACGATTACGCGCCGATAGACCGGCTCTTGGGCGACCGGGGCGAGGGCTGAGCGCCTTCAGACCCCGTAGATATCGCCGAACTTGGCTTCCAGATAATCGAGCAGCGGGCCCTCGTCCGGCTCGAACCCGCAGGCCTGGGCGATGGTCTCGCGCGGTTCGCGCAACCCGCCGTGCTGCTGCAGCTTCTCGCGCAGCCAGGCGGTGGCGACCGTCGGCTTGCCCTCGGCCAGGGCGGTGTCGATGCCGACGATCTCGTGGCGCAGCGCCTTCATCAGGCAACCGGCATAGACATTGCCCAGCGCGTAGGTCGGGAAATAGCCGAACAGCCCCACCGACCAATGCACATCCTGCAACATCCCGTGCGAGGGCCGGTCCACAGCCACGCCGAAATCCTGCGCGAAACGGTCGTTCCAGGCGGCCTCCAGCTCGGCCGGGGACAGGTCGCCCGCGATCAGCGCGCGTTCGATATCGAAGCGCATCATGATGTGCAGGTTGTAATGCACCTCATCCGCTTCGGTGCGGATGAAGCCGGGCTGCACGCGGTTCACGGCCTTGTAGAAGCCCTCGGCATCCATCCCGAGATCGCCGAATTCATGCGCCATCTGCCCGTGCAGCCAGCCGGTGAAGGCCCGCGAGCGGCCGAGCTGGTTCTCGTAGATCCGGCTCTGACTTTCGTGCACCCCCATCGAGACGCCTTCGCCCAGCGGCGAGAAGCGATAGCCCTCGTCGATGTTCTGCTCGTAACAGGCGTGGCCGACCTCGTGGATCGTGGAATAGAAGCAGTTGAACGGATCGACCTCGGCCACCCGCGTGGTGATCCGCACATCGGCGCCCGACCCGGACGAGAAGGGATGAATGGCAAGGTCGATCCGCCCCTTGGCGAAATCGTAGCCGAAGACCTCGGCCAGCGTGCGGCTGAGGCGCAATTGCCCCTCGCGCCGGTATTCGCCCTTCAAGGCCGCCGGGGCAGGGGCCGCCAGCACCTTTTCCCGCAGCGCCACCAGACGCGGCCGCATCCGGGCGAACATGGCGCCGATTTGCTCACCGCTGGTGCCGGGCTCGTAATCGTTCAGAAGCGCGTCATAGAGGTCGCCGTTCTGCGCCAGCGCCGCCGCTTCCTCGCGTTTCAGGGCGATCACCCGGGTCAGCGTCGGCAGGAAATGCGCCACGTCATCGCGGGCCCGCGCCTCGGCCCAGGTGCCTTGCGCGACCGAGGTCACGCGCGCCAGTTCCGCAGCCAGCGCCGCCGGAACCCGCGTGTTGCGCTGATAATTGCGCCGCACATGCCGCAGGATCGCCGCGCCCCTGGCGTCCGGCGCCTCGGCCGCTTCCAGCCACTCGCCGAGGTTCGGATGGGTGCGCCGGGCGTGCAGGACTTCCTCCAGCGCGGCCATTTCCTCGCCCCGCTGCTCGGCCGCGCCGCGCGGCATCATCGTCTCCTGATCCCAGCCCAGACGGCCCATGACCTGCGCCAGCGACCAGGTGGTGCGCTCATGCGCGACGATCTTCTCGAAAGCGTTCATGCCGCCCTCCGGATGGTGCCGCCCAGCGGATACTGGGCCAGATAGCGGGCGCGGATGATCAGCACCCAGAGAAGCACCGCCAACAGTTGGTGCGACAGGCCGAGGGCCAGCGGCGCGCCCTGCATGACGGTGACGATGCCCAGCACGATCTGCGCGGCGAGCGCCGCGAAAACCATGTGGAAGGCGGTGCGCGTCGGCGCGTAGCTCGATTTCCGGCCGCGGTTCCAGACGACGATCCCGAAGAAGAAGAGCAGGTAGCCCGAGACGCGGTGGATGAATTGCACCGTGCCGTCGTTCTCGAAGAGGTTGCGCCAGACGGGCGTCAGGTCCCACATACCGGGCGGGAAGATGCCGCCCGCCATCAGCGGCCAATCGGTATAGCCCCGGCCCGCGTCGATCCCCGCCACCAGCGCACCCAGCAAGATCTGCAGGAAGGCGAAATGCATCAACCCGGTGGAGAGGGAGAAAAGCTTCGCCTCCCGCCCACGCCGCGCCTGCAGAAGCTGCGCCTCGGGGCGGCCCAGCAGGAACATGTCCCAGGCCAGCACGCCCAGGATAACAAAGGCGAGCCCCAGATGCGTCGCCAGCCGGTACGAGGCGACCGAGGTCACGCCCTCGCCCGCGGTGATGCCCGATGACACCATCCACCAGCCGATGGCGCCCTGGACGCCGCCCAGGACCCCGGGAATCAGCAGGCGGACATGCCAGCCCGGCGGGATCTTGCGAAAGGCCAGGAAGCCCAGGAAACCGATGGCCCAGACCAGCCCCACGGCGCGGCCCAGCTGGCGATGCGACCATTCCCACCAATAGATCGTCTTGAATTCCGACAGCGTCATCTCGGCGTTCAGCAGATGGAACTGGTCGATCTGCTGGTAGCGGTCGAATTCGGCCTGCCAGTCGGCGTCATTCATCGGCGGCAGCGCGCCGCTGAGGGGCCGCCATTCGGTGATGGAAAGGCCGGAATCCGTGAGCCGGGTAAGCCCCCCCACGGCGATCATCGCCGCAACCATCAGAAACAGCACGCCCAGCCAGACCCGGATCGCCCGCCGCGCGCCAACCGGCGCCTCGATGGTCGAGCGGGTGGCCGGCCGCGGCGCCTCGCTGGCCGTGGCTTCCTCGAAGATGGGGCGTTTCGCCATGGGTCACTCCCTGATTGGCGCCAAGCTAGGGGCGGCGGCGGCGGGCCGCAAGGGGATCAGCCGCGACGGATCAACTGCGGGGCCGGACGAGTTGCCGCAGGATTCCGTGCAGCGTCTGCACCTCGGAGCGCGTCATGCCCCAGCGCCCCAGCATGTTGCGCAGGTTGAGCTTCATGTGCGGCGCCTTCTCGGGCGGGAAGAAGAAATTGGTCGCCTCGAGCTTTTCCTCGAAATGATCGCCGAGCTTTTCGATCTCGATCTGGCTGGCCAGATCGGTGCCCGCGAGTTCCAGCCGCACGCCCGGCGTCTCGCTGCCCTGCCGCATCCATTCATAGGCCGTGAGCAGCACGCATTGCGCGAGGTTCAGCGAATAGAAACCCGGGTTCACCGGGACGGTGATGATGGCATTGGCATGGGCGATGTCGTCATTCTCGAGCCCCGCGCGTTCCGGCCCGAAGAGGACCGCGACGCGCTTGCCGGCGCGGGTCATGGCGCGGGCCTCTTCCATCGCCGCCTCGGGCGTGAGGATGGGCTTCACCAGCCCCCGGCCGCGGGCGGTCGTCGCATAGACATAATCGCAATCGGCGACGGCCGCGGCGACATCGGGGAAGACGCCTGCATTTTCCAGCACATAGCCCGCGCCCGAGGCCATGGCGGTGGCCGCGGGATTGGGCCAGCCGTCGCGCGGCGCGACGAGGCGCATATGCTCGAGGCCGAAGTTCAGCATGGCCCGCGCGGCGGCACCGATATTCTCGCCCATCTGGGGGCGGGTGAGCACGATCAGCGGCGCGGCGCCAAGGTCGGTAGCGAGTGGTCGCATGAGGATCCCTTTCAGCGCCCGCTTACCGTTCCCCGCGTTGCGGCGCAAGGCGGGGGGCCAGCCCCCCGCACCCCCCGCTCAAGGGGGTTTTCCACCCCCTTGAGAAACCCCCGAGGATATTTGAAGCGCAAAGATGTAAGTTAAGAGGGCGTTAAGCCGCCTTCTTTGCGCTCCAAATATCCTCGGGGGTGAGGGCCGCCCGGACGAGGCGCCAGTGGCGCGTCGTCAGGCCCGAACGCCCGGAGCGTAAGCATGGGGCCGGACCAGCCCGTCAGGCCAAAAGGGGGGCAGACGGCCCCCCTGTCTTCGGCGCGGCTTCGCCGTGCCGCTGGTCGCCCCAGGGCGACACCCCGTTCAGCCCTCGCCGCCGGCTTCCGCGCGCAGCCCGGCGATGTCGCAGGTCCAGGTGCCGGTTTCGTCCCGGATCAGCCCCTCGTCGCGGAAATCCTGGATCACCCGGTTTACCTTGGGCCGGGTCGCGCCCAGGACCGAGGCCAGTTCCCCTTGCGACAGCCCCAGAGCCAGCGAGGCATCCTCGGGGATGTCCGCGCCGTGCAATTGTTCCAGCGTGATCAGCAGGAAACGGGCGACGCGGGCGCGCAGCTGGTAGAGGGCGATCGATTCGAGTTGCAGCGTGGTTGTGCGCAGCAGGGTCGACAGCCGCGTCAGCGCCGCCTCGTAAAAGGCCGGATCGCCCCCCGCCAGCGTGTCGAAGGCCCGCCGCGTCAGCATCCAGCCCGTGACTGGTCCCACCGCCGTGGCATCGGCCGAGCGTGGCTGGCGGTCGAAGAGCGCGATCTCGCCCAGCATCTCGCCCGCCTCGGCGTGGCGCAGCACCAGTTCGCGCCCGCCCTGCGTCACCAGCGAGATGCGGATGCGCCCGGTCTCGATCGCCAGCAGCCAGTCGCCCGGATCGTCGCGCTGGAACAATACCTCGCCCGGCGCCCAGCTGCGCGGCCGGGCCGCTGCGGCCACCGCATCCAGCGCCGTCGGTGAAAGCGGCGCAAACATCTCGAAGGATTTCCAGAATCCGCGGCTCGGCATGCTGTTCCTTTCCCATGACGCGGCGATGGTGCCGCGCCCTGGGCGGGGCGTAAAGCCCCGTTGTGACGCGGCTTTAGCTGCGCGTCAGGCCGAGCGAGGCGAAGGCCTCGTCGATCCGCGCCGCGCCCCAGGGCACGGGCTCGCCCGGCGCTGCCCCCTCGTGCAGCGTGCAGCCGTCGCCTGCGATCAGCACCCGCGTCTCGCCCGCGTTCGAGACCGCGACCTCGCCGCGCTCGACAAAGACCGCATATTCCCCGCGCGAGGGACCGACGAAGAACCGGGTGCCGCGCACGCCGATCTCGCCGAAGGCGGTGACGAAGCGCAGGTCCAGGGGCGGCAGCGTCTCGGGTCGGTCGAAGACCATGGCGCCGCCGACATTGATGGTCCCGCCGATCTCGCCCAGATAGCTGGCAAGTTCGATGGAGGAGCCGAGGCCGAGGTTGATCCGCGTCTCGCGGTCCAGCAGCAGCAGCGCCAGCCCGTCCTCGCCGGTTGCGGCCTGATCGCCCTCCATCAGCGCGAGGCCGGGTTCGAGCGGCAGCAGCGTGCCGCCCCGGGTGACGCTGCCCGCGCCCGATGCTTCGAGGACCTCGCCCAGCCGGGCATCGGCGAGGGCGCGCCCGGTGGCGAGGGGCAGAGCGGCGGCGGTGATCAGCAGATGGCGGCGGGAAAGCTGGGTCATGGGATCGCTTTCTGGAAAGAGACGTGTGAAACCGGGGAAGAACTGGGAAATCGGACGGTCGGGAAAACACCAAGGCTGGCAGGCAAGGCCCGCCCTGTCTGTTCCCGGCGGAACAGATCAGCGGGGCAGGATCAGAAGCGCGCGGAAATCGTTCACATTGGTCAGGGTGGGGCCGGTCACGATCTGGGCGCCCCGTCTTGCGAAATAGCCATGGGAATCGTTGCGGGCCAGCGCGGCTTCGGCCTCGGCCCTGTCGGCGATGGTTTCGGGCCCGATCAGCGCGCCGGCCACCTCGGCCGCGCCATCGACGCCATCGGTGTCGCAGGCGAGTGCATGGATGCCGGGGGCGCCGTTCAGCGCCAGCGCAAGGGCCAGGCAGAATTCGGCGTTCGGTCCGCCGATGCCATCCCCCCTCCGCGTCACGGTGAGTTCCCCGCCGGACAGCAGCACCAGCGGCCGGTCGCCCGGTTTCAGGGCCTTCTGGCGGGCAAGTGCGGACTTCGCCATCTCGGTCGCGACCTCGCGCGCCTCGCCTTCCAGCGCGTCGCCCAGGATCTCGGCCTCGCAGCCCTCGGCCCGGGCGAGATCGGCGGCGGCGGCAAGGGATTGCGAGGGCGCGGCATAGATCATTGTCTCGGCCCGCGAGAGGCGGTGATCGCCCGGAGGGATGACGCCGCTATGCCGGGTCAGCGCCTCGGCGACCGAGGGCGGGACGGCGACCTGCCAGCGGCTGAGGACGGCACGGGCGTCCTCGGCCCGCGACGGATCGCCGACCGTGGGGCCGGAGCCGATGAAGGCCGGGTCATCGCCCGGCACGTCGGAAATCAGCAGCGCCAGCATCCGGGCGGGATGGGCGGCGGCGGCCAGTTGTCCGCCCTTCACCCGGCTGAGATGCTTGCGGACCGTGTTCATCTGGTCGATGGGGGCGCCCGAGGCCAGCAGGGCCGCGTTCACCGCCTTCTTTTCCTCCAGCGACACCCCGGCGCAGGGCGCGACCAGCAGCGCCGAGGCCCCGCCCGAGATCAGCGCCAGCACGAAATCGTCCTCGCCAAGGCCCTGCAGCAGGTCGAGCATCCGGGCGGTAGCCCGGGCCCCGGCTTCGTCAGGCACGGGATGCGCGGCCTCGACAATCTCGATCCCCCGGCAGGGCCGGGCATAGCCGTAGCGGGTGATGACCAGCCCCTCGCAAGGTCCCCAGGCTTCTTCCACCGCCTCGGCCATGCGGGCGCTGGCCTTGCCCGCGCCGACGACCACGACCCGGCCCTCGGGCTTGCGCGGCAGCGCGGCGGCGAGCGAGCGCATCGGATCGGCGACCGCGACGGCGCGATCGAACAGCGCGCGAAGCAGGGGGGCGGGGTCAGGCATCGGGCCTCCTTCGTCGGACGATGATGCACCGGCGGGGCGGCCGGGGGAAGGGGGCGTGAATGCAGGGAAAAGCGGCGGTGCGGGAACCTGCCGGCGCGGATGGCGGTTGGCTTTCTGGAAGGAAGGACCATGCCGCAGACCGAAAAGACCGCCGAACTCTACCGGATGGAAACCCCCGGGCATCTGTGCCCCTATGGACTGAAGTCGAAGGATCTGCTGCGGCGCCACGGCTTCCGGGTGATCGACCACCCGCTGCGGACCCGGGCCGAGACCGATGCTTTCCTGGAGCAGGCCGGGGTCGAAACCTCGCCCCAGACCTATATCGGCGGCGCGCGGATCGGCGGCTACGAGGATCTGCGGGTCTACCTCGGCATCGACCCGCCGAAGGAGGAGCGGAGCGAGACCTCCTATCGTCCCGTGCTGGTGATTTTCGCCCTGGCCGCGCTGCTGGCGCTGGCGCTGTCCTGGCACCAATACGGCAACCCGCTGACGCTCCGGGCGGCGGAATGGGTCGTCTCGCTCTCCATGGTGCTGCTCGCCTTGCAGAAGCTGCAAGATGTGGAGGCGTTTTCGCTGATGTTCCTGAACTACGACCTGCTGGCGCGGCGCTGGGTGCCCTATGCCTCGGTCTATCCGTATCTCGAGGCACTGGCCGGGGTTCTGATGACGGCGGGCGCGCTGCTCTGGCTGGCGGCGCCGGTCTCGCTGATCATCGGGCTCATCGGTGCGGCGAGCGTGGCCAAGGCGGTCTGGATCGACAAGCGCGCGCTGAAATGCGCCTGCGTCGGCGGGGCGTCCAAGGTGCCGCTGGGCCTCGTGTCCTTCACGGAAAGCGCGCTGATGGCGGGGATGGGGGTCTGGATGGGGGCGAAGGTGTTTCTTTGACGCTTGGGAAGGTGGGATGAAATCCCACCCTACAGGGTCAAGCGCCGCAATCTGTAGGGTGGGATTTCATCCCACCATGACCCCACCCATAGGATGCGTGCTCGCACGCACTTTCCGTCCGCTCAGACCGATCAGATCCGCATCCTCGGCACATCCTCGGGATCGAGCTTCAACTCGATCAGCAAAGGCCGCGTCCGATTCGGGATCGCCGCCAGCGCCTGTTCCAGCGCCTCCTCCGACTCTACCGCGATCCCCTCACCCCCCAGGGCGGTCGCGACCGCCGCGAAGGACGGCCAGTCAAACTCCGTCAGCCCCGGATCCATCGCCCGGTCGATGAACTGGATATGTTCCGCCCCATAGGCGCTGTCATTGGCGACGATCACGATCAGGTCCAGCCCCAGCCGAACCGCGGTGTTGAATTCGTTCACCCCGCCCATCATGAAGCCGCCATCGCCGGTGAACAGCACCACCGGGCGCGTCCGGTCAGCCAGCGCCGCGCCGATCGCCTCTTGCAGCCCCAGTCCGATGGAGCCGAAATTGGCGGTGACGATGAAGCTTTGCGGATCGGGGGCGGAAATGCGGCACCAGACCTCGGTCATGAAGCGCCCGCCGTCGGTGGTGAGGATCCGCTTCTTCGGCAGCGCCTCCTCCAGCCGCCGCAAGGCCTGCACGTAGTTGACCGTCCCCGGCTTGGCGCCCGTGCGGCCCGGCGGGTGCAGGGTCAGCGCGTCCATGTCCAGCTCACGCGTGAAGCCCGAGGCCGGGATCTCGGCCTCGTCCAGCCAATGCACGATATTGTCGGCGGTGAGCCCCGCATCGGCGATCAGCGCCACATCGGGGTGGAAGTTCTTCGCCGCCTCCAGCGGGCTTTCGTTCACCTGCACCACCCGCTTGCCCTTCATCAGCTTGCCCTTGTCGGTGGTGAAATGATGCAACGAGGCGCCGAAACAGACGATGCAATCGGATTTGGCGATGGCCTCGTAGGTGGCGGGGGTCGAGAGCGTGCCGACGATATCGAGGTTATAGGGATGACCGTTGAACAGCCCCTTGGCCTTGAGCGTGGTGGCGAGCGGCGCCTCCAGCCGGTCGGCCAGCCGGATCAGCCGGTCGCGCGCCCCCGCCGCCCCGCCGCCCGCCAGGATGATCGGCCGCCGGGCCGAGGCGATCATGCCGATGGCGGCGTCCAGATCGTCGCCCTCGGGCACCATGGCTGGGGCGGCAAAGGCGGGGAAGATGGTCTTCTTGTGCGCAACCTCCTGCCACATGAAATCGGCCGGCATGTTCAGCACGATGGGCCGCTTTTCCACCCGTGCCCGATAGAGGGCATGGGCCACGTCATGCGCCGCCGTCTCGGGCGCGCGGAGCTGCTCGAAACCCGCGCCCGTGACCTTCACCACCTCACGCTGGTCGATGTTTTGCAGGTTCTGCGGCGCCATGACCGAGGTGTCGCCCGCCAGCAGCACCATCGGGATATGGCCCCGCGCGCCTTCGGTCAGCGCCGTCACGCAATTGGTCAGCGCCGGGCCATGCGTCACCGTCGCCACCCCCACTTTGCCCGAGACATGCGCCCAGGCCAGCGCCATCAGAACCGCGCTGCCCTCATAGGCCACGGGCACGAAGGTGCCGCCGCCCTGACGCACGTAATGATCGACCATGAAGAGATTGGCATCCCCCATCAGGCCGAACATCGTGTCGATCTCGTGGTCCAGCACCGCGCGGGCGATGGATTGATAGCCATAGGTGGCAGTGTCGGCCATGGGATCCTCTTTCGTCGCTTCTGCAACGACCTTGGCGCAGGGCCGGCGAAAGGGCAAGGCCCGTGACGCGTCAGGGCAAGGGCGGCAGCGGCCGTTTCACGCCCGAGGATTCGATGGCGACGAAGGTGAAATCGGCCTCGGTCACCTGAATCGGCGCGGGCAGGGCAGGGCGCTGGACCCAGGCCTCGACATGGATGGTCATCGAGGTGGTGCCGGTCCGCAGGATCGAGGTGTAGACGGTGAAGAGGTCTCCCACCAGCACTGGCGCATGAAAGCGCATGGCGTTGATCGCCACCGTCGCTGTCCGCCCGCCCGAGCGGCGATGCGCGGCGACCCCGCCCGCGATATCCATCTGGCTCAGCACCCAGCCGCCGAAAATATCGCCGTTGGCATTGGTATCGGCGGGCATCGGCACGGTCTGAAGCGTCAGTTCGCCCTGTGGCTTGTCGGTCATGTCTGTTTCCTGCGTCGTCCGGCGGGCAAGGTGACCGATGCCCGGGCCGGGGGCAAGGGGCGGCGGGCGGGCCCCGGCCCTCCGCGCCTTCCCGGCGGCTCACCCCCTGTGCTGTCCGGCGGCCATCGCGCTCAGCGTGGCCAGGGCCGCGTCGAACCGGCCTTCGGCCTCGGCGAAGCGCTGGAAATGAACCCGCTGCACCAGGATCTCGGGCGGCGTCGGCCGGCGGGTGAAGAGCGCCATCACCTCGTCGATGAAAGCATCGAGCGGCTGATAACCAGGCCGCGTTTCCTGCCCCGGGGTGAGGCCGGTCTGCACCGCGGGCGGCGCCAGTTCGATCACCTCGACCTTGCCCGCCAGCGCCACGCGCAGGGATTGGGTATAGGAATGGATCGCGGCCTTGGTCGCGCTATAGGTCGGGCTGGTGACCAGCGGCACGAAGGCCAGGCCTGAGGTCACGTTGACGATGGCCGCATCGGGCCGTGTTTGCAGGTGGTCGATCAGCGCATCGGTCAGCCGGATCGGGCCCAGCAGGTTGGTGGCGATCGTCGCCTCGGCATCGCTCAGGTCGCGGCGCCGGTCCAATCGCTCGGTCCGCATGATCCCGGCATTGTTGATCACCACGTTGAGGTCGGGGTGCCGGGCGGTGACCTCGGCGGCAAAGGCCGGGATGGCGGCCGGGTCGGCAACGTCGAGGGGCAGGGCGGCCATGTTCGCCCGTCCGGCGATGGTGGCCGCCAGCGCCTCGGGCCGCCGCCCGGTAACGATGATCCTGTTGCCCTGATCATGCAGGCGATGCGCCAGCGCCGCGCCGATACCCGAGCCGCCGCCGGTGATGAGGATCGTGTTGCCCATGGGTTTCATCGGAAAACTCCCTTCCGTTTCTGGATGGGGCCTATCTGCGCCCCTTGCTTTCCGATAGAAAGAAGGCACCGAAAAGAATTATACTTACCAAAAAGAGAGTATTAGCCATGTCCCGGGCACCCCGCGAGGCCGCGGCCTATCCGGCCACCGGCAACCCGAAGATCGAGGCTCTGGTCACCGACCTGATCGGGCGCGTCGCCGACAAATGGACGATGATCATCCTGGAGGTGCTGGACGAGCACGGCGAACTGCGCTTCACCCAGATCGCCCGGCAGGTGCCGGGCATCAGCCAGAAGATGCTGACCCAGACGCTGCGGCAGATGGAGCGCGACGGCATGCTGACGCGCCACGTCCATGCCACCGTCCCGCCCCGTGTCGATTACCGGCTGACCCCCCTGGGCGAAAGTCTGGGCGAGGCCTTCTGCGGCGTCTGGCTCTGGGCCGAGCAGCACCTCGCCCAGGTCGAAACGGCGCGAGATGCCTTCGACCGGCGCAAGGAATAGGGAAATGGCGGATGGGGTGGGATTCGAACCCACGGTGGGGTCTCCCCCACGCTGGTTTTCAAGACCAGAGCCTTAAACCACTCGGCCACCCATCCGGTCTGCGCCTTCTACAAGCGGGCTCGGGCGCCTGCAAGCGTCAGCCGGTGGCGATGCGGGGGCGGCCCGAGGCGGTGACGCGCAGGCGGATCTCGACCAGCATCGGCTGACCCTCGACCTCGGCGCCCAGATCCTCGCGGCTGGTCACGAGGCGGGGTTCGGACACGCCGCCCGCCACGGCGCGATTCCGCGCCTGGTCGGTGAGATCGGCCGCCAGCGCCGCGACCGCCGCCTCGGCCTCGGCGAACCGGGCGGGACCGCTGGCGAGATGGGCGACATAGAGGCCCGGCGCCGGGGCGGTGACCTGTCCCTCGGCATGCATCGAGACCTGGCCGACCACCGCGCCCACCGCATTGGCCACGCCCGCGTGCTCGGGCACGACCATCCGGGTGCCCAAGCGCTCGCCCACGGCCGGGTAATAGCACCCGGCCGAGGCGCCGAGGCCGATCACCGGCACGCCGAGCCGCGCCTCCAGCCGCAGGAGGCCCGGCGCGCGGTCCAGCGCGGCGGCGGTCAGGGGCTGGCGGGCCAGCGCCTCGGGCGGGGCGCCGAAATCGCGGCCATCCTCGGCAAAGGCGGCCTCCATCAGGCAATCGACGGTCTGTCGGGTCAGTTGGTCGACGATCCGTTGCGCCATGGTGGCGGCGTCGGGCGCCAGACGCTCGCCATTGCCGCCCCGGCGCCGGGCCAGCAGGATCAGCGCCTTTTCCGCCGCCTCCCCGTCCCAGCCTGCCTGCCGTCCCAGCACATGCGCCGCGTCCGAGGGTGTGGGCCCGGTCAGCATCACCAGCCCGCCCTGGACGAGGCGCGTCAGCGCCGGCCCCTCGACCCGGGTGCGCAGGAGTTCCGACAGCCGCTTCGGCCCGTCCAGCAACCGGTCGGCGACGGCGGCGTCGCGCGGCGACAGGCCCGGGGGCAGGGCGGTGAAGAGGGGCAGCGCCACGCGCCAGCCCTCCTCGGGCGCGGGATCGCGGCCCAGGGCCTCGTCCAGCATGCGGTGGACCAGCTCGGGGTGATGAACGGCGGCCAGCGACAGCGGGATCACCCGCCGGGGACCGAGGATCAGCCCGCCCTCCAGCCCCTCCTGCACCCGGACCTCGCTGTCGCCGCCCAGGCCCGTGGTGCGCATCGCCACAGCCTCGACCATAGTGCGCCAGCCGCCGACGCGCGCCCCCTCGGGGTCGATGGCGGGGCGGCCGTCGCGCAGCAGGCACACATCGGTCGTGGTGCCGCCGATGTCCGAGACCAGCGCATCGCTGAGCCCGGTAAGCCAGGCCGCCCCGGCTATCGAGGCCGCGGGCCCGCTGAGAATGGTCTCGATCGGGCGTTCGCGCACCAAAGCCGCGCTGACCAGCGCCCCATCGCCACGGACCACCATCAGCGGTGCCTTGATCCCGCGCGCCGCGACATGCGTCTCGCAGGCGGTGACCAGCCGGTCGATCATGCCGACAAGGCGGGCGTTGAGCAAAGCGGTCAGGGCGCGTTTGGGACCGTTCAGCCCGGCGCTGAGTTCGTGCGAGCAGGTGACGGGCAGGCCGGTCCGCGCGCGGATCAGGGCGCGGGCGGCGTTCTCATGCGCGGGGTTGCGGGTGGCGAACTGACCGGCCACGGCCAGCGCGCTGATCCCGGGCGGCAGCGCCGACAGCGCGCGTTCCAGCGCCTCGGAGTCGAAGGGCACGGCCTCGGTCCCGGCATGGGTATGCCCACCCGCGAGCGCGATCAGCGGATCGTCGCCCAGGGCCTCGGCCAGACCGGCGCGGGCGATATCGGCCGGTGCGAAGCCGATCACCACCAGCGCGGCGCGGGTGCCCTGGCCCTCGACCAGGGCGTTGGTGGCGAGCGTCGTCGACAGGGAAACGAGGCCGATCTCGGCCGGCGCGATCTGCGGCGCATCGGCCAGCACGGCGTCGATGGCGCCGCCGATCCCCAGCGACAGGTCGGGGCGCGAGGTCAGGGCCTTGGCGCTGGCCAGCACCTGCCCGGCCGCATCGTCCAGAAGCACCGCATCGGTATAGGTCCCGCCCGTATCGACCCCCAGGAAAACCGACATCACCGCCTCCGATTTGACTGCCTCTTTGCTAGGGGCGAGGCGGGGGAAAGGGAAGGGGGCTCGACAGACACCGGGAGGGCGCGCGATGCGGGGGGCGGGAGGACCCGTCATGCATATCGCCGCTTTCGTGATCCCCGTGCCCGAGGCGCAGCGCGAGGCCTATCTGGTCTGGGCGCGGGACAGTGCCGCGATGCTCCAAGGGCTGGGCTGCCTCGAGGTGGTCGAGGCCTGGGAGGATCACATCCCAACGGGCAGCCGCACGGATTTCCGCAAGGCAGTGGCGGCGGAACCCGGCGAGAGGATCGTGCTGATGTGGCAGATCTGGCCCTCGCGCGCTGTGATGGACGCGGCCGAAGCCGCCATCGCGCAGGACCCGCGCGGCAGTGAGCCTTCCGAGGTGCCTTTCGACCAGCGGCGGCTGATCCTGGGCACCTTCGCCCCGATCCTGACGGTGGGACGAGGGGCAGCCTGACGCGGCGGGCGCCGCGTCACGAGGCTTTCCGGCGAACCTCGACCGCGCCCTCCAGCGCCTGGGCCAGCGTCTCCTTGCGGAAGGGTTTGGCGATATGGCCGTCGAAACCGGCGGCAAGATAATCCTCGATCTGGTGCGACATGGCATTGGCCGTGACCGCCAGGGCCGGAACCGGCATCGCCCCGGCGCGCGCCTCCATCGCCCGGATCTCGGCCAGTGCGCCCATCCCGTCGAGCCCGGGCATCGAGATGTCGAGGAGCAGCGCGTCGAAAGCCCCGGGGCGGAAGGCGTCGCAGGCGGTCTGCCCGTCCACGGCCAGGACCACGCTGGCACCGAGGCCGGTCAGCATCGTGTCCAGGATCTTCCGGTTGGTACGGTTGTCGTCGGCGACCAGCAGGCGCATGCCGTGCAGCCCGGCCATGACCGGCCGGACGGGGGCCCGCAGCGACGCTCCGGCCGGCGGCGCGGGCAGCAGCAACGTCACCGTGGTGCCGTTGCCGGGCTCGCTGTCCAGGGTGATCGTCCCGCCCATCAGCATGGTCAGCCGCCGGGTGATCGACAGGCCAAGCCCGGTGCCGCCGAAGCGCCGCGCGGTCGAGGTTTCCGCCTGTTCAAATTCCTCGAAGACCTTGGACATCTGCTCGGCCGTCATGCCGATGCCGGTATCGCGCACGGTAAACAGCAGGCTTCCCGGCTCCTCCGGCGCCAGCTCGACCGAGACCGAGATGAAGCCTTGTTGCGTAAACTTCACCGAATTGCTGACCAGATTGTGCAGGATCTGCAACAGGCGGTTGGCGTCGCCCATCCGCGGCGTGGCACAGGCCGCCTCGGGGGCGATGCGCAGCTCGAGTCCTGCGGCAGCGGCGCGCGGCGCGAAGAGCGCCCGCACCCGGGTCAGGATTTCCGCAGGCACGAAAGGCTCGTGTTCGATGACCATCTTGCCGGCCTCGATCTTGGCGAGGTCGAGGATGTCGTTGAGGATGGCCAGCAACCCCTCGCCGCTGTCGCGGATCGTGTCGATCATCTCGCGCTGGCGCCGGGTAAGGTCGGTCTCGCCCAGCAGTTCGGCCATGCCCAGGACCCCGGTGAGGGGCGTGCGCAACTCGTGGCTCATATTGGCCAGGAAACGCGACTTGGCCTGGCTGCCGGCCTCGGCCTTTTCGGCGGCGGCAATCAGCGCGCTCACATTCGAGCCGACGCCGCGATAGCCCATATAGCGGCCCGCGGGATCGTAGAAGGGCGCGCCGCTGATGCGCAGCCAGATCGGCGGGTTGCGCGGATCGGGCTGGATACGGAACATGAAATCGCTAATCGCCTCGCGGGCGATGAGGCGACGGCCCAGGGCCTCCCAATCGCCGCTGACGCCGCCCGACTCGGGCGTCACGCCCATCTCTTCCAGCGTGCGGCCGATGACCTTGGCGATGGGAATGCCGGTCGTGCGCTCGAAACCGGCGGTCAGATGGGTGACACGGCGGCCCGGCGCGATTTCCCAGAACCATTCGTTCGAGGCCTGGGCAATGTCGGAATAGCGCTGTTCCGAGGCGCGGTGGGCAAAGAGCGCTTCTTCCAGCGCCTGCTTGGCCTCGGCCAGCGCCGCCTCGCGCTGCTTGCGTTCGGTGATGTCGATATGGACGCCCGTCTCCTCGGCGGCGATGCCGGGGGCGGACCAGCGCTGCACCCGGGTCTGCGACAGGATCCAGACCCAGCGGCCGTCCCGGTGGCGCATGCGGAACTCATGCGCGACGGTGCTGCGGTCAGAGCCGTAGAGTCCGCTCACCCGGTCATGCAGGCTCTGCAGGTCGTCGGGATGCACCAGGGATTCGAATTTGTCGCGGGTCCAGGGCAGAAGGTCGTCCATCCGGTAACCCAGCATCGCCGCATATTGATCGTCGATGGACACCCGCCCGGTCACGCAATCGAGGTGCCAGGTGCCGACGGCCGAAGCTTCGAGGATCGTCCGCAGCCGGTCCTCCACCTGCCGCCTGTCGGTCAGATCCAGCCCGATCCCCGCGATGCGCGTGGCCGCCCCCTCGGAATCATAGGCGCTGACCTGGCCGCGGGTCAGGATATGCACCCAATGCCCCTCGCGGTGGCGCAGCCGCATCTCGCTTTCCAGGGCCTCCAGCGTGCCGCTGCGCAACTGCCGGGTCAACTCGCGCAGCGTCAGACTGTCGTCGGGATGGATCAGGCTGTTCCACAACTCGCGGGTGAGGGTGGTCGGCTGTTCGTCGCCGTAGCCCAGCATCTCCCACCAGAGCCGGCTGAATTCGGTGGTGCCGCTCTGGACGTCATATTCCCAGATGCCGATCCGGGCGCTGGTGATGATGTCGTTGAGCCGCCGCTCGGCATCCTTCAGCGCCGTCACATCGACCCTCAGGCCCACCCGCCCCCCATCGGGTGTGGCGTGTTCGAACACCCGCACCCAGCGGCCGTCCTTCAGATGCAGCTCTGTCTGGGAACTGAATTCGCGGTGCTGCGCCATGCGCTCGGCGAGCCATGCCTCCTCGCGGCCCACGGCGTCGCGGAACTCGCCCGCTGCCAAGGCATGACGCAGGACATCCTCGAACAGGACGCCTGGCGCAATCATCGCCGAGCTTTGCGGGAAGAAGCTGCGATAGCGCTCGTTCGACAGGACCATGCGATCCTCGGCGTCGAAGAGGGCGAAACCGTCCTGCAACACCTCGAGCGCGGCGTGCAGCCGGCTGTGCGCCTGCTCGGCTTCGAGGGCCAGCCGCTCCAGCTCGCGCTCATGGCGCTTAATCGCCGTGATGTCGTTCTTGATCGCCAGAAAACCCTGCGGCTTGCCGGTCGGATCCGCCAGCGGCTGCAACCAGACATCGACCCAATACGAGGTCCCGTCGCGGCGACGGCCGGCCAGTTCCATCCGGCACGAGCGACGCTCGGCGATCGCCGTCTTCAGCAGGGCGATGGCGGCCGGATCGGTCGCGGTATCGGCCAGCGAGTCGAAAGGCTTGCCGCGCAGATCGGCCATCCGCCAGCCCGAGACCCGCTCGGCCGCCGGGTTGGTCCAGATGATGCAGCCCTGGTTGTCCAGCAGGACCGCCAGGTTGGTCATGGTGCGCGTCACCTCGATCAGCATGGCGTTTTCGGCCTCGCGCTGGCGTTCGGCCGTGACGTCACGGATGCGGAAGATGAAACCGTCCTGCCCGCGAACGCGTCGCCGGACAATGGTCGTCTCGTACCAATGCTCGACCCCGCCCAGGGTCAGCGGATAGGGGGGCACACGGGCGGTGCCGGCCCCCAGCGCCTTTTTCATCGCCATGCGCTGGAGCCGGGCGATCCGGGGCGGCAGCGTCTCCTCCAGCGTGCGGCCGAGGACCGCCTCGGGGCGCACGGCCAGCAGCTCGGGCGCGGCGGTATGAAAGTCGATGCAGCGCCCGTCGATGTCGATCTCCAGCACCAGTTCGGGCATCGCCGCCAGCGTGGCGCGCAAACGCTCCAGCGTTTCGGCTTGCGCCGCGCGGGCGGCGTCGCGCTCGGCCTCGGCCTGACGGCGGGCAAGCGCCGAGCCGAGCCCGTCGCTGAGCGCGCGCGCCATCCAGAGCCCGGTCGCGTCAAAGCCGCCGGGTCCGCGCAAGCGCTGCAGGCCGATAATGCCGCTGACCCCCGCATCCGAGACCAGCGGCACGAGGGCCATGGCCTGCACGCCGCTGTCCAGCGCGGTGCGGGGCAGCGCCCCCTCGGGCAGGGATGCAAGATCGGGGTAGACCAGCGGCCGCCCCTCGGCCAGCGCGTCGGGGTCATCGACGATCTCGAGGACCGAGCGCCCGTTCAGGCAATCCGCCGCCGCGTCGCAGGATGGGGCATGCCATTGATGCGTCAACCGCCAGCCGCTCGGTCCGGCGGTGCAAAGAAGGGCGCGTTCGGCCCCGACCGCGGTGCCGAGCCGGTGCAGGACCGAGACGATGGCGGTATCCAGCTGTTCCGGGCCGGCGCGCAGCAGCAATCCCAGCGCGTCGATCACCGTATCATGGGGCGTGCCTTGGGAACGCGTCGCCGATTCCGTTCTACCTGACCCGTCTTCCATCAACCGCGATCCGCACGTTTACACCTTAGACGAGCATAGCAGGGACTCGGCGCGCTTACAGCTTGAAAATCCGTAGAGGAGTGTTTCCATTGTTTCTTTATGCGTCGTCGTCCTTAACGGCGAGGCCAGCGATCAGCCCGGGACCCCTTCATGCACAGGCCTTTTCACCTTGAAACGCCCGCCGATGCCGATGCCCGCCGTGCGGTGGCACCGGTCCTCTGCTACCCGACCGGGACGCTGCCGGTCCCCGACCTCGCCGTCTATGCGAACGCCCGCGAACGCGCGCAGAGGATCGGGGCGGTGACGGTCCCCGCGCGCGAGGGGCGGGCCTTTCGCGTGCCGGCGGGCGGGTTCTTTCGCATCACCTGCACCGAAGGGCCGCAGGTCGGCGACCTCAATCTCTTCTCGGCCGCCGATCCGCAGGAGCGCTTCTATTCCGGCAAGACGCGGGCGCTGCACGGCACGCATCTGCGGGTCGGCGACCGGATGTGGTCGGTCTTTCCCTGGCTGCGGCCGATGGCAACGCTGGTGGCCGATACGCTGGGCTGGTACGGGACCGATCCTTACGGCGGTCGGGTCCATGACGTAATCGGCACGCGCTGCGATCCCTATACGCATTGGCTGCTCTCGGGCGGCGGGCAGTACCATCATTGCTGCCATTCCAACCTGACCCGGGCCCTGGGCGATGCCGGGGTCGAGGGTGCCGAGGCGCTGGTGCATGACGTGCTCAACGTCTTCATGTGCACCGGATTCACAGAAACGGGGCAGTATTTCATGAAGGCAAGCCCGGTGCGGCCCGGCGATTATCTGGAATTCTTCGCCGAGATCGAGCTGCTTGGCGTGCTCTCGGCCTGCCCGGGGGGCGATTGCAGCGCCGAGCATTCCTCGGATGCGGCGGCCTGTCATCCGCTGGAGGTCGAGATCTGGGAAACCCCGGCCGAGGCGCTCGCTGGCTGGGTGCCGCCTGTAGCCAACGGCTACGACCGTACCCACGGCAGGTGAGGGGTTTCGCCCTCGTTGCCCGCGCCTTCGGCACGAGCGCCTGGGCGACCAGCGGCGCGGCGTGCCGCCGCGCCGAAAAAAAAGGGGGGCTTTCTGCCCCCCTCTTGGCCTGACGGCCAATTCACCCCCCGAGGATATTTAGGGCGCAAAGATGAAGATTAAGAGGGCGTTAAGTCGCCTTCTTTGCGCTTCAAATATCCTCGGGGGTTTCTCAAGGGGGTGGAAAACCCCCTTGAGCGGGGGGTGCGGGGGGCTGGCCCCCCGCTTCCTTCCGGCCTCAGCGCACGTCGCGGAAGCAGCGGAAGCCCAGGTGGTAATTGGCGTGGCTCGCGGTCGAGAGGACCCGGGTCCCGTGCCAGAAGGGTGCGCGCCAGCGGGCCCAGAATTCATGGGCGTGCACCGTATCCCAGATGAACCAGGAACCCTTCATCTCGGTCACGCCCAGCGTGGTCGAGCCGCGCGATGCCATCTGGTCGGACGCCAGCGGCAGGTTCATGTGTTCGGCCGCGTTGCCGTCGATGTCATAGACGCCAAGCGGCGAATGGCATTGCGGGAACGAGCCCGAGGGATAGGTATTCGACCCGCAGCCCGAGAAGGAGCCGCCGTTGCAGCCCGGCGTCTTGCTGCTGCCCGTGGCGCAGACCCCGTCCCGCCAGTTGCCGATCGAATAGCGGTTGCGCTGGCTGGCGTAATGATTGTTGTGCCACGACCGCATCGCCTGCTGGCTGCCGGCGGCGAAATTGTAATCGGGGGGCAGCAACTGGCCTGCCGCCGCGCCCTCCCATTCATGCGCATCGCCGATGCGCGCGCCCTCGGCCCAGCAAAGCCGCGCGGCCTGGTCGGCCCGGACCCAGGTCACCGGATAGGTCAGCGGCACGTTCGGATATTCGAACATGAAGGCGCAGACCGTCGCATCCTCGGGGCGCTGGGTCTGCGGATCATAGAGCGGCACCTCGTAGGGATGGCCGCAGATCCGCTCGAAGCGGGCGTTGCGATAGGCGCGGCGCACCGAATCGACGCTGCCGCCCTGGCGCTCGGCCGCCTGTTCGGGGGTCATCGGGTGGCGGGTCACGGCCGGGTTGCCCTGGCCGATCATCCCGTTCTCGGCGAAGATGGCGCGGATGCGGTCCATCGTGGCCCCCGAAAGGCCGCGATATTGCTGCATCTGCTGGAACATCACCTCATTGTTCTGGGCCAGGGTCTGGGCGGCCGCGGCGAGCGGCGCAAGCGCAAGACCCAGCGCCAGGGCAAGGGGTTTCAGGCGGTTCATGGCAAGCCTCCTCAGCGGCGCAGCAGGTAGAAGAAGTCGCGGTTGTCCGAGAATTCGATGAACCGGCCCATGGGCGTGCCATCGCGGTGCCGGCTGTCCGATTCCGCCATGCGCCGGTCCAGATGCACGATCGAGAAATCGGGCGATCCGGGCTCGCGCGGGTAGATCGCCGAATAGGTCAGGTCGAGCGAATTCATGTCCAGAAGCATCGCCATGTCGCAATGATAGGCCTGAAAGACCCGCGCCATGCCCGAAGGCGTCACCGACATGAAGACCGCGTAGATCAGGAATTGCCGGTCCTCGATGGTGCGCATGCAGACGCCCGAGCGCAGGGTCCGAAGCTGCGCCTCGGCCGAGCCCGACCAGTTGCCGCCCATCCAGCTCCGCACCTGGCTGCCCGGCACGCCGACGCCATCGGCGTTACGCTCGACCAGCGGCGTGCCGTTCTGGCGGGCGAAGCGGATGTGGGGCAGCAGCTGGTCCAGCTGTTCGGACCAGATATCCATGTGGACGGTGCCGTCCTGGAGCACATAGATCGTGGCCAGTCCCGGTTGCAGCCGCGACAGGATCACGCCGTTGACGATGAAACCGTAATGATGGCCGTGGTTGGTATAGGCGAAATCCGTCAGCCGCCAGGCGCCGTGGTCGCGCTTGAACCCGCCGGCGAAGATCCCCGCCAGCCGGTCCATGAACACCGGGTTCATCATCCCGGTCATCTGCAACGGCTCGACCGTGCCGAACCCGTCCGGTCCCGGCAGCGAATAGTCGCGGCCCGCGCCCGAGGGGCGGGGCGACCAGTCGACCTCGGGGTGCGAGGTGCCGATTTCATAGCGCAGGTCGAAGCGCGACATGTCGAAGGCCCACAGATGCACGTCCGAGCCGTTCTCGACCCCGTCGAGCCCGTTGGCGCCGGGGACCGACATCACCTCCTGGCTGACCATGCCGGGCTGCACGACCGAGGCATAGATGCCGGGCGCGTTCTGCACCGCGTACCAGGCCCCGGCCTCCATCTGCGCGGCCTCGGCGCCCACCAGATCGACCCGCAGGTTCGAGCGCATCACCGGATTGCGGCGCAGATCGGCATGGCCCAGCAATTCGACGGTCGAGCCGGCCTCGGCCTCGTCCATGGTCTGGGCCGAGGTGAGATAGGCGTCCTCGTAGAGCGTGTCCTTGATCAGGTTGATCAGGCTTTCGCCGAAGGGCACATAGCCGCGCAGGAATTCGGTGACGGCCTCACGCGTGGTGCGGCTGCCCGAGCCCTGGTTGCGCAGGAACATCCGCCCGTCGCAAATCGGCGAATAGGGCAGGTTGGCGCTGCGGGCCTCTTCCAGCTCGCCCTCCCAGGGGGTGCAGGTGACGGTCCCGGCCTCGCTGGCGACGGTCAACGCGCGGCCGTCCTCGCCCAGCGAGACGGTGAAGAGTTCGGGTGCCGCGTTTTCCAGATGCCATTGCCGCAGCGACCGACCCTCGCCGGTTTCCAGCACGAACCAGGCGTTCACATAGGGGTTGAGCGAGGTCAGCCGCAGGGCCGTGCCATCGGCGCCGAGGCCGGTCAGTTCCGCGCGGAACGGCTGGAACTCGACCACGCTGCGGCGGTAATCCTCGCGGAAATCGGCGAATTGCGCCGCGCGGGTGGCGGCGGGCATGTACCAGGGCGCCATCGTGTCGGCCCCGGCCGCCAGCGGAAACACGAAAGCTCCGGCCCCCAGGGCGACCGGGACGATCGCGGTGGAAAAGCGGGCCAGGAAGCCAAAGGTCGTCAATGTCATTCTCCTAAAAAAATCGAACCAGAACCCGGGCGCGCAAACGGGCGCGGCCGGTGTCCGGGCGAGCCTGCCTCAATCGGTCCCGGCCTGCAAATCACGGCAAGTCGAGCGAAAAGAACTCTCCGCAAGTGTTGAATTTCGGCAACTTATCACAGAAACTTTACAGCGCCCGGCACTCGGCGCTTGCCGGGTTCCGGGCGGCGGCAGGCAGGGCGGAGGCCAATCCGTATGCAACGGCATACCGATTGATTTTCCCGCTTCCGCTGGCTATGAGGGCGCAAATCCCTGAGGAGACAGCGATGACCGCCACCCGTACCGAGACCGACAGCTTCGGCCCCCTTGAGGTTCCGTCAGACAAATACTGGGGCGCCCAGACCCAGCGGTCGATCATCAACTTCCCCATCGGCTGGGAGCGTCAGCCGGTGCCGATCATCCGGGCGCTGGGGGTCATCAAGAAGGCTTGCGCCTTGGTCAACAAGGCGCAGGGCGACATGGCGCCGGAACTCGCCGATGCCATCGCCGCTGCCGCCACCGAGGTGATCGAGGGCAAGTTCGACGACAATTTTCCGCTGGTCGTCTGGCAAACCGGCTCGGGCACCCAGTCGAACATGAATGCCAACGAGGTGATCTCGAACCGCGCCATCGAGATGCTGGGCGGGGTGATGGGCTCGAAGAAACCCGTTCACCCGAACGACCATTGCAACATGGGTCAGTCGTCGAACGACACCTTCCCGACCGCGATGCATGTCGCCATCGGCATGCAGGCCCGCGACGTGCTGCTGCCCGGGCTGGAGAAGCTGCACAAGGCGCTGGTCGCGAAAGCCGAGGAATTCAAGGACATCATCAAGATCGGCCGCACCCATACCCAGGATGCGACGCCGCTGACGCTGGGGCAGGAATTCTCGGGCTATGCCAAGCAGGTCGAGCGCGGGATCGAACGGGTGAAAATGTGCCTGCCGCATATCTACGAACTGGCGCAGGGCGGCACCGCGGTCGGCACCGGCCTCAACACCCGGGTGGGCTGGGACACCCGCGTCGCCGCCCAGATCGCCGAGATCACCGGGCTGCCTTTCGTCACCGCGCCGAACAAGTTCGAGGCGCTGGCTGCCCATGACGCCATGGTCATGTTCTCGGGCGCGCTGAAGACCGTCGCCGCCTCGCTCTTCAAGATCGCCAACGACCTGCGGCTTCTGGGTTCCGGCCCGCGCTCGGGCCTGGGCGAGCTGATCCTGCCGGAGAACGAACCCGGCTCATCGATCATGCCGGGCAAGGTCAACCCGACCCAGGCCGAGGCGCTGACCATGGTCTGCGCCCATGTCATGGGCAATGACGCGGCGGTGGGCTTCGCCGGCAGCCAGGGGCATTTCGAGCTGAACGTCTACAACCCGATGATGTCCTACAACGTGCTGCAATCCATGCAGCTTTTGGGCGACTCGGCCAGCGCCTTCACCGACAATATGGTGGTCGGCACCCAGGCCAATACCCAGCGCATCGACAAGCTGATGAAGGAATCGCTGATGCTGGTGACGGCGCTGGCCCCGACCATCGGCTATGACGCGGCGACCAAGGTGGCCAAGACCGCGCACAAGAACGGCACCACACTGCGCGAGGAAGCCATCGCGCTGGGTTACGTCGACGGCGAGACCTTCGACCGCATCGTCCGGCCCGAGGATATGATCGGCCCCAAGGGCTGAGGCCAGGGGCAACGCGACAGGGAAGGGGCGGTCCGGCGGACCGCCCCTTTGCCGTCGGGAACCGGCGCAGCCCAGCCGGCGTTTGCCAGAAGCATGTTTGACAGCCGGACCAATCCGCGCAAGATCGGAAACCGGCAGCGGGAGGATCCCTTCATGGAATGGCGCGGCAAACGGACCAGCCGGAATATCGAGGACCGGCGCCGCAGCGGGGGGGCGCACGGTGGCCTTCCGGGCATCCGCATCGGCGGGGGGCGCGGTGGCAGGCCGCTGGGGATCCTGGGCACCGTCGTGGTCCTGCTGATCGGCGCCTATTTCGGCGTGGATCTGAGCGGGCTCACCGGTTCCAGCGGCTCGTTCAACGCGCCGACCCAGCAGACCACGCAGACCGGTCCCAACACCATCGACGATGACGAGGAAGCCTTCGTCGCCACCATTCTGGGCGAGACGGAACAGGTCTGGACACAGATCTTCGCCGCCTCGGGCCAGCGCTACACGCCCACCACGCTGGTCCTTTACCGCGGCGGCACCGGATCCGCCTGCGGCATGGCGCAGGCGGCGATGGGTCCGTTCTATTGCCCGGGCGACCGCCGCGTCTATCTGGACACCGATTTCTTCCGGGTGATGGAGCAGCAACTCAATGCCGGCGGCGACTTCGCCAATGCCTATGTCATCGCCCATGAGGTCGCGCATCATGTCCAGAACCTGACCGGCACGCTGGGCGAGGTGAACGCCCAACGCGCCCGCGTCTCGGAGCGCGAGTCGAACGCGCTGTCCGTCCGCATCGAATTGCAGGCCGATTGCTATGCCGGAGTCTGGGCGCATGCGGCATCGCGGGAACTGGCGCTGACCGACGCCGATATCCGCGAGGCGCTGAACACCGCCGCCCGCATCGGTGACGACGCGCTGCAACGTTCGGCGGGCGGCCGCGTGGTGCCGGACAGCTTCACCCACGGGACCTCGGAACAGCGGCAGGAATGGTTCTTCCGCGGCTACCGCGCCGGCGATCCGGCGCAATGCGACACCTTCGCCGCGCGGAGCCTGTGATGGGCGAGGTCGTCAACCTGCGCACGAAGCGCAAGCAAGCCGCTCGGGACGAGGCCCGCGCCAAAGGCGATGCCAAGGCCGCGCAACACGGGCTGAGCAAGGGTCAGAAGGACCTGGCCAGGACCCGCGCCGAGAAGGCGACCCGCGACCTCGACGCCCACAGGCGCGACCCCAAGGCCCCTTAACCCTTCCTTAACCGCGCATCTTTGTTCTCTAAATATCCCGGGGGTGCGGGGGCTGGCCCCCGCGTCCTGCCCGCCAGGTGGCCCAATCCTCGGGCGTGTCGAGGTCCGTCACCGCATGCCTCCCCGGCAACGGTACCAGTAGCGGCGGATGGGCTTTCAGGATCGACCGCGCCCCGTCGTCGCCGGTGAGCCCGGCGAAGAGCGGCAGCAGCGAGGCGGGGAAGAGGACCGGATGGCCCGGCGTTCCGTCCTCGGCCGTGCCGCGCCGCGGGTGCGTGCCGTCATGCCCTGCGGCCAGCGCGCGGAAATCCTCGGCCGTCAACTCTGGCATGTCGGCGGGGGCAAGCAACAGCGCTGCGCCCTTGACCCAACGCGCAGCTGCCTTGAGAGAGGCGCTCATTCCCGAAGCGGCATCGGGAATTGTCAGACGTTCGACATCAAGGCCAGCCAGCGCCGCCGCCCGCAGCGGCCGGTCCGGGGGCAGGGTCACCGCCACCGGGCCGAGCCCCGCCGCCAGCATCGCCTGCGCCTGCCGCCGGATCAGCGGCAGGCCCTCCACCGCCTCCATCAGCTTGTCGCCGCCGCGCATGCGGCTTGAGCCGCCCGCGGCCAGCAGCACCAGCTTCAGCGCGGCAGGCATGTTCCTGTCCATTGCGCGGCGCGGATGTCATGCGCCAGCACGATCAGGTTCGAGGCATGCACGGCGATGCCATTGGCACCAACGCTGGTCATGGTCGGCCCCGAGGGATCGAAGGCCACCAGCACCCCGTCATTGGTGAAGCTGATCTGCATCGGCGGGTTGGCGGTGTTGTTCTCGTAGCGTGCGGTCTCGCCGTCTTCCGACATGACCAGCGCGAAGGACAGCCTCGGTTCGTTGCCGGTGGTGCAGGTGGCGCTGGCCGCGTCGCATTCCTGCACGAAGGCGCAGTCGAGAATCTGGGCCGGGACATTCTCGGCCATCGCGCATTGGGCCATGCTGAGGGCCAGAAGAGGGATCACAAGTTTCATGAAAGCTCGCCGTCTATCCGAGGGGCGCGGGTTTCCTCGAACCCGCCAAAACCGGGCATCACCGCGGCAGAGGCGCCGCAATCGCCGACTGCGGCCGACTATAGCAGCTTCACCCTGCGGTGAAAGACCGGCTGGCAGAGGATCGGCGGAACCCGGTAAAGCCCTTGACCCTCAAGGCCTTGGCATTCGTTTCTGAGAACCCGGATGCCGGGGCAGGGCGCCCGGCCCCGCGTCAGTCCAGATCGTCCAGCAGATCCTCGCCTTCATCCCCGGGCTCGCCGCCCGCCTCGTCGTCCAGCCCATGCGTGCCGCGCTCGCGGTAGGGGGTGGTGCCATATTGCGCGCGGTAGCATTTCGAGAAATGCGAGGGCGAGGCAAAGCCGCAGGCCAGGGCCACGTTGATCACGCTCAGTTCGGTCTGCATCAGCAGATTCCGCGCCCGCGCCAGCCGCAGCTCCATGTAATAGCGCTTGGGCGAGCGGTTCAGGTAGCGGCGGAACAGGCGTTCGAGTTGGCGGGTGGACATGCCCACTTCCTCGGCCAGTTCGGCGGGCGAGACGGGCTCTTCGATCGATTGCTCCATCCGCTCGATCACTTTCGACAGGCGCGGATGGCGCACGCCGATGCGGGTCGGGATCGACAGGCGCTGAATGTCGCGGTCGGTGCGGATCGTGGTATAGATCAGCTGATCGGCGACGGCATTGGCCAGATCCTTGCCATGGTCATCGGCGACCATCGTCAGGATCAGGTCGATGGAGGCAGTGCCCCCCGCCGCCGTCAGCCGGTTGCCGTCGATCACGAAGACCGATTTGGTCAGATCCGTGTCGGTGAATTCCTCCAGGAACCCGTCGCGGTTTTCCCAATGGATCGTCGCGCGGCGGTTCTCCAGCAGCCCCGCCTCGGCCAGGGTATGCGCCCCGGTGCAAAGCCCGCCGATCACCGACCCCTTGCGCGCCACCTTGCGCAGCCAGTTGACCACCGGCTGCGTCGTGTTCGCGCGCACATCGACGCCGCCGCAGACGATCACCACATCGTCGCGCCCGACCTCGGCCAGCCCGCCATCGACCAACAGTGTCGCCCCGTTGGAGCAGGTCACCGGCTTTCCCGATTCGCTGATCAGCGTCCAGCGATAGAGGGACTGGCCGCTCATCCGGTTGGCGATGCGCAAGGGCTCGATGGCCGCGGCGAAGCTGAGAAAGGTGAACTGGTTGAGCAGCAGGAAGACAAAATGCCGCTGGCGGATCGGCGCGGGCTGCGACCGCGCCGCGGCCGGGGCCGTGACGGTGGCGGGCGAGCGGCCGGTCCGGGGCGGTTGGGGGGTACGGGAACGCGGGGCGGGCAGGTCGCTCATCAAGGTCATCCGGGTGGAGGGGGCACGGCCGCCGCGTGGTTGGTTCGCGACGCCGGTTTGTCGCAATCCAAGCAGGAAAGCCGCAGCCCTGCAAGGAGGGACAAATCGCGCGCGCGGGCCTTGTCCGGTTTGCAAGGCCAAAAAAGCGGTGTATGAGCGCTGATACCGCTGACGGCGCCTTCTGGGTGGCCGGGCGGTGCATCGACGGAGGACACGATGACCGAAGCCTGGAGCAAATCCGCCTGGCGCGCCAAAGAGCGTATCCAGATGCCGGATTATCCCGATCGGGCCGCGCTTGGCGCGGCCGAGGCGCAGCTGGCCAAATATCCCCCGCTGGTCTTTGCCGGTGAAGCGCGCGCGTTGAAGCGCCAGCTCGGCGAAGCCGCGGCCGGGCGGGCCTTTCTGCTGCAGGGGGGCGATTGCGCCGAGAGCTTTGCCGAGTTCAACGCCGATATCATCCGCGACACCTTCAAGGTGCTTTTGCAGATGGCCGTGGTGCTGACCTATGGCGCCAAGGTTCCGGTGGTGAAGGTCGGCCGCATGGCCGGGCAATTCGCCAAGCCCCGCTCGGCGCCGACCGAGGCGATGGGCGGCGTGGAACTGCCCAGCTATCGCGGCGACATCATCAACGGCTTCGACTTCACGCCCGAGGCCCGGGTGCCCGATCCCCAGCGCATGCTGCAGGCCTATACCCAGGCCGCGGCCTCGCTGAACCTGCTGCGGGCTTTTTCAAAGGGCGGTTTCGCCGATATCCACCGGGTCCATTCCTGGACGCTGGGCTTCACCAAATCCGAGGATGCCGAGCGCTACAAGGCGCTGAGCGACCGGATTTCCGACGCGCTCGACTTCATGACCGCGGCCGGGATCACCTCGGACACGATGGGCGCGATGTCCACGGTCGATTTCTACACCTCGCACGAGGCGCTTCTGCTGGAATACGAAGAGGCGCTCTGCCGCATCGATTCCACCACCGGCCTGCCGGTGGCAGGGTCGGGCCATATGATCTGGATCGGCGACCGCACGCGGCAGCCGGACGGGGCGCATGTTGAATTCTGCCGCGGCGTGCAGAATCCGATCGGGCTGAAATGCGGCCCCTCGCTCAGCGCCGAGGATCTGAAGATCCTGCTGCGCAAGCTGAACCCGGAAAACGAGGCCGGGCGCCTGACCCTGATCGCGCGTTTCGGCGCCGGCAAGGCGGGCGAGCATCTGCCGCGTCTGATCAAGGCGGTGCGGGAAGAGGGGGCGAATGTCCTCTGGACCTGCGATCCGATGCACGGCAACACGGTCAAATCGGCCTCCGGTTTCAAGACCCGGCCCTTCGAGCGCGTGCTGCAAGAGGTCCGCGACTTCTTCGCCGTGCACAAGGCCGAGGGCACAATCCCCGGCGGCGTGCATTTCGAGATGACCGGCAAGGATGTGACCGAATGCACCGGCGGGTTGCGCGCGGTGACGGACGAGGATCTGTCCTCGCGCTATCACACCGCTTGCGATCCCCGCCTCAATGCCTCGCAATCGCTGGAGCTCGCCTTCCTGGTGGCCGAGGAATTGTCGCAGCGGCGCAAGGAACTGGCCCGCAAGGCGGTCTGAAACCGCCTCGGAGAAAAGACGAAGGGCGGCCGGTCGCAAGACCCGCCGCCCTTTCGTTTGCGCCTCAGGGGCGATCTCAGGCCAAGCCGCCCTTGATCACGCGCAGCATCGGCTTTTGCCCGCGCTGCGGCAGCGCGGCCGGCAGGAGATGGCCTGCCGGAGCCTCGACCCGCCGCTCGGCATTGCCGGTCGCGGCACGGGCCGCCGGGGCGGGCTTGGCGAAGGGATGGGGGCGCGGATCGCTCTCCATCCGCAAGGGCGCGCTCAGGCGAAATCGACGCGGCGCGCGTCCGGCAGGCCCCCGCGTTTCCAGAACGCCCAGTACCCGGGTGATGCGCCCATCGGGATCCGAGAGCGGCATCAGCGCCAGCATCCCGTCGATGGCCGCCTGACCCAGCCCCGCGTCCGAACGCAGCGGCATCACCGCCCGTGCGCCCTGGGCGACCTGGGCCAGCGCCTGGGCCAGTTCAGTCCGCGCATCACCGTTGAAGAAGACGCTCAGCGGCATGCCGCGCGGCTCCATCCCCAGAAGCTCGCCCAGTTGCTGCCCGCAGAGCCGCAGCCGCGCCACCGAGGGGGCCACCAGTTCGGCCACGAACATTACATCCAGGCAATGGGCCAGCGGCTTGGGGTCCAGTTCGGCGCGCGCCGGGCAGATCCGGTCGCCGCGCAGCTCGTTCCAGTGGCTCTGCACCGCCCGGACCGCCGGGTAATCCTGCTCGCCGCTGCGCGCCGTGAAGGGCAGGCGCAGGACCTCGGCAAGGCGTTGGCTCGGCGATTGGCTTTCAGGCACGACATCGGACATAGTTCATCTCCACAAACCCGGTCGATGACCCGTTCCGTTGACCCCCCCGGCCAATCGAACCCGTCCGACCCGCTGTTTACCTTTGTTTGAGAATTCTTACTGTTGCCTTAATCTAGCCTCAATTCGCCACAAAGGGGACAAATTCTAGGGAAATGGTTAAGTCGATGACCGGCTACGCCTCCGAAACGGGCGAAATCTCATTAGATTCAGTGGTTTATTCCGCGCAATGGGACCTTCGCGCGGTCAATGGCAGGGGCCTGGACCTGCGATTTAGGCTGCCGGATTGGCTCGACGGGCTGGAAGGGTCGTTGCGCAAAATACTTTCAGACAAGGTTAAGAGGGGCAATGTTTCCCTATCGTTGAAACTGTCCCGAAGCGAATCAGCCGGGCCGATGCGACTCAACCCCGCGGCGCTGGAGGCGGCGGTCTCGATGGTCATGGCGGCCGAAGCTCAGGCCGAGGCCCGCGGGCTGGGGCTGGCACCGATGACCGCGGCGGATCTGCTGGGCCTGAAAGGGGTGATCGACAGCGGACCCGAGACGCTGGACCAGGCCGCGCTGGTCGGCGCCTTGCTGATCCGGGCGGAGGCGCTGCTGGCCGCCTTCGACGCCATGCGCGCGGCCGAGGGCGCGGCGCTGGCCCAGGTGATCGACGCCCAGATCGACGCCATTGCCAGCCTCACGGCCGAGGCCCGGCAAGCCGCTGCCGCCCGCCGCCCCGACCAGATCGAAGCGCTGAAGGCGGCGCTGGCACGGCTGGCCGAGGCTGCCCCCGGCCTGGACCCCGGGCGTCTGGAACAGGAAATGGCACTGATCGCCGTCAAGACCGACGTGACCGAGGAACTCGACCGCCTCGACGCCCATGTCACCGCCGCGCGCCGCCTGATGGCGCAGAGCGAGCCCATGGGCCGCAAGCTCGATTTCCTGATGCAGGAATTCAACCGCGAGGCCAATACCTTGTGTTCCAAGGCGCAGAGCGCCGACCTGACGCGGATCGGCCTTGACCTCAAGACCGTGATCGACCAGATGCGCGAGCAGGTGCAGAACTTGGAGTAGGCGATGGCCCCCTTTGCCTCGCGGCGCGGCCTCTTGATCATCCTTTCCTCGCCCTCGGGCGCGGGGAAATCCACGCTGGCCCGCCGGCTGATGGCCTGGGACCCGACGCTGAAATTCTCGGTCAGCGCCACCACCCGCGCCCCGCGTCCCGGCGAGACGGACGGGGTGGAGTACTACTTCAAGTCGAAACCCGAATTCACCGCCATGGTCGCGGCGGGCGAGATGCTGGAACATGCCGAGGTCTTCGGCAATTTCTACGGCACGCCCAAGGGGCCGGTCGCCGCGGCGATGACCGAGGGGCGCGATACGCTTTTCGACATCGACTGGCAGGGCGGCCAGCAGGTGCGCAATTCCGAGCTGCGCCATGACGTGGTGTCGATCTTCATCCTGCCGCCCTCGATCGCCGATCTGGAAGCGCGCCTCAGGACCCGGGCCCAGGACACGGATGCGGTGATCGCCGGGCGCATGGCCAAGAGTCGCGACGAGATCAGCCATTGGGCGGAATACGATTATGTCATCGTCAATGAAGACATCGACCGGGCCGAGGAGGAGTTGCAGACCATCCTGCGCGCCGAGCGGATGCGCCGCGACCGTCAGCCCGGCCTCACCGATTTCGTCCGCGGGCTGAACCGCGAATTCGACGCCCGCAACCCCGGAGATACGCCATGATCTACGCCCTGGCCGGGCTGACGCCCGAGATCGACCCCGACACCTGGGTCGCGCCTGACGCCAATGTCATCGGCCGGGTGCGGCTGGCGGCGGGTGCCTCGGTCTGGTTCACGGCGACGCTGCGCGGTGACAACGAATGGATCGAGGTCGGCGCCGGCTCGAACGTGCAGGAAGGCTGCACGCTGCACACCGACATGGGCTATCCGCTGACCATCGGCCGCGACTGCACCATCGGGCACAACGTCATCCTGCACGGCTGCACCATCGGCGACGAGACGCTGATCGGCATGGGGGCGACGGTGTTGAACGGCGCCCGGATCGGCCGCAACTGCCTGATCGGCGCGGGCGCGCTGATCACCGAGGGGAAAGAGATCCCCGATGGCTCGCTGGTCATGGGGTCTCCCGGCAAGGTGGTGCGGCAGCTGGACGAGGCAGCTTTCGCCCGGCTGCGGACCTCGGCGCGCCTCTATCAGGACAACATGCGCCGCTTCCGCGACGGGCTACGCCCCCTCTGAGCCGCCGGCGCGGGCCTGCAGGTCGCGCAGCACCGCCAGCCGGATGGCGCTGGCCAGCCCCAGGTCGCCCCGCGCCGCGTCGATGGCAGCGGCGCATTCGTTGATCCCCTGACCCTGCGCGCGGGCCAGCGCCCGGAAGGCCGCCCAGAATTCGGGCTCCAGCGAAACCGAGGTCCGGTGGCCCTTCAGGGTGAGCGAGTGCTTCTCGGGCCGGGTCATGGGCGCGGCCCCATAGGGCGAGGCCGGGCCGGGTGCCACAGGCGATGATCGGGGCAGGGCGGCGAGATGGCGCACCGGGAGCGATGCCTGGCGTCGCGCCGTGACCTCAGGCCGCCCGCCGAGGCCCCGTTGCGCGCCCGTGCCGTCTTCTGTCCCCCGAAACCAAAGCCGAGTCCCGGGATCGTCTCGTCTCTCTGGTTGGAGAGGCTCCCGCTTTGCATGGATGACATGGCGCTGCTCCTTCGACTGGGGCGGAGAGTGGCGGTCCGGGGCAGGGGAAGTCAACGCCCGAGGCGGTATTTCGCTTTTGTTGGCGGCTGTCGCGGGCGCGTTGGGCGACTGTCGGGCCGCAACGAAGGGTTGGGGCGGGGCCCTCGTCTTGCCCGAGAGGCGCGATCCGCCGTTTTCGTCTGTGCGGTGTCCGTGGCTCGCGTCCCGAGCCGCGGATCCGGGGGGCGGTGGGGCGGTGGGGCGGTCTCGGCCCCTGTGCTCGCTTCGTGGTCCTTGCCCGCGCGGCGGGCTCCGTGCCGGCCCCCTCGTCCGCCGCCCCCCGGGCTTTCATTCTGCTGCAAATACGCCTTCTGCCCGCGCCGCGGGTGAGTCGGGCGGGGTGGGGGTGAGTCGGCGGGGCCTGAGTCGAGGCCGGGTCAGGGGCGGCGGCCGGGGGGCGGATCGGGCCTGTCATCGGATAACAGCCGGGCGCGCGAGGGGGTGATGTGCCGCCTGCGGGGCGCCGGAGCGGGGGCTGTCACGGGAAAGGCGGTGTCCGGGCCTGGGGCGCGCGGGGAGGGTCTGTGGCGGAAGTACCCGGCGAATCGGTTCGGTATCAATATCTTAGCGGCAATCGCCCGGCTTGTTATCGGATAACAGACCCCCGGTTATCGCCCCACGGCGCGCTGATTTTGTCTGACCCGGGCCGGGCGGCCAGATTGGTCTCATCGGAAGCACAGACCGCCCCGGACGACACGGGGCACCGGCGCTCCCCGACTGACACGACCGAACCACACAACCCACAGCAACCCGACCACCCCATTCAACCCCGGCCACCAACCCATCAGGCCACACCCTTACGGAGACCCAGACCATGTTCGCCAAATCCTTCAAAACCCTCGTCCTCGCCACCCTGATCGGCGCCACCGCGCTGCCCGCCCTCGCCACCGGCGGCCACCGCGTCGTGGTCGAGCAGAACGGCTGGAACAACCAGGTCGGCGGCGGCCAGTCGGGCCATCGTCAGCGCCTGACCGTGATCCAGAACGGCGGCTCGAACATCGCCGTCGCCACCCAGGACGGCCGCCGCAACGACGCCGCCATCGGCCAGTCGGGCTGGAACAACTCGGCCAGCACCGACCAATGGGGCCGCCGCAACACCGTGGGCGTCGCCCAGATGGGCAACAACAACGCCGCCGATGTCGGCCAGTACGGCCGCAACAACGTCGCCGCCGTCGTGCAGCTGGGCGACAACAACTCGGCCTCGGCCACCCAGACCGGCGTCGGCAACGTCATCGCCATCGTTCAGCACTGAGGGCGTCCAGCACTGACCTCCCCGGGGGAGCGTCCCCTCCCGCTCCCCTCCCGCCGCGGGGTTCAGCCCCCGGACCCCGCGGCCCCTGCCATCCCCCGTTTCACCCTGAGGATCCCGCCATGCGCAGCACCAAGACCTTCCCCGACCGCCGCATCCAGACCCGCCGGGCGCCCGCGGTCCTCCTCGGCCTGTCGCTGGCCGCGATGGCCGCCTGTTCCGCCGCTTTCGCCGAGAATTCGCGCCCCGCCGCCGCCCCCGTGGTCTGCGAGATCGCCCTCGAACCCGTGGGCTCGGGCACGCTGATCACCGGCCGCGTCCATGCCCGGCAGGCCACCCAGGGCGCCTATGCCCTGGCCATCACCTCGACCGGGGGCGGCGGCAGCACCACGATCCGCCAGTCGGGCGATTTCTCGGTCGCCGCCGGCGGCACCGAGGTGCTGGGCGAGACCCGCCTCCCGGGCAGCCCGCGCAGCCATCATGTCGATCTCGACGTCACCGTGGGCGGCCGGGCCCTGACCTGCGCCGACGCCCGCCTCTGAGACGAGCCGCCGGGGCCCTGCTCCCCCCGGTTCCTTCCAAGATCCTTCTTCCAGACCAAAGCCTTTCAGCCCCCCTCATCCCTCCTCTGCCAAGGACCCAAGCCATGAAAACCCTCGCTTTCGCCGCCGCCCTCGCCGCCACCACCGCCCTGCCCATGGCCGCCTCGGCCGGAGGCTCGGTCGCCCTCAACATCGCCCCCTCCAACGCGCAGGAGGCCCAGGCGCTGCGCATCGGCCTCGCGCTCTACGCGCTGCACAACGACATCCAGGCCAATGGCCATGTCACCCAGCACGGCGTCAACAACGCCGCCGGCATCGCCCAGGGCGCCTCCGACCAGGCGATCATCCACCAGGAAGGCGCCGGCCATACCGGCACCATCACCCAGACCGGCGGAAACAACGCCTATGGCCTCTTCCAGTTCGGCCAAAACACCAACGCCGCCGTCCAGCAAAACGGCGGACAAACAGGCCTCACCCTCCTGTTCGGGTGGTGAGCGCATCGCAAGACCAAGACCCTTCCCGCAACCCCTCTCTCGAAAGGAATTTCCCATGACCCGCCTTCGTTCGATCACCTCAGCCGTTGCCGCCGCCGCCGCCCTGAGCGCCGGGGCGGCCGGAGCCACCACCATCATCTCGACCCAGGGCAGCAACACGCTGCGGATCCAGCAATCGCCGATGGGCACCGTGATCCGCGACGGGATCGGCACCCATTACGTGGCGCCCTCGACCCTCAGCGATGAGCCGCTGGTCCTGCGCCACCCGGCCCGCGACCGGATCGAGGAGCCGAGCGGCCTGGCCCGGCTCTTCATGTGGCTGAACCCCTTCGACGGCTTCTTCCGCGATCGCAGCCGCAACCGCGTGATCGAGGAATTGCCGCCCGAGGTCACCACCCGTGGCCGGGCGCGCGCGCTCTTCGACGACGTGCCGGGCGAAAACCGGGCGGTGGACATGATGCGCTCGATCATGATCCGCATGGATCGCTGACGGTCGCGTGCCCTGACAAGCGGGCCCCCGGGCGGGGGCCCGCTTTGTTGCGAATGCAATGATATTGACAGGGCGGGGCGATTCGTGGTTCCTCAAGCCATATTGTTGCACTTGCAATGAATGGAGGAAGCCATGCCCGCCCTTAAGATCCAGCAGATCCATCACGTCGCCTATCGCTGCAAGGATGCGAAGGAGACGGTCGAGTGGTACAAGAAGAACCTCAACATGGATTACACGCTGGCTTTCGCGGAAAACCACGTGCCCTCGACCCATGAGCCCGATCCCTACATGCACATCTTCCTCGATGCCGGGATGGGCAATGTGCTGGCCTTCTTCGAGCTGCCGACCAAGCCCGAGATGGGGCGCGACGAGAATACGCCGAAATGGGTGCAGCATCTGGCGCTGAAGGTCGCGGACCGCGAGACGCTGGTGGCCTACAAGGAGCATCTGGAGGCCAACGGGGTCGAGGTTCTGGGCGTCACCGATCATTCGGTGTTCCACTCGATCTATTTCTTCGACCCGAACGGCCACCGGATCGAGCTGGCCTATGACGACCCCGGCGCGGCCGAGATGGCCGCCAAGGCGGCAGCAGTCAAGGACGAGATGCTCGAGGAATGGACCCGCACCAAGCGCGCGCCGCGGCAGGCCGCCTGGCTGCACGAAAAGGAAATGGAAAAGGTCTGAGCGTCACGCTTCCGTCACGAGCCTGGGGCAGGGTGGCGGCGTTTCGAGCACCTAGTGATCCCGTTTCACGGCGCGGGGCCTTTGGGCCTCGCGCCATTTTTCAGCCCACCTGCCAGCGCTGTTCCAGCGCTTCGATGGCCGCCACGCGATCTTCGGTCCGGGGATGCGAGGCCAGCCAGACCGGCGGACCGCCGCGCGCCCCGGTGATGCCGGGCAGGCGCGACAGCAGGGATTTCTGCGGGGCCGTGCCGATCCCCGCCTTGGTGAGCAGGGCGGCGGCATATTCATCGGCCGCGTATTCGTCCTTGCGGCTGAGGCCCGCGGCCAGCATCGACACCAGCACATTGGCGATCATCACGCCCAGGCCCGGGATCAGCCGCCCCAGCACCGCAGCCAGCGCCATCCTGACCGCGTTCTGGCCGGAAAAGTCGATCATCCGCCGCCGGGTATGCCCCAGCGCCACATGCCCCAGTTCGTGGGCAATGACTGAGGCCAGTTCCTCGGCGCTGACCTCGCCCGCGCGGTATCGGTCGAGGAAGCCGCGGGTCAGGAAGATCCGCCCATCGGGGGCGGCGAGGCCGTTGATGACCGGGGTTTCATGGACATGGACGGTGATCACCGGCAGGTCCAGCACCGCCGCCATCCGGTCGGTGAGCCCCTGCAGCGTGTCGTCCCTGAGGGGCGTCGAGCTTGCATCCAGCTCGCGCTTGGTGCGCCAGGCCGAGAAATGCCAATAGGCCAGCCCGTAGAGGGCGGCGAGGATGAACGGGAGGAGGCGCAACAGCATGCCTCCGATATGGCGGCTCGGACCCGACCTGGCAAGGTCCCGCCCGGCACGATCAAGGTCGGCGCTGCAGGCTCAGCGGGGGCGCGCAGCCAGATGCGCGGCGCAGCCCAGAAGGGCGGCGTAATCGTCCTCGACCATGGCGACCGGGAATTCGGCCATCATCGGGCTGAAACGGCCCATGTCGCGGAAGGCCTCGCCCATGCCGAGCGCCACCAGATGCGGGGCCATGGCGCGGGCCACGCTGCCGATCAGGAAAATCCCGCCGAAGGGCAGATGGACCAGCGCCAGCGTCGCCAGCGACCGGCCCATGATCCGGGCGTAGAGCTGGCCGGTCTTGCGCGCCGCAGGCTTGCCCGCGGCGATGGCGGCGGTGAGCGCGTCGCCCGCCAGCTCCTGCCCGCTGAGCCAGCGGTGCAGCGCCACCAGACCCCGGCCGCAGAGCACCTCCTCGATGGTGGCAATACCGTGGAGTTCGGCCAGATGGCGGGCCAGCGCCGCCTCCTGCTCGCCCTTGCGGGGCAGGTGGATATGGCCGCATTCCGAGGGCGCCACATGGGTGCCGCCCGGCAGGTGATGGACCGGCGCCGCGTTGAAGCCGGTGCCCGCGCCGACCACCAGCTGCGTGGCCCCGGCCGCGGCGGGCTGGCCCGGCAGCAGCACCCGCAGATGCCGCGCATCGAGCGAGGCCAGCGCATGGCCCTGCGCCTGCAGGTCGTTCAGAATCGCCACGCGGTCGGTCCGGCCGACGCGGGCCAGATCCCCGGCGGTGATCTCCCAATCGAGGTTGGTCATCCGCGCCACCCCGTCGCGCACCGGCCCCGCCGCCGCCACGCAGACCCCCGCGCAACCGCCGGTCGCGGTTTCCGCCAGATATTGCTGCAGGATCTCGGCCAGCGAGGCCCGGCCGTGGTTGGGATATTTGCGGATCGAGCCCTGCCTGAGCACCCCGGCATCGGCCAGCGCCACGCGGGTGTTGGTGCCGCCGATATCGGCGACAAGCTGCGGCGCGGGCGTGAAGGGCCAGGATTGCAGGGGTCTGTCGGACATATTTCCCTCGGGTCTTTGCCCCTTCATAGCGGGAACGCGGGCGGTGCTCCACGGGCTTTGTGGGCGGGCAGGGTCCCGGCGCGACGCAAAGTCCTCTTGCGCGTCTGGGGCGCAGCGGGTTCAGTGGCGCCGATCCCTGCCGGAGAGCCGCCATGTCAGACAGCCCGCGCCCTATCCCCCCGATCAAGCCCCGCCATTTCCCGCCGCCGCCGCCCCTTGTGCAAAAGACGCCGGGCCTCTGGCGGCGCACGCCACCGGCGATCTTCTCGACGGTGATGGGCCTGTTCGGACTGGGGCTGAGCTGGCGCAATCTTGCGCTGCAACCGGGCATGGCGCCCTTGCAGCCGGTGGGTGAGGCGATCCTCGGCGCTGTGCTGCTGCTTTATGCATTCGCGCTGGTCGCCTGGCTCTCGAAACCGCTGCGCCGTCCCGGCGTCGTGATCGAGGAACTGGCCGTGCTGCCCGGCCGTGCCGGCACCGTGGCCATGGTCCTATCCTTCATCCTGGCCGGCGCGGCGCTTCGGCCCTATGCGCCGGATCTGGCCTTCTGGATGGCGGTCGGCGGCATGGGGGCGCTGGCGCTGGTCGGGGGCCTGATCACCTGGCGGGTCGGCACCGGACCGAAGGAGGGCCGCGGTGTCACGCCGGTCTTTCACCTCACCTATGTGGGCTACATCCTGGCGCCGCTGACGCTGGTGCCGCTGGGCTACACCGATGCCTCGAAGCTGATCCTCTGGCTGACCATGCCGGGCGCGGTGCTGATCTGGCTGGCGAGCCTCAGGCAATTGATCCGCACCATCCCGCCCGCCCCGCTGCGTCCCTTCATGGCGATCCATCTCGCGCCTGCTTCGCTTTTCGCCACGGTCTCGGCGCTGCTGGGCTATGGCAGCATGGCGATAATCTTTGCTTTGCTGGCGCTGACGCTGCTGGTTGTGATGATCGCCAAGGCGCGCTGGCTGCTGCACTCGGGCTTCTCGCCGCTCTGGGCGTCCCTGACCTTTCCGATGGCGGCGGCGGCCTCGGCCGCCATCCTGGCGCTGGGGGCGCCCGGGCTCTGGATCGGTGCGGCGATCCTGGCCTTCGCCACCGGTTTCATTCCCTGGGTCGCATTCCGGGTCTACACGATGTGGGCCAAGGGCGAGCTTGGCCCCAAGACGAACGCCGCGACCGTGTGACGAAACGGGGCCCGAAAGGGCCCCGTTTCATTTGAAGTGCTTGGCGAGTTTCAGGCCTTGGCCCTGATAATTCGACGCGATCCCCGTCCCATAGAGGCGGTCCGGCACCGCCGCCATCCGCTCATAGACCAGACGGCCGACGATCTGCCCGTCCTCCAGCGCGAAGGGCGCCTCGTGGCAGCGCACTTCCAGCACGCCCCGGGCGCCGACCCCATCTGCCGCGGCATGGCCAAAGCCCGGGTCGAAGAAGCCCGCGTAATGCACCCGGAACTCGCCGACCATGGCCAGATAGGGCGCCATCTCGGCGGCATAGCCCGGCGGGATGCAGACCGACTCGCGGCTCACCAGAATGTAGAAGGCGCCGGGATCGAGGATCAGCTGCCCGTTGGAGCTGTGCAGCTCCTCCCAGAAATCGGCGCGGTCGTAATGGCCGATCCGGTCGAGGTCGATGACGCCCGCATGAGGCTTCGCGCGGTAGCCGACCAATGTCGTCCCCTCGGGCCGCAGATCGACGGAAAATCCCAGCCCCTCGGAAATCACCGCCTCGCCCGAAACCAGCGGCACCTCGGCGTTGAGCGCCTTCAACTCGGCATCGGACAGCACCGCCTGACCCTGCCGCAGCCGGATCTGGTTCAGCCGCATTCCCGGCCGCACCAGTACCGAGAAGGAGCGGGGGCAGATCTCGGCATAGAGCTTTCCGTTGTAACCCGCCGGAATCCGGTCGAATTCGACGCCGTGATCGGTGATGACCCGGACCAGAAGGTCGAGGCGGCCGGTCGAGCTTTTGGCATTCGTCACCGCGCTCATGCCATCGGGCAGGGCCAGCGTCTCGGCCAGTTCCACGACATAGACGCAGCCCTTTTCCAGCACCATGCCGGCGCCCAGGGGGAATCGGTGCATTTCGAATTCCGGCAGCCGCTCGGCGACCGTCCGGCCCTTGCCCGGCAGGAACGAGGCGCGCAGCCGGTGGGCCGTGCCCCCCAGCCGCAGGTCCAGGCTGGCGGGCTGCACCTGATCGGGCAGGATCGCGGGGCTTGCGCCCAGGACGCCGCCCTCGATCAGCCGCCGCAGCGCTTGCGAGGGCAGGACACCCGGGTTCGCCACTGGGTTCTGGGTCATCTCAAGCCTCCCGAAAAGCAAACCGCCCGCAGCCAGAGGGCCACGGGCGGATTGTGATGGTCGGGCTGGCGAGATTCGAACTCACGACCTTCCGCCCCCCAGACGGACGCGCTAACCAGACTGCGCCACAGCCCGACGAGGCGCTTTCTACCCGTTTTCGCGGCGGGGGCAAGCGACAAAATGCCGGGTCGGGCGGGAAATTTTCCCGGCCCGCCAAGGGGCGCGATCACCAGCGACCGGCGCCCGAAGCTTCGGACATCCGCTCGAGCAGCGCGTCGATACGCCGTGCCAGCAGTTCCGCCCGGTCGCGCCGCGGTCCGAGGCTGCCGCGCGTCATGCCGCGCAGCCGCCGCGCCAGCATCGCCCGGTCCGAGGGCTCCATCGCTTCGATCCCGGGGGCGGGCTGAGGCATCGGGGCAGGGGCCGCGGCAAGGGGCTCGTTCACGGCGGGCTCCGGGCTGCGGGCCACCGGCTCGGGCGCCACGGCAGGCGTCTCCACGGCCTCCTCCAGCCCCTCCGGCAGGATATCGGCCGCAGCCTCGGGCGCGAGATCCAGCGCCTCGGCGGGTTCGAGGTCATCCTCGACCCGCGTGCCCAGCGGCGGCTCCTCGGGCGTCTCCGCCTCCGGCAGGTCGGGTGCCCCGACGTCGGGTGTCCCAACTCGGGCCACCGGCACCTCCTCCCGCGCGGGGGGCAGCGTCACGGGCTCTGCCGGCGGCGGCACCTCGGCCAGCGGCCGGGTCGCCGGCGCCGGAATCCGGTCCGAGAGCGGCGGCTCCGCGACGATCTCGGCCTCATCGATGGTGGGATCCTCGAATCCCTCCGACAGGTCGAAATCCTCGTCCTCGCCGCTGGTTACGGGCTCAAGCTCACGCAGCGGCCCCCCCAGGCCCGCCACATGCTTCACACCCTGTTCCTGCAACACCCGCTGCACGCCGCGGATGGTCATGCCTTGGGTCTGCAACAGCGCCTTGATCCCGTTGATCAGCGCCACGTCGTCGGGCCGGTAATACCGACGCCCGCCCGCCCGTTTCACGGGCCTGATCTGATAGAATTTGCTTTCCCAAAACCGCAGCACATGCGCCGGGGTATCCAGGATATCGGCCACTTCGCTGATCGTGCGAAAGGCCTCTGGCGCCTTTTTCATGCCTTAGGCCTTGTTGCGCAGGTTCCCGCTGGAGACGCGATCCTTCATCAGATGCGACGGCCGGAAGGAGAGAACACGACGCGGGCTGATCGGCACTTCTTCGCCGGTCTTGGGATTGCGCCCCAGCCGTTCGGCCTTGGAGCGGACGCTGAAGGTGCCGAAGGACGAGATCTTGACCTGCTCGCCCTCGACCAGCGCATCCGACATGTACTGGATCACCGCTTCGACAAGGGCAGCGGATTCGTTGCGAGAGAGTCCCACTTCGCGGAACACCGCCTCGCTCAGATCCATCCGTGTCAGAGTTTTTTCGCTCATCTCAATCTCCCCGGTGATTGACTGGCCGCGCAGCAAGGATGCTGCAAGGAATTTTGACTGTCAACACCGGGGTTTGCGGTGCGTTGTTTGCACGGGCTCTGAAGCGCGGCACCCTGCCTACCAGCGCAGCACCACGGCGCCCCAGGCCAGACCGCCGCCGATGGCCTCGGTCACGATCAGGTCGCCCTGCTTCAGTTTACCCTGCGCCGCCCCCACCGACAGCGCCAGCGGGATCGAGGCGGCCGAGGTATTGCCGTGATCCTGCACGGTGACGATCACATGATCCATCGGCACGCCCATCTTCTTGGCGGTGCCCTGGATGATGCGGATATTGGCCTGATGCGGCACGATCCAGTCGACATCGCCCGGCGCGACCCCGGCCTTGCCGAGCGCGGTTTCGGCCGTCTCGGTCAGCTTTTCGACCGCATGGCGAAAGACCTGGTTGCCCTGCATCCTGAGTTGCCCGGCGGTCCCGGTCGAGGAGACGCCGCCATCCACGTAAAGAAGATCGCGGAAGCGTCCGTCGGAATTGAGATCCGTGGACAGCACGCCCCGGTCCGAGGGCAGGCCCTGACCCGGCTGCGCCTCGAGGATGACGGCGCCCGCGCCATCCCCGAACAGCACGCAGGTGCCGCGGTCGGTCCAGTCCATGATCCGGCTGAACGTCTCTGCCCCGATCACCAGAACCCGTCTGGCCTGACCCGAGACGATCAGCGCATTGGCATTGGCCAGCGCGAAGACGAAGCCCGCGCAGACCGCCTGCACGTCGAAGGCATAGGCCTTCTGCGCGCCGATCTCGGCCTGAACCATGGTGGCGACGGAGGGGAAGGTGAAATCGGGGGTCGAGGTGGCGACGATGATCGCGTCGAGGCTGGCGGCCTCGATCCCGGCCTGCGCCAGCGCCGCCCGCGCGGCCTTCGACGCCAGATGCGAGGTCATCTCGCCCTCGGCCGCGAAATGCCGCCGCTCGATGCCCGAGCGCGACACGATCCAGTCGTGCGAGGTATCGAGGGTCTTCTCGAATTCCGCGTTTTCGACAACACGCTCAGGCAGATAGTGGCCGTGACCGATGACCACGGCCCGCGTGACGTTGTTCTCTATCATGCCGACTCACCATTCCCGGGGCCCGCATCCTGAGCCGTCTTGGAAGCGATCACAAGGCGTTCGGCCATGCGACCGCGGTATCCCGATTGCGCCAGCTTGGCGGCCAGGCCGATGGCCGCCGCCACGCCGGTCGAATCGGCGGAACCGTGCGATTTCACCACCGTGCCGTTGAGGCCCAGGAACACGCCGCCATTGACGCGCCGCGGGTCGATCCGACCCGAGAGGCGCTTCAACGCCCCCCGCGCCAGGATCGCGCCCAGCATGGCCAGGGGACCCGAGGTCAGGCTCTGGCGGGTGAAATCGGAAATGAGCTTGGCCGTGCCCTCGCCGGTCTTCAGCGCGACATTGCCGGTGAATCCGTCGGTGACGATCACGTCCACCCGGTCCGAGGGGATGTCCGACCCCTCGACGAAGCCCACGTATTCGTAGCGCCCCGTCTCCTCGTGCCGCGAAATCAGATCATGCGCCGCCTTGATCTCGGCCCGGCCCTTGTGTTCCTCGGTGCCGACATTCAGCAAGCCGACCCGAGGCCGGGGCTCGCCGAAGCCGTTGCGGAAATAGGTGACGCCCATGATCGCATAGGCCAGCAGATCCTCGGCCTCGGCCTTCACATCGGCGCCGACGTCCAGCATCGTGTTGAACCCGTGCCGCCCGCGCGAGGGCCAGAGGCAGGCGATGGCGGGGCGGTTCACGCCCTCCATCCGGCGCAGTTGCAGCATGGAAACGGCCATCAGCGCGCCGGTATTGCCGCAGCTGACCGCCGCCATGCCGGTGCCGTCCTTCAGCGCGGTGATGGCGGACCACATCGAGGTGTCCTTGCCGTGGCGCATCACATGGCTGGGCTTGTCATGCATGGTCACGACGCCTTCGGCATGGACCAGCGTAAGCCGTCCGGCCAGCGCGGTTTCGCGCGCGACCAGCGGCTCCAGCACGGCCTTGTCGCCATGCAGCAGGATATCGACGCGGGGATTGTCCCGCACCGATTGGGCGCAGCCCGAGACGACGGCCGAGGGTCCCCGGTCGCCGCCCATCGCATCGACAGATATGATGATCCGACCCGAAGCCGAACCAGGCACCGGCTCACCGGCGTGCGGATGTTCCGTCTCGGACGTCATCAAGGCACCGCCGGTCGAGACCGTCAGGCCGCGTCGTCGTCCAGGTCGACGCTGGCTTGCGCGATCACTTCGCGGCTGTCGTAGTGGCCGCAGGACGGGCACACGTGGTGCGGGCGCTTCAGTTCGCCGCACGAGGGGCATTCGTTGGGATTGCCCGCGACCAGCGCGTCATGAGCGCGGCGCATGTTGCGGCGGGAGCGGGTCACGCGGTTCTGTTGAACGGCCATGTCAACCTCTGAGTTTAGGCGGGCGCGACCGGGCGGCCCGTGACTGTGGAAACTTGCTGCGACGGGGCATTACACCGCCAAGGCGGCCATTGAAAGACCCATCGTGCATGAGGCGCGGAACATAGAAGGTTTTCCCGGCCGCGCAAGGCCAAATCGGGGTTATTCCCCGTCTTGGCCCAAGTCTTTCTTCAGCTTCGCCAGCGCGGCAAAGGGGTTGGGGCGTTCGTCGGGCGGCAGGTCGGTGACCGAGTCGGGCAGCGCGGCACCGGGCACGCGGGGGTAATCGGGCAGGGCCAGCGCCAGCGCCTCGGCCATCACCGCGCCGGGGTCGATCACCGGGCCCAGCGGCTCCAGCGTGTCATCCTCGGGGATCTCGGCCTCGGGCTCGGTGGGGGTCGGCATGTCGCGGACGAAGCGGCGCGTCACGGGCTGGTCGATGCGGGTGGTGACGGGTTCGGCGGTGATCACGCATTCCTGAATCACGGTGGCGCCCAGCACCCCCTCCAGCCGCCAGTCGCTGCGCCCCTCGGCAAGGATCTGGCCCGCGAAATCGAGCTTGCGGATCTTAAGCGCGCCCAGATCCCCGGCCAGTTCGGCTCGGGCCTCGGGCGTGGGGGTCAGGCGAAAGCGCAATCCGCCGCGGGCGGACAGGTCGCTCACGCGCAGGGGCAGCGTCAGGGCATCCGTCTCGCGCAGGGTGGGATCCGGTTGTGCCGGGTGCTCGCTCATGACGTCTTCCTTCCTTGCAGGCCCTCACATGCGCGTGCGGGCGGGTCGGCGCGGGGTTCCATTCTTGAACAGCGCCCGCTCCTCTAGTAATCCAGTTGCCACGCGGGGTTCCAGCCCCGAGGCGCCGGGAAGCCGGGGCCGCCGGGGCCTGACCCCGCCAGACAACAGCCGGGAGTGGGGCATGAGCGATCGCGCAGCGAAAGAAAAGACGTCTGCGGCCAAGGGGGCGCAGCGACGGGTTCCGGGTCGGCGGGGCCTCGTCGCCGGGCTGGCGCTGGGGTTGCTGGTCGCGGCCTGTTCGCCGATCATGCGCTATCACGGCTATGCGCCCTCGGACGAGGATCTGGCCCAGATCCAGGTCGGCCGCGACACGCGCGAGACGGTCGCCCAGGCCATCGGCCAGCCCGGCATGGGCGGGGTGATGGAGGGGTCGGGCTGGTATTACGTCCAGTCCGACTGGCGCGAACGCGGCTGGCGCGCGCCCGAGGAGGTCGACCGCCAGGTGGTCGCCATCTCGTTCGATCAGAGCGACCGGGTCAGCAATATCGAGCGGTTCGGCCTGGCCGATGGCCAAGTCGTGGCGCTGTCGCGGCGGGTGACCGATGCCGGTCCGCGTCCCAGCGTGATGAGCCAGGTGATGAGCGCGCTGGGGCAGTTCACCTCGCTCGGGAGCTGACAGCCGCGGGGGCAGACCGCCCTGAGAGGGAGCGACGGGCATGGCCCAGGCGGATGGCGACAGGCTTTTCGGCGCCCCCATCGCAGCGGGGGCGCGCGTGGTACGGCTGGCGGGACCCGCGGATATGGCCGGGGTTCTGGCGCTGCGGGGCCGGGCCTTTCGCGGCGGCGCCGAGGATCGCGACGATTACGACGACCTGAGCCTGCATCTCTGGATCGGCCGTCCGGGCGGCCCGGCGGAAGCCACGCTGCGCTTTCGCCGCCATGGCGACGGCACGGCGCTGCTGGCGGGCTATGCCGCGCGCCATTACGGGCTGGAAGCCATGGCCGCGGCCGGGGGCGAGACGCTGGAACTGGGGCGGCTGTGCACCGAACCCGGGGCAGGGGACGCGGACCTCATGCGCCTCCTCTGGGCCGGGGTTTCGCGGGTGGCGCTGGTGACGGGCGCCGCGCGGATGATCGGCTGTACTTCGTTCCACAGCCGCGAGCCCGAGGCGCTGGATCCCGCCTGGGCGCTGCTCATGGCCCGCCATCAGGGCCCGGCCACGCTGACCCCCTCGCGCAAGGCGCCGGAGTTCCGCGCCTTCGAGGCGGTGACCGCCGCGCCCGCGCCCGAAGCCGCGCAGCTTCTGCCCGGGCTCCTCAGGGCCTATCTCTCGATGGGGGGCTGGGTATCGGACCATGCGGTGATTGACCGCGATCTCGGCACCTGCCATGTCTTCACCTGTGTCGAGATCGACCGCATGCCGCCCGCCCGGCGTCGAGCCATGGCGCAATTGGCCGCGATCGCGCCCGACTGAGCCTCGCCCCCTTGCGCGGCGCCCAAGGCTGGGGTAATGGGCGCGCACTTCACAGGCGGGGCCGGGCCCTGCGGGGAGACATCCCGCAGCGGTCCACCGGTTGGGCGAATGCCCGAAAGCCCCGTCCTAGGCGCAAACCGGAAAGGACATGGACATGGCGCTTCCCGAATTCTCCATGCGTCAGCTGCTTGAAGCTGGCGTTCACTACGGCCACCAGACCCAGCGCTGGAACCCGCGCATGGGTCAGTACATCTATGGCGACCGCAACGGCATCCATATCGTCGACCTGACGCAGACGGTTCCGATGCTGGACCAGGCGCTGAAGGTGATCCGCGATACCGTCGCCAAGGGCGGCCGCGTGCTCTTCGTCGGCACCAAACGCCAGGCGTCCAAGCAGGTCGCCGAAGCCGCTGAAAAATGCGCCCAGTACTACATGAACCACCGCTGGCTGGGCGGCACGCTGACCAACTGGAAAACCGTTTCCCAGTCGATCCAGCGCCTGAAGCAGATCGACGAGGTCATGGAGCGCGGCGCCGCCGGCCTGACCAAGAAAGAGCGTCTGCAGATGGAACGCGAGCAGACCAAACTGCAGGCCTCGCTCGGCGGGATCCGCGAAATGGGCGGTCTGCCGGACCTGCTGTTCGTGATCGACGTGAACAAGGAAGACCTCGCCATCCTGGAAGCCAAGAAACTGGGCATTCCGGTCGTCGCCGTGGTCGATACCAACTGCTCGCCCGATGGCGTGGATTACGTGATCCCCGGCAACGATGACGCCGCGCGCGCCATCGCCCTCTATTGCGACCTCGTGGCCCGTGCCGCGCTCGACGGCATGTCGGCGCAGTTGGGGGCGGCGGGTGTCGACCTGGGCGCGCTGGACGAGGCTCCGGCCGAGGAAGCGGTGTCGGAAGAGACCGAGGCCTGAGGCCTTTCGGACGGCCCCGCGGCGCCGCAGGGCGCCGGGGCTGTCACGCGATTGACACCGGGCGGGGGCAACCCTGCCCGCATCCCCATTCAAGGAGAGAGATCATGGCGATTACCGCTGCGATGGTGAAGGAACTGCGCGATTCGACCGGCGCGGGCATGATGGACGCCAAGAAGGCGCTGACCGAGACCAACGGCGACATGGAAGCCGCCGTCGACTGGCTGCGCACCAAGGGCCTGGCGAAAGCCGCCAAGAAAGCCGACCGCGTTGCGGCCGAGGGCCTGGTGGGCGTGGCTGTCGACAACGGCCGGGGCGTCGCCATCGAGATCAACTCGGAAACCGACTTCGTTGCCAAGAACGAGGATTTCCAGTCGCTGGTCCGCGAAGTCGCCAAGGTTGCGCTGCAGACCGGCGAGTCGATCGAGGTGGTCAAGGCCGCCGACCTCAACGGTGAAACGGTCGAGAACGTCATCAACGGCGCCATCGCCCGCATCGGCGAGAACATGACCTTCCGCCGCATGCATGTGCTGGAAGGCGATACCGTTGTGTCCTACGTGCACAATGCTGCCGCCGAAGGCATGGGCAAGATCGGCGTGCTGGTCGCGCTGAAGGGCCCGGCCGAGGCCGCGCAGGCGATCGGCAAGCAATTCGCGATGCATATCGCCGCGACCTCGCCGCTGTCGCTGTCCGAGGCCACCATGGACCCGGCCGTCGTCGAGCGCGAGCTGCAGGTGCAGACCGCCAAGGCGCTGGAAGAGAACGCCGAAGCCGCCAAGCCGAAGCCCGAGCAGGTGATCCACAACAACATCATCCCCGGCCGGATGAAGAAATTCCTCGCCGAGAACACGCTTCTGGGCCAGGCCTTCGTGATCAACCCTGACGTGACCGTCGAACAGGCCGCCAAAGAGGCCGGCGTCGAGATCACCGGCTATGCCCGCGTCGCCGTCGGCGAAGGCGTGGAGAAGAAGCAGGAAGATTTCGCCGCCGAGGTTGCCAAGACCCTCGCCGGCTAAGCCGCCGCGCCTCGGGGAGGGACCCGGCGCGACGACAGGGGGGCGGAGCCGCGGGCTCCGCCCCTTTTTTCATGAGGCGCATGATTCGGCGCATCGGAGGGGTTCGGAGAAAGGGTGGCTTCGCCGCAAAATCTGCGGCCTGTCTGTGTATTTCTGGTTATGTTTTTGTTGATCACCAGCAAGTCCTTGAATTATTTTGGTAAAACTTGACCGAATGGAAAAATATCGCCGTGGTTTGACGGAGCTTTTCGAAACGCGGTCTCCGGGTGCCTCGACAACGGCACAAAATTGGGTCAGCACTCATAAGAGACCGAATGGAAAGACCCGGGCGCCAACGATGGAGCACCAGAGTTTTCGTCACGTTCCAAGTGACATGGCCGTTCCCTCAAGGCCGGGGTCTTCAAAGCCGTTTCCACCGGAAACGGCCGCGCTTCTCGCCAGAATTCTCTCCTGCGCCGATGCCGAAATCATCTGGCGCGACATCTGCGCGTTTTTCGCCGGCTTCGGATTCGAGCATGTGCTCTATGGCTATTCGCCGGATTCGCGCGGCGCCATCCTCGGCGCGCCCGAGGATTACCTTGTGCACAGCACCTTGCCCCAATCCGTTGTGCAGGAGATGGTGACCGAGGGCTATTTCCGCATGAGCGTGACCTTCAACTGGGCGCTGCGGAATGTGGGCGTCGCCAGCTGGTCGATGACCGCCGAGGAATCCGGGATCGAGGAGGAGATCCCGATAACGGCCGCCGGGACCGACTTCTTCCTGCGCCACGGCCTGCTGACCGGCTGCTCGATCGGCTTCATGCCGGAACGGACGCGGGGCAGGGCGGTCATGGCCCTCATCGCCCCGCCGGAGGTGCCCCAGCATCATGTGGATGCCATTCTGACCGATACCCAGGACCTCATCTTTGCGGTGGCGGCGGTGGCGCATCGCTGCCTGTCGTCCTTGCCCTATCACACCCCCGGCCGCCGCCTGACCCGACGCCAGCGCGAGGTGCTGGAATGGGTGGCCGAAGGCAAGACCTCGGCCGATATCGCGGTGATCATGGGCATCACCACGCCGACCGTCGAAAAGCACTTGCGCCTTGCCCGCGAGACGCTGGGGGTCGAGACGACACCGCATGCGCTGGTCAAGGCGACCTTCCTGAACCAGATGTTCGTGACCTCGCCCATCGAGACCGGCACGCGGCGCACGCTGGTTCCCTGGGGCATGTGAACCTGGGGCATGTGAAAGCGTCACATTTTCGCAGTTTGCTACGTTTTCGACCGTCGCAGGGTATGGATTCTCATACTGACGCGCCGGACGCGAAAACTTTACTCTGAAAACGTTAACGAGTGGCTAGAAGCGCCGCGTCCGATCCCCCAACCAGGACCGGGCGTGTTTTGGCGCGACTGGAATGCGTACTCTTGCCGTGTCCTTTCCCAACCCGATGCAGCAAGACAATCCGGTGCAGCTTGCTGCACCGGAATGTCTGCGTCTGGTGATTTCGGGGGGAAGGGGGCTCAGGCGAGCCGGGCGTTGGCGGCCAGATCCGCCGCCTGGCGGATGGCCCGGATATTGGCGCCATAGGGCGCGGGATCGGTTACCGAGCCGCCCTTGAACACGGCAGAGCCCGCGACCAGAACATCCGCCCCGGCCCGGGCCACCAGCGGCGCCGTCTCGCGCGTCACGCCGCCGTCGATCTCGATATGCACCGGCCGGTCGCCGATCAGGGCGCGCAGCGTGCGGATCTTGGCCGTCATGTCGATGAATTTCTGCCCGCCGAAGCCCGGGTTGACGGTCATCACGCAGATCAGATCGGTCAGGTCCAGCAGATGCGCCACCGCCTCGGCCGGGGTTCCCGGGTTCAGCGCCACACCCGCCTTTTTTCCCGTCGCGCGAATGGCTTGCAGGGTCCGGTGAATGTGGGGCCCCGCTTCGACATGGGCGGTGATGATATCGGCGCCCGCCTCGGCGAAAGCCTCGATGTAAGGATCGACCGGCGCGATCATCAGATGCACGTCCATCACCGTCTTCACATGTTTGCGGAAGGCCGCGACGGCGGGCGGCCCGAAGGTCAGGTTCGGTACGAAATGCCCGTCCATCACATCGACATGCACCCAATCGGCGCCCTCGGCCTCGATGGCCTGGATTTCACGGCCGAAATCGGCGAAATCGGCCGAGAGAATGGAGGGGGCGATCTTGATCGCGCGCGAGAACACCATGACTTTCTCCATGGGGTTGTGGCAAGGTCCGAGGTCTCCGCCCTATGCCAAGGCATCCCGGGCGTCCACCGAAAAAACGAGGGCGCGCATGCTCGAGATTCTTTCCCTGTCGGTCGCCGTGATCGCCCTGATCGTGGCGCAGCGAGCGCATGGGCGGATCGCCTGGCTGCAACGGCGGATCGAGGCGCTGGAGGCGGGGCAGGGTGCCCCGCTCCCGAAAGCCGCCCCCGTGGCCGCGGCCCCGGTCGAGGAGCTTGTCGCGCCCCCCGAGCCCCGTCCGGCGGTGGCCCGCAAACCGTCGCGGCCTTCGATCCTCGCCCGTTTTCTGCCCTGGCTTAGGGCCAACTGGATCTATCCGGTGGCAGGGCTGGCGCTGGTCATGGCGGCAGTCTTTCTGGTGCAATATTCGATCGAGAAGGGCCTTCTGTCGCCCGCTCTGCGCGTCGGGCTGGCGCTGGCCCTGGGCCTGGCGCTGGTGGGCGCGGGTGAAGCACTTCGCCGTCGCTGGGCTGCGGGGCAGGCGGGGCTTGTGCCCGCGACGCTGGCCGGCGCCGGGGTTTTCACGCTCTTCGCTGCGGTACTCGCCGCCTATCACCTCTATGCCATGCTGGGCCCCCAGGCCGCGCTTCTGGCGTTGGCGCTCATCGCCGCGGGCGCCATGGCGCTCGGCTGGGTGCATGGGCCGATGCTGGCGGCGATGGGCGTCATCGGCGGTACGGCAGCGCCGTTCCTGCTGGGCGGGGGCGGTCCGCCGCCCGTCCTGCTGTTCGGCTATTTCGCCGCCGTGGCAGCGCTGGGGCTGGGGATCGACGGGCTTCGCCGCTGGGGCTGGGTCTCAGCCCTGGCGGTGGTGCTGCCGCTGACCGGGGGTGTGGTGATCGCCTTGGGCGGGGCGCCGGACTGGGGGCTGGCGCTGCTCGCCCTCTGGATCGCGGTTCTGGGCACGGCCTTGCCCGGTGGCCGCCCGGTCCCGGGGGCCGAGGGCACCATGCTGCACCGCTGGCGCGCGCGGCCGGATCTTGAGGTCATCGTCGCCGGCCTTGCCGTTTTGGGCGCGACGCTCGCCATCCTCACCCAGGTCAAGGCGCCCGAGAGCCTGCTGGCGATGGGCGCTCTGGCGATCCTGCTGCCGATCTGGACCGCGCGCGCCCCGGCCCTGGCCGATCTGTCCCTGATCCCGGCCCTGGGCCTGGCGCTGGCGGTGCCGCTCGCCGGGATCACCACGCCCTTGCTGCTGTCCCTGGTTCTCAACCTTCAGGGCTGGCTGCCGCAGGGCAGCGTGGCGCTGGCGGTGCTGGCGGGCCTCGCGATGCTCTGGCGCAGCGAGCGGGCCGGGGGCCTGGCGCGCGACCTCTGGGCAATCCTCGCGGTCGCTACTCCCGGCGCCACGCTGATCGCGGTCGAGGTCTTCTGGAAGCCGATGACGCTGCTGGGCGCCGGCTGGCCCTTCACGGTCATGGCGCTGGCCGCGGGCTATACGGCGCTGGCGCTCTGGGCCGCGCGGCGCGACGGCGGGCAGGGCGCCCGGCTGGGCGCGGCCGCGGCCGCCGCCATCGCCACGATCGCGCTGGCCCTGATGCTGATCCTCTCGGCTGCGGCGCTGACCGTGGCGCTGGCCGTGCTGCTGGCGGCAACCGCGGCGATGGACCGGCGTTTCGGCGTGCCCTATCTGGGCTGGATCATCGGCCTTGGCACCATGGCGATGGGGTGGCGGCTGCTGTTCGACCCGGGGCTTGACCCGATCCTGCTGCGCGAGATGTCGGCGCTCGACACCGCGCTCACGCTGCTGGCGGTGCTGGCGGGGCCGCTGGCGGCGCTGGCGCTGATCCGGGGCCTGCCGCCGCATCCGGCCCGCGACTGGGGCCGGATCATCGCCGAGACCGGGCTCTCCGGCCTGATCCCGGTGGTGCTGGCCGTGGCCATCGCGCGCTTTCTCGACGGGCTCAGCACCCATGCGTCGCTGGGCCTTCAGGCCAGCGTGCTGATCGCGCTGGCCGCGGTGCAGATCGCCCGGGCGAAGGCGCTGACCGGCAGCCGGGCGATGAACTGGGTGCGCCGCGGACTGGCGGGCCTTCTGGGACTTGCCGCGGGGCTGTGCCTGCTGGCCAATATGACGTTGTTCTCGCCGCTGGCCGGTCCCGGTTTCCTGGCCTCGCCGGTGCGCGGATGGCCGGTGCTCAACGACCTGGCGCTGGCCTATCTGGCGCCGGCGCTGACGCTGGCCTGGGCGCTGCGCCATGCCCCGCGGGCGCGGCTGCTGGCGGCTGTGCCCGGCATCACCTGGCTGGCGCTGGTGATCCGGCACCTGTGGCACGGGGGCAGCGGCATGGGACTCGAGACCGGCTTCGCGCAGGGCGAGCTTTACGCCTATACCGTCGCGCTGCTGGTCGCGGGCGCCCTGGCATTGGCGCTGGCGCTGCGGCTGGGCGTGACCGGCTACCGGATCGCCGGTCTGGCGCTGATCGGGCTTGCTGCCGCCAAGGCCTTCCTGATCGACGCGTCGGGGCTCACCGGCCTGATGCGGGTGGGGGCCTTCCTGGCGCTGGGTCTGTCGCTGGTGGGGCTGGCCTGGCTCAATGCCTGGGTCGCCGGGCGCATGACGGGCGGTCCTGAGGAGCTTTCGCAGAGTGACGGGCAATAGTCCGATAATAGGTATTATGTAATATTAATGGAGTATCGGACCGCCGCTTTCCAGTCGCGTTTTTGCTGTGATCTCGCCATGATCCTCCCAAAAGATGTTGCAAAACGAGAAGGTTGGTTGCCAAAATGCAACAAATTCGACAAACCGGTGCCCGGATCAGGCGTCTCCGCTTGTCCTCCCTGCATTTGAAGCGAATTGTTTACCTGTTCTTAAATGTTGCAACGGCATAAGGGCCTGAACAAAGATCGGCGCAGTCCAGAACGGATGTCCCGCCAGGAGATTACGGTCGGAATGATACAGGGCAAGCTTCCTAAGGAGGACTGCACCAAGCTGGTTCCGGCTCCGCGGTCGATCAAAGACGCGGGCACGGTCTTGCTCATCGACGCGGCAGAGGCGCTGTCCATGCTGACGCCCCGGCGCGACCGGCAGTCCATCATCCTGACGCAGATGCGCATGCTCAACAGCGGCATGCTGCAGAACATCGCGCCCGAGGCGATCGTCGCGCCGCTGATCACCGCCCATTACGACATCGTCGATCTTGGCATCCTGCTCGAGGATCTGGGCTATGCCGGCGATCTCTACGCGCTGACCCGGCCGCTGCCACGGGCCGAGCTGGTGATCCGCGAAGTGGGCTCTGCCTGTCCGCGTCTCACCGTCCGCCTGCTCGAGATCGGCTGATCACTCCCCGCGCGGAAAGCGCTGGGATTCCTCAAGAATATTCAGATCCATGTGGTTGCGCATGTAGCGCTGGCCGGCATCGCGATGCGGCTGGAAATCCCAGTCTTCGTAGCGACCGGCCCTGAGCGCCCCATAGACCACCCAGCGCCGCGCCTGGCTGGCCCGCACCTCGGCGTCGAAATCCGCCAGAGTCCAGCGCGCCATGGCCATCGCCCGGAACCGCTCAGCACCGACGCGAAGCCCGGATCGGCGGCCAGATTGATCCGCTCGCCCGGATCGCTGTCGAGATTGTAGAGCGTCTCGGGATCGGCGCCGCAGGCGATGTATTTCCAGGGCCCGTCGATCAGCGCCACCATCGGCGCCACCGTCCCTTCGGCCGCATATTCCTTCGGCACCGGCCCCCGC
>Ga0209572_1000436_pt1 | contig 62552 bp, 44 predicted proteins | sample EBPBio232012_DNA_FD_185867 | JGI IMG/M metagenome (GOLD analysis project Ga0209572, IMG submission 185867) | Wastewater treatment Type I Accumulibacter community from EBPR Bioreactor in Madison, WI, USA - Reactor 1_1/23/2012_ DNA (SPAdes)... | ecosystem: Engineered > Bioreactor > EBPR >...
ACTCCCCTCCTATTGCCGTCAAATCCGGCTTAGTAAGGTCACCATTGACTCGAAAGCTATGCCTTGACACACAACCATTATCTCCCCCTATATCGACCATATAATCACCCAAATTGTATAGAAATAATGAAGTATCTATACTGATTACACCTTGTTCGTCATACCATTTAAAACTATAATTTTTGACATTCTTAACTGCTTTGACTTCCAATGAATCATTTGTACAATTAATGAAGAACTCGTTTGCCAAAATAGAAATTGGCTTCAACGTATCTACTATTATCAAAGCAGTATCTCTGACTACGCATTTATTTCTATCCGTAATTTCAACAACATATAATCCACCCTTAGTAGCAAGCAGCGTATCGCTTGAAAAAGTATTGCCTTGGGGATCCTTCCATAGATAGACAGGTGCCGTGGCATCCGTCACCGGCTTGAGAATCGCCAAATTCTTCAAACAATCCAAAGTATCATCTTTCAATTTGAGGGTGGGTAAAGAATCCGTCATTACAACAAGTATTGAATCAACACTTCGACATCCATTTGGACTGGTGTATGTCAAATAATACGTTCCATTGAGTGTGACAATTGGATTGACCGAAGTAGATACATACTGTTGTGGCCCGTGCCAAATAATATCTCCCCCCGGCTTTGTGGTTGTAAACCGCAGGGTATCTGATACTTTTTGACAAGAAAGAAACAAAGGCTGGATATCGACACTGGCTTCAAGCGTATCGGCATTGATCACAAAATCCACAGAATCAGAACAGCCATTTGTCGCGATAATTTTAATGCTATAATTTCCCGGCATCGAGGCAGATGGCTTGGCATCAGTCGTAAATGATCCATCGGGGAATGTCCATTTATAGGACAATACACCCAATGTCGAGGAAGCAGACAACTGAACTGTAGGTTTATCACATGAAAGGACAAAGTCAGGAACCGAAATTTTAGGTACCGAATGGTCGGAAGAAACAAGAATAAAAGTATCCAATACACATCCATATATGTTTTTAATATTCAGACGGAATGTATCTTCAACCGCTGTTGTGAGCTTAGTTTTTTGGAAGACCGTATCCTGCTCGGGAGTAATCCAAAAATACTCTTTCAATGTTGAGTTATTGATAAAGCCGATCGTCGCATCTACCCGAGAACAATTGATGCTATCTTGAAATAAAGCAACTTTGGGAACAGCTGTGTTATCAGCAATTAGCACCGATTTCTTCGTAAAACACCCATTGGCTTTATTCGTTACTTTCACCCAATACTGTCCGGCATTCTTGACCCATGGTGCTTTTTGACCGGAAAAATAATTATTCGGCCCGGTCCATTGAATTACGGGATTGGATGGATTAATTGTGTTGACTATTAGTTGAGTACTATCTATTTGACAGGTGATTTCGCCATCCTCTACTGTAATATCAGGATTAAAAACACTTTGGTCAATGAATACACTATCCGCCTTAAAACAACCATTGGGAGAAGTAATTGTCGCATAATACCATCCCGTCTCAAATATATAAGGGTCGGAATACAACGACGAATAATTATTGGGACCTTCCCAAATAAACACAACATTGCTTGGAATAGACGTGGTATTTATCCGTAGGCTGTCGGTCTTGCATTTAAACTGATTGGGAGAAATGGTCAGTTTAGGAACAATAAAATCCTCAGTCACTCTAATCTGCACACGACTTATACAGTTGTCTCCACTGGTGGCAATAGCGGTGTAAATACCGGCAGTATCGATTGTTGGACTTAAAATATTGGAAGTAAAACCGCCCGGTCCAGACCAAGTAATGGTGAAATTCTGCTGCTGCGCGGTTGCCGGCAGTTGTATTGTCGGCTGGAGACAATTGATATGAGCATCAATTACCTGAATATCCGGATTTTGAGTCTTAAAATCTATGAAAACACTATCCATTTTCACACAGCCATTGACACCGGTAACAGTCAGATAGAACCATCCGTTTTGGTTAGTAGTTATCTTCTTTGAATACTCCTTACTCCCATCCGGCAGCAGCCATTCCATGGTTCTCAATTGGTCCGTTGTTGAAAAACGGATCGTAACAGTATCTGCTGAACATTCTTTTTTATTTATTTGAAAATTAAAGTTAGGAATATTAAAATCACCCGCCACCAGCACATCATGTGAAATTGAACATCCATCATCCATCGTTACCACAACACGATATATTCCGGGTATCGTTACCGTAGGATCAGCGCTATTTGAAGTATATCCACCCGGACCTGTCCAGTCGAAGGTTACATTAGATGGACTTACTGTAGTATTTATCACGATAGAAGGTCGATCACAATTCAGAAAACCGGAGGTTATCGCAACACTCGGTAGTGTGATATCAACTTGGACATCAACACTCAATGTATCCCTACATCCACTCCGCTCTAATGCCAAGTATATCAAGCCCGGGCTCGTCACCTTTAATGAATCCAAATCGACTCCTGAACGCAAAACACCCCATTGGTCAAACCAAACCATGGTAGTTTGTGGAGGATACGATCCTTCTAATCTAACGGTTGCCTCTTTTGAAGAACAAGTCAGCTTATTGGTCACGACCAGTGTTTGATTGAACTGTACCGACAAAACCTGATACTTCATGATCGAATCACAACCAAATCGATTGGTATAAAAATAGGAATATTTGCCGGGTGAGGAAATGGTATCACCTTCAATATATATGGGATTATTTTTACATATATACAGAGTCTTCTCTTGATTCACACTAATTGGCCTGATTTTTACAACAACACATTCTAAGGAAATATCGCCGCAAAATGCAGGCAATCCATCGTAGTATCTATTTCGCCAATCACTCATTATTTCAGATGTATCTGTCTTGGGCAAAAGAGGCACACTTCCACTGTTCAATACGATGCCACACGCTTGGTATGTGCCGGCAGGAAAAGTTCTAAAATCTAGCGAATCCAGAATAGCAATTATTTTATCATCCTGCTTGCCGATAATGAACTTATATAAAAATCCAGCTCCATTGCCCCCATTGAGATATTGGATATTGAAGGAGGGCTTAAGGGACTGACTTCCTTCACAGCCCTTTATCTCCGAAATAGAAATACGTCCGGCATCCGGAATACAAGAAGAACATGAAATCCCCTGAGGCTTACAAAACTCAATTGAAAAGGCCGACAATTCTCCAATGTCTAATTGTGAACCATCTGTAATCTCAATTACCCACAGCCCATCGACCGGTCCACTGTTCAACTGTTCCAATTGGTTTCCTGCCATAGGATGATATGTCCCGGTATAAGAATTATTGGTAGTCCAGTTGGATGCATTAGACCATTGTGGCAAAATGCCTATATCCGGCTGAGGTAGGGCACTTTGCCTAACAAAGTGAACATCCCAAGTACTCCCGGAGGTATTCGAACTATTTCCCACTGCGCCAATCAATGAAATAGTTTGACCCGATGGACTTTTTAATTTTATGCCCAAATCTCCTATGTGTGGATGTTTGAATGTAAGGTTCACTCTACATACGCCTTGACCACCAACACTCAAATCATTGAATGTGGCACCATCTACTTGAATAAAATATTGCGTAACCGAAGCGTCCGGAATAAAGCGAATTCCCGAATACCCACATTGAGCATCTACTATCCAAGGAAATAAAAACAAGCCTATGAAAGTCAATATTTTCATTGTGCAAATATGATCGTGAAACAAGGGTGCAGGCTCTTGGGTGTAAAATTAGCAATTATTTTAATATCTTATGAATAATTCCATTTAATATACCCAATATTGCAAAAATATTGGTCTTTCTGCATATCAACTCATTTTCACAAAACCCTTCATTTTAAACCCAAATTCATATTAAGGACAATATTTTTGCTTTTAATATGAATTCGAGATAAATAAATCTTACTAATAATGCCCAAAAAACTTACTTTTGAAACTGATAACTCATATTATTTTAAATGAGACAAAAGATAATTATCAATTCCATTCAATATCCACTTCTGCCATTTAATTCACTGGAGGAATGGAGCTCCGCCATTGAAAAATGGATTGAGTCATCAATATCTCAAAAAGCACAAATTATACTTTTCCCGGAATATGGATCTATGGATTTGGTAAGCTTATTTGAACCATCAATACAAAAAAGTATAACAGACCAATTAATTGCAATGCAAGGACTGTTGTCCTTCTTCCAATCTCATTTCAGCTTAATGGCTTCAAAGTATGATGTCACAATAATAGCGCCCAGTTTCCCGGTTTTACAGGACACTCATTATGTCAATCGGGTATATGTCTTTTCCCCATCGGGCAAATCAGCATTTCAAGATAAATGGTGGCTTACCAGAACAGAGAAAGAAGAGTGGAGCTTTATAGAAGGAGACAAAAAATTGATTTTATTTGATATAGGTTATTGTCAATTTGGAATTCAAAATTGTTATGACATTGAGTTTCCGGTAGGGGCGTACCATCTAACCGAAGCGGGTGCTCAAATCATCATGGTACCAAGCTGTACCAAGACCATACAAGGTGCAAGCCGTGTTCACATTGGCGCCCGAGCAAGAGCTATGGAGTACCAATGCTACACCGTGGTGTCTCAAATCGTTGGAAATGCACAGTGGTCAATGGTCAATCCATGCTACGGTTACTCTGCATTTTACAGTACCCCGGACATAGGATTTCCAAAGGAAGGGATTATGGCCATGGGACTTCCACAGGATGTATGTGGAACAATAGTAGAACTTGATTTAGACACACTTACTAAGATACGATCTCACGGCCAAGTGTTGAATTATAAGGATCACAAGCAATTAAACATAAGTATGAAAGATGTAAATACCCGGATAGAAAAAATAGATTTAACCTAAATGTATAAGCATACATAAAATATCCTTGGATGGCCATACACAATAAGGTAAAGCAATTATATGTCAATGCATATTCCGGCATCCGATCGGAAGTATGGTGGCTTTCCTTAATAATGCTCATCAACCGTTCCGGAGCAATGGTCTTCCCGTTTATGAGTATCTATTTAACACATCACCTCCATTTTACGGAGATTCAAGCCGGCTGGATATTATCGTCCTATGGAATGGGGTCTATGGTGGGCGTTTTAGCGGGTGGATGGCTTGCAGATAAATATGGAAGTTTCAAAGTTCAATTTATCAGTCAGATTTTAAGTGGTATAGGATGGCTATTACTATCACAAGTAACAATGTTTGAACAACTATTATTATTGGTATTTTTCCAAAGTATGATTTCTGATGCTTTCCGACCGGCCAACAACAGTTCGGTAACAGCATTTACAGATTTCCACAACCGCACCAAATCTTTTTCACTCAACAGAATGGCAATGAATATGGGCTACACAGTAGGTCCTGCCATAGGAGGATTTTTCGCAACGATATCCTATACTTGGTTATTTTGGGGTGACGGAATGTCGTGTATGATATCCGCTTTCTTCTTTATCTTCCTATTTAGAAGGCATTTTTTCGATAAGGACAAAAAATCTCAAGAACATAATGTAAATCAGCTTCTCAAACAATCCAATCCGCTCAAAGATCCATTGTTCCTATGTTTCACCGGCTGCACCATATTATTTGGGACTTTATTTTTCCAATTATTGTTTACGCTACCGGTATATTATGCTAATATTTATAAGATTAATGAAGCTCACATAGGCACCTTACTTGCCATCAATGGTTTTTTTGTCTTTTTTACTGAGATGACTTTTGTGTATTTAATTGGCAATCGAATCAATCATCAAAAACTAATAGTCGTAGGAATCGTAGTGACGGGTATTTCTTTTTATATGCTCAACTGGATAATTCATCCAGCTTGGCTGATACTATCTATGGTTGTTATCAGTATTGGTGAGATCATGACGATGCCATTTATACAAACTTATGTTGCTAATAGAGCGCCACAGGGAGGATTGGGTCGTTATCTGGCTTTTTATTCCTTTGCCTACAGTGTATCACTGATAATTGCACCACTTATAGGCATGTGGACCATAAAAACCTATGGCTTTACCATATTATGGGATGGAGCAATGGTTATTGCAGTCATTACAGCACTATTATTCTATATTCTTTTTAAAATAGATAATGCCAAAAAGATGCAATTGGCAAGCACAAAAAATGAAGAACCTATCCATTAAAATATTGAAAAACAAGGATTTCATCTTAGATATTCCAAATATCTTTATGAAAAATTCCTCAAACACTTTACAATAGCATTATTTAACCCGAATTCATATTAAAGGAACAATAGTTATTAAAGGAACAATAGTTTCTTTAATATGAATTTGGGTTAAAACGGTGTATCGATAAAATCGTCATCATTAGCACGGCTTTTTTTAACAATCACGCTTTGATTAGGATTATTCGGATTATTAGGACTCATACTACCTGAACTAAAGTTCCTAAGGCGATCATCTACCTTCTCATCAATATATTTAGCGAAATTCTTAATAAATTTCATTTTAATATTGCCTAATGCTCCGTTTCTATGTTTCTGTATGAGAAGTTCAGCTTCAAAATCCCCATTATTTTGTCCAACATTGCTATCTAAGTTATGATAATCAGGTCGGTAGATAAACCCTACGATATCTGCATCCTGCTCAATAGATCCGGATTCTCTAAGGTCGGCAAGCATTGGCCTTTTATCAGCTCTTGCTTCCACTGCCCGACTCAATTGAGACAAAGCCACGACAGGAACATTCAATTCCTTGGCCAATCCTTTCAGTGCACGTGAAATAACCGATACCTCCTGAGTACGATTTCCCCCGCCTCCGGTGTCACTTCCGGCCGATATCAATTGAAGGTAGTCAATAATTATCAGCTTGACATGGTGTTGCATCTTCAGACGGCGACATTTGGCTCGTAATTCAAAAATATTGATGGATGGCGTGTCGTCGATAAAAATCTTTAAATCAGATTCTCGCATAAGGACTTGATGAAATTTCTTCAGATCTTGATCTTCAAGTTTACCATTGCGTAATTGTTCGCTTGAAATCTCTGCTTCCATGGAAATAATACGCTGAGCCATCTGTAAATTGGACATTTCCAAGGAAAAAATAGCAACCGGACAATCGTGTTTGGCAGCATTGATAGCCATTGCTAAGGCTAAAGCTGTCTTACCAACACTTGGACGGGCTGCAAGAATAATCAAATCAGAATCTTGCCATCCCGATGTCAGTTGATCTAATGCCCTAAAACCCGTTGGGACGCCGGTGAGCCCGTCTGGCTTTTGAGCCATTTCCTCCATCCTGACCCGCACCTGACTCGCCAATGCAGACAGCGACTGAGGTCCATTACTCAGGTTATTATCTGTAATTTTATATAAATTCTGCTCTGCATCATCCAAAATATCAAAAACATCTTTTACATCTTCATAACTGTCTTTGATGACTGCGTTGGACACACGTATCAATTCTCGTTGAATATATTTCTGGACGATGATACGCGCATGATGCTCGACATTGGCCGAATTCCCTACTTTGGAAGTCAACCCGGCAAGATAAGCAGCGCCTCCCACTTCTTCCAGCTCACCTGATTTTTTTAACTCTTCATGAACTGTTAGTAAGTCAATTGGTTCCGTTTTGTTAAAAATGCGCATCATGGCACCAAAAATCTTTGCATGTGCTTGAATGTAAAACACTTCCGGCTTAAGCATATCCAATACCGCCGACATCGCATTCAAGTCTATCATGATCGCCCCCAATACAACCTCCTCTACCGGAACAGCTTGAGGTATTATCTTCCCTTCAATGCCTAAATCACCATCATTAGACCTCTTTATAGTACGTAAATTAGTCTTCAAACCTGTATTGTTTGGTTTAGGATTTGGCATAGAATTATTATTTAAGGTTTATGAAATGCAAGATTAAGAAAAACCATCCGCATTTAAAAATTACACATATTGTAATAAAAACAAATATGTGCATAACTTGGTTTCCATTGTGGAAAAATAAATTTTATTTGTGGAAAACTCAATAAATTACCTATTCTAAAGGTATCATATTTATATTTTATGTATATTATATTTATTTAATATTTTAATTCATCCTTACTAATACATTGATAATCTATATTTAAAATTTCATATAACATAATTATTATATATTTAATTTCAATATTTGTGTTTTAATCGATACATTTTTTCATTGTTAGTCGAATTTTAAAAATAATTTTCCCTTCTATTCAATCCAATCAATAATTTCGTTCCTTCATACAATTCTTATTTTTTCAAAATAATATTTTAAAAAAATCATCCATTTTCAATTAACTTTTGATTTTAAATCCAATCGTTTTGAATCTGAAAGATTTACCTGCTAAAATCTTACCTTTGCACCGAATAAATTTTTCCATTTTGAATTTTACGCCACAATATTCACAACTCAAATCTATCCTTAATCAGCGCATCATGGTGATTGACGGTGCTATGGGTACAATGATTCAACGTTATAAATTAACAGAGGCGGATTTCCGCGGCGACCGTTTTATCGACTTTCACAAAGATATTAAAGGCAACAATGAGGTCTTAAGTCTAATCAGACCGGATATCATCGAATCCATCCACCTTGCCTACTTAAAAGCAGGTGCCGACATCATAGAGACCAACACTTTCTCCGCCAATTCTATTTCACAGGCCGACTATGACATGGAAGGTCTGTGTTACGAAATGAACCTTGAATCAGCACTTATAGCCCGCAAAGCAGCTGATAGCATCTCTGCCCTCACTCCAGAACAACCTCGATTTGTCGCCGGAGCAATAGGTCCAACAACCAAGCTGGCATCCATGTCACCTGATGTCAATAATCCGGGTTTCAGATCAGCAACATTCGATACTCTTGCTGCGGCATATAAAGAGCAGGCTCGTGGTCTCATTGATGGTGGCGTGGACATCCTTCTCATTGAAACAATTACAGATACCCTTAATTGCAAAGCCGCACTGTATGCCATCGACGAGATATTTGAAGAATCCGGCACAGCCTTACCTATTATGATTTCAGGTACCATCACCGATCAAAGTGGCAGAACATTATCAGGGCAAACGGTTGAAGCTTTCTACATTTCAGTTAGCCACATGCCCCTTTTATCCATCGGTCTCAATTGTGCCTTGGGAGCAAAGGAAATGAGGCCTCACATCCAGGAATTGTCCAATATCGCAGATTGCTTTATCTCCGCATATCCCAATGCCGGATTGCCCAATGAAATGGGGGAATATGACCAAGATGCGCACGAAATGGGACACCTGATAGAAGACTTCGCCCTCAATGGAATGGTAAATATCGTCGGCGGCTGCTGTGGTACAACGCCCGATCACATCCAAGAAATGGTCGAAAAAATGAAGTCTGTCAAACCCCGCACCATCCAGCCTCAAAAGGCAATGACTAAGCTCAGTGGGTTAGAGCCACTGATATTCAGACCGGAAATCACCTTTGTCAACGTAGGCGAACGAACCAATGTGACCGGATCAAAAAAATTTGAACGCCTCATAAAAAGCAAAGATTACCAAACTGCACTCGAGGTCGCATTACAACAGGTCAACGGTGGCGCTCAGGTATTGGACGTCAACATGGATGAAGGTCTATTGGATGGCAAAGCCGCAATGGTTGAATTTCTCAACTTAGTGATGTCTGAACCCGATATTGCCAAACTACCCATCATGATAGACTCCTCTAAGTGGGATATCATTGAAGCAGGATTAAAATGTGTTCAAGGTCGTTGTGTCGTCAACTCTATTTCCTTGAAAGAAGGTGTGGAGAGCTTTGTCCATCAAGCAAAATTAGTTAAGCGTTACGGTGCTGCTGCTGTCGTGATGGCCTTTGATGAAGATGGTCAGGCAGATACGATAGAGAGAAAAGTATCTATCTGCCAGCGAGCCTATAAAATCCTCATCGAAGAAGCCGGATTCCGCCCGGAAGACATCATTTTTGACCCCAACATCTTCGCCATAGCCACCGGAATAGAAGAACACAACAATTACGCAATAAACTTTATTGAAGCTTGCCGTAAGATCAAAGAAACGTGTCCGGGAGTAAAAATAAGTGGTGGGGTCAGCAATATATCTTTTTCCTTCAGAGGTAATGACCGTGTTCGTGAAGCCATTCACTCCTCATTTCTGTACCACGCCATCAAAGCCGGAATGGACATGGGCATCGTCAATGCAGGAATGATGGAAGTATATGAAGAATTACCAAAAGACTTGTTACTACTTGTCGAAGACGTCATATTCAATCGCAATGAAGGCGCTACCGAAGCTCTAACTATCTATGCGGAAAAAATAAAAGGCTCAGGTAAAACCATAGAAAAAGACCTTGAATGGCGTAAAAAGCCGGTACATCAGCGTCTTGCACATAGCTTAGTAAAAGGAATAACCGAATACATCATTGAAGATACGGAAGAAGCTCGCCAATTAGCTTCTGCACCGCTTGAAGTTATCGAAGGACCCTTGATGGACGGTATGAATATCGTAGGCGATTTATTTGGTTCCGGCAAAATGTTCCTGCCGCAGGTGGTAAAAAGTGCTCGTGTGATGAAACAATCTGTCAACTACCTGACACCATACATCGAAGCCTCCAAATCCTCTGCCGGCGGATCTTCCAAAGGAAAAGTTTTGCTGGCCACTGTCAAAGGTGATGTCCACGACATCGGTAAAAATATCGTCGGCGTTGTCTTAGGTTGTAACAATTTCGATATTATCGACCTGGGAGTCATGGTTCCGGCTGATCGTATTCTCAATGAAGCAATCAATCACAATGTCGATATCATCGGTGTCAGCGGCCTTATTACTCCTTCGCTCGATGAAATGATATATGTAGCTCAAGAGATGAAGAGACGCGGCTTCAAAATCCCATTACTCATCGGTGGCGCTACAACTTCCAAGACACATACTGCAGTTAAAATAGACGAAAACTATGACGGCCCCGTCATCCATGTCTTAGACGCAAGTCGAAGCGTAGCTATAGCCTCCACTTTATTGTCGCCCGACACACAATCCAAAGAAAATCTTATTGCGGAAATAGCCTCCGAATATGAAAAAGTTAGGATTCAAAGAAATAGTCTAAGAAGTGAAAAAAGAATGCTATCATACACGGACGCTAGAAAGAATAAGCTCGCTTTGGATTGGTCAGCATATACACCTACTGCACCTTTACATCCAGGCATCACAGTTTTAAATGATTTTCCGCTGGAAGAAATCAGAAAATTTATCGACTGGACTCCTTTCTTTTCTGCATGGCAGCTCACCGGCAAATTTCCTGCTATTTTAGAAGATAAAATTATCGGCAAGGCAGCGACAGATGTGTACAATGATGCCCAAAAGATGATAGACCAGATAATTAACGAAAAATGGTTGCAAGCCAACGGCATCATAGGACTATGGCCTGCCAACAGCGTTGAAGACGATTTAATAGAAGTTTATTCGGATGAATCACGAACCGATGTCCTTACAACACTCGTATGCCGAAGACAACAACAACATAAGGCTGCCGGAAGACCCAACATCTCACTTGCCGACTTTATCGCCCCTAAAGATACCGGAGTTCCTGACTATATCGGTGGATTTGCTGTTACCGGCGGCATGAATATCGATGAAAAACTGAAGGAATTTGATGATCAACAAGATGTTTACAACGCAATCCTACTTAAGGCAATAGCGGATAGATTTGCCGAAGCCTTTGCCGAATGCTTACACCATAGCGTCAGAACAAAATATTGGAGCTATGCACCCAATGAGGATCTGACGAATGAGGAACTAATCCATGAAGAATACCAAGGCATACGTCCGGCACCCGGCTACCCGGCTTGTCCCGTACATTCAGAGAAAAGAAAATTATTTGACCTCATGAATGTTACAGAAAAAACGGGAATCGTACTTACTGAATCTTACGCTATGGTTCCCACAGCAGCAGTTTCAGGATGGTACTTTAGCCACCCGGAAAGCAAGTATTTCGGCGTCGGAGAAGTATTGCCCGATCAGATAGAAGCGTGGAAACAATTTGAATATATACCTCAAAGCACTTATTAATTCCGATATTTTCAATGCTTTGAAGTTATTTATTCCGGATTCTCGATATTAAAGAAATCCCGACTTTTTGAGAATTCCAAAAAATTTTGAACTGATTTACAAATCAATTTGGTAAAAAATACGCTGTCAAACATGTTCCTTTTGTAGAATCACAAAATATTCATTCTTTTTTTATCAAATTTATTTCAGTGTTAAAAAACAATTGATTACTTTTAGCTAAAAATGAATTTGTAGGGTTAATTCGTACCTTATATCTTCCTTTTAAGTTGAATATTTTATTTGTGAACATAACAACTGTATATCTATGGTAAGTAATCCTAAAAACATTAGAAACATCGTCCTGCTTGGCCACTCCAGTAGTGGAAAGACCACATTAGTTGAAAATATGCTTTACGAAGCTAACGCCATCACCAGAATTGGTTCAGTTGATGATAACACAACCGTTTCTGACTATACTGATATTGAAAAAGAAAGGCATGGATCGGTTTATTCGTCATTGATGAATGTTACCTGGAAAGACAGTAAGATAAATATAATCGATACGCCGGGATCTGATGACCTCGTAGGAGAAAGTATATCATCTATGAAGGTAGCCGACACTGCTGTTTTACTTATCAATGCTAAATATGGTGTCGAAGTGGGTACCGAGCTTATTTGGGAATATGTCGATGCTTTCCATCTTCCTACCGTACTCGCCATAAATCATCTTGACAATCCTCAAGCTGACTATGAAATGTCAGTAGCTCAAGCAAAAGAAAGATTTGGAAATAAAGTTTTGGAGGTTCAATATCCATTAAATACGGGCAGTCAATTTTCAACCATTGTGGATGCTCTACGCATGGTCATGTATAAGTTCCCAGCAGGTGGCGGAAAACCCGTCAAAGAAGCTATTCCTGATTCTGAAATAGATAGAGCTAAGTCATTACACAACGCTCTGGTAGAAATAGCCGCTGAAAATGAGGAAGGCCTTATGGAACGCTACTTTGAAGAAGGCACATTGAGCGAAGAAGACTTAGCCAAAGGCCTCACCATAGCCCTAGCCAATCAGCAGTTTTTCCCCGTATTCTGCATCTGCAGCTCCCGCAATATGGGAAGTGGCCGCCTTATGGGATTCCTCAACGATATCGGACCTTCGCCGGCCGATCGTCCCGCTGCCAGGTTAAGTAACGGTCAAGGGCTACCTTGTGACCCAAGTAAAGAAACAACCATCTTTATCTATAAAACTATTTCAGAAGCCAACGTGGGCAATGTAAGTTATTTTAAAGTCTTTAGTGGCAAACTAAAAGTCGGCGACGAGCTTATCAATGCGGATAATGATACCGCCGAAAGATTTAATCATATTTATACCGCCAATGGCAAGACTCGGACTGAAGTTAATGAATTGATCGCCGGAGACATCGGCGTCACTGTTAAGCTAAAAAATTCACATACCAACAATACCTTAAATCAGAAAGGTGTATCAAGAGCGATTGAGCCCATCCAATTTCCGGCGCCAAGGTTCAGGACTGCTATGATACCGCCTGATAAAAATTTGCTGGAAAAAGTCGCTCGGGCTCTATCCATCATCCACGAAGAAGACCCAACTTTAGTTGTCGAACAGTCTGTCGAACTGAAACAGACCATCCTTCATGGACAGGGACAACTTCATTTGGATATTGTAAAATCCCGTATTGAGAATACCTATGGCCTAAACATTGAGTTTACTCAACCGAGGATACCGTATCGGGAAACAATCCGCTCTAGTGTGGATGAGATCTATCGACATAAGAAACAGAGTGGTGGAGCCGGTCAATTTGCTGAATTACACATGCGTATAGAACCATATTACGATGGTATGCCGGCTCCTGCCGGACTCTCTGTTCGACAAACCGAAGAAGAAACCTTGCCTTGGGGTGGTAAGCTCGTATATTTATGGTGTATTGTCGGCGGAACCATCGATGCTCGCTTCTCCAATGCTATTAAAAAAGGAATCCTCATGAAAATGGAAGAAGGTCCACTCACAGGTTCCCGTTGTCGCGATATTAGGGTCTCTATCTACGATGGTAAGATGCACCCGGTCGATAGCAATGATATGGCATTCCAGATTGCTTCAACGATGGCATTCAAAACGGCATTTAAGAAAGCCAACCCTAAAGTCCTCGAACCAATATTCGACTTAGAAGTTCTTGCTCCGGAAGATATGGTAGGAGAAGTGATGGGCGATCTACAGACCAGACGTGCAATCATTACGGGCATGGATAGTGAAGGTCATTATCAGAAAATAAATGCCAGAATTCCATTATCTGAACTATACGGATATTCGTCCACATTGCGCTCGTTGACACAAGGAAGAGCTAAATTCAAAAATACTTTTGCCGAATATAGCGAGACGCCTCCGGATGTTCAAAAGTCGTTGATTGATTCACACGTCGATCAGGACGAAAATGATAATTGATCTTTTGATTCAATAAAGGTTAAAGGGCGAAAATCGGTATCTGACTTCGCCCTTTTTTATTTATTATACGATACATCAACGATAATACCGGTATTATCCCGACATTTCGTAATGTTTTCAATATTTTCCAAAATAATTCTATATTTGCTATTATTAAACAACAGAATAAATAATTAAAAGTGGATCAACGATCGTTTAAAAAACAAGATTCCGTTTACTCGCAAAAAATCAAAGCTGGGAAACGAAGAACTTATTTCATTGATGTCAAGCAAACCAAAGGCAATGACTACTATATCACGCTGACGGAAAGCACCAAAAAATTTAACTCTGATGCTCCGGAAAGACATAAAATCTTTTTGTACAAAGAGGACATCAATCGATTTTTTGCTGCATTAAAAGACACCGTCGATCATGTTAAAAATGATTTGATGCCTGACTACGACTTCGATGAATTTGCAAAACGTCAGGAAGAATTGGAAAGAGAATATAATGCTCGTCAGGAAAGCAGCGAAGACATCGACTGGTAAGATGAATCTTTTTTTGCCAAATTACCCACATGATTTGTATATTTTGTCTCACTTGGAGGTATGAATTTATTGTTCATGTGGTGACCGATTATGTACCATTAGCTCATGATGAGCAATTTATTTTAAGAGTCACTAAAGGCTGATTTGACTACCTAATTTAACAAAAAACTTGATTCATGAATAAGATATTATTGGCATTTATCATCCTATTTTCCTTTCAGCTTCAGGCACAAAAACCGGTAGATACCACTCAAAAGATTATTGAAGGAAGGGTAAATACTGAGGAGGCGATGAAACAGCCTTACGTCATCCTCATTTCAGCCGATGGATTTCGTTATGATTATGCTGAAAAGTACCAAACCCCTTATCTGCTTGAACTTGCACGCCAAGGTATTTGGGCAAAAAAAGGCATGTATCCATCCTATCCCTCTATCACCTTCCCCAACCACTACACTATAGCCACAGGGCTTTATCCGTCTCATACCGGTATCGTAGATAACGTGTTTTACGATCCGGCACGCGATGAAAAATACATCATCGGTACTCCATCAATCCTCGATGGTTCGTGGTACAAAGGTGAACCACTTTGGTCTTTGGCAGAAAAACAAGGAATGCTGGCAGCCAGCCTATTCTGGGTCGGCTCAGAAAGTGATGCCGGCGGCATGAGGCCAACATATTATTATGGTTATCACGAAAAATTTTCCGGCGCTGACAAAGCCCAGATTATAAAAAATTGGCTTTCCTTACCGGAAGAGCGACGACCTCACTTCATCACCCTTTACTTTCCGGAAGTGGATCATGCCGGACATCGATTTGGCCCGGATGGCCGTCAAACAGAATATTCCGTACAATACATTGATTCATCGATCCAAAAACTAACGCAGACATTGCAACCACTTAATCTTCCTATCAACTTCATTTTCCTCTCCGACCATGGAATGATTGGCGTAGAACAAAAGGATTACATTCCCATGCCGGCTATTGACAAAGATAAATTCGTAGTTGTGAATAGTGGCACTTTCGCCCGTATCACAGCTAAAGATACCAAAGACATCGAACCACTCTACCATTCACTCCGCAATGCAAAACATGATAATTACAAAATATACCTGGCAAAAGACTTCCCCAAAAGGCTGCACTTCAGCACACGTGAAGATCAGTCACGACGTATTGGCGACATAATCCTTGTTCCTGACGGAGCTAAACTCTTGGTAGATGTAGGTAGGAAAACTTCGATCGGAAAGCACGGATACGACCCTTGTAAAGTACCGGAAATGAAGGCTACGTATATTGCTTGGGGGCCAGCTTTTGACACGCCTAAAGTAATCAAACCTTTCTCAAATGTAAATGTCTATCCTTTGATTGCCAAAATCTTGAATTTAAACATTACTCAACCTATCGATGGGCGCTTGAAAGTATTGAAAAAGACTCTTAAATAATCTTTCTTACCTTTTATTTTACAAGACCTTTTCTTAAAATTACAATCTTGTTAAAAATAAATTCATAAGAATTGTACGTGTTACGTTTAACTCAAATTAGGATTTTAGACCTTACCAATATACCTACTAACATCCAATTGCTTCAATTCATCTTTAATAGCAGATGAGATATTCAGTCCATCGACAAAGACAGCTAAATCTTCATTTGAAATCGAACTTTGCCCTCTGGTCAACGCCTTTAGGGCTTCATAAGCTCCTTCAAAGTGTTCTCTTCGCAATATCGTTTGGATGGCTTCTGCCAGTACAATGCTATTGTGCTTCAACTCATCGGTGATTTTTTGGTTATTGACAATCAACTTTCCCCACCCTTTTTGAATACTCTTCAAAGCCAATAAAGTATGGGCATAAGGAACACCGATGTTTCTCAACACTGTGCTATCTGTCAAGTCCCGCTGTAGGCGACTTACAGGCAACTTCCCCGCTAAAAAATTAAATAATGCATTGGCTATTCCCAAATTACCTTCCGCATTTTCAAAATCAATCGGATTAACCTTATGTGGCATTGCTGAAGACCCCACTTCGCCGGCTTTCAATTTCTGAGTAAAATACTCCATGCTGATATACGTCCAAACATCCCGACACAAGTCAGTCAATATAGTATTAATACGCGTGATTCCCTGAAAATGAGCTGCCAACATATCATAATGTTCTATCTGCGTTGTCCTGCTTTGACGCCGCAAACCCATATTTGACAGAAATGATCCTGCCCATTTATGCCAGTCAAAATCAGGATATGCCACGTAATGAGCATTCATATTGCCGACAGCACCTCCAAATTTACCCTGCCACGGAATCTCATTTAACAACTCCAACTGATTTCTCAACCTTTCCGTAAAGACTAATATTTCTTTTCCCAATGTTGTAGGCGAAGCAGGCTGTCCATGCGTCCTAGCTAACATCGGAACGTGTAGCAATTCATTACCGGTGGCTTCAACAGTCTCGATTACAGCCTCAATGGTCGGCCTCAGTACATGTATCCAGGCATCTCTAATCATCAATGGGAATGCAGTATTGTTGATATCTTGTGAGGTAAGCCCAAAATGTACCCATTCCTTAATAGAAGAAAGTCCAATGGCGTCCAACTTTTCTTTAATAAAATACTCAACTGCTTTTATATCGTGATTCGTTACCTTTTCGAGTTCTTTTATTCGGTTACTGTCCTCTTCTGAAAAATGAAATGGTATAGAATCGATATAATCAATCTGATTATCTTCCAAACCATAACTTTTGACAGGTGTATCCTGCAATGCCAAAAAATACCGAATCTCTACAAATACCCGATACATAAACAAAGCATGTTCCGAGAAATAGGGAGACAAAGCTTTCGTCTGCTCAAAATATCTACCATCTATCGGAGATACAGCACTAAGTTGAGACATTATATGTACATTTTATTATTGAACAAATAAAGCAAGTTTAACTCAAATTCAACAGTAAAGGTTTTGAAAAAACCAAGAGTGCTGATTATGAGGACAACACCGATGTACGCATCATTTCAGTGGCTTCATTAAACCATTAATTACGAGTCGTAAATCGACTCCGCAATTGTCTAATGCGGAATTTGGGTTTCATTATACTATCAATCATCCAAAAAAGGCACCAATTCTTCCCTTCTTTTGATATAATAATAGGATTCCACCTGTGAGCGATTGGGGAAGTCTCCATCATTTTTGACATATTCATTTACGTGTTTAAATTTCAACTTTCGCGCCTTTGTGTTGTCACTCCATTGAATCATCATCAGCCGATGGACGTCATTTTTTAATTCCTGATTAAACAATGGGAATGCTGTCTCTACACGATGACTGAGATTCCTTTCCATCCAATCAGCGGAAGAAAGGTAGATCTTTTCTTTTCCATTATTATGAAAAATAAAGACGCGCGCGTGTTCGAGGTAATGGTCCACAATGCTTATTCCTTCTATATTGTCACTAATATTTGCTACTCCGGGTACTAAGGAGCAAATCCCACGAATAATCATCCTAATCTTCACGCCCTGTTGTGATGCGTAATACAATAGGTCTATCATCTCTTTATCCTGGAGACTATTCATCTTAATAAAAATACTGGCAGGTCGCTTGTGCTGAGCTTCATTTATCTCGAATCTAATCAAATTTTCTAGGCCTTCCCTCAAATTAAATTGACCGACTAAGAGGTGTTCAAAGGTAGATTTGGGCTTTTTACCGGATTCGATATAATTGAATACCTTCATGATGTCACCGGTATATCTTGCGTCGGAGGTAAACACACCAAAATCAGTATATAATCTCGCCGTATCTTCATTAAAATTACCGGTACCTAAGTAGCTGTAGAAGGTAGGTTTGTCATTTTCAATTCGCCGTATTAGCGCCAGCTTGGCGTGTACTTTTATCCCGGGCAGGCTATAATGAACTTTGATCCCTGCTTTCGCCAATTTTTCACCCCAGCGAAGGTTGGCCTCTTCATCAAATCTGGCTTTTATCTCAATAAAAACTGATACTTGAGTGCCGTTTTCGGCTGCCTCAATCAAATATTCCATAATCTTAGAATCCTCCGCAACACGGTATTGAATCAGCTTGATATGCGTCACATCCGGATCGCGGGCTGCCAGTTCAAACATACGAATGACACTATCATAGGAGTTGTATGGAAAGTAAAGTAGGCTATCCTTGGCCCTGATCTCATCCCAAAATGTACTTTCTTCCTCCAGTCGCTTAAACTTCACTGGTTCCAGCTTACTTCGTACAATCCCTAAGATGCCGAAATCCGGAAAGTTGAAAAAATCTCGTTTATTGTGATATCGCCCTTCCGGAAAAAGATCAATGCTTTCCAGCTCAAAAACACCTTTCAAATAATTTCTCAACTTAACAGGCATCTTCTCATCATATACCAATCGCGCCGCAGGACCTACATTGCGCTTATTTAGACTCACCTTGATCTTAGCAGCCAAGTCACCCGAATATTCATCATCGATATACAATTCAGCATCTCTGGTGAGTTTGATGCTATATGTATCGTGAATTTTGTATCCGGGAAATAACCAGGAAATACTATGACGAACAATATCATCAATAAATATCACATCATGCTGCCCTTGCACGCTGGGTGGCAGTTCAATAAATCGGGGCAAATGATCGGATGGTATTTTAACAATGGCATACTGGTCAGCAGATTCAGGACTATTGCTCATCTGCATGTGTATAGCAAGATAGAGTGCCGAGTTATTTAAAAAAGGCCTGACTCTATCTTCCACCAATAATACGGGTTGCACAAATGGCAACATGTTGTCTCTAAAATAGTCTTCAATAAACTCTATTTGGACATCATTGAGATCCAATCGACGTAAAATATTGATACCATGATTCTTTAATTCCGGTATAATTTCATTGAGGAAAGTGTGGTTCAACTCAACTTGCTGCTTATTGACTACCCTTAGAATATCCTTCATTATCTGGCGAGAATCAAAGTCCAATGCCTTTTGCTCCTTCTTTCCTAACCGAATAATATTGCGATGGTGTGCCACTCTGACACGATAAAATTCATCCCGATTGGAAGAAAAAATAGCAATAAATTTCAACCTTTCCATTAATGGATTGGAGGAGTCTCGAGCCTCTTGCAAGACACGGTAATTAAATTCTAGCCAGGAAATATCCCGCTCGATATATGGAATTTTAAGTAAATCAGCCTTATTCATCTCATAATTTGATATTTTACAAAGGTAATCGAAATTCAATGAATCCTTATTACTTTCAGATATTTTCTACCATATATACAAATTGCTTATTCCAAATTCCTATTATAGGCAAAAATATTGCCTTCTAAAGGAATTCGGATTTAATTAGATTGTGCGTTAAAATTTACGCTTGCAATAAAATAACGACTACTCAACTTTACTGAAGAATGTGCATAGGTCTAACATCAGCCTACTACATTATATTGGCAACTTTCCGTAAGAAAATATACTGCGCATTTTTCCTTTTAACTATTCATACAAAATATTTTATCAATATAAATTATTTATCATATATTTGCAAGACCAACCTTATTACATCATCCCATTATCACAATAATCAGGTTTAACCTGTTCTTTTTAATATAATAATTTTTTGCAATATGAGACAATTGCTTACTTTCGTTTTTTTATTATTCCTTTCCAATATGCTAATAGCTCAATATGGCTACTTAGACAGCAGTTACGCCAACAATGGAAAGCAAAACTATCCTGATTTTAATCCATACCTTTATTATGATAGAGGCTTGAGTTTGATAGAACAAAGTGACAATGCCTTCATGCTCGTAGGGGACATCATTGAAAGCAATCAGAATGGCGTCTGGCTACCGGTTTTAAAATTTAAAAACGACATAGCAGATAAACAAATATTGTGCCCTTTAGACAACGTTGAAGCCAATTTTAACCTCAAATGTGCAGTCACTTTTGGCGGCAATCAATCCGATAAATTTTTGATTGCAGGAAGTAGAAATGAAGATATTTTTATTAAAAAATTTGATAGCGATGGCAATATAGACATCAACTTCGGGCAAGGTGGTGAGATCATTCAAAATTTGGGTGGTAAAGACGTCGTGTATGCTGTGGAAAGGCTCAGTAATGGGCACTTCTTTGTTATCATACGCAGTGGAGATCAACTTATCATCCGCAAACTCAAATCTGATGGAAGCTGGGATCTTATATTTGCCAACAACGGGAATTATACCATTCCTGTTGTAGGTTCTTTCAAGATAGTTGCTGCTGTCGATGCCAATGACAATCTATACCTGACTACCGCGGCAAGTCGAATAGTAAAGATTTCTAAGTCAGGAGATTATTTGGATGCCTTTACCTCCACAGCCAATCTATATCTCACACAGATTATTTCACACATTCTGCCCCTGACTGACGGCTCCATCCTCTTTTCAGGCAATGAACTCATAGAACAACGATCTCTCATCATCCAAAAGCTCAAACCATCGGGCGAACAAGACACCTCTTTTGGCGAAAATGGCAAATCAATCGTAAGATATAACGGCAAATACAATACCATTGCCGATGTACAATTTTTTGGAAGCAGAATCTATGTCTTCGGTGATATCAATCAATCATTCTTTCTGGCGCAATTAGACAAAGAGGGTGTTCTAGTCCCTAGCTTTGGCTCTGAAGGTAAGGTTATCATCCAATTTGGAGCCAGCCTCTCTTATGGTCTCAAGATGAAGCTATATACTTCAGGTAAAGCTCTATTGTTGGGCTCAAGGCAAGATTGGCTTGGTTTAGCCAGAGTGGTAATCTCTGAAACTCCCACCATCACTGCTTCTGCCAGCGTCTCATCCGTGTGCAGAGAAACAGAATTTCAACTCTCCGGGCAAGGTGGCTTAACGTATCAATGGTCCGGAAGCAATGGATTTTCGAGTACCGAAGCCAACCCAAAGGTCATTGTTCCTGAATCCTATGCCGGTAGTCAAGTTATTTTCACTTTAACAGGCTTTAATCAGGATGGATTCAGCTCTCAGGACATTATTACTATAGACCTAAAGCCTAAAATCCAGGTAGAGACGCAAGAAAAATTACCTTGTTTTGGCGAAGAACGAAATCATCAAGTTACCATCTCCAAAAATCAATATTTCGATGATAAGACAATCGCTCTCTTTGACGAATCAAAAGCAAGTATAGTAGATGAAAATGCCAACTTTATAACATTTACCTTCAACAAAGCAAACTCTCCTTTGACATTGACTTTACACGATACCACAGCCAGATATTGCGATTTGACCCTTAGTTTTGATTTTAGAACAAATGAAGAGATTAAGGCTTCTTTAGAAACAACATCCATCGACAGCACCTGCGTTTCTGTTGTCACTCCGGAAGACGAATCCTCGCCGCTGACTTATCAATGGTCTAATGGTGGAACGTCAAAAATAGCTTCTCCGATTCCTGCAGGTCCTTTCTCAGTCACAATTACCAATTCAGAGACCGGATGCCAAGCCGTATTTGAAGATGAATGTATTCCGAGTACCAATGCAAATAAAGGTATTGTACTTAGCCGCTCAGTATATCCCAATCCTGTTGACAATTATTTATATATAGAGGTTGACAACAAAGGCATTTCCGGCGTTGTAGCTTTCAATACTGCGGGTAAAGCCTTCTCCCTGCCCTATCAAGTGGAAAACAATCGAATTGTATGTAAAATGGATAGGATGATTCCGGGTCTTTATCAGGTAATGGTTTTAACACAAAATGGGGAAAAATATTTGAATAAAATTGTAAAATTATAATCCTACCAATCCACATTTTATACCATAAGATGTCCGGTCTTTAACAACTTGAAAGGTGTAATGAATAACCTTGCTTCCATATCATTATCGCATCCAACCCGACAAATTCACGGTTCAATACGTATATTTGGCTCTAAGAGTGAAAGTAACAGAGCTTTGATAATCCGTGCTTTGAGCAGTGATTTGATTCAAATTGAAAACCTTTCAAATGCCGACGACACCACTACGTTGGAGGCAATTCTTAGCACTATTCATCCCGAAGATAATCGGCAAATCATTGATGTAGGTCACGCCGGCACAGGCATGCGCTTCCTGACAGCATATCTTGCTATATCGCCCGGCAAATACCTATTAACCGGTAGCGACCGAATGAAACATCGACCTATAAAACCTTTAGTAGATGCTCTAAGACAAGCCGGAGCCAACATAAATTATCTCGGAGAAGTAGGATTTCCACCTTTAGATATTAGCGGAACGTACTTAGATCCCGAAACACCCATAGACATTGACGCAAGTGTAAGCAGCCAGTTTGTTTCAGCTTTACTTTTGATAGCTCCAAAAATGAAACATGGATTGAATCTTACTGTAAGTCAAAATATTGCATCAGCGCCATATATCGCAATGACTCTTGCTATGATGGATGAAGCAGGTGTTTTTATTCAAAAAAACAACAACTTAATATCCATCGCTCAGCAGCAATATAAACGCAAAACACTATATATCGAGGCTGACTGGAGTTCGGCATCCTATTGGTTTTCTATGGCAGCCTTGTCTCAAGATGCTGAAATTGAACTTATAGGGCTGAAAGAGTATAGCAAACAAGGAGATCGGATAATTGTTGACCTAATGAAGTCACTTGGCATAGTATCAAAATATACACATCAAGGCTTATTGCTCAAAAAAAGTAGGTCCACAACTGAAATGGAACTTCGGTTTGACTTTGCCGATTGCCCGGACTTAGCGCAAACCGTATTGGTCTGTGCTGCCGCTTTGGGTAAGAATGTTGTATTTACAGGTGTAGAAACTTTAAAAATCAAAGAAACAGATCGACTGAGTGCCCTTTCACAAGAATTACAGAAAATAGGAATCAAAATAGAAGACCACAACAATCACTATTACCTAAATGCATCCGGACTACAATTCCCTGACGAGGTAACATTTGATACCTACGAAGACCACCGAATGGCGATGGCATTGGCGCCTCTTACTTTAAAGTGCCAAAGGGTAATCATCCGCCAACCATCTGTAATTACCAAATCCTACCCTACTTATTGGGAGGATTTGAAATCAGTCGGATTTGAATGTAACTTTGTATAAATCCAATCTCTAAAAAAACTTTAGAATTTTTTTAAAAAATATTATGATAAATAATAATATGTATTATCTTTGTAAGTAATTCATTATTTGAAGCTCCCAGAAGCAGTTGTCAAAGATTGTTCACCATTATTTTATAGAATTATGCATTTCATTGGGAGGTTTTTTTACATATCGATTTTAGTATTTTTTGCTTTACCCATTTTGGCTCAAAATAAAGATGGTGTCGTATTCCGTGCGGGAATAGCTTCGTCAATTTTTCACAAAAACAACAGTGCCATGCTCATCCACAATGGCAGTGCTGGAAATACCATAGGTTTTGACGGATTATTTTATGAAGGTAAATTACTCATACATCCCGGTATTCATTTCATAACTTTTCCTAGAAAATATGGTGAATTGAAGGAAAGCTTCAAAAACATACTTTCCAAACCAGACAGCACATACGACTTTGCGTTCAAACTACCCATCAGACTTGGTGTCAACCTTTTGGATATCGGCAATGTAAGACTAAGTGGATCAGTAGGCTTTTACGGCCTGTACAGTCCTGACGGAATTGAAGTTACTATGAATGATATTGAAAAATCCTACTTCGTTACCGGTGGATGGACCGTCAATTTCGGGCTTATCCTCAAGTGTATCAGCTTAAACATTGACTATGACGGTTCTTTATGTCGTCCATCACCAAAAGGCCCCATGTATTTCAAGTCTGTTTCATTTACAGCGGGATTCTTCTTTTAAACGCGAGTATAAATTATAACAAAAAACAATGTCAATCATAAGAATTTGGCATAACTTTTCACAATCCGGAAAATACAGCATTCTGTCCACAAATTGAATTCGGTATATTCTTTATCATAACACAATTTTTTTCACGGATTGCATTGAGAACGTCTAGAATACGCTATTCTATACTAATCGGACTTAATTATGACCATTACTTATTTTTGTTACCCCCAGCCCCCTAAAGGTGGTCAAAAACAAGTAATGGTCAATTTCAAATATGATTAGTATACAACTTTACAATCCGGCAATAATATTAACCGACATGGCAACAATTGTAGCATTAAATCCGAATGAAAGTAAAGAATGTAAAAGGACAATTCGTCGAATTTTTCTACTCGATATTGCTACATCAGACACCTGAAATGTCATACCAAGCGTAAAAGAAAAATAGGCAAAATCTATAAAATCCGGTTCATCCTCGCTAGGAAAATCAAGCCCTCCGGAAAATCTTCCTTCTTCAGATTTATGATTCGAGTAATAAAGGTGTGCATATCGAACGGTAAAAATTGTATGCAATATCATCCAGGATAATACCATACAAGCGACAATAACTATAAGACGAAATTCATACAAAGGCTTTGCGTGATTGATGAATAGTAAAATAACACTGAGGAAGCTCAATGCCGAAGCTACTATGACTGTGACGAAAACAATAATATTTTTGGAATCCAACAATTGAGCTTCCTTTCTTATCAGCTTGGGTGGTGTATTATAAAATGTAAACCAAAACAATGAAAGTAAAGAAATGCAAAATATATCCCAATAAAATATCAATAATGTCAATCCATTCAAATTTAATATGGGAAAGAAGAACCCAAAAACTACCGTAACAATTAGGCTTATACCAAATTTATGAAAAGAATTGAATCGATTTATTTTGTTCACCAATTTCTCTATCATGGTTGCGTCAATTTGAAAAATGACATTTTTACAAGGATAAAAATAGTCCTTTTTTACGATTAAATTCTATCGCATGTGTAATAATAAAAGAGTTATAGAAGTAAACTAAATTTTATTTACTTTTCATGAAGCACACTCAAAATTCGTTCTCCTTATAAAGTGAAGCTCTTTCCACAATAAAAAAACCATCTTCACCTTTGTTCTGATAAAGTGGCATCAAGATAAAGCCATCCATGGGCGATTCAATCTGCCCAAAACGATTGTCAGCTAAGTGCTGCCCCTTCGTCACCTGCTGAAAATTATGAAATCCCGGTAACATCTTAAATTCTTCCCCAGGTTGAATAGCATAGCGATATGCCAAGCGAGTCAAAGGAGGTAAATGCTCCGAATATTCTCTCAACACCTCGATATGCCTGCCTTCGATATGCCGCTCCTCAACACAGCCGGCATATCGAAGACAATTGGTTATTGCCGCTATAGCTCGATTGACCGATACAGGGTCTTCATGCTGACCGGCTTCAAAACAAATGCTCGTGGTCTCGCCCGGAAAGTTCTCACTTGTAAAGTAATGTAGTGTCGTACCTTTCAAACCTTCGAGAAAGCCCAGCACCACGGGCGCCTTGATGCCGAGTGCAAACTCTATCGCCAATGGATGATCCGGAACAATCGTATAGATTCCACCATCAGCCGAAGTTGTATGTAGATCCAATATTATGGTTCGTTCCGGCTCATACGTTCTAATCTCATGGGTGATGAGCGCCTCTAAGTCATATAGCTCCAAGTCTTCAGCCGATAATGTTCCTCTTTCTTGTTGGCTAAGGTCGTTGATTTTCTCACGTGACCATAATCTATTTAGATCCTTTTCCAAAAACCGCTGATTTTGCCGTACCGCAGCAAGATGTCCCGTCACGCCCATAAATCGTCCCCTAAACTCAAATCCCACATTGGTGATGTGCTCTACTTCAAGCATCTTGAGCATGAGATCAATGGCTGTTATACCGGCTTTTTCGTTGCCATGAATTCCACCAATACAGATTACCAATGGCCCTTTCACACCTTCATCATAACGCCCTATAATGCGCTCTACCGGCCTTTCTTGAATAAAAATATTGTGAGAGCTTGTATAATTCATCTTCTTTTCTTTCCTTTTTTCATGGTGTGTATCAATTCTTTCTCCGGGTATCCACCTTCCTTCCACTTCCATAATAATAATGCGGCTGCACTCCGGAATGGCTGCCACTTTATCGCTTCTGCCTTCATTTCAATAATCAGTTCTTTGACCGGCATATTGAGATGATACATCATTGCAAAACTTTGCTGTACGCCCAAATCCTTTACCGGCCATATATCCGGCCGATGCATGCTAAATATCTGGAGCATCTGTACCGTCCATTCGCCTACGCCTTTAATAGAAGTTAACTCACGAAGTAATTCTTCGTCCGTTTTTTCCAACAAATCACCCAAACTATGCGGCTTATCTACGAAATATTGTGCAATATTCTTAACATATTGGACCTTAGCATTGGAAAATCCAATAGCCCTCAACTGACTGTCTTCCATATCCAACACCTGTTGAGGCTCAGGATAAATCCCATTAAATAAATCCAAAAACCTTTTCCATATAACCTTAGCTACGTGTGTACTCAACTGTTGAGAAGCAATCGAAGAAGTGAGATCCCAATAAGGCTCCATAGGCATGCCATAGACAAGGGGCTGGCATTGCCGGATAATAATTTCCCATCTTGGATCCTTATTCGATAAAAAATTAAACGCTTCCGAAAGATAATTCATATACCAAAGCTATAGATATTTTTGCAAATTGTGATTACCTTTGAAGATAAATCCTATTTAGATGAAATTTTTTTACTATTTCTCCATTGTAACTTTCACCTTTCTTTCCACTATCGATAACTTGAATGCCCAGACTTATGTCGAAAATGCCGTCAACACAGCCTTGACAGAAAAAGGCAGCGTTTCCTGTGTTCTGGTTTTTGAACCGTTGCTGTTAAAAAATAAAATATCTACCGATTTAACTAAAGCTGAAAAAGGAAATTTAGCCTTTAGTCTTCTGACTCATCATCTTAAAGGTAAAACACTTGCCTCTACACAACTTCTCAACCAAAATCAGGTCAAATACCGCATCAACATTCTTTCATCCACCATCAACATCTTAGAATGTCCTGCCGATGTCATCAACAAACTGAAAAATTTTCCTGAAATAAAGGCTATCTTAGCAAATTATTCTTTCCGTGGGTTCAAAGACGAAGCTGAAATAGACCTCAATAATCAGCGGATAGATTACACTTGGGGCTTGATAATGACTGAAACCAATATCGTCCAGGAAATGGGATTTCGCGGTCAAGGTGCTGTCGTAGGAGGCAATGACACAGGTTTTGACTGGACACACCCAGCTATCCAACAACGTTACCGAGGCTATAGCGCAAGCACTCCCAATCACAGCTACAACTGGCACGACGCCATCCACGAAAACAGTCCATTGAGCAATCCAAATGAAAGCAACCCTTGTGGACTCAGCATTAAAATACCTTGCGACGATCATAGCCATGGAACGCATACAATGGGTACCATGGTTGGGTCAATAGCCCAGGACAATATCATCGGAATGGCTCCTGACGCCCAATGGATAGCGACACGCAACATGGAGCGAGGCAATGGTAGCCTCCTTTCCTATCTCGAAGCCCTCGACTGGTATCTTGCTCCAACAGATAGTAATGACGTCAACCCCGATCCTGACAAAGCACCCGATGTCATCAACAATAGCTGGTATTGCTCTGAAGAAGAAGGCTGCAATATAGACAATTGGAATCTCATGCAAGTGTCCGTCGCCAACTTAAAAGCTGCCGGTATTGTGGTTGTCGCTTCAGCCGGCAATTCCGGTCCGGGATGTGAAACAATTGCCTTTGTACCTGGCATGCTGGAAGAGGCATTTGTTGTAGGCGCAACCAATCAAGTGGATACAATAGCAGGATTTAGCAGCCGAGGTGCTGTCAGTGCTGATAGTTCGATGCGGATGAAACCCGATATTTCTGCTCCCGGAGTCGGAGTATATTCTTCCGTTTTAAATCACGGTTATAGTTACTTCTCCGGAACGAGCATGGCAGGACCACACGTGGCGGGACTTGTAGCGCTCATGGTGGGCGCCAATCCTAAGTTGGCAGGTCAGGTAGATACCATTCAGGAGATTATCAAGCGTACCGCAGATCCAAAGACTTTTAGTCAAGATTGTAGTGGCTTATCCGGACTTGATGTCCCCAACCCGATATACGGCTATGGGCGTATCAACTCTTTGCGCGCTGTCCAGGAAGCATTAAAGTATCAAACGAGCCGCACTGATAAGGTTTCCGCATCAAACTTCCAACTATTTCCCAATCCTGCAGCTTCAAGCATTATGTTGAAAAGGAATAATTCCCATTCAGGTATGATTGAGATCTTTGACTTACATGGGAAAAAGGTGATATCTATTCAATCTCAGTTAGAATTTACGCATATCGACCTAACTTCATTAAATGCAGGAGTATATTTTGTAAAATTAAATCAAGGAAATAAAATTGAAATAGGGAAATTTATCAAAGTATAATAGTTGAACCCAAACACCCTATCAGAAAAATGTGGTATTTGGGTTCAACCCCAACTGAATAACAATTTCAATTCCAACCGAATAGATTACCTTCTTATTCGAAGGCTTTAATCATCAAGTCGGCTTGTTGCTTGTCGTGCGTCTTTTTAAATCCTGTTGCTGTAGAGGAGCTGGCTTTTCTAGATATCATTTCAACGCCATCCGGTAACAAGTTTTTGACAAATGGCATAGCCCCCATATTAGCCGGCTCTTCCTGTACCCATTTGAATTCGGCATTTTTATACTTCGCAAATACAGCATCAATTTGATCCTGAGGATATGGATATATTTGCTCAATACGAACTATCGCCTTATCAGTAATCTTATTTTTCCTTCGATAATCGAGTAGGTCGTAATAAATCTTTCCCGTACACAATACCACCTTATTTACTTTGTCGGCCTTAGTCTTAAGTTCAGCTTCATCAAATACTTCTTTAAATGAAGTACCGGTAGCAAAGTCTGCTATAGGAGATACGCATTCCGGATGCCTCAACAAAGACTTAGGAGACATTACTATTAAAGGTTTCCTAAATGGTCTTGCCAATTGTCGGCGAAGTACGTGGAAGAAGTTGGCTGGTGTAGTAATATTGGCTACAGTTACATTAAAATCAGCACACATGCTTAGAAAGCGTTCCAATCTTGCACTACTATGTTCCGGGCCTTGACCTTCATATCCGTGAGGCAACAATAGAACCAGACCGCTCATACGCTGCCACTTAGTCTCTCCGGAGGTGATAAATTGGTCCATGATAGTCTGTGCGCCATTTGCGAAATCTCCAAATTGCGCCTCCCACAATACAAGGCTATGTGGATTGGCCATGGAATAACCATACTCAAAACCCAATACTGCAAATTCTGATAACAGAGAGTTGTAAATAAAGAATCTACCCTGGTCATCAGATAAGCCAGTCAGACGGTTATATGTTTCAAAGGTATTGGCATCTCTAAAGGTCGCATGACGGTGTGAAAAGGTTCCACGTCGTACATCTTGACCACTCATACGTACATCCTTCCCCTCCAACAATATTGAGCCATAAGCCGTTAATTCCGCCATTGCCCAATCCAAGATACCATTCTTTACCATGTCCTCTTTACCCTTAAGGAGTCGATTGACCTTGCTAAGTGGAGTAAAGCCTTGCGGAAGCTGTTGCAGGTGATCAACAATCTTTTGTACGATTTCTTTTTTTATCCCTGTTTTGGGCGACACTTTAAAATCTGCCGGGTCGAAGGTTTTGCGCAATGCTTTCCATGCTAGTTCAGGCTCCTGATACGTGTAAGGCAGTGGCTTCTGCTTAACATCATCCAATCTGGCTTGCAAATTAGACCAATATGCTTTTTCTAATTTATCGGCTTCATCCTTTCCTATATCACCGCGACTAAACAACTGTTTCAAATATATTTCCCTCGGATTAGGGTGCTTTGCAATGATGTCATACATCTGGGGCTGAGTAAATTTAGGGTCATCACCTTCATTATGCCCATGCTTGCGATAACACACCATGTCGATATAGACGTCACAGTTGAACATTTGTCGGTATTCTATGGCAAGTTCCACTGCAAATACAACTGCTTCGGGATCATCTCCATTGACATGAAATACAGGGGCTTGAACCAACGATGCAGATGCTGTACAATAGGTCGATGAGCGACCATCTTCAAAGTCTGTTGTAAAGCCAATTTGATTATTGATGACAAAATGCATAGTTCCTCCGGTCAGATATCCTTCCAACTGGCTCATTTGCACGACTTCATATACAATACCTTGACCAGCAGCAGCAGCATCACCATGAATTAATATAGGCAGGATCTTATCATAGTTGCTTTTGTACATGATATCCGCCTTAGCTCTGGCAAAGCCTTCCACTACAGGGTCAACAGCCTCTAAGTGAGAAGGGTTGGGTACAAGCTTTAGATATACTTCCTTACCGGATAGGGTCTTGACTTGACTTGAATAACCCAAGTGATATTTCACATCGCCGTCACCGAAGCTCTGATCCGGAATCGCAATACCTTCAAATTCTGTAAATATTTGTTCATAGGTTTTGCCCATAATATTGGCTAAAACATTGAGTCGCCCACGATGCGCCATACCGATAATGACTTCTTCTACACCTCTATCAGCACCATAATCTACCATCGCATCAAGAGCGGCGATTGTTGTCTCACCACCTTCCAATGAAAATCGCTTTTGCCCTATAAATTTGGTGTGAAGAAACTCTTCAAACATAACTGCTTCATTGAGTTTCTCTAAAATCTTATGTTTGCGTTCTTTGGCAATGCCGTAATCTTCTTTTGCGGTACGGTTTTCAATTTTATTCTGCAACCAATTACGCTTCTCCCAGTTTTCAATGTGTGCAAACTCAAAACCGATATTACTGCAATAAACTTTCTTTAAATGTTCAATAATCTCGCCCAAGGTGGCGTTATTTAAACCCAGTACATTGCCTGCCTGAAATCTCACTCCCATATCTGCATCACTCAGATTATAATCTTTTAAATCCAAATGTGGAGCTCGATTTTTCCGCCCTCTAATAGGATTGGTTGTGGATAAAAGGTGTCCTCTATGTCGAAATGCATTGATTAGATTGGAAACACCTATCTCCTTGGATATATCTTCATTGGTGGCAGTTCCATTGCCGGAAGCATTTCCATCATATTTTACAGAATAGTCGAAACCCGCAAAAAAAGATCTCCATTCCTTTTCGATTGACTCCGGATCGCGCAAATAATCTCGGTATAAAGAATCAATCACATTAGGGTGAGCATTGGTAATAAATGAAAAATCAGACATGACTTTTAGATATAAATTATAATTGTTAGTATTAATTAATCCATTGAAATTACTTGCAAATATGACAAATATTCTTCGGAAAACCTTGCTGAGAATGTACTATAACGAGTGATTGTTTATTTTATTCTGTAATGCACCCTATATGCTTGTGTTTGAGAAAGTAAAATACAGACATATTTGTCTTTATTATATCCTCACTTTAACTCAAATTCGTACAAATATGCAATTAATTTATATTTATTATTATGTTTATCATATATATATACATTAGATATATACTATATTTAATATTTTAATATGTATAACAAGCCGATTAGAATTCCGTATCTACAATTTTAGACATGTCTAAATTATCACTAAAATATTTTTATTTCTTTATTTTTTACTTCAAAAAAGATTGAGGTATTGCTCATTCTGACTGCAAAAACGGATTTCATAGGATACACCGCACCATAGGGTTAGAAATTTTTGGTCACCAACCCTAATTCCGGATTAGAAAATACGGAATCAATTTACAACTCGTAAAAAATGATTTAAAAATTATTCCAACTTTCCTAAAATCAAAATGCTCCCGAAGCTATCGGGATGATAGTCGTTTAGGCCAATGTAATTGGACTATTACGAATATCCAATCGGTATTATTCGTCAATTTTTAAATCCAACTTCTGAATAATTTGGCTGACGAGTGAGTTTTGATTGATGAGTTCGGTTAATTTTTCTTCTTTCGTCATTGGCTTCTCTTCCGTATTATCCATTAAGGATGCATCGACTTCAAAGCGAAAAGCGATATTATAGTTTTTTAAATTATACCTCAAAAATTCTAACAAAGCGGTTTCAGTAATCAGGCTCTCACGCTCGTAATTAGAGGCCACCGTATATTGAATTATATTTTCTTCGATACCATTAATTTTTCGTTCAGTAAGGATTAAACTGATTGTGGGAGAAGCTTTCTCCTTATATTGGGCAATTAATTCTAATACATCATCCAGCTTAATATCATTCTTTCGATTAGAGTTTTCAGCGATCTGCACCATTGCTTCCTTTTCGAATGAACTTAGCTTATTTAATACCGCCTTTGGCTTATTAATCTTTTTAACAATATTGTCCTCAGCGACAATAGATGATTTTATCAAAACGGGTTCTGATACTTGTTTTTTGTCCTCAGCGGCAATGGATGATTTTAAAAAGACGGATTCTGATACTTGTTTTTCTGCTCCCTCCTCCATTAACACGGGCGGGCCTACTTCTATAGGCAATTTTTCACTTCTTTCAATTACTTTCTCTGTAAATTTGGGTGTATTCGTCTTTTTTATGGATGGTTCAGGGATTTTTTTTTTACTTTCGACGGATTCTGATTGATCTAACAAAAACGGTAAATACACCATCTTTATCATCGTCATTTCTAATAACAACCTTTTGTTCTTCGCTGTTCGAAAGTTAATATCACACTCATTACACAATTGTAAGGCAGACAGGATATAATCTAACGAAAGTAAACTTGCTTGTTGGGCATACCGTTCTCTTACACTTTCTGTATTTTCAATTAATTTAATCGTCGAACTATCTTTACTGACCAATATTTGCCTAAAATGCTCCATCAATCCACTTAGAAATACTTCCGGATCAAATCCTCTCTTCATGATGTCATCTATGATAAGCATCATAGCAGCAAGGTCTTCTGTCAATAATTGATCTACCACCTTGAAGTAATTGGTATAATCAAGGAGGTTGAGGTTGTCTGTAACAGCCTGATAAGTAATGTTGTTATTCGTCGCTCCGGCGATTCTGTCAAAGATAGACAAGGCATCTCTCATTGCACCATCGGCCTTTGTGGCTATCAAGTGTAAAGCCTGCTCTTCCACTTTGACTCCTTCTTGGGAAGCAACCAAATTCAATTGTTTTACGATATCAAATACTTGGATTCGACGAAAATCAAAAATCTGACACCTTGACAAGATAGTAGGCAATATTTTATGCCTTTCGGTTGTAGCCAAAATGAATACTGCATAAGAAGGTGGCTCTTCCAGCGTCTTTAAAAATGCATTGAAAGCGGAGGTAGTCAACATGTGAACTTCGTCAATGATAAATACCTTATACCTGCCGGACAAAGGCGGTATCCTTACCTGTTCGACTAAACTCCTAATGTGATCAACACTGTTGTTGGATGCTGCATCAAGTTCAAAAATTGAAAATGAGGCACTTTCGTCAAATGATACACAAAACTCGCATTTGCCACAAGGCTCATAATCCTCTGTTCGATTAATACAGTTTAATGCTTTAGCCAAAATCCTTGCACAAGTTGTCTTTCCAACTCCTCTCGGTCCTGTAAACAAGAATGCATGAGCCAACTTATCTTGTGAAAACGCCATTTTAAGCGTATGGGAGATATGCTCTTGTCCCAAAACGTCCTGAAATCGGGCGGGTCGGTATTTTCTAGCGGAAACAATAAATTGAGTCATAATGTCAAAGATATGACTATCAGGTGATGTATGCAAATGTATCTTTTTGAAAGAATCTTCTATTATTTTTTGAGTTTTATAACAAACTGTATAATAACCATTTACACCCATTGAATCTAAATTCTGATGTAGCCAAATACGGAAAAGGTTGACTATTCAAAATCAATGATTTCCTTAAACCATTGAACCGATTTTTTCATCAGGACGCACCTTAGAATCAACGCTATACGGTTTTTCAAAAACCTTATCTGCTCAATTAGGGATGAAGCCATCGCCCTATTCCAATACACATCTATATATTATAAAAACACCAATCGACCAAGAAACAAGGTTTGGTTTATGATTGAATTAGAAGGTTATTTTATGAAAAAATGATATCTTTCACCCAATTTAAAATTCAAATTCGATGAAAATCGCAATAGCACAACTTGATTACACAATAGGTGACTTTGAAGGCAATCTAAATAAAATCGCTTCTTATGTTAAAAAAGCAGAATACGAGGGTGCGGATATTGTTTGCTTTGGAGAATTGGCAACTTGTGGATATCCCCCCGGGGATTTTCTCAATTTCAAGGAATTTATCCATCGTTGTGAACAGACGATAGAACAAATAAGACTGCTTTCTTCACATATAGCGATCGTCATTGGTTCTCCTTCGGTCAATCCAAAAATTGAAGGCAAAGACCTGCTCAATAGTGCATATTTTCTGTATCAAGGGGAGGTACTTGGAGTGACACACAAGGCTTTGCTACCGACTTATGATATCTTTGACGAATACCGTTATTTTGAGCCCGCAGTGGATTTTACAACCATTGAATTTAAGGACAAAAAGATTGCACTGACGGTATGTGAAGATATTTGGAATGTAGGTAATGACAATCCACTCTATCCGATTTGCCCGATGGATGAATTAATGGAGCTATCTCCTGAAATAATGATTAATATTAGTGCTTCTCCCTTTGATTATTTGCAGGCAGAGGATAGAATGAATGTAATCCGGGCAAATACCGATCGATACAAGCTACCTCTTTTCTATATCAATCATACAGGAGCGCAGACAGACATTGTGTTTGATGGGGGATCAATTGTTGCTTCGCCCGATGGGACCATATATAGGGAGATGCCGTATTTTAAAGAGACTTTGGAATGTTTTGATTTGGATGAAGTAATAAAGGGTGGAGCGAACAACATACAACGACATGATAAGATTTCACTAATCCATCAAGCTCTCCTTGTCGGTATTCAGGCATATTTTAAGAAGCTCAATTTAAAATCAGCCATTTTAGGACTTTCAGGAGGAATAGATAGTGCCGTAGTCGCTGTACTTGCGGCTCAGGCTCTTGGCAAAGACAATATTAGGGTTGTCTTGATGCCCTCACAATACAGCTCTTCTCATAGTATAGAAGATGCAACGACATTGGCACAAAAGCTTGGAATTCGATTTGATATTATCCCAATAAAACCAGCTTTTGATGCAATTGAATATGCCTTGCATCCCCTTTTTATTGGAAAGGACGCAGATGTAACAGAAGAAAATATTCAAGCCCGCATAAGAGCTATCCTGTTGATGGCGCTAAGCAATAAGTATGGGAATATTTTGCTCAATACCAGCAATAAAAGCGAAATGGCGGTCGGTTATGGTACGCTTTATGGCGACATGTGTGGAGGACTTGCTGTTTTGGGAGACATATATAAAACTGAGGTTTATCAACTTGCTAGGTATATCAATAGGGAAGATGAGATTATCCCCATTCATTCCATCATCAAGCCACCATCTGCCGAATTAAGGCCAGGACAAAAAGATAGTGATAGCCTTCCTCCTTATGAAGTCTTAGACCCTATCCTTTATCAATATATTGAAGAATCCAAGAGTCCGGAAGAAATTATTGCAATGGGATACGATCGTAGTTTGGTATTAAACATCCTTCGCAAGGTAAATATCAACGAATTTAAGCGTAAACAGGCTGCTCCTGTAATAAGGGTCTCACCCAAAGCTTTTGGACCCGGACGTAGGATGCCTATTGTCGGCAAATATTTATCCTGAAATAAGCAAAGCCACTTCCTCATTGAAGAAGTGGCTTTCTTAGCAAGAGAAATTCGCTTACTTATTTGGTCTGACCCTTAGAAAGAGCCGTAAATTCCTCAGTTTTTGACTTGATGATAGCACTTAACTTTACGCCTTCAGCACCTGCCTTTTCAACCATTGCATTTCCTTCAGCAGCGATAGTTGTAAACTTTTCCCCCAATTTTGTCAGACAGTCCATATTTTTCTCGTCTAGACATTTCTTGTATTCTTTCAATAAATCATCATACGTTGCGGCATACTGATCTACTTCCGTAGAAGAAAACTCAGGAACTCTTTGATCTGTCGGAGCTACAGTAGTTGCTGTTGTCGTATTCTCTGCCGGTGCTGCATCAGCGGGATTGCTTTTTTTACAACTTGCCAAAGAAAGAACTACTAAAAATAAAAAACCTAATGTTCTCATGTTATTAATTTAAATAATTTTTTAATGTGTTAATTCGGGTTTGCACCTGATACCATAGCAGAATATTCTTTTTGTCTGGCAGCCAAGTATTGTTTGAAATTAGAAAGGTCATCGCCACTTAGTCCTTTGATGACATTGGCAGATTTTGCAGACAGCTCTAATAACTTATCTGTTAGACCGGACAAACTTTGTTGTTTAGATTTACTCATAGCTTCCCAATAGGAAGACATGAAGGTATCATATTCTTTCACAAAGTCGGTCGCTTCCTTCGACTTGAACACCGGCGCAGCAGTCAAATTGAATACAGCGCCTTCCTTTGCCGGCATAGGAGCGAGTTTGGTTTGTACGCCACTTTCAACTTGAACCGTATCTGATGGAATAGAAGTTGCAGCTTGTTCAGCCGTTCCGCTATCACTTTTACAAGCCATCAAAGAGCTTATCAAAATACTTAAAATTAATAATTTTTTCATAGTTACGTGTTAATTCATCTACCACAAAAAGCAGATATTTTGATAGTTAAAATTTGTTAGTTTATTGTTTTGTTCCTTGGGAAATTGCAGTAAATTCAGCCGCTTTTTCCTTCATTATTTGGATTAATTTTTGTTGGTTCTCACCGGTTGCTTCTTGTACTGCTTTGTCACCTTGAGCCGTCAACTCTGTGAATTTAGTAGTCAAGTTGGTCAGTGCTGTAGCATCCTTCGCTTGCAAAGCTGTTTTATATTCATTTAATAAATTGTCATACGATGCGATATATTGATTGATGTCATCCGATGTTATGCCGGTAGCTTCACCTACTTCAGCAGCGGTTGTGGTCTCTGTTTGTGTGGCAGCTGGTTCAGTTGCAGTACTTGCTTTCTTACAACTTGCTAAAGAAAGTAACAATAAAAATAAAAAACCTAATGTTCTCATGTTTATAAATTAATATATGTTTAATAAAAGTATAATCCCTTTAATATGATATGGTTGTAAATAGTTCCATATCATTATAAAATATATTTAAATTTCCTCCATTTTTACTTCGTAATAAAAAACTGAAGGAAACTTTCAATGTATCATTGTGACGTGGTGATTGTGAAAAAGTCAAAATTTTTATCATTTTTTTTTTGCAAATCAATGTCACATCTTACTCTAATCTCAATCGTTCTTTTTTCACGCATCCTTCCTAAGGTACACGAAAAAATTCTAATGCCCACGTAATAATAACTGAAATGTTAGATATTGCGCAAAGATAATACCGATTATACAAATAATAGAAACATACTCCAACTTCGTTTGATAGGTCGGTTAATCCCGAATTCATATTAAAGGTACAATAGATTCTTTAAGAAATATTAAGCTAACTTTTTGTTGTGTTGAAATTCAAATAGTCACGAATTAATATATTTTCAAATATATGATAATCAACTTGTTGTGGTTTAGTTAGATGTAATTCAGCAGTAAAGGTTTTGAAAAACCGTATAATGCTGATTACGAGTCGCAAATCGATTCCGCATTAGACCAATGAGAATAAAGAGAACAATTAATGCTTAAGCCATATTATTCAATCACCTTTATTTCAACACGACGATTCATCTTGGCTTCTTCCTCATTTTTGGGTTCGGGAAATACCATCTGAGAGTTAGAATAAGATTTACATATATATTTTTTAGTATCAACATTGGCTTGATTAAGATAATCTCTTATGGCGTGGGTCCTATCTAATGCCAAGTTAAAATACCAATTAGGGTCGCCAAAGTAAGATTTAGGCCCATTGACATGCCCTCCTATCTCAAGACTGAGGTTAGGATTGCTTCTCACAAAACGCAATAAATTTATCAATTCCGGCTTCGATTCAGGCAATAAAATGGCTTTATCTCCGACGAAATAGAGGTTTTTGAGGGCGACTTTTTCCCCGACCTTGATTTTATTGATGGTTATATCTCCGACAGGCAAGTCCTTGGATGTGTTGATGGTACGCGTTGAAAACATATATCCCGGAGCGAAAACACCAAAAGTCACATCTTTTTTTTCAGGAACTATAAATGCAAAATTACCCTTATCATCGGTTGTCGTTGAGTCTAAAAGACCATTAGCCTGAATAAATATCGTAGCCTTTGAATTTTTACTCCCTTTAAGGACAACCTTACTTTTAAAAAGTCTATATTTTTGAATTTCAAAGACAAATATATTGGCTCGTCGGTTAAATGCCCTTCCATCTTCGTCTATATTGGACAAAACCGGCTTTATTTCACCGATGCCCTTGGTTGAAATAAGAATTTCGGGAACACCTATTTCCAATAAATATGCCCTAATAGCAGCTGATCTCCTTTCTGATAACTTTTGATTGTATTGGTTGCTGCCTATCGAATCTGTATGCGCTTGAATACGAAATACATAAGGTGTGACAACATTTAATTCTTCAAAGAAGTCTTTTATTTCTTCTTTAAACTCATCGGATATTTTATAGGAATCTGATTCAAAATGTACGGTCAAACGATCCTTGAGAGTTTCAGTAAATTGACCATAAGAAAGAGGAGTACAGCTGACATAGAGCCATATTATCAGTATTATCCGTAACCATTTTTGTTGTATGTAAGGAGTTAAAGCGCCCTTCACTTCAAATCAATATTTATTATAATTGCTAAGTTATGACAAATAACGTTATGAATCAATTTTTGGTACATGATTTTTTTTATTTTGAAGCTTTCTCTTTACAAAAATTGCGATTAATGTATGGGGTTATGTTTGAAAATGGGGATTGAAATATAAAATGTAGTGCCCATATTTAGTTCTGACTTAAAGGTAATAGTGCCTTGAATTGAATCTATGATAGACTTACACATCGCTAATCCTAATCCCATGCCACTATTTTTGGTAGTGAATCTTGGATAGAATACTTTTTCATACATTTCAGGTGGAATTCCTATGCCATTATCTTTGATTGAAAGTATAGCATATTCTTCTTCCTGTCTAAGTTCTATATCGATCTTTCCAGACTTTCCGGGAGGTATGGATTGAATCGCATTTTGCATTAAATTATTTAAAACCCTTACCATGTGAGATTTGTCAGCCATGATTATCATATCATCCATCGGCACTCTCAGACTAAACGCAATGTCGTCTTTCTTTCTGAAAAGCTCATGAATAGAGGTTATCAGCTCATTGAAATTCAGATACTCAATAACAGGGACTGGCATTTTAGCAAAGTTGGAAAACTCTGATGCAATACTTGCCAGGTTGTCGATTTGTTCGATAATCGTGTTTGCTGTTTCTTTAACGACCTGTTGAGCATCTTCCTTTGAAAGAGACATAATTTTGCGTTCAAGGTATTGAATACTCAATTTCATGGGCGTTAGCGGATTCTTAATCTCGTGAGCCACTTGCTGTGCCATATCCCTCCAAGCGCCTTCCCTTTCGCTCTTGATGATGAGGTCGGTGCTTTCTTCAAGCTGCGTAATCATGTTATTGTATTCATAGATGAGGGTACCTATTTCGTCTTGTTGCTCCCATTTCAGTTGTTCATTCTTTTTTCCTAATTTAATCTGACGCAGGTTTTCCATCAGCCTAACCAATGGCTTGGTAACGGAATTTGCGACAAAATAGGCTATTCCCCCTGCAACAAGCAAAAGAAATATGTACACATTGAGCAGTGTACCCAGAAAATCAGAAGCCGCAAAGAAAGTATTGGTGTTGCCCTCAGAATATGGTATCGACAACCATGCAGACCTTTCTTCATCACCTTGCCTTAACCTGACATAAACCGCTTTGATATAATTTCCATCGTCAGTCAACTCATAAAAAATAAGCTTATTCTTAAAACTAAGTTGTAGAAACGGAATAGGCGGCATCAATGATTGCATTTTCCTTACACCTTCCCCGGTTACTGACGAAAATACTTCCACTCCTCCTGAATTGTACAAACAATAGTTAGCCTGATGACTTTGAGCCACTTTACGTAGCAAGTTTTCATTGAGTGAATCCATTCCAACCTGACCTATAGTGGACTCTATATCTGAAGCCAATGTAAATACCTTATCTTTCAGCTGACTTTCCTCCATCTTAAAGGATAAGTTCCTAAAATAATTACCCGTAATCAATGCAATAATCACAAAGGAAATCATGATGACCAAAATAATACTGTATTCTATTCGCTGCCTTAAATTAAAATACTTAGATATATGGATGGGTAGATCTTCCGGTAAGATGTTAAAATATTGATTTAAAAATACAATTAATATGACGAGAAATAATAATATAACTATGAGTAACGAGCATAAGGAGACTGGTTTTAACAACCCCAATAAGTCTTTACCTACTATAATACTATAATTGGAATCTATTCTGGTAGAAATTTCTGATCGACCATTTCCGGTTGATTCGATCAAATTATTGTCTCTACTATTTTGTTTATTGACTTTGATATGGTCGAGATAAATATTTCCCTGACTTTCTACAAGATCTCCATTATGATATATTGCATAATCATATTTCCCGAGGGCTTGTTGCCCTTTATAAAAGTTCTTTACATCAAAAATTTGCTGGCGCGGGAGGATTAACTTTTTTGTAACTAAGAAGTATATCTCGGGAGAAGGCTTTTCACGGATTCCTTGCCAGTATATTTTTATCCACCACGAATGAAATGCACCGGCAGAATAAGCTTTTAAGAAAGTGGGGTTTTCGACAAATTTAATTGGATGCCGACTGAAAAGTTGTATAATATTTTGTTGGGAACGAAGATAAGTGGAATCATTTTTAGATATAAAAAAATCAACCGTATAATATTGTCTTAAATAATCATATTGGTTTAGGACAGATTGAATAACTTCATTAGCGCGTACCTCATCATGTTGAATAATTGCCGTGGACAAAGCCTCATTAGCCTTTTTAGTATTCTTGAGTTGATGAACAAAGTTGCTTAAATCATTCATTAACAGGGAATCATCGCGATCGCTTAAAACATCTATTAACTTTTGCCTTTCTTCAAAATCCTTGTCCCTATTGAACTTAAACAAGGCGATGGTACTGAATGCGGCGAAAAAAAATGTCCATATTACCAGCCACCCAAGAGAAGGAGATTGTGTTGTAATAAATATGTCAAAAAGCAATGCAAACAATATGGCGACAAGTAGCAGCATTGCTAAAGGTAAGTCCAGATTGGTCATTAGGACAAATGGCAATATGAATAAAAACCCTATTGCCATACCGACAAGCTTTTTCCTAAGCTTGATGCCGTTCTTTAATAGGCTTTTATTGATATTGTACGCAAATACAAAATATCGGAATAAGAGTATTGCCAATAAAATCAAGCTAATAACAGGACCTTTCCCTTGATTTAACACATTGCTAAAGTCAAAATTTAGCCCACTATTTACAACCAATTCTCTGGAAAAGAACAGAATAAACACCAAACCCAAGTAGTCTGCCGTGTAAATCAATACTGCAAACTTGATGGATTTATACTTGATATTTTTGATAAATTTTATCGGAATAATCCTCCTAAGAACATCCTCTATAATTAAAAAATATAAACAAATTATTATAACCCAATGACCATACCATTGACTCAATATGGGTTTTTCTACTATCGCCGCTTGAATCAATCCCTGATCGATGGAGGCTCCTATCCCAAAGATTAGATCAAGTGCTCGAAATCCAATTACTACCAATAATGGGATTATGATAGACAGTGCATTTAAACGCCCTTTACGTCGTTTTAATTCATTGGAAAGTGTCCAGAATAAGAGCAGGTATGCTAGATAATACAAAGGTGTCAACCAGATAGTCCAAGTATCTGGTTTAGGAAGATTTGACTCGATGATATAGGCTATTCTCTTACCATCTTTTGATATTAGTATATGGTTGTCAAGAGAAGCCTTTACTTTATCTATTGAAAACTTACCGGGAAGCGAGAATTCTGCCAGAAAATAACGGTTGGCATCACCGCCTTCAATCCGCCATGACCTTTGGAAAGTAGAATCATTGACTAAAGTATAATTGGCTTTATTCAGATTGGCTTTCGCAGGTTCCACAAAGCTCTTTGTCCATGCACTAAGTTTATTATCCCTGATGACGCCAAGAACAAAGGGCTTATCCTGCAATGATTTCAATAAATTATCTGTGTGTATGTCCGGAACAAGCCTTCCATCTGACCAAGAAGAAAGAAGGTCAATTACCTCTTTGACGTGAAGCGTTGACTCTATTTCTTGATCAATATCTTGAAAGGCTGCTGACAATTCAGCACCTTCATCTCTTTTAAAAACTGTATGCTGAACATAGAATTGTAATTGAATAAGACACAATAAAGTCCAGACAATACAAGAAGTTACGATTAACCGATTTTTTACGAAAGATTTCAAAGTTAAATATGGTAATTATTGCTAATTGACTGCAAGATACATATTTAATTTATATGCCATACATTAGTTTACTGTTTCTGACTCTTTTATCGATTTTCACACAAAACTATTTCAAGATTATTCGCACAAAACATATTGACAAACCTCTCTTTTGAAATCTTGACAATGATTTTTATGAAAATTCATTTCCAGCTGACCATTTATTTATCCCAAATCCCGATATCGGGATTTCCCCAAAACCGAAAAGGGCTGAATATGTGGACAATTATGTCGCACGAATTGTTTCAATATTTTGATAAAATAAATGACTTTAAGGTAGTTATATATCATATATTTACTTAATTTTAAATATAATTTCAAAGTAAATAATAAAACATTATCTATTTCAACAATTATTTTTTACCTTTACATCTTAACCCAACAAATCACCTATGTCATCACGTGTATTAATAAGTTTCGATTGGGCGATGAAGCGCCTACTAAGAAATAAAGCCAATTTCGGTATCCTCAACGGATTTTTGACGGAATTAATCAAGGATGAAATCTCCGTACAACACATCCTTGAATCCGAAAGCAACCGGGAGAATGAGCGAGACAAGTCCAATAGACTCGACCTATTGTGTGTCAATCAAAAAGATGAACTGATAGCCATTGAGATACAGTATTATGTAGAGCCTGATTATTTTCATAGATGTTTATTTGGCGTGTCAAAGATCATCACGGAATACTTGTCCAAGGGAGATCCTTACTCTCTAGTTAAAAAGGTGTATTCGATTAATATTCTATACTTCGACCTTGGAATGGGTATAGATTATGTGTATATTGGCAGAACAAACTTTTTAGGTATGCACCACAGCGACACTTTGATGCTATCAGAGAAGCAAGTTAAATTGTTTGATAAAAAAGAGCCGAGTGGAATTTTTCCGGAATATTATTTGTTGAAAATAAATAAGTTTGACAATCTGGCAAAAAATACATTGGACGAATGGATATATTTTTTAAAGAATACAAAATTGCCGAAAAACTATAAAGCCAAAGGATTACAATTAGTGAATAATCAATTACGTTATGACAATATGGATGCAGCAACAAAATTAAAATACAAGAAATACCAAAAGAACTTATTGGTATCCAAAGACATGTTAGAAAATGCATGGGAAACCGGATTATTGGAAGGGGAAGCCAAAGGGGAAGCTAGAGGAAAAGCACAAGGAATCATCGAAGGAGAAGCCAAAGGGGAAGCTAGAGGAATAATAAAAGGAAAAGCTAAAGGAAAAATTGAAGGAAAAATTGAAGGAAAGATTGAAGGAATGATTGAAGGGAAGATTGAAATAGTTCTAAAATGTTATGCTAAAGGGATTGACATAATTACCATCTCAGATATTACCGGTTTTTCAGAAGATGAAATAAAGGCTATATTAGAAAAAAATTAAACCCGGATTTCCTATTAAAAAACAAGGACTATTATAGGCAAAATATGAAGCTAACCTAAGGTTTAGGTATATAAAATAGTATCAAAGTTTCAGAATTGAATATCAATTATCTGCAATTTGTGGTATAAATAGTTGTAATCCACAATCACGGTTTCCCAAAACCGAAAAGGGCTGAATATGTGGATTACCCCATTTACAAATCGCTTCAGAGTTTGGTAAAATGCCCTCCGAGAGCTATCGTGATGTAAGTTGTTTAGCCCAATTCTATTTGACTTTCACCGGTATTCAATCGGTAAAAAGTGTCGTTTTTTGATTCAGTATTTTCAAATACAGAATTTTGGTTCACAATAAATTCGGCCATATTCCTAAATTTCCATTAATTTCACATTACGGCATTTTAATGAAGGAAGGGTAATTTAACAGTTTTTGCTTTGCTTACATATAAATATCCATCTTGTACAAGGAAGATGTCGGTTGATTGAAGATGTTGTAATAAAAAACGTTAAATAGCAATCGATGAATGAAAAAATCCGAAAGGTAGTTAGTCATTTTTTTTCTGAAGATACCATAAAATCAATTGTTCAGGTGAAATCCGGGCTAATAAACCAGACCTATAAAGTACACATAGGGGATGCCTATTATGTATTGCAAAGGATTAATTCCAATGTATTTGCGCATCCCGAAATTATCCACAACAATTTAGATTTACTTAAAAAATATATTTCGGGAAAGGAGGTCGATATGCCGCTAATACTTCCTTTATCTGATCAGGAAGGTAAATCGATGTACTTCGACGGCGAGGAATTTTATCGATTTTTCCCATGGATAAGTGACAGTTTGACGATAGAGGTCGTAAAGACACCTCATCAGGCGTATGAAGCAGCAAAGCAATTTGCTCGATTTACAGCAGTATTCAATGATTTTGACATGAAACAGCTACAACCCGTCATCCATGATTTTCACAACCTGCAATGGAGATTTACACAGTTTCAAGCTGCCTTAGTAGCCGGAAATCAAAGCCGAATAAAGCAATCAAAGGATTTGATTCAAGCAATGCTTCATAAAAAGCAATTGGTTGACCAATATAATCAAATTAAGGTTTCTCCATTTTTTAGAACAAGGGTTATGCATCATGATGCAAAGATTAGCAATGTACTATTAGACAAGGAAGACAGTGGGATCTGCGTCATAGATTTGGATACCGTGATGCCGGGATACATTATCAGTGACTGGGGCGACATGGTGCGCACCTATGTATGCCCTGTAAGTGAGGAAGAATCTGATTTTAGCAAAATTTATGTCAGGAAAGATTACTTTGATGCCATTCAGGAGGCATATTTAAGTGAGCTTGGCTCTCTGATGTCTGAACCGGAGAAAAAATCACTTCATTTATCCGGCCAAATCCTTGTTTATATGCAAGCCCTGCGCTTTATGACAGATTTTTTGCTAAATGACGAATATTACGGAGCTGCGTACGAAGGGCACAATTTTATCCGTGCAGGCAATCAAATGCGCCTTCTACAGGCTCTTCAATCATTCGATGATTCAACCTCCAGATAATAATTTTGTTATTTAGGCATGAACAAAGACGATTTCAAGGCAATTTCAGCTTCAATTCCCAAGCAACCCGGCGTTTATCGTTTTTTAGATAAGGAAAAAAAAATTATATATGTCGGTAAAGCCAAAAGTCTCAAAAATAGGCTATCCTCATACTTTAATTCCTCCAATCGACCCGGCAAGTCACGGATAATGGTAGATCATGCCGTTGAATTAGAATATACTGTTGTAGAAACGGAACACGATGCATTGCTTTTAGAAGCTACATTTATCAAGAAATTTCAACCACGATACAATGTTCTTTTGAAAGACGGTAAGTCTTACGCTTATATATGTATCAAAAAAGAACCCTTTCCTCGAGTATTTTTCACGCGACAGGTAATCAAAGATGGCTCAACTTACTTTGGTCCATTCACTTCGAAGTTTCGCGTACAGCAAATTCTCGACTTGATAAAAAATTTGTTTCCACTGCGTACCTGTAACTTAAATCTGACACCGGAAAATATTAAAAAAGGCAAGTTTAAAGTGTGCCTGGAATATCATTTGAGAAACTGTATGGGGCCATGTGAAGGCTTTGAAAGTGAAGCAGAGTATGACAAGAAAATCGATCAAGTAAAAAATATCATGCGTGGCAACTTTGCGCCGGTCAAAGCTTACCTTCGTGACGAGATGGAGCGCTATGCCGAAAATTTGGAATATGAACGGGCAGCAGAGATAAAGGACAAACTCACTTTGTTTGAAGACTATCAGTCGAAGTCAATGGTGGTAAGTGTCTCCATCAAGGACATTGACGTATTCGCCTATTTTGCCGAAGGAGATGAATTTTATATCAATTACATCAAGGTTGTCAATGGAAGCATGATTAATACATTTGTCCAGGAAGGTGTACGTACTTTTGAAGATGATGCTTTTATATTTTCCTATGGGATTCAACAGTTGCGACAACGATTCAATAGCATTGCTCCAGAAGTACTGGTCAACCGTGATGATGTTGAATTGGATGAAAAAAACATCAAGATACAGATACCTAGTATAGGAGATAAGCGTAAGTTGCTCGAGATGGCAGAGAAAAATATCCATTTTTATATCCTACAAAAAAGAAAGGAATCAGCATCGGCTCCTCGTGTAACGCCTGCACAACGCATTATGGAAACGTTACAGAAGGATCTCAACATGGATCACTTGCCGGTACACATCGAATGCTTCGACAATAGCAATATACAAGGCACCAATCCTGTATCCAGTTGTGTAGTGTTTAAAAATGCACAACCCGCCAAAAGTGAATACCGCAAATTTAATATAAAGACCGTCGAAGGCCCCAATGACTTTGCTTCCATGGAGGAGGTGATAACCCGGCGATATACTCGACTTCTGGAGGAAGGTAGCCCACTACCAGACTTGATTATCGTCGATGGTGGAAAAGGTCAACTCAGCATGGCAACCGACGTCCTCAATAAACTGGGTATCCTCGGACGTGTAACATTAGTCGGTATAGCAAAGCGATTAGAAGAAATATTTTTTCCAGGAGACTCTATTCCACTTTACATCAATAAAAAATCGGAATCCTTAAAATTGATTCAAAGGCTGAGAAATGAGGCACACCGATTTGCCATTACTTTCCATAGAGATAAGCGCTCTATGAACTTTACGGTGTCGGAACTATCCCAAATCAAAGGTGTAGGGAAAATATCTACTCAACAGTTATTACAAACCTTTAAAAGTGTAAAACGGATAGCCGAAGCAACTGAAGAGGCACTCGTCGCTGCTGTTGGTAAAAAAACCGGCCAAATTATCTATAATTATTATCATCCTGACCCCAATGAGGATATAGAAACAACTGAAAAAAAATAAAAATGCCACAAACAGTTACTTTTAAATAATTTGACGTCAGAAAAGTAGAAACAACTTTAAAGCATAGGAAAATCAACCTAAATCTTTCAAATAAAAAGGATAATCCATCGCCTATATGGCAAAAAAACATCAATGGAAAAAAATAATAGCCTAAATCTTTGTTTAAAGATGTAGGAATGATTTACTTTGCACCTTAATTTAATAAACCAAACTTAAACAATCGTAAAATGTCACAAAGTATTGAAGAAAAAGTCAGAAAAATTATCGTTGAAAGACTTGGCGTAGATGAGTCTGATGTAACTCTTGAGGCAAGCTTTACTGAACACCTCGGTGCTGATTCTTTAGATACAGTTGAATTAATCATGGAACTTGAAAAAGAATTCAACATTTCTATTCCTGATGAGCAAGCAGAACAAATCAAGACGGTAGGCGACGCAGTGTCTTACCTTGAATCACAAATCAACGCATAAGCTTAATTGTAAGGAGATATAAAAAGAAGGCTGCCCCAAAGGCGGCCTTTTTTAGCTTGTGCTGGTCTTAGAATACACTTTCGGCTACTCCGACCATTTTTTTTACATTTCATTTTGTATGATGGACTTCATGTTTGAGGACAGTCCGTATCCCTTTTTCATGACATAATCGATTAAAAGAAATTGAAGTTGTAAGTTATACGAATAAATAGACCAATATATCTTTTCCATCAATTGGAATATATTAAAAGTCAATTCGGTATTAAATACCTAAAATTATACTATAGCTAAATGATTTTGAAGCTAAATGGCTTGATATTTAAACCGCCTGATATATCGCCAATAATATCTTAGGCTAAAAGTTAGAATACGAAAAAATATCATATCTTTATAGCTCTTAAATAATTGACAACCTATCATGTTAAAATACTTTTTAATCTCCCTATTCTTGTGGTCTCTTACATCAGACCTCTCTGGTCAATTGGATATAAGGTTCTATAACAGCCCTTTTATTGAGAATAGCAAGATAAAATATTCCAATGCCCGTTATACCGTACAATCATTCAAAGTATTACAACAAACCTCAAAATACAAAAATATTAATTTCAAGAATTTTCATTTTTCCATATCATATAACATAAAAAACAACTGGCATCTTGGATTGAACCTTGGTGTGTTACAAAATAAATTGTTTTCGGAATATAACTATAAAAAACATTCTTTGGTTAATGAGTATTTAGGCTTAGCCTATTCATACATTGAAATCAATGAAATCAAAACGAGTTTTAATTTATTTCTAGAAAAACGATTTCTCAAACGCAAGCAAATGTTTATCAATGCTGATATCGGTATATATAGAAGCAAGACGACCTTATATAAGACATCAAATTTTACCTCACTATTGGGCAATGCAGATATCAACAATGCACATTCAATTGAGAATAGATTGGTTTATGTTCCAATGTTTGGTTTTCACATGGGATATACCTTATTCAACGGCCCATTAAAACTAGTTCCAACCTTAGGATATAATTTTTATGCAAGGATTTACTACAGTGAATTATCTAATCTATATGATGTAAACTTGTCATCGCAATTATCCCTTTTTGACGTAGGATTAGGTGTACAATATACTATCAAATACCACTAAAAAAATTATCGTGAACAATAAAATTATCTGTGCTATTTTTGTATTCCTTACATTCCATATTGTAGCAAATGCCCAATACGAACTAAGGATAGGTATGGGAGGTTACGCATATTATTTTAAGTATGGAAAAGGTTTCATACCACAAAGCGATAACTACAGTTACAAATATGGTCCATCAAATCGCAATTTTAAAAAATTTACTCAAAAATCGACTAATGGCATATCCATTACGTATTTGCGACCATTCCAAGATGTCCTAAGTCTGGGCTTTACTATTGATTTTACGTTGGACAACTTTTTAACTAATGGATATTCATTTTTTTCGGATACAACTGCACTGGACAATAAGAAAACTGTTTTTAATTCGAATGTGAATTATACTATTTATGAAAGTATATTGAATGCGCAATTGGTTGTTGAAAGATATTTTGGGATTAACAGAAATATCGTAACTTTTGCCACTGTCGGACTGCATAGAAGTAGATGTATTGTCAACATGAATGTGACATCAACCCTCCCCACTGATCCAAATACCGATGTGTTGGAAAACCTAAATTTCAGTACAACTAATCTGAATATAATATATTCTTTGGGAGCAGGATATAAAATTAAAATTAAAAATATTAATTTACTTCCCTCTATAAGTTTTGGCGGAATAGTCTTTCCGTCGTATTTTGGTGCGGAATATTATCGGGTGAAAATTAATCCTGCTTTGATTTTTATCCCAAAAATATCAGTAAAACTTCCTATATAATTAATACTTTATACTAAAATGTCTTGAAATTGACCTTTTGCTATTCTCGTCCCCTTTAAGGGGTATTGGGGTAAACAAGGTTATTAAATGGTCAAATTATTTTCCAAATACTATATAATGACACATCAAAAAGTTAAAATAGCTTTGCCCATGCATATCGAATCAATAGTATCAACCCTACAAACAATGCCAAGAATACCCACAAAGGCACGATGGACAAGGTATATATCCGCACCTTATCACCCAACCATAATATCAACAAAACGGAAGCAATAATCGTAATCAATTGACTTATTTTGTCAAAGCCCGGAATATATTCAAATGCAACGTTTTTCCGCACCAACCAAAGTGTCAATACCATAGATATTATGGGCAATATTTGTGTCAAAACATCCGTCGCAAATACATCTTGCCTTTGAAATGCAAACAAATATAAATTGAAAGCAATAGCAGAAACACCCGGAATACACACCGCATATATCAATACACTATACACATATCTCCATGGATCGACATCGCCTTCATCTTTGGCAATATACCACATGAGAGCAGCTAAAATCGGTATAATCAGGAAATAACCAATTATATATTGAGGCGCACTTCCTATCCATGCTATAAATTCACCTAACGTCATACCTAAATTTTAAGGATACAAATTTATTGTTTACAACTGAATTTCCAAGGAAATAGGACAATGATCACTTCCCATTATTTGATCCAAAATAGCGCTATCATTCACTCGGTCAGAAAGTAATTTGTCCACCAAAAAGTAATCCAATCGCCAGCCCACATTACGGGCTCTTGCCCCAAACCTCATACTCCAGAATGTATATTGCACTTTGTCCGGAAAAATGTACCTGAAGGCATCCACAAATCCGGCATCCAATAATAAATCCATGCCATCTATCTCTACCTGCGTATAACCACTGGTTTTATTGTAATTATCCTTGGGACGAGCCAAGTCAATCTCTTTATGGGAAACATTGAAATCTCCCGTAACAACCACCGGTTTCTTCTTTCTCAAGTCACCCAAATATGCCGCAAAAGATTGATCCCATTCTGACCGGTACGGCAGTCGAACCAGTTCATTTCCGCTATTGGGCACATATACATTGACCATATAAAATTGAGTAAACTCAAGAGTCAACACCCTACCCTCTTGGTCATGCTCCGCTATACCTATACCTTTTGTCTCACTTAAAGGTTGCTCTTTTGTCAATATAGCCACTCCGCTATACCCTTTTCGTTCCGCCGAATTGGCATAAATATGATAATCTTTTACGTCATGTAATGCCGACAGAACCTGGTCTTCTTGTGCTTTGGTCTCTTGAATGCAATAGATATCTGCTTCGCTTGCTGCCAATTCAGCTAAAAATGCCTTCCCCACAGCAGCGCGTACTCCATTTACATTCCAACTAAAAATCTTCATTTCCTCGTTTTATTATTTTGTAAATATGAGAATAATTATCCTCATTTGACCTTTTATCCATTTTGTTCTTACTGAAAAATAATAACACAAGCAGGCTCGTTTTTACATTAACATCATTTCAATTCCTTGATATTTTAATATTAATTTAAATCATTATGTATATTAAACGTTTATTTCAGTTTATTATACATATTATTTATTATTATATTTAATTTTGAAATAAATGCTCATGTCAGAATTTATAGATCAATTTGAAAATCAATACGATTTTTTCCATTATCATTTATCAATAAATTACTATTTTCACGGTCATAAAAAGCGAAAATATGGAATTTCCAAAATTAAAATATACTGCAACCGAACGTTTCTTAAAGTATGTAACGATTGATACACAATCAGATCCGAATAGTCCTACAATACCAAGTACAGAAAAGCAAAAAAATCTGGGCAAAGTCCTTGTAGCAGAGCTTTTGGATCTTGGCATCAATGATGCTCACATGGACGAATATGGGTATGTTTATGCCACGGTGCCCTCCAATGTTGAGCATGATGTCCCGGTGATATGTTTTTGTTCGCACATGGATACGAGTCCTGACTGTTCGGGAACAGATGTCAAGCCTATTATACATCATAATTTTGATGGCAGCCGCATTGTACTTCCATTGGATGAAAAACAGGTAATTACCATAGCGGAACATCCGGCTTTAGCGGATCAGATAGGCAATGACATTATTACCGCAAGTGGCGATACCCTCCTTGGTGCCGACAACAAAGCAGGCGTTGCAGAGATCATGGATGCTGTATATCAGATGGTTCATAACCCGACCATCCAGCATGGGACCGTGCGTATTTTATTTACGCCGGATGAAGAAATCGGTCGTGGAGTGGACAAAGTCGATATGAAAAAACTCAATGCTGCTTTTGGTTATACCATGGATGGTGAGACAGTGGGACATGTGGAGGATGAAAACTTTAACGCAAAAGCTGCAGTAATCAAAATAACAGGTGTCGCTGCTCACCCTGGATTTGCCAAAGGTAAGATGGAGAATGCCATCAAGATTCAACAATCTATCCTCCAAGCCTTACCCATCCATACTTTAAGCCCTGAGACTACGGACGGCAAGCAACCCTTTGTTCATCCGACCTCTGTCAAGGGCAACCTCGAACAAGCCGAATTATCCTTTATCCTTCGGTCTTTTACCAATGAAGAAATGGAAAGGTTGGAAGATATTTTAGAAGCAATCTGCGCCAGAATCAATAAAAACTTTCCCAATTCTACCATTCAACTGACAATTACCGAACAATACCGCAACATGAAAGAAATATTGGATCAACATCCTGAAGTCGTTGAGTATGCAGTAGAAGCAGTCAAAAGAGCAGGCGTAGATCCGGTTAGGACATCTATAAGAGGTGGCACTGACGGTTCGCGACTATCCTTTATGGGCTTGCCTTGTCCCAATATTTTTGCCGGAGAACATGCCTTTCATAGTAAAGTGGAATGGGTGAGCATTCAGGATATGGAGAGAGCTGTTGATACAATACTTCACCTGGTCGAAATTTGGGCTGAGAAAAGTAAATCAAATTAAACCCAAAGCAAACAATCGAAGTTTTTCAAACCCGTAATCGCTGAATTAGGATTAAAATCAAACTTGGCAAAATGGGTATCACAATTGTTTTATTTATATTTGTAATACGTTAATTATTAATTATTTGTCCAAAGTAAGCCTTTTTTTATTCGCTTAAATATTTGAATAGTTATAAAGTAAATAATCGGTGCTGTTAGGATACCAGCCAATACATCTACTGCATAATGCGCCTTGATATAAACCGTTGCCAACACCAACAAAAGTACGTTAGGGATGAAGTAAAAGACGTATTTTCTACGGTTGTTCCAAAGCCAAATGAGTATGATGATAGATATTCCGACATGTGAACTTGGAAATGCTGCTGTGGGGGCTTCTCCATTTTTCTGAATGAGTTTTACCAAGTTGCCAAATATTCCTTGGGCTGAGACTTGATTTTCAGGTGATTTAAAATAAAATTGCGGACCCACCGCCGGAAAAAAAATAAAAATTGTATAATACATCAAAAATGCAGTAATCAGGATAAAGCCGAATTCTTCCACTTTTGACGCATCTGACCGGTATATCAAAAATATGACAATAAGTGGCATCAGATAATAAGAAGTATAGCCCAAAAACATAAGTTCACTCCATAACGCCCCATCCATAACTTTCGAAAACTCAAGAGAAGGTTGATACCCAAACAGTATCCCGTCCCACCGTATTAATAGTGGATCCATGACGGGGTAAAACAATTGATTTAATAGTGCTGTTTCCTTGTAAAGCAATGTAAGTCCGGCATACGTTGCCACCAACACAACGACAGGTCTGGCTTTATGGGATATTCCCTGAATAATGTTCAACAAAAACAGACCAGCAAAAGTGAGCCTATTCAACCATAATTGACCCGAAAATAGCAAATCAAAGTCCCGAAAAACAATTACAATTTCCGTAATAATAAAATAAAAAAGGATACTCAACCAATAGGCCGCAAATCCATTATTTCTGTTTGATTCGTTGATATTATTAACATTCACGCAGTTCAAAAGTAGTATATTTTTTTCATCTTGTAAATTGAAATCGTTTACCTTTCCATATCTTTTTTTTTGATGTTTTAATAAATGAATATACTCACTTTACCAAAGATTTTTTAATTTATATGAACCGTCACCTTTTTCATTTGTTCCATACATTAAATATGAAGATTGAAACCATAACCCATTATATTCATATTAATTAAATATAGAATGACAACATATTCAGTAGGCATGGTCGGCTTGGGCACCATGGGACGCAACCTGATGCTAAATATTGCAGATCATAAGCATAGTATCATCGGTTATGACAAAGACACTACAAAAGTCGATCAGGTGAAGGCTATTGAGGATTACTCCAACATTTCCGCAACCGATAATATCACTCAATTTGTTCAGAGTCTTGAACGACCCGCCCGCATCATTTTGCTGGTCCCTGCCGGTAAAATCGTGGATTACGTCATTTCTGACCTCACACCGCTTTTATCTCAGGGTGATATCATCATAGATGGTGGCAATTCCTATTTCAAAGACACGGACAGGAGATACAATGATTTAAAAACGAAAGGAATCCACTTTATGGGCATGGGTGTTTCGGGAGGTGAGAAAGGAGCTCGATTTGGACCAAGTATTATGCCGTCAGGTGATTTGGTCGCTTTCAATAAGGTGGAGCCGATTCTCAATGATGCCGCTGCAAAATACAACGCCATTCCTTGTAGTAAATATATGGGCAATGGTTCTGCAGGACATTATGTCAAAATGGTACACAATGGAATAGAGTATGGTATGATGCAACTTATTGCTGAGACTTACGATATCATGCACAATGGTATGAATCTATCTAATTCGGACATTGCTGATACCTTTAATAACTGGTCACATGGCGAATTATCCGGATTTCTGATTGAGGCAACGGTCAGCATTTTGCGACAAAAAGACGATGTTACCGGCAATGATTTGTTAGATATGATTAAGGACGTAGCTCGCCAGAAAGGTACCGGTAAGTGGACAAGCCAGGATGCATTAGACTTACAAGTACCTGTTCCTACTATCGATATGTCCGTGGTAGCAAGAGACCTTAGCGCTTTTGAAGTGGAACGACAAAGCATTAGCTCTTGTGTAAATACATCTGCTCATACTGAACAGTCGGGCATGACGATAGATCAATTGGGTTCAGCTCTTCACCTCGCCTTTTTATTGACTTACAATCAAGGCTTACATCTTATCAAAATAGCGTCCGATACATATCAGTATGAAGTGCCGATGATCGATGTTATTCACAACTGGAAAGAGGGATGTATCATCCGTTCCGCCTTGCTCGCAAAATTTGAGAAAGTGTATCAAAAAGACGAGAAAAGGTCGATGATTATTACCGATGACGATATATGTAAAATGATCCAAAGTGAAATTCAAACCCTTAAACAAGTGGTGCTTTTTGGTATCCATAATAATTTCGGATCTTCCGCTTATGCGTCAGTACTAACGTATTGGAACATGATGTCATCAGCTAAAAGTCCGATGAATATTATTCAGGGATTGAGAGATCTCTTTGGTGCACATACCTTTGAAAGAATAGATAAGCCGGGTGTATTTCATCAGGAATGGAATTGAAAACGTATTAAATAAAACAAAATGAAGAGTGAAATAGCCTCTATGCCGACCATTTTCTTGATCTTTGGAGCTACAGGAGACCTGACGTATCGAAAGTTGATGCCTGCATTGTACAATTTAATTTTGGATGATATGCTGCCCGAAGAATTTTCGGTTATTGGCATTGGGCGTTCCGACCTTTCTAAAGATGACTTAATGGTTAAATTGAAGGAAGGTGCAGTAAACTTCTCAAGACGCCCTGTGGTGGATGACAAGTGGAATATGCTGTGTAAAAATTTCGGATATATCAATGGAGACTTTGCTGATCCGGCATTATACGAAAATGTCAACAAAGCAGTCGTCGGCTTTAAAACACAACATACAGAGAAGTCTAACGTCATAGTCTATCTCGCTGTTTCGCCCATTTTTTTTGGATCTATAACGAAGAATCTTTCAGCTTACTCCTTTGTTAAAAGGCGTGACCAGACACGATTTGTATTTGAAAAGCCCTTTGGCCATGACTTGGAAAGTGCCAAATCTCTAAACGAAGAATTGATGGCTGTCCTTAGAGAAAATCAGATATATCGGATTGACCATTATCTCGGTAAAGAGACCGTACAGAATATATTGGCATTTAGATTTGCAAACTCATTTTTTGAACCTTTGTGGAACAAAAACTATATTGAATGGGTCCAGATCTCCTCGCTTGAAAAAGTCGGCTTAGAAGGTAGAGGTGGCTATTATGACAACAGTGGCGCCCTGCGGGATATGATACAAAACCACATGCTTCAACTCATGTGTATGATAGCCATGGAACCGCCCATAAGCTTCGATGCGGATGAAATCAGAAATAAAAAAGCCGATATACTGCATGCCGTAAGAAAATATTCCGAACAAGAAGTGTTTCAATATACTGCAAGAGGACAATATGGATCCGGAAAAAATGGGGATGATACGGTAGTAGCTTACCGGGAAGAGCCCAATGTCAAGCCGGATTCCAATACAGAGACCTTTGCAGCTGCCTTGTTACATATCGAAACATGGAGATGGGAAGGCGTACCTTTCTATATACGCACCGGAAAAAATCTCTCACAAAAAGCTACAACTATCGCAATTAAATTTAAACCAGCTCCTTCATATAGCTTTCCGAAAGAGGCCACCAGCAATTGGAGATCCAATTTATTGGTATTTAACATCAATCCTAAGATGGACATACACTTACAATTTCAGGCAAAAGTCCCGGGTCAATTGATGCAGTTGAGTCAGGTCAATATGGAATTTGATTTTGAGAAAGAATTGACCGCCAATACACCGGAAGCTTATGAACATTTGATCTATGACGTACTTGAGGGTGACGCTACATTGTTTATGCGATCCGATCAAGTAGATGCCGCTTGGCAAATCATTAATCCGATTTTGAATGCTTGGCAAAAAACCAAAGCATTGGAGTTTCCTAATTATGCTCCGGGCTCCAATGGTCCGGTCAAAGCAGATGAACTACTTGCAAAATATGGACATACTTGGTTGAATCCGGCTACTTAGAAAAAATTATTCTCTTCAATAAGTCCTTTATTGGCAAATAATCAACTTCATGTGAGTCTAAACCATTTATAATTGATTCGAAAATGCTATTTAGTTGCTCCTTAAGAACATATTAATGTTGATTATCATATAAATAGACATAAATAAATTATATATTTGTTATTAAGGGGCGACTATTTATGCCCCTGAAAATCATGCATTATTATTTGCCAGTTATATTTTTATGCAAAACGCCTAGAATTATCAAACATTTACTTTAAAACTGTTCATAAAACTCATACCTTAATTTAATCTTCACTTTGGTGGCTTTGTACCGATTATACTCAAAATGAATAGTATCTCCGACCATTTCATAACCGTCACTGCATGCTTTCCCCTCTTTTACTGAAGATAAGTAAGAGGGTAATCCGTTATACTTAATAGAGTCGTTCATTTCATAATTAAATATTCTACATATATTGTTGTAATGGCCACCACTTCCTAATTTCGGAACATAAAATGTATCTAATTTCTCTACTGAAGAATCGATATTTATCTCAAATACCTCATCCGGCATGACAAAAAAGTAAAAAAATAATATTAAAACCGATATTAATCCGCCAAAATACATAAATATTAATTTAAAATGTGATGCTGCTTCATTCATGCGTTTGAATAAGTTGAGTTTCTGAAGTGATACCGCCTGTGCATATACAAGAGTTATAGCCGCAAGTCAAAAAGCTTATGACATCATATTCAATGAATGGTAAGGAAAGCAAATTCATGAAATTATAAATCAAATTTATTAAAGAATTTTAGTGATAGAATTCATACTTGATATGAATAAAGACTGAATCTGCCTTATATTTATTGTAGCTGATTTTAAAAGGTGGCTCACCCCATAGTCTTCCTTCCCGACACCCTCTTCCATTTCTTTCAGGATTGAATAATACTTTTTTAATTGAATCCACGATAACGGTATCATTTGAAAATTGTGTATAAGTACAGCAAATATTTGAATAATTGGATAAATCTCTATACTTAGGGTAAAAAGAAGTGTCAATCTTTTCTATTGACGAATCAATATTTATCTCAAACACCTCATCCGGCATGACAAAAAAGTAAAAGAATAGCCCGGCTAATGAAAAAATTCCGCCTAAAGTCAAAAGTAAAAGTTTTAGATATGGTGTATCATTATTCATGAGTTTGCATAAGTTGAGTTTCTGCAGTTATACCTCCCGTTCCATAAATAGGATATTCGGTACATTTCCAAAAACACGGATCATTATAATTAATCGGAGAAAGATATCGTAGTATTCCCGTGTGCATGTACTGTTAGAGAATAATAGCTGTGAGCGTTCCTTCGGAGGCATCGGGGTTTTATTTCCCGACTTGAAGACCCCAGTAGTTATTATGCATGTCCATATCCTTTTCGTATAAAATGAATGGTTTATCCAACATTCACTTTAAAACAGTTCATAAAACTCATACCTTAATTTAATTTTTACTTTTGTAGCTTTGTACCGATCATATTCAAAACGAATAGTATCTCCGACCATTTCATATCCATCAGAACAATATTTACCTTCTTTGTTTTTTATTCTTTTTTCTTTATTTATAATTATAGTATCATTAAACTCATAATGATATATTCTACATATATTGTTGTAATGGCCGCCACTACCTAATTTCGGTAAATAAAATGTATCCAATTTTTCGACTGACGCATCAATATTTAATTCAAACACCTCATCCGGCATGACAAAAAAGTAAAAGAATAATCCAACTATTGAAAAGATTCCACCTATAGACATAATTAATATTTTTAGATATGGTGTGTTGTCATTCATGAGTTTGGATAAGTTGGGTTGAAGAAGATATTCCACCTGTACCCGTATCTTCGTATTGATCGCAAGTCCAAAAACACGGATCATTATAATTAATCGGAGAAAGATATCGTAGTACTCCGGTGTGCATATACTGTGAGAGAATAATAGCAGTGAGCGTTCCTTCGGTGGCATCGATGTTGTCTTTTCCGATTTGCAATCCCCAGTAGTTATTATGCATGTCCATATCCTTTTCGAGTTGTAAATGGGTGGGGGTTTCTGATTCTCTGGCAGTATAAAATTCGATCACTGAAGATTCATTGATAGTTTGGGCATTCAAAGCTACCCAATAGGTATGTCTGAAAGCATCCACCATTGAATTTCGTTCTTGTCTTCCGCTTACAGCATATACCTGTCTAGATTTGTCTCCTGCTTTTTTAGTGTTAATTGCGATGATCAACCCTTTTCGAGGGCTTTCCATACATAAATATTTTTCAACTGCTGTCAATTTTCTATATAGAGACCAAGGGTCATTGCCTTTATATATACTCTCTATGGTTTCAGCCCATTCCGCAGTGCCCAATTGAGGGTAGCCTTTCTGTTGATTGATTGAGTAATATTGTTCATTTCCTATCATGGTTTGCAAATGTAATCTTAATGCTTCTTTACTTTCAATGTCAATATTGTTATTCAAATAAATATTCATGGGAATAAATGCTTCATGATGTCCTATTATCCACTGATAAGCCTCTGTCTGCGCATTATTCACCGGATCGAGTGGATAATTGATTTCTTTTAGGAAGAGCAATTCTGCAAAAGCCCCTTCGAATAAATCAAGCTCCATAATGATAGAATTTCCTTGATGCCAATCTAAGTTGGCATAAATAAATGAATCTCCTGAATCACCCATTATATTCCAAAAATCTTCTACAGGCATTTTCAAATCATATAGATCTAATAATGTACGCCACAACCCAGTTATCAGTCTCTTTCCCTCCGGATTATCCGCAAAGGATGCCCTTATTTCCTGATAATAGTCCCTATCATTGGAGGTTGAGCCTTCACCTTTCGGATTATCACCATTATTATCCGGTATATAATCATCATATCCCGACCCTAGTCCGCCCGTAAAACATCCCCATTTTTTTGTAGGAATCCAATAGTCACACAGACCACTTGTGAATGCCATACACGGCTCCCAAGTATAGACAGTTACCCAATCACATGCGATATCCCGTATCTGAATGCCATCGACTTTTAGATGACTATTCCCTTGTGACGGTTCAAAAAGATATTCTGTACCATTTTGAATAGAATAGGTTTTATATATTGAATCTAATAGCGTTGAGAACTCAATAATTCCATTAAATCCCGAACTATAATGATCTAAATTAGTCCCTTGAACCATATTCTGCGCTTGGGACATTCCTGGTGTTGGAGCAATCTTTAGAACAAACATAGAAATCTTATCATTATCATCGAGTGTAACAACGGCTCTTCTTTGGGGAATTGTACTTATATAATTCATGGTGTCATATCCTCCACCGAAGGAATATACCGAAATTGAAACGGGAGCTTCAATGATATTTGCTTCCACGACATCTACTGATTTGTTTACCGATCGATAGGATGTAGCATTATTCCAATCAATTTGATACCCATTGTCTTCTCCATTTCTGACTTCCATTCCGGTATTAGGGTTGATCCTTATAAGTTCTTCTTCAAAATACTTTTGTGCTTGTACAACTGTAAGCTTAGAGGGTGAATCAAAAATAATATTTTCCTTACTACATGAAATAAAAAAGTTAGAAAATAATGTTATCCCCACGGTAAAGCAAATAAGATGCCAATTGATGCGTTGATGCGTTGATGCGTTGATGCGTTGATGCGTTGATGCGTTGATGCGTTGATGCGTTGATGCGTTGATGCGTTGATGCGTTGATGCGTTGATGCGTTCATTTTACAAATTTTTATTTTGATGATAGAATTAAATATAAAATAAATATAAGGACATAACTTTGATTAACAAAATATTTATTAAATTATCTTATGAATTATTTCCCAAATGGTAAACTTTATATTTTAACCCTTATTCCGCATTAGACAAATACGGAATCGATTTACGACTCGTAATCAACGGTTTACAGAAACCATTAAAACGATTCGTACATCGGGATTAACCCTCATAATCAGCACTATACGGTTTTTCAAAACCTTTATTACTGAATTACATTTAACTAAATCACAACAAGTTGAATATCAACATTATGAAAATTGATTATATCCTAACTATTTTGGATGCACCAGACAAAAAGTTAGCTTAATATTTCTTAAAGACAACATTTTGCCTTTAATATGAATTCGGGTTGAACTATGATGAACATTCGGGACAGCATAATCCCGAAGGGATGATATTTTTATAAAAAACGTAGCATAATATTTTCAAAATCCCGAAGGGATGACATTATTACAAACCAAGAAAAAATGTATCTGCTCAAAAAAAAAAAATCTGGGACGAATAGATGGAATAATCATTTCACCCATTCTGGGTTCCTCTTTCTGCTATTGAATCTATTCTATAATAATGACAACCCTTCGGGTTTATTTTGATAAAAAATGGGGTTGGATTCAGCTCGTCCAAAAAAGTATGAAAATTTTTTACAAACAATATAGCTGAATTACATCTAACTAAATTACAACAAGTTGATTATCACATATTTGGAAACATATTGATTCGTGACTATTTGAATTTCAAAACAACATACAGTTAGCAATATATTTCTTAATGACAATATTTTGCCTTTAAGAGGAATTACATCTAACTAAACCACAACTCCCTCAAAGTCAACCACTTGGAAGTTGTTGTTTTTAAGCATTTTTATTGCTTTTGCAAGTTGTTTTTCCCTTAAGTTATTTCGATACATTTCATTCTTTTG
>Ga0209572_1000438_pt1 | contig 62131 bp, 65 predicted proteins | sample EBPBio232012_DNA_FD_185867 | JGI IMG/M metagenome (GOLD analysis project Ga0209572, IMG submission 185867) | Wastewater treatment Type I Accumulibacter community from EBPR Bioreactor in Madison, WI, USA - Reactor 1_1/23/2012_ DNA (SPAdes)... | ecosystem: Engineered > Bioreactor > EBPR >...
CAAAAGAATGAAATGTATCGAAATAACTTAAGGGAAAAACAACTTGCAAAAGCAATAAAAATGCTTAAAAACAACAACTTCCAAGTGGTTGACTTTGAGGGAGTTGTGGTTTAGTTAGATGTAATTCTTCTTAAAGACAATATTTTGCCTTTAAGAAGAATTTGGTTTGAAACAGGGATATGTTACTTATTACTTTGTCTTTTTAGTAATAAACTGGCCTATTTCCTTACCTCCTTTTGCGTATGCTTCTTCTATTCTATATCCAGTATCAAAGTCATAGCCCATAACATCTCTTCCGGGAACGTTATTGATAGATAGTGTTGTCAGATTTTTTCCGGATTTGTCGGTAAAGGTTATTACGAGATTGATGGATGCACTTTTACGCATAACTCCGACATTGAAACCGGGTTCAGTAAAGGTGGTTTCTACAATCATTTTAATATCAGAGCCGACATTTTCACCAAATTCTATAGAAGAACAATATTTGCCCAATGTTTCTTCAAACTTTGGTTGATATCGTGATGCTCGGTCACCAACCCAATCTTGTGCCCATTTATCTCCTTTGCCGGCTTCTTTTTTGTTGTATTCTTCAGTTTTCTTTGCGATGTATTCTTTTCCATCTTTAAACTTTCCAACGCCCATATTGTCGTATTTGTAAGATAGTTCAACCTTTTTGACTCCTTTTAGAAAGTCTAGATTGCCATCCATGTTAACTTTTTGACCCCATAATGTTGTGAAGGTTACAAAAGAAAAAAAGCATGTAATCCAAATTAGTTTTTTCATTGGTTTGTTTTTTGGTTTAAAAATATTATTAATGTTTTGAAAATTGGTATGTTTAATAAATATGAAAAAGAGAATTTTATAGTTATTTCTTCCTTTTTTTAGAATTAAACGAATAAAAGTAATGAAATTATTCAAAGGTCGTCATTTTTCCATTGTTAAATTTCGTAAAAAAAGAGATTTTGGCAAAGCCGGAATAATACCGAATTGACTTTTAATATTGACCATTTGATGGAAAAGATATATTGGTCTATTTAAAAGTAATCAGCGGTATTGCGATTGCCCACAAATTCGAAACGCCTAATAACGTACTCCCTCGAAGGTCAATCCATGGGCGGGTACCGAAAAAGCATAAGGTAACATCTGACCTTCTAAAGAAAGTTTTTTCATTAGTTCCATCTCAAGCTTTCCGACAGCTATATTGACGCATCCACCTACAATAAGACGTACCATGCCTCTCAAAAACCGGTTTGCTTCAATATGGAGTTCTACACGTGTGCCAAACGAATGCCATTCACACTGTATCAGATTACACAATGTCGTCTTATTGTCGGAGCCGGTCTTGGCAAAGGATGCAAAATCCGACAAACCGATTAAAAATTGTGCGGTCTCATTCATAATGCCGATAGAATCCGGCTTAATGCGGTCAAAATGCCAGCTAAATTGACTGATAAAAGGATCTTTATTGGTGTGTATCCGATAAATATATCTTCTTGAAGTGGCGGAAAATCTTGCGTGAAAGGATTCATCTACGCTCACAACAGTGTGGATGACGATATCACGGGGTAAAAGTTTGTTGACTTTGAAAACAAAGAATTCAGGATCAAATAGGTCTTTTGTATCAAAATGAAATGCATAGTTTCTGCCATGTACACCGGAATCTGTGCGTCCACAGCCTACAATAGATGTATTAAAATTAAAAAAAATACTTAAAGCAGCTTCAAGGGATGCTTGTACACTTGTGCCATTGGGTTGATTCTGCCAGCCGATATAATTTGTTCCTACAAAGCTGCAATAGACGAGAAAGCGCATCAGGCAACTTTTAGACTGGCTTCAATACGAGAGCCTTTCAGCTTGTTTTTTGCATAATTTTTATCAACGACGAGCTTGTTAACGCCTTTTTTAGAGGGCATTTCGTACATATCATCCATGAATATTGTCTCACAGATAGAACGTAAACCTCTGGCTCCGAGATTGTAATTGAGTGCTGTTTCTGCGATATAGTCCAAGGCGTCATCCTTTACAACCAATTCAATTTTTTCATATTCAAACAACTTAGCAAATTGCTTGATAATGGCATTCTTGGGTTTAATTAAAATGGACTTCAACATGTCTTTATCAAGTGGATCAAGATAAGTCATGATAGGTAGCCTTCCCAATAGTTCCGGAATCAAGCCAAAGTGTTTCAAGTCACTATGGAGCGCATATTGGTATAGATTAGTTTGATCTACTTTATCTTTGGCTTCATGGCTATATCCAATTACTTGCGTATTGAGTCTTCTGGCGATAATTTTATCTAAACCATCAAAAGAGCCTCCGCAAATGAACAGTATATTTTGGGTATTGACTTTAATAAGTTTTTGTTCCGGATGCTTTCTTCCTCCCTGTGGTGGAACATTGACATCCGTGCCTTCCAGCATTTTTAGAAGTGATTGTTGGACGCCTTCGCCGGAAACGTCCCTTGTAAGGGAAGGATTATCGCTTTTTCTGGCTATTTTGTCTATCTCATCGATATATACTATGCCTTTTTCAGCCATCCTCACGTCATAATCACATACTTGTAGGAGTCTGGTAAGGATGGATTCAACATCTTCTCCGACATATCCTGCCTCCGTAAATACGGTAGCATCAACTATAGCAAATGGTACATTGAGCATTCTGGCTATACTTTTAGCCATTAATGTTTTGCCGGTGCCTGTTGATCCAACGAAGATAATGTTGGATTTTTCGATTTCTACTTCTTTGTCACTCTGACCTAGACGTTTGTAGTGATTATAGACAGCAACAGCTAAAGTTTTCTTTGCTTGATCCTGACCTATAACATAGTTATCGAGGTATTCTTTTATTTCCTTGGGTGTTCTGTCGGAGAGGTTATTGCTGAACAGATCATCATCTGGTGTGCGATCCAAGATTTCTTGTTCAATAATATCGTAAGCTTTCTCAACACAGGATTCACAGATATGTCCATCTAATCCTTCTATCAAAATGATGACATCATTTTTATCTTTTCCACAGAAAGAACATCTATGAGAATCTTTGATTTTTGCCATGTTTCATTAATTTTATTGAAAAAAAATATATATCGATAGAAATAGGCCATCGATATATATAATTTATAACAACTTATTCTTTAGTTGGTTTTACGGGATTGGTTTTGTCCAATACTTCATCTACGAGTCCATATTCCTTTGCTTCATTGGAAGTCATCCAATTATCACGGTCGCAATCTCTTTCGATAGTCTCATAGTCTTTACCCGTATGGACAGAAAGTATGTCATATAGCTCTTTCTGCATTTTTTTAATCAACTTGTAAGAGATTTCCATGTCTGATACCTGACCCTCCATTCCGCCAAGAGGCTGGTGGATCATCACACGGCTATGATAAAGGCAAGTCCTTTTTCCTTTCTTACCGGCAGCAAGCAATACTGCGCCCATTGAGGCAGCCAAGCCGGTACAGATGGTAGCAACGTCCGGAGTTACGTATTGCATTGTGTCGTATATCCCGAGACCATTAATTACTGAACCTCCAGGACTATTGATAAACATTTGGATGTCTCGCTTGGGATCTGTGCTCTCCAAAAATAAAAGCTGTGCCTGAATAACATTAGCTACATAGTCATTGACCGGAACGCCCATGAATATAATTCTATCCATCATTAGCCTTGAAAAAACATCCATCCCTACAACATTCATCTGTCTTTCTTCGATGACAGTTGGCGTAAAACCATGGATATTCGGAACAGCCACCTGCATGTACTTGTCTAAGTGCATACCACTCATATTCAAGTGTTTGGTAGCATATTTTCTAAATTCATCTTTTGAAAACATATACAGTTCTTTGATTTATTGATGATAATAATGGATAAATAATTATTATCCAAAAAAGTTCATTCCCACTAAATTGTATGTAAAATTTAGAATGAAAATAAATTAGAATACACAATTGTGAGATTTCTGTTTTTTCTATAGATGCCTTATTAAGCCTCTATTAATGTTGATGTCCATGGTCATGGTCATGGTCATGGTCGTGGTCGTGGTCGTGGTCATGGTCGTGGTCATGGTCGTGGTCGTGGTCGTGGTCGTGATTGTGTTTAGGATATTCGAGTGGTGGAATCACGGAGGCTAAGTTTTTTTGAATTTCGTTAAATTCATCACCATTCACTTTCACATGCTCCAAATTATAGAGGTTGATAAAAGACTGTTCAATTTTGAGCGTGAATATTTCATTATAGATGTCATCCATCTTCTTACTGTCCGCAAGGTTTTTGTGATAAATATCTAACATTTCCTGAGGGACATCAAAGCCAAAATGTCGGGATAAATCGCTTCTTAGCTTGTTATAAACATCATTTTGAGTAACTTCAATGCCATACTCCAATTGAATGGTATTCATAATCCAGAACCATTTGAAATCTTCCTTTAGCCTATCATAGTTTTTCTCAATAAATGCTTCTGTATAATTGTTATGCTGTTTGTAATATTTATTGTAAAACTCATCGCTCAATTCAAGTTGAATATTTTCAAGCGCTTCTTTTCTTAGATTCAGAATAAAAATAGTACTTTTAATATGATTAGCACTATTGTCAAAATCGCGTTCGATGTGGTCATAAAAAAGCTCTACGGTATTGATTTTGCCGGAAGGGTCCAACCTTGAAAAGAAATCTTCATTGGGTTCAGCTTTTTCCAATTTTTCTAAAGACTTAATAGTCACTTTAAATAAATCACTAAAGTCATCCATTGTCCGGGTATCTTCGATAGGTAATTGGAGGATATCGTTTAAGAAAAGATATTCTTTGTCTTGTAGTACTTTTAAGTTTATTTCCAACGTCTCACCTATGCTTTTACCCAGCAATACGTCTTTGATTTCTTGGTTAGTTATATCAGCAATAGGAAAAGAAAATGTCATAGAATATCCATCCGTTTTTAAATCACCATTTTCTAGTTCAGCAGCATCAAAGGTAACAATTGTTGTATCGTCAATCGGTCCATCAAAGTCTTTAGATACGGAAAGTTTCGTTAAAGCAGAATCCAGCTCGGTCGCCTTTTCTTCTTCAGTCAATATTAAAGAATAGGCCTTGAGATCATTGACAAAGTCCCAATTGGTATTATCAAAGTCCAATTCTTTAACGATAGCAAAAGTGGCGCTATAATCGGTAAGGTTGTTGTAATCATAGGCAAAATTACTGTCATCTTTTATAAAAACGGGTTCGCCATAAGGAGATATATTATTGTCCTTTAAGTAGGAAGTAAATCCTTTGCCTAATGAGTCATTGATTGTATTGATCAGGATTTTCGTACCATCCATTTTTTTAACTAGATTGACAGGAGCTTTTCCTGGCCTAAAGCCTTTAACATGCGCTTTTTTGGCAGTTTTTTTTACTTCAGTATCAAATTTGCTTTTGATTTCACTTGCTTCCATGATGAAATTAAGTTGAATCAGGTTAGGGCTTATTTCGGTGGGATTAATATTCATTTGATATTTATTTTACTTCCAACATAATAAAGATAAGGCTTCAATGGTCGTTTTTTTAAGAAAATCAGACTAAATAGTGCCTCTTTTTGATTTTGAGGTGCAAAGGTATGATTATTTTAGCAAAGAATGGGTGAAATAATTGATGTATTTATATATAAGCCATATTGAAATACAGAACATTGCTTACATTTGCGCCATGAAATTGATTAGGAACTTTTGTGTTATTGCTCACATCGATCACGGTAAGAGTACATTGTCAGACAGGTTGTTGGAATATACCCAAACAATTGCGGAAAGAGATATGCAGGATCAAGCCTTGGACGATATGGATTTGGAGCGTGAACGGGGCATCACTATCAAGAGTCACGCTATTCAAATGTCTTACCATCATGATGATGGACAGGTCTATACCTATAACATGATCGACACGCCGGGTCACGTTGATTTCAGCTACGAGGTGTCGCGCTCTATTGCTGCTTGTGAGGGGGCATTGCTCTTGGTTGATGCTAGTCAAGGCATCCAGGCACAGACTATTTCCAACTTATTTATGGCAATTGATCACGATTTGGAAATTATTCCTGTTCTGAATAAGGTAGATATGGAGAGTGCGATGGTAGATGAGGTTTCTGATCAGATAATAGATTTAATCGGATGCAAGCGGGATGAGATTCTTCTTGCGAGTGGAAAGACTGGTGTTGGAGTGCACGATATCCTACGAGCGATAGTTGATAGAATACCAGCACCTAAGGGTGACCCTGATGCACCTTTACAAGCCTTAATTTTTGATTCAGTATTCAATTCATTCAGAGGAGTTATTGTTTATTTTAGGATTCTTAATGGAATGATTCGAAAAAATGATAAAGTCCGCTTCTACCATACAGGCAAGGAATATCTGGCTGATGAAGTCGGCATCCTCCAGCTGAATATGGTCGAAAAACCTGAGCTGCATGCAGGCAATGTAGGTTATCTGATCACGGGTATCAAGGTGTCTAAAGAAATAAAAGTGGGAGATACCGTTATTTTGGCAAAATATCCCACTACCGATGAGATTAAGGGGTTTGAGGAAGTTAAGCCTATGGTTTTCGCGGGGATATATCCTATTGATAATGATGACTTTGAGGATTTAAGAGACAGCCTTGAAAAATTACAATTAAATGATGCATCATTGACTTTCGAGCCAGAAAGCTCTGTTGCACTCGGATTTGGTTTTCGATGCGGCTTCCTGGGCATGCTTCACTTAGATATCATCCAGGAAAGGCTTTCGAGAGAGTTTAATCAAGATGTAATTACTACGGTTCCCAATGTAATGTATCATGCTTATTTGAATAAAAATCCGGAAGAAAGGTTTGTCATCAACACACCCAACGATCTGCCGGATCCTACTTTATTACATCACGTCGAAGAACCTTACATACATGCGCAAGTGATAACTAAGCCGGAATATATCGGAACGATTATGTCGCTGTGTATGGATAAAAGGGGAATTTTAACGAAGCAAACATATCTTACGACAAGTAGGGTAGAGTTGACCTTCGAAATGCCGCTTGCTGAGATTGTGTTTGACTTTTATGATAAATTGAAGTCAATATCAAGAGGGTATGCATCTTTTGACTATCAGCCATTAGATTATCGCAAGTCTGAATTGGTCAAGTTAGATATAAAGTTGAATGGTGATAATGTGGATGCTTTATCCGCATTAGTACATCGATCCAAGGCAGAAGAATTGGGGCGCAAGATTTGCGGTAAGCTTAAGGACTTACTGCCTCGCCAACAGTTTCTCATCGCCATTCAAGCTGCCATAGGTGCCAAGATAATAGCTCGGGAGACACTATCTGCCATGCGAAAAGACGTAACCGCCAAATGTTATGGAGGTGACATTTCCAGAAAGAGAAAATTATTGGAAAAACAAAAAGAGGGAAAGAAGAAAATGCGCCAAATAGGAAACGTTGAAGTACCTCAAAAAGCATTCTTGGAAGTATTAAAATTAAATGATTAATCTATATATTAAATTCTTATGAAATATTTAAGTTTATGTATCCTTGTTTTAGGTATTGGCCTTGTAAGTTGCAAAAGTGATACAACAAAGGGCAAAGCCGGTATCGATGAAGCAGAAAAGTATGTTCCTTACGACAGCACTGCGAGACAAATTGCCACCACAGATACAGTTGTCAATAATAAAGGCATTCAATTTGAATTGACCTTCAGAGGAGGCTCTATTGACGGAGCGGCTCAGATTAAAGTAAGAAAAGATGGTAAATTGCTTGAAAATACAGACAGAAAAGCAGCAGGAAGAGTTACAAAAGTATTTCTTCACGATATCAATGGCGATGGAGAAGACGACTTCTTGTTTTATACCAATACGGAAGATGTAACTAAAATAGGTAATCTTTATGGGGTGATTCACACCAACAATGGCATACAGCATATTTACGTTTCCCCGTTTATGAGAGCGCCTTATGTAGATGGTTATTTGGGTCGGGACTCTTTCTATGTGGACAATGGCGTTATTTATAAGTCGTTTCCTAAATTTGATTTCAATAAGTTTCGTCAAAAGGTCAATTCCGGAAAAAGATGGGTGTTGAGTTATCCGTTTAATGGCAAAGACACAATAGATATCGCCGATGGTGTTTTAAAATAAAATGTGCAATAAAGTAAAAAAAAAGGGGGCTGATGTCCCTTTTTTTTATCCCGATTTCAGCAGTAAAGGTTTTTAAAAACCGTATAGTGCTGATTATGAGGGTTAAATTTAGGATAACCTTTTCTTTAGCTCCCTATACTTGTTTTCCTTCCTTGATAAACGGGTAGTAAAATTATCGTAAAAATAAATACAAATGAAATCAAACCAATGGATGTTTCAAAAGTCGGTTCAAATAGGAAGGTTGCCACATATAAAAAGAGCATCAGATTAATCAAGAACTTCTTTCTATGCATGGCCGGCGACCATATAATAAATAAGGCCGCCAAAAATTGAAATAAGGATAGCAAGCCACCACACACCATCGTCATCAGGAATTGATTATGCGGTATTTGATTGCCCGGCAAATGATATTTTACACCATTTTTTTCTATTTCCTTGTGCAAATCTCCGGAGCCGACACCCAACCATTTGTTGGACTTCCAAAGCGCCCATCCATTTTGGAGTGAATAGATCCGTTCGCTGTCTGAATAGTCTTCACCTTGATCCCTTAACAACGACTTCCAGTCATATAAACTATAACCTGACTTGATGCGTATGGATGGAATCAAATGATAGCTTATGTAAATGGTCACACCTAAAAAGAGAAATAATGGAATTGCCCAGAGCAGCTTTTTATATTGGTATAGATAATAAAATGAAATGGGAATCAAGCCCAATAATGTAATCAGCCATGCAGTCCTGACGGCTAAAAAGAGTATAAACCATCCCAAAAACACGGTAGATAAGCCGACTCCAATTGCCCATTTTTTGGGATACCAGTTTTTGATAATGGCCAACAAACCTCCTAAGAATACAAAGCTGACAAACATGCCATAGCGGATGTGTGGTATGGGCATCGGAATGGGTTTTCCTTGACTTAGATTCCGAATGATTTCATCTTGATGTAAGAAATAATTCGCCAAGACTGAAAGCCCCGTGATGATTGCACACGCCAAAGCATAAAGGAAGTACCGTTTGAAATGCAGATGTGTAAGGGGCGGAGCAAAGCCTATTATCAAAGGCAAGAGTAATAGTGCAGCATAAAGCCTTAGACGTACTATTGCAAATCCCCATTCAGAACTTCCAATAAAAGAAGTTGCTACACTGCCGAAAAATAATAGAACTGCAATAGAAATAGGGAGCGTGTACAAAAGCCTTTGTTTTACATCGTCCTTACTGAGCGTAAAAGCAAAAATGAGTGAAGCACAGCCCATGACGATTATACCACAAGCGATCAGAAAGCGACTCGCAAAGAGACCGGAGATAGTCAGGTACACGCCTGTATTGATGCCCCATAAAGACAAAGCTCGCCAACTGCCGAATTGATTGAAGAAATATTGGCTTAGCCCTGTTTTATACATATAATAACCAACGGTTTGATGAGGCTTTTATTTTGCGGATTTATTCAATTTTTATTTCATCTGTGAAAAACCACACTTGTGCTCCCGGCAGAGAAAACCAGTCAGGTGCGGTTTTTTGGGCTTCGACATGGATTAAAAGGTATTTGACATAAAGGGATTTCTTCCTTTTTCGTTTTTTTATCAAATTATTGCCGAGCGAATTCAAAAGATCTGCAGATATATCTAAGGAATAATGTTTTTTTAGATTTTTTGGATTCTGTTCTACATTCTTATGGCTAATAGCGCCTATTTCTATCATTTGATTACGATCATTTCCAATAAAAAAAGTAATCTTACGAGGTAGGAAAATCCAGGACACGTTGTCTTGTAGCGTCGATACATCAATAGTAGAAATCTCTCTTTTATTGCCAAAATCAAAGAAAAAATCAACATCTTTTCCTTGAAAGCCCAACCACTTGTCAGCTGCAAAATATTGCCCGGCTGTGTCACCATCTATTAGCTCATCTACGCCATTAAAAGTATATTTTGGATCAGGCGGTGGCGATATAAGGATAGATCCAATATTATGACGAAGTGTAGCAGATTGTTGGGTAACGGGAGACCATACTCCATTTTGATTTGAAGCGGCTTTGATTAAATAAACACCGGATTCTTTGAGATAGAAAGGATTTCGATATTCTATACCATTAATACGGGGGTCATGACTATCCGTGGTGTAATAGAGTTTAGAACTTTCATTATCCGACTGAAGTTCTACTTCCAGCATGTTTTTCCCGGGAATGGAATAAGAGATAATGTCAGGTCGAGGGACAAACAAAGCGAAGAAATTGTTTGTACTATCATTTTTTATAAATTCTTGGATGAAATGGGTATCATTATATTTCGGCGTATTAGCGCAACTGGTCCCAAGTGTCTTTGCAATAAGACTCAAAGCATCCTCTGCTGTGACCATATTTTCGACATTCTCGATGATTGGAATGTTACCACCGTAAAATACAATTGGAGTATTTTTGTATAATTCAGTTTCTTGATATTTGTGGCATGCGATACCGTTACTTAGGATAAATACCGTTGTGTTTTCCCATTTGACCTTTTCCTGGTAACTTTTAAAGACAACGCCAATCAAGCTATCTATGGTACTTAATTCATTGATCTGTTCTCGGTCAAGATAATTAGAGCTTGCAGAAAAATTACGGAATGATAAAAAGGCAAGCCGGACATTGGTTCCGTTTTTGTTGTTGATAAAATCCTTGACCATGGATTCATTGGATCGATAATTTTTATTCAATCTATTGAAAGGTCCTAAGATTGTATCATTGAAGGAGCCCACACTATTTAATGTGTAAAGTCCTGAATGAATTGAATCTAAACATTGTGCGATATCTCCAATTTTACTCTTGATATAGCCCCGACGTCCGGATGGATTTTGGTCTTCCGGATTCCTATACTTCATTGAGCCCAAAAACCCATTTTTAATTAAGTATTTGATATTAGGAGTATAAGCACGCTCTAACATCTCGTATGTCAATCCCCGAATCTGAAAAATAAGCACATTTTTTTGATCATTTTTGTTTTTGATAGGGGGGCGGGCTTCCGATGTAACCACGATGAAAAGAGAAAAGCCCACAATCCATAAGGGCAGAAACATGTATTTTATACTTTTGCTCATTAGACTCCTTTTAGTTTCTTTTTTAAAGCAAATACTTCATCCCTATATTGTGCTGCGGTAATGAAATCTAATTCTTTGGCAGCTTTTTTCATCTTATTTTCAGTTTCAGTTATAAGTGCGAGGATTTGATCTGTACTCATCATAGAAATAATCGGGTCAGCTGCAATACTTGGCGCTTCGGACTCGATATATGTGGAGCTTTGTTTTCTACCTCTAATGTCTAAGATAGATTGCCGGGCTAAGATTTCTTCTTTTGTTTTCGCAAGATTAATAGGGGTGATGTTGTTTTCTCTATTATATTCCAATTGGATTGATCGGCGTCTATTGGTTTCATCAATGGTACGTTGCATGCTGTCTGTTATTTTGTCAGCATAGAAGATGACTTTTCCGTTGATATTTCGGGCTGCTCTCCCGGCTGTCTGTGTGAGTGAACGAGCATTGCGTAGGAATCCTTCCTTGTCTGCATCGATGATGGCTACCAATGACACCTCAGGCAGGTCAAGCCCTTCTCTTAGCAAATTCACGCCTACCAGTACATCAAATTCTCCTATACGTAAATCCCTTAGTATTTCAACCCTTTCTAAGGTGTCCACTTCAGAGTGAATATACTTCGTCTTTATCTGAAGCCGTTGTAGGTAGTTTGCCAATTCTTCTGCCATCCGTTTTGTCAACGTCGTAACAAGGACTCTTTCTTCTTTTTCAATCCTTTGAGCTATTTCTTCCAATAAATCATCAATCTGGTTGATTGAAGGTCTCACTTCTATTGGAGGATCCACCAATCCGGTTGGTCTGATTACCTGTTCTACCAATGAGCCTTCAGTCTGCTCTAACTCATAATCACCGGGGGTTGCCGAAACATAAATAACCTGGTTAATCATGGATTCAAATTCTTCAAAATTCAGAGGCCTATTGTCCATGGCACTCGGTAGTCTGAATCCGTAGTTTACCAGATTGACCTTACGGCTTCGATCACCACCCCACATACCTCTGAGTTGTGGTATCGTGGCATGGCTTTCATCAATAAACATCAGATAGTCTGAAGGAAAATAATCCAACAAACAGAATGGTCGAGTCCCCGGATCTCTACCGTCAAAAAATCGTGAATAATTTTCAATTCCACTGCAATACCCCAACTCTCTTACCATTTCCAAATCGAAATTAGTCCTTTCATGGATGCGCTTCGCCTCGATATACTTACCTTCCGATTCTAAATATGATTCGTGTTCTTTTAATTCATGCTCTATTTGTAGAATGATTTCATTGAGTTTGTCTTTGGGCGCCACATATAGATTGGCAGGGTAGATCGCCGCAGAATCTATCCTTTGGATGGGTTTACCACTTTCTAATTCTAACATTTCAATTTCTTCGATCTCATCTCCAAAGAAAGTTATCCTAAATCCATAATCGACGTATGGCAATGCTATGTCAACGATGTCACCCTTGACTCTAAATTGCCCCCGCCCCGGTATCTCCTCTGTACGGGAATATAAACTATCAACTAATTTATATAAAAAAGTATTTCTCGATATTATATCTCCTTTTTGAATTCGGATTATACTGTTTTTATAGTCATCCGGATTACCCATACCATAGATACAAGAAACAGAAGCTACGATAATTACGTCATTACGTCCTGAAAGCAAACTGGATGTTGCCCTGAGCCTCAATTTATCTACTTCTTCATTGATCAACAAATCCTTTTCTATAAATGTATCAGAGGCTGAAATATAGGCTTCAGGCTGGTAATAATCGTAATAAGAAACAAAATATTCCACCGCATTGTCCGGAAAGAATTCTTTAAATTCGCCATAAAGTTGAGCCGTCAATGTTTTATTATGAGTTAAGATAAGTGTAGGCCTATTAATTTCCTTTATAATATTGGCCATTGTGTAAGTCTTACCCGAACCCGTCACTCCCAATAGAACTTGGGCGTGCTCCCCATTTTCAATTCCTTTTACAAGTTGCCTAATCGCTTGTGGTTGGTCACCGGTAGGTTTATATTTTGATTCTAATTGAAAAGGCATTGATTATTTCTTTTTATTTGCCTCGTTGAGTCTATTTAAAACCTCTTTGGTTATATTAAGTTTAGGATTGGTTAGTAAGATATTGGCCCCTTCAGTATATCCGAGAATATAATCAGCACCATATTTATCCATATAGACTTGAAGCTCCTTGCGCATTCTTCGGTTTAGTTCTTCCTGAATCTTTTGAGTTTTTTGAACAAGCTGTTCAGAAAGTTGCTGTTCTTGTTGTGCAAGGGCCTGTTGTTTGTCTGTTAATCCCTTTTCTAAAGCCATCGCCTGTTGTTGGGTCAGTTCTCCTGCCTGAGCTTTTTTCTGATATTCTATATAATCAGCTTGAAGGGCTTGAGCCTTGGTTTTTAAGCTTGCTTCTGCTTGTGCACCTTGCTTTTCAATGATTGCTTTCTGATTTTTGATATATGTATATTTCTGATTTATAGTGTCTATGTCCACATATAATACCTTTCCTGTTGCCTCTGCCACTTCACTTTCCTTTTCCGGGCTCTCAATGGTAACAACGGAATCTTTGCCATTGGCAGTAGTGATGGTGGTTACTTGCTTTGGCTTACTGAAATGCAAATAATACAAGAAGGCTACAGCTATTGCCAAAACAATGTTGAAGATTAATGATAAATTTTTCATGAAAATGATTTTGTTTTTTATACTTTCTTTTAATCAATACGAAAGAGCAAAAGTAATGAAATTTGAATAGGGTAAAAAAACTCTTATTGTGGAATATCTTTAAAAGATTGAACCGTTGTTGCGACCGGATGTCCTTTATTGTGACAATGCTTTTTTTATATAGCTATTTGATCTATTTTAGAACGAATATTATTTCTGATTAACCTAAAGATTTCCTAAAAATCGAATATTCTTTATATTGTCTGAAATTTTCTAATCTTTCAATCTCCCGTCTCATTTTGATGTTGTCTTTCATGATGAGGTGGCTGTCCATCATAGTAAATCCAAGGTCTAAGGCTGATCCGATAAGCGTTACCGCCAGTACTGCATCTAATCCTTTGTTTTGATATTCATTTTTTACAGCACCAAGTAGTAATACCAAGCGTTTTGAGCGACGTGAGGACTTCCAAATGTGCATCCATCCAAACGGTAAAAGCCTCCCTTTGGCTTTCCTGATACCATTGCTCAAGTCGGGCATACCTATGATAAATGCTACAACATCATCGTTTTCGTCAGTAATTAACTTAATTAATCGAGGATTGAGCAAGGGTAGGAAACGTCTTGCAAACTCATCCGCTTCCTTCTCTGTGGTTTCAGAAAATCCATATATTTTATTGTAAGTCTTATTGATTAGTTGGAATACTTTTTGCACATAAGGCTTTATTTCACTGCTTTTGTTAAATTCATGTACTTTAACCTGTAAGTTTTTTTTGACCCTTTCAGCAAACGGTAAATAGCGATGGATTATTTTTTCTGTCAAGGGGACATCGTATTGGCACAACTTGACAAAAGCCTCATATCTTTGTTCTTCAATGAAGTCAACCATATATTTAAAGTTACAATTGGTGACGAGCATCGATTTTTCATTGTGTCCCATTGTGACAAAACCTTGTGGCTCTTTGTCTGAAAAGCCCAGCGGCCCTATAAGGTGGTCAGAACCTTGCTCAATTGCCCAAGATTCCACTGCTTTTAATAGAGCTTCAAATACTTCGCGATCGTCATAGCATTCAAAATAACTGAAACGTGCGTCCTTAGATTGGTTACTTTGATTGAATCCGGTAGGAATAATGCCCATTATTCGACCCACAAGGATATTATCTCTATAGGCTAAAAATAGAATATTTGGATTTTTTTGAAATGCCGGGTTTTTATCCGGATTAAAAAACGCTTCCTCGTCAATATATAAAGGATGAACCCAATTGGGATGGGCGTGATGTATTTTTTCAGGTAAATATATAAATGATTTATAATCACCCTTAGTTGTCACTTGTCGAATTTGTACAGACATGTTGTATCCGGTTATGGGAGGCTAATTTAATTCAGTTTTTTTATAAGACAAACTTTATAATGCAAATTGATAAGTTTAGAAAAATGCTGAAGGTGCAAAAAGTAAAGCTAACGAGTATTTCACAAGTTTAACCCAAATTCATATTAAAGGTACAATAGTTTCTTTAAGAAATATATTGCTAACTTTTTGTTGTGTTGAAATTCAAATAGTCACGAATCAATATATTTCCAAATATTAGATAATCAACTTGTTGCGATTTGGCTTGATGTAATTTAGCCTCTTACAATTATTGTAATTATTCAGCTAAATTGTTTGTAAAAATTTTTCATACTTTTTTGGACGAGCTGAATCCAACTCGATTTTTTATCAAAATAAACCCGAAGGGTTGTCATTATTATAGAATAGATTCAATTGCAGAAAGAGGAACCCAGAATGGGTGAAATGATTATTCCATCTATTCGTTCCAGTTTTTTGAGTAGATACATTTTTTCTTGGTATGTAATAATGTCATCCCTTCGGGATTTTGAAAATATTATGCTACGTTTTCTATAAAAATATCATCCCTTCGGGATTATGTGCCCCGAATGTTCATCCTTGTTCAACCCGAATTTTTCTTAAAGACAATATTTTGCCTTTAAGAGGAATTCGGGTTTAACTAAATATTAAGTTGAACATAGAATTATTTATCGTAAAATTACGTTGTAGTAAGAGATTTGGCAAAGTAGTCGATCGTTTTATTGTAGATAATTTCAATGAATTGATTGTATGAAATACTTTTTTCTTGTAAAACATATACAATCTAATGGATTGAATTAAGTAAATGAATAGTATGAAAGTTCTTACGAAAGCAGAAGAAGAAATAATGCAGTATTTCTGGGAAAATAATCAGTGTTCGGTTTCTGATATCATTGCGAAATTACCGGAACCCAAGCCGCCACATTCGTCTATTTCAACGATAGTAAGGATATTGGAGAAAAAAGGATTTGTCGATCATAAGTCGTTTGGACGCACGTTTGAATATTTTCCATTGATATCGAAGGAAGAATACTCCAGTCGATCAATTCACCGTTTGGTAAATGAGTATTTCGATGGTTCTTATTCGGGTTTAGTTTCTTTTATAGCAAGAGAACAGGACATCGATTTGAAAGAATTTGGCGATTTGATGAATATTTTGGATAAGAAGTAGGAATTGATATGGTAATCTTGACCACTGCAATAACTGCCACAATAGTTTGGCTTTTGATGTATATACCTTATTGGTTGTGGCTTCGGAATTCGACATTTCATTCCCTGCAAAGACTTTATTTGCTCATGTCTTTGATAGCAGGAGTTATTGTAGGTGTAGAAAAAAACCTATTTAATAAATTTTTTAACTATTCTGATGTCATTATAAGCAATGCTGAATGGTTAAATATTAATATACTTTCTGGCTTTAATGCCTCGATTGAACCAATTGAATTGAATTTTACTTCACTGAATACAGGTATCCTTTATGGCGTCTATTTTATGGTATGTACCTGTTTCGCCGGGATATTTTCATATAGATTGCTAGAAGTAATTCTTGCTTTGAGGAGTGGAATATCATATTATAAGAATGGTGTACATGTCATTGTATCTCCTTTGTTCCCGACACCTTTCACATTTTTAAATAGAGTTTTTTTTAATCGCAAACTTACAATAAGTGAATCCTCAGATCGTGCTATTTTACTACATGAGAAAGAACATATTCGCCAAAAACATACATTGGATTTGCTTTTGGCGGAAGTGCTGTTTATCTTCACATGGTTCTGTCCGATAGTATTATGGTATAAAAAGCAATTGAGTCTGGTACATGAGTATCAAGCTGATGCCACAGTAATAGAAAATATGTCTGTTAAAGAATACGGAATGCTTTTGTTGACGCAACGAATGGGTGAAGTACACACATTGGCGCAGCATTTTGCTTCTTCTGATTTGAAACAAAGATTTTTAAAAATGAAACAAGTCCGATCAACCGGATGGAGTAGGCTAACATTTTTAAGTTTTTTTCCGGCTATTGCACTGGGTTCAGCTTTAGCACATAGTATGGATTATAAAATACTAAAGCCCATTCATTCTATTGGAGAATCGGATTCAAAGGGAGATGTCACGTCCAGAGAGATAAGTATAAGTCCTGATGGGCAATGGAAAGTCAGCAATTCAAATAATGAGACAACTAAGATGATTCCTGAATTTCCTGGCGGACAACAAGCACTTTCTGAATTTCTGATGGATAATCTTCAAGTCGCTGAATATTTTAAAAAAGAAACAAAGGAAGTTGTTGTCAGGTTAAACTTTGATGCAAAAGGAAAAATCGAACTGATAACTTATTTGAAGCCTATTATGCCGGAGATGGAAGATGCCCTTTCAAGTGTGTTTAGGAAGATGCCTAAATGGAATCCCCCGCTTTACAAAAATCAACCGGTCAGGTCTGTGATAGACATCCCGATTAAATTCATTTGGTAGCCAAATTGGGGAAAAAATACTTGAAGAAATATAACGTTTTCGATTGGTATATGTACAATGTAGGTACAAAAAAGGATAAGGCAATTTAATCCTTTTGGTTAAATTGCCTTAGTCCTAATACTCACAAAAAAATTGTGCTGAATTAAAATTATGAGGTAGTATCTCTTATTAAAAATTCGCACACACACACAATTAAAATAAAAATGTATCTATAAATACTGTTGATAAAACAACTTGATTTAAAGTACAAAATACTTTTACTTTCATTCACATTATTATGAAATGAATTTGAATGAAAGTATAATAGTATTTGGGGAATTAGAGAAGAAAAGATAATTGTCTTACATTAATTTAGAAACATTTTAACACGGCAACTTTTCACCATATTTATTTTTGAAAATTATTAAGTAAGGCAATGTTTATATTATGTTACAAAGATACAAGCGAATTACATGCTTTTGTAGCATAATTTATTCAAATAATAGCAGTATTTAATGAAATTAGTTGATTTGGAGGATGTTTTTTATCAAAATGATTGGTTTACACATAGTTTTGCAAATCATATAAAATAAATGTGTAAGTAAAGTCGGAAGGAGAAATCAACTATTTACTATGCTTTGTTGATATTTTTTAGGTGTGACTCCTTCATAATGTTTAAAGATTCTAATAAAATAATTAGTGTCATCAAATCCGACTTCATAGCTTACATTTTTAACGAAATTATGTTTATCAGAAAGGTATAATTTAGCAAGTTTGATTCTTTCCATGATGATAAATTCCATTGGGCTAATGCCGAGTTCTGTTTTAAAAAGCCTATACATGGAGGATGAGCTCATTCCGATTTTTTTTGCAACTAACTGCAAATTCAACTTATTGGGTAAGTTAGACTTGATAAATTCGTTGGCAAGCATCAATTGGGGGTTGATTTTTTTATTTCCATTATTAATCATGCTATCGAGACTTTGGAACTGGATGATTTTGACGATAAGTTCCTGAATGCCCAAGTCGGCTATAGCATCTTTAAACAAATCATCACTTTGGCAGGTCTGGATGATTTTACCAAGGATATTCGCTATTTCGACATTATTTTTGAAGAAAAAATTATCGTAATTTAACTGCCAAAACATTTCAATATCTGGTTGCGGATACTTTTCGTTGAGTAAATTTGTTATTTCTGCCACTTTTTGATAATCCAATGCAAGGGCAATACATTGTGTTGGGTTAGATTCTGATGCTTCCGGAAAATCTATGCATGTCTTACAATTAGGTGCTGCTAAGGCGGATTCCCCTGGAACAAATTCCACCTTTTCCCCCATATCGTTTTTTATCAACTTTTTTCCCCTTAACATACTGGCTACAATCATATCGCTAAATTGAAGTTCGACATTTTCGGCAACTTGATGCGTTTCGAAAATATTTAATTCGCAGGATTTGAGACAATATATCTCACGATTTTCAACGAGAGAGCTAAGTTGTTCTTGCAACTTTATTCTTGGTAAAAAAGGAATTAGAGCAACATCAGACATGGTAGAGTATTTTATATGGTAAAATTAAATTATTTATTTAAAATTTCCTACTACTCATGTATATATTTTAACAAACTTTGTGAAAGGATTGATATTTCTTCATTTCAGTGCTCATATATTTCAATTATTCTATTTTCAAATTATAAGCCTTCCAATAATTTAAAACTTGAACCCAAATTCCGAAATAGACAAATACGGAATCGATGTACGACTCGTAATCAACATTATACGGTTTTTCAAAACCAATACTGCTGAATTCGGATTGAATGAAGTTCAATTCCTTTTAAATGCAAAGTATTGACTTTAAAAGGAATTGGGCTTACAACAAACTAATATGTGGTATGTGGATACACTTCCAAGGCTTTTTCGAGACATTTAACTGCCATTTCGATTTCTTTGCGGTCTAAGACATACGCAAGCCGTGCTTCTTTTTTTCCCAATCCGGGTGTAGCATAAAAGCCGCTAAGTGGCGCCATCATCACTGTATTGCCTTCATGCTCAAATGATTCTAAAAGCCACTGACAAAAGTGTTCTGTGTCTTCAACTGGAAACTCAGCGATACAATAAAAAGCACCTTTAGGCATTGGACATTTTACACCTTTTATTCTATTAAGTCCCTCTACCAGTGTGTTGCGTCTTGCTACATATTCGTGTATTACTTGGTCAAAATAGGACTGAGGTGTGCCGAGGGCTGCCTCTGCTGCTATCTGAGCATAGGTCGGCGGAGACAATCGTGCTTGGCCGAATTTAAGAGCCGATTGAACGATTTCTTTATTTTTAGAAATCAAAGCACCGATACGAGCACCACACATAGAATATCTCTTTGATACAGAGTCAACTAATACGACATTTTGCTCTATATCTTTTAGATTCATAACTGAAAATGGGTGGGCTCCATCATAACAAAATTCGCGGTAAACCTCATCTGCAAATAAGAACAAGTCATGCGATTTTATTATTTTACTTAATTGTTCTAGCTCCTCTTGCGAATATAGATATCCGGTTGGATTTCCGGGATTACATATCAATACTGCCTTGGTGCGAGAAGTTATTTTCTTTTCTATTTCTGAAATGGGTGGTAATGCAAAGCCATTGTCAATAGTTGATGTGACAGGGATTACTTTTATGCCGGCCGCCACTGCAAAACCGTTATAATTAGCATAAAATGGTTCTGGTATGATGATTTCATCACCCGGATTTAGGCACACAAAGAAGGCAAATAAAAGTGCTTCAGAACCTCCGGTCGTTACAATTATTTCGTCTGCTGTGATTTCAATATTATATTTGGCATAATATTTGGTCAGACCCTCGCGATAGGAAGCAAATCCGGCAGAATGCGAATATTCCAGTACATGAATATCAGTATTTTTGATGGCATCACGCGCTATGAGTGGCGTTTCAATGTCCGGTTGTCCTATATTGAGATGAATTACGTGTTTTCCTTGACTTCTAGCCTTTTCGGAATAAGGAACAAGTTTTCGGATTGGAGATGGCGGCATTTGAAGTGCTTTGTCAGATAATAACGGCATATTTTTAATCTTTTTTTTCTATTTTATCAATGAGTGATTGCAGCAAATCCAATTGTTTTGCTTGACTTTCATATAGGACTTTAATCTGTTCTTCCAATAATAAGTCAACTTTTTGATGCAACGCCCTTATCTGAAGTTCAGATTTTAAGTTGACCATATAATCATTTACATTTTGCTTCCGATCTTTCTCTTCTTGCCTATTTTGGCTCATCATAATAATTGGAGCTTGCAATGCTGCAATACACGATAACACCAGATTCATTAATATAAATGGATATGGATCAAATCTATCAGGCTTTGGCAGCGCAAAGTTAATAATAATCCAAGTAACCAAAATAATTAAAAAGAAAATGATAAATGTCCAGCTCCCCCCAAACCGTGCTATTTTGTCTGATATTCTTTGGCCCATATTGAGTATTTCTGAAGGCGGATGGGCTAAATTTTCCATTATCAAATTTTCATCCTCTATGGAATTTTTGACAATCTGTCTCAATTTCTTTAATTGTACTACTTCGTCCGTAAGAATTTGTTCTGCTTCGCTTGCCATCGTATTCTGATTTTAGTTGTTTTATTTTATGATTAGATATTAATATCAAATGCGGACTTAGTATTAAATCCAAAAATGAATTTTACTATCATTAATCTTTGATTTAGATTAAGCATTTAAAAATAACGGTAGATTTAGCTTTTTGATGAAGAATTATCTACCTTCAGCACTAATCGGTAAGCCAATTAGATAATTTTCTTTTATATCATTTGAGTAAAATCTATTTCTTCTCCCATATCAGTGTCAAAAGAGTGCAAACGGCTTTTTAAAACTTTTATTTCTGACTCCATTAGTTGAATTTTTTCTATCAAATGGAAGGCGACATCAATTCCTTCAAAATTAACGCCCAAGTCATTGTGCAGATTTAATATTTGCTCCAATTTACTTAGTTGCTGCCCGTCCATGTATTCCTCATCATTTTCCATATAAAATTGTATGAAGTCAAATTCATGAAGTTGTTCTACCATCTTTTCACTTATCTCATAATGGTGGCAGATGGTTTTTACCAAAATATAATTGTTGTCCATTAGTTTCTCAGGTTTTTAAGTTGAGTAAATAATTCCTTTTCTTTATCAGTAAGATGAGTAGGATTGATGATTTCAAATGTTATAATCAAGTCGCCATATTGTCCTTCTGCTTTATATTTTGGCATTCCTTTCCCTTTGAGCCTAACTTTTGAACCATTAGCGGTTTCCGGCTTTACCTTAAGCTTTACCTGACCATTAATGGTCTTTACCAAGGTGTCGCCTCCCAGCAAAGCAGTATAAAGGTCAAGATGAACATTTTGATGTAAATTGGCTCCTTCACGTCTGAAGTCAGTGTTATTATGAATGTCAAACCGTATATATAGATCGCCACTTGGTCCGCCATTATGCCCGGGGCTTCCTTTTCCTGCTATTTTAATGACTTGACCATCTTCAAGTCCGGCCGGTATGGTTATTCTTAATTTCTGCTGATTGACTTCAATTACCTGTTGTTGTGATTGCAATGTGTCGGTCAGATTTAACTGTAACACGGCATTGTAGTCTTGACCTTTGAATTTTCGGGCTGTTCTTCCTTGTGTTCCACCACTTCTTCCAAACATGGAATGGAAAAAGTCAGAAAAGTCATCTCCATTGCCAAAGTCAGACCCTTGAAAGTCACCAAAGCCTCCGAATCCACCTCTTTCGGATGCATATGATTGAGATCCTCCTTGCTGACGCTTCATTTTTTCAATTTCCTCAGCATGCTGCCAATCTTTGCCATATTGATCATACTTTTTGCGATTTTCTTCATTGGCCAAGACCTCATTGGCTTCATTTATTTCTTTGAATTTTTTCTCAGCATCTTTATCGCCTGAATTAAGGTCAGGGTGATACTTGCGCGCCAATTTACGGTATGCTGATTTTATTTCTTTATTTGTGGCATTCTTATCTACGCCCAAAACATTATAATAATCAATATATTCCATCTAATTGATATTTTTATTGGGTAAAGTTATATTTTGAAATATTTTTAATTAAATCCTTTTCCCTTTTAATGTACTATGTAATCTTTTGTTCATAGATTTCATACAATTAAGTATAGAATTATTTAAAATGAAAAGTGGACGGCAAGCATAACCCATTTAATTTGAACACCTTCAATAATAAATTCAATGATATGTGTTTTGTTGAGATGGTTATTAATATTATTCATCTTTCCGACTAAAATCTATGTAGAAGCTTAAAACGAATTCCTTTTAAAGACAATATTGTACCTATTATTTGAATTTGGGTCAGTGCAAATTAAATATTTTCCCAAATACCATTTGCAGCTGTTAGGATAATTGGTTTTTCTTCAGTGATAAGAATAGTATGCTCATGTTGAGTCACAAATCCTCCTTTGGTTCCAACCAATGACCAACCATCTTTTTCCGCTTTAACTTGCGTACTTTTGGTTGAGATAAACGTTTCTATAGCAACAACCATATCCTTTTTAAATTTTCTGATATTCAGTATATCCTTGTAATTGGCTATTTCACGCGGATCTTCATGAAGACTTTTTCCTATCCCATGTCCATTGAGATTCCTAATTACCTGATAGCCTTTTGCTGTAGCCTGGGATTCAATAAATCCACCTAAATTCGATATTTTATAATTATGACAAATCAAATCAATTGCCTCTTTTAGTATAGTTTTGGATGCATTTACCAGATCTGATAAATGAAAATAGTCCTCTCCTAAAACAAAGGAACAGCCATTATCAGACCAATAACCATCTAATTCGACTGAAACGTCGATATTGACCAAATCTCCATTTTTCAGGACTTTATTGGAAGATGGAATTCCATGAGCAGCAACTTCATTGACGCTAATACAGGTGAATCCGGGGAATCTGTAAGCCAAGATGGGCGCTGAGCGGGCTCCACAGCTTTTGATAATTTCTCCGCCATATTGATCGACATCCCTCGTCGTCATTCCGGGTTCGCAATATTCCTTCATTAAACGTAAAGTCTTTGCGGCTGCTTCACTCGCTTGCTTCATCCCGATAATATCCTGTTCTGTTCGGATAGTCATGTTTAGTTCATTATGGATATGTAATGACTAATTTTTAATTTTGTTGTAGCAATATCATTAATATACGTTTTTAATATTGAACTTTGGGATTTTAAAATGGATGATGTTAAAAATAAAATCTTGACTTATGATAACCTTATATGGCATACCTAATTGTAATACAGTGAAAAAATCTCGTACTTGGCTTGAAAATCACGGAATAGAATATTCTTTTTACGATTACAAGAAGCATAGAGTGGACGCGGAAAAACTTAAACAATGGTTGAAACAAATCCCTCTGGATCGACTATTGAACAGACAAGGCCTTACTTATAGGAGGCTTTCAGATGAAGAAAAAGCTCAGACTAATGATGTAAATTTTGCGATAAAGCTTATGGTATCTCAACCTTCCATCATTAAGCGACCACTCATAGAAGATGATAATGGTAAAGTATTGGTTTTGGGTTTTGATGAAGTGGATTATGCCGAACTTTTTTTACGGGAAAAATAATTGATAAAAGTTTTGTCCGCAACTCATTGTTCAAGCTATTAACCCAAATAGCTCATGAAGGCGTCACTTAACTTTAAATAGTCATTCGTTTTTAATAATTGGGTAATCGTTGTGGTGAAAGCCTAATTCTATAGCTATTTTTATGACGAGATATTACATTAATAGCACTGAACTTGATTTTTTTTGCAAAAATTATTGGGTAGAAATAGTTTTTAGTAAAAATTCTAATAATGATTGAGTCTTCTTTAGATTGTAGGATAAAATTTGCCGATATGGAAAGAATGCCATATAAACACTAAGCAAGTAGCAAAGGTACATGCAAATAAAAAAAGGAAATGGAGAGAAATAAAGGAAGACAAGAGAAAAAAGTAAAATATTTTGTAAAAAAACATGAAAAAATATTGTCACTATTAAAATGTTTTATACCTTTGCGCCACTTTAAGAAGAAAACAGAGAGCATCCACATATAATTTAATTAGGATATGAATCAGAAAATTAGAATTAAACTTCGTTCTTATGACCACAATTTAGTGGACATTTCTACGGAGAAAATAGTTAAGACAGTCCGCTCAAGTGGTGCTGTTGTAACGGGTCCGATTCCGCTGCCTACCGAGAAAAAAATGTTTACCGTGTTGCGCTCGCCACACGTGAATAAGAAATCTCGAGAGCAGTTTTCAATGCGTACCCACAAACGTTTGATTGAGATATATACTCCAACGCAGAAAACCGTAGATGCTCTTTCGAGATTGGAACTGCCAAGTGGTGTCGATATCCAGGTCAAGTTGACATAATAAGGATAAATTCATTTTTTAATAAAATAAAGCGGTAGCATTGAGGATTGGCATCCTTGTGTACCTTATTAAATAATATTGTCGTGAACGGAATAATTGGAAAGAAATTAGGCATGACCAGTGTGTTTGACTCCAATGGCAACTATGTTGCTTGCACAGTCATTGAAGCTGGACCTTGTGTGGTTACACAAGTCAAGAATGTCGATACGGATGGTTACAAGGCATTGCAGATAGCATTTGGTGACGTCAAAGCTTCAAGTGTTTCTAAGCAATTGACCGGCCACTTTTCTAAAGCAGGAATCGATCCTCTTAAGACAGTGGTTGAATTACGAGATTCTGACTTAGCTAAATCTTTGGGAGAAACAATCGAAATTGCCGATGTACTCGCCGAAGGAGATAAAGTAGATATTCTCGGATTGACTAAAGGAAAAGGTTTCCAAGGTGTTGTAAAACGTCACGGATTTAGCGGAGTAGGTCAGGCTACCCACGGTCAGCATAACAGATTAAGAGCTCCCGGTTCCGTAGGCGCATCCTCTTACCCTTCAAAAGTTTTCAAGGGTATGCGTATGGGTGGTCAAACTGGTAACACTAATGTTAAGATCAAAAACCTGAAGGTATTGAAAATATTTTCTGAACAGAATCTGGTACTCGTTAAAGGAGCTATACCCGGACATAAAGGTTCTGTCGTAATCATTGAAAGTCTTAAGAAATGAAACTGGATATATTAACTAAGACAGGAGAGTCAACAGGACGCTCATTTGAATTCTCAGCAGAGTTACTTGGTGAAGCACCAAGCGAACATGCAGTGTATCTTGCAGTAAAAGCGTATTTGGCTAATCAACGCCAAGGTACCCATAGTGCGAAAGAACGTAGTGAACTTTCCGGTTCTACACGTAAACTTCACAAACAAAAAGGTACCGGTGGTGCACGTAAAGGTAGCATTAAGTCAGGTGTTTTGCATGGTGGAGCACGTATTCACGGACCTCGCCCACGTAATTATAGCCAGGACTTGAACCGTAAAGTGAAAAAAGTTGCTCGCCGTTCAGCTCTTGTTGATAAGTTGCTCAACAACAAAGTCATCATAGTAGAAGATTTTACCTTTGATGCACCAAAGACTAAAGAATTAGTAGGTATTTTCAGCGCTTTGAAAGCAACTAGAAAACCACTACTCGTTACTAGTGAATTGAACAAGAATGTTTATTTGTCAGGTCGTAACCTGGAGAGAACAGATGTTACTTTCGCCGATGAATTGAATGTATATAATCTATTGAAAGCTGATTCAGTCATTTTATTTGAAGGAGCAGTTGAAAAAATAGTAAAATCCATTGCTTAAACTTAAATAAAGCATAATCATGATTCACAATATATTAGTTAGACCGATTATTACTGAAAAGGCTAATGACCTGTCTAATCTTGGAAAATATACCTTCGTTGTAGCTAAGAAAGCCAACAAAATTGAGATAGGTAAGGCTGTTGAAAAAATGTACAACGTCAACGTTGCATCAGTCAATACATTTGTTATGCCGGTTAAAGTTATTACTCGTAACGGACGGTCAGGTCTTATGAGAGGTGTTAAGTCTGCTTACAAAAAGGCTGTTGTTACACTTGCCCCTGGCGAAACAATTGATATTTTCCAAGGAAGTAACGAAGAATAAACCCTAATTTAAATTATTAAACGGTAGCTACTATGGCACTTAAGAAATATAATCCAATTACACCGGGTACAAGATACAGAATTGGGAATGCTTATGCAGAAATCACTTCTGATACTCCTGAAAAGTCGTTGACTGCTGACCTCAAGAAGTCAGGTGGTCGTAACCATGATGGTAAGATGACGATGAGACAAAGAGGTGGTGGACATAAGAGGAAGTATCGTATCATTGATTTTAAAAGAAATAAGGATGGTGTGCCAGCTAAAGTGGCAACTATAGAGTATGATCCGAATAGAACTGCATTTATCGCACTATTGAATTATGCCGACGGTGAAAAAAGATATATCATCGCCCCAAAATCTTTGACTGTAGGTTCCACCGTTATCAGTGGTAAAGGTGTTGCAATAGAACCGGGTAATGCTATGGCATTGAAAGACGTGCCTCTGGGTGCTGAAATTCACGCCATTGAGATGCAACCTGGTAAAGGTGCCGCTATGGCAAGAAGCGCAGGCTCTTATGCTGTCATGGTTGGAAAAGAAGAAAAATATGCAGTGATAAAGTTGCCTTCCGGAGAAATAAGAAGAATATTATTAACATGTCGTGCAACAATAGGAATAGCATCCAATCAAGATCATAGCTTAACTGTATTAGGAAAAGCAGGTCGTAAGGTTTGGAAAGGTAGAAGACCACGTGTAAGAGGTGTTGCAATGAACCCGGTAGATCACCCGATGGGTGGTGGTGAAGGTAGAGCATCAGGAGGCCATCCAATCTCTCGTACCGGAATCATGGCGAAAGGCCAAAAAACAAGAAATGTCAATAAGAAAAGCTCCGCTTTGATTATTTCAAGACGAAAATCTAAATAATAACCGAAATCTGAAATATTAGCATTATGGCTAGATCGTTAAAGAAAGGTCCTTATGTACACTACGCCCTACTTGCAAAAATTGCAAAGGCAAAAGAATCAACTAAAAAGTCAGTGATTAAAACTTGGTCACGCGCTTCAATGATTATACCTGATATGGTAGGTGAAACCATAGCAGTACATAACGGTAAAACTTTTGTTCCTGTTTTTGTAACAGAAAATATGGTAGGACACAAATTAGGAGAATTTTCTCCGACTCGTAACTTCAGAGGTCACGGAGGTAAAAAGAAATAATTGTTAAATAGAAAGTAGGCTTTTCTAAATCATAAAACAATGGAAGCACAAGCTAAATATCGAAATATCAAAGGATCAGAGCGGAAGATGCGCTTGGTCGTTGATATGGTAAGAGGAAAAAATGTAGGACAAGCTCTTGCAATCCTGAAACATACTCCCCGGTCAGCAGCACATTTTGTCCACAAGACACTATTGTCAGCTATAGCTAACTGGGAACAAAAGTCAGGTATAGAATCAGGCGTCGATAGCCATGGATTATATGTTAAGACTGCATTTGTGGATGGAGCAGGCATGTTGAAAAGATTCCAACCAGCCCCACACGGTAGAGCTCATAGAATCAGAAAAAGATCCTGTCACTTGACTATCGTTATCGATAGCAAAGTATCAGTAGAAAATTAATACCATCATTTAATTATAAATAACCATTTTCATGGGTCAAAAGACAAGTCCAGTAGGTAATAGATTAGGAATCATCAGAGGATGGGATTCTAACTGGTTCGGTGGCAAAGATATGGCCGCTAAAGTAGTCGAAGATGAACACATCAGAAACTATATGAGAGCTCGTATACCAAAAGGTGGAATCGCTAAAATAGCTATCGAAAGAACGCTAAAAAGAATAACGGTTACGATTCATACTTCTCGACCAGGTATTATTATTGGTAAAGGCGGCCAAGAAGTTGATCGCATCCGAGAAGAATTGAAAAAATTGACCGGTAAAGACGTTCAAATTAATATTCACGAAATTCGCAAACCGGAATTAGATGCGGCAATCGTCGGTGAAACAATCGCAAAACAAATCGAATCTCGTATCAATTATCGGAGAGCTACAAAAATGGCAATTCAATCTACAATGAGAGCCGGAGCGGAAGGAATTAAGGTTAGATTGTCCGGAAGACTCAACGGCGCTGAAATGGCTCGATCTGAAGAATATAAAGAAGGACGTACACCTCTTCATACATTCCGTGCGGATATTGATTATTGTATCTCCGTAGCTGAAACTGTCTATGGCCTGATAGGTATCAAAGTATGGATTTGTAAGGGCGAAGTCTTTGGAAAAAGAGAAATAATGCCACTACAATCTGAAGAGAAAAAAGCAAATACACAAGCAGGTGGACGAAATGAAAAAGGTGGAAATAGAGGCGATAGAAGAGGAGGTAATCGAAATTTTAAATCTAAAAGACAATAATTAAATTTATTTGATGTATCTTTGCACCTCTTTAGAGGAATATACATACAAATAGCTTTTAATCAGCGAATTATAAAGAAAGACGTACCATGTTACAACCAAAAAGAACAAAATATAGAAAGCAACATAAAATGAACCCGAAAGGGGTTGCTCATAAAGGTAGTACGATATCTTTCGGGTCAGTAGCTTTGAAAGCCGTAACAGGTGGACGACTTACTGCACGCCAGATTGAATCTGCAAGGATTGCCATGACCCGTTATATGAAAAGAGAAGGTAAAGTGTGGATCAGAATTTTTCCTGATAAGCCTATCACTAAGAAACCATTGGAAGTTCGTATGGGTAAGGGTAAAGGTCCGGTAGATCATTATGTTGCTGTAATTAAACCTGGTAGAATCCTTTTTGAAATGGATGGCGTTCCGGAATCTGTTGCTACTGAAGCCTTCCGCTTGGCAGCACAAAAATTGCCGGTATTGACTAAAACAATTTTAAGAACTGATATTCGTATTGCATAATTCGAAACCATAACATAATCATGGGAAATAAAGAATATAAGGAAATTCAAAGTTTGGCTGACGCTGATTTGACAGAAAAACTTGCTCAAACCCAATTGGATTTGACAAAAACTAGATTTGATGCTACTATTTCAGGCACTGCGTCACCTAAAGAAATCCGAGAAGCAAAGAAAACTATTGCCAGGGTTCAAACAGAATTGCGAAGCAGAGAATTAGCTCAAATGTCTGAAGGACAATTGGCTAAAAGATCTAAATTAAGATTTCGTAGAAGAAAATAATTGTATCCACCAATAGTTAATCATAATAAAGTATCCGTAAATATGGAACCAGTTGTAAGAAAAGCCAGAAAAGAAAGGACAGGTAAGGTTACTTCCAACAAGATGGATAAGTCTATATCCGTTAAGGTGGAAAGAAGAATCAAGCACCCTCTATATGGTAAAATCATGAAAAAGTCAACCTCATTCATGGCACACGATGAGAAAAACGAATGCCAAATCGGTGACTTGGTCAGAATCATGGAAACTAGACCGTTGTCTAAGATAAAAAGATGGCGTTTGGTGGAAATTATCGAAAAAGCGAAGTAATTTAATAATCAGGAATAATCTTTATTTGTCATGATACAGACAGAATCAAGACTCAGAGTAGCAGATAATAGCGGAGCAAAAGAAGTGTTGTGCATCCATGTATTGGGTGGATCTACTCGACGCTATGCATCTATCGGCGATAAAATCGTCGTTTCAGTGAAACATGCGAATCCGGGTGGTATAAAAAAAGGAACAGTATCCAAAGCAGTTATTGTTCGTACTAAAAAAGAAATAAGAAGACCCGATGGGTCATATATCCGCTTCGACGACAACGCTGTTGTCTTGTTGAACAATCAGGATGAACCCCGTGGTACTCGTATCTTTGGCCCCGTTGCTAGAGAATTAAGGGATAAAGATTATATGAGAATTGTTTCATTGGCTCCAGAAGTTCTTTAAATCGTAAGTGATGAGAAAAAAATCGAATTCTAATCAAAAACGCTTCGCACCTAAGTTGCATATTAAAAAAGGTGATGAGGTGATTATTATCGCAGGTAGCGAAAAAGGCAATAAAGGTACTGTTTCTAAAGTTCTTGTAACCCAGAATAGAGCTGTTGTCGAAGGTCGCAACCTAGCTAAAAAGCACACTAAACCACAACAAGATCAACCGGGAGGTATCCAAGAAATCGAAATGCCTATTCACCTTTCTAATTTGATGCTTGTTGATAAAAAAGGCAATCCTAGCCGCATCGGACGCAAAGAAGATAACGGTAAGTTGGTAAGATATTTTAAAAAATCAGGAGAAATTGTTAAATAATGAGTTACATTCCTAGATATAAAACTAAATATAAGGATGAAGTTGTCCCTAAATTGATGGAAGAATTCAAATATACTTCTATCATGGAGGTGCCTCGCCTTGAGAAAATATGCATCAATCAAGGTCTTGGTGATGCCGTTGCCGATAAGAAGGTAATTGATAACGCATTGGTTGATCTTACTACTATTGCCGGTCAGAAGGCTGTTATAACAAAAGCAACCAAGTCTGTCTCTAACTTTAAATTGAGAGAAGGAATGCCGATCGGTATCCGTGTTACCCTGAGAAATGAACGTATGTATGAATTTTTAGATAGATTCATCTCAGTTTCACTTCCTCGAGTACGCGACTTTAAAGGTATTAATGATAAAAGCTTTGACGGTAGAGGTAATTACTCTATGGGCATCACGGAACAAATCATTTTTCCCGAAATCAATATAGACAAAATAGCAAAGGTACTTGGTCTGAATATTACATTCGTTACCACAGCCAAAACCGATAAAGAAGCACATGCTTTATTGTCAGCACTTGGCCTTCCTTTTAAAAATCAAAAAAATAGCTAAATAATATTTCCAGATGGCAAGAAAATCAATAATCGCGCGTGAAAAAAAGAGAGAACGCATGGTTGCTAAATATGCTGAAAAAAGAAAACAGCTGAAAGAAGCCGGTAACTACGATGAATTGGATAAATTACCACGTAATTCCAATTCGATTAGATTACACAATAGATGTAAATTGACCGGTCGTCCAAAAGGTTATATGAGAGATTTCGGAATTTGCCGTGTGATGTTTAGAAAAATGGCACTCGACGGAAAAATTCCAGGAATAACTAAATCTTCTTGGTAATATTATTGAACAATTTATTTAAAAGCAAATTAAACTTTAGAAAATGGCTCTAAATGATCCTATAGCAGATTATCTCACCAGAATCAGAAATGCTCAACAAGCTGGACATAGAATTGTTGAAATTCCCGCATCTAATATGAAAAAAGGAATTACTGAAATTCTATACCAAAATGGCTATATCCTGAAGTATATGTTTGATGATGCTGAAGGCAAACAAGGCGTTATTAAGATTGCTTTGAAGTATAATGCTCAGACTAAGAAACCCGTAATACGGGAGTTGAAGCGCGTTAGCCGCCCGGGTCTTCGACAATATTTCCATTGCGAAGAACTACCACGTGTTATCAATGGTTTAGGAATTGCTATTGTTTCTACATCAAAGGGACTTTTGACTGACAAACAAGCAAGAGCCATGAATGTTGGCGGAGAAGTTATTTGCTTTATTAGCTAAATTATTTGAAAGTTAAGAACTAAATTATTATGTCAAGAATAGGTAAAGCTCCCATCTCAGTTCCATCAGGTGTAGAGTTTAAAATAGATAAGTCTAATGTTGTTTCAGTGAAAGGTCCTAAAGGGTCGTTGGTTAAAAAATTCGACCCGGATATCACTATTAGTTTGGAAGATGGTACATTGACAGTATCAAGACCAACAGATTCAAAACGTCATCGTTCTGTTCACGGACTTAGCCGGGCATTATTAAATGGTATGGTTGAAGGCGTTTCCTCCGGTTTTACCAAAACAATGGAATTGATCGGAGTAGGTTTTAGAGCAAGCAATACTGGTCAATTGTTGGAATTGGCCCTTGGTTTCTCTCACCCAATTATGTTTTATATACCGGATGAAGTTAAGGTTGAAACAAAAAACGAAAAAGGCTCACCTCCAACTATTATTCTATCCAGTTTTGATAAACAATTAATTGGACAAGTCGCAGCTAAAATCAGATCATTTAAAAAACCAGAACCATACAAAGGTAAAGGTATCAGATTTGCTGGCGAAGTTCTTAGAAGAAAAGCAGGTAAAACTGCCGGTAAAAAATAATTTCTTTATAATATACTATTTTAAGTAATATGAAAAAGACAAAAGAGGAATCTAGACAAAGAATTCACTTTAGAATTAGAAAAAAAGTTCAGGGATCGACAGAACGCCCCCGTTTGACCGTATTCCGTAGCAATAAAGGAATATATGCGCAATTGGTTGACGATACTACAGGTAACGTGGTGACTGCTGCATCAACCCTACTTTTGGACAATGCATCCGGGAATAAGGTGGAACAAGCAAAAGCTGTAGGTAAATTAATTGCTGAAAAGGCAAAAGATAAAAATATTGATTCTGTTGTATTTGACCGTAGCGGTTATCTTTACCACGGTAGAGTGAAGGCATTGGCTGATAGCGCACGTGAATCCGGATTAAAGTTTTAAATTTTAGAGAAAAAAATAATGGCAAAACAACCACATAATAAAATGCGTCCAGTTGACGCTGAATTGAAAGATAAGCTAGTAGCCGTTAACCGTGTTGCTAAAGTAACTAAAGGGGGACGTACATTTAGCTTTGCCGCTATTGTGGTAGTGGGTGACGGTCATGGCACTGTCGGTTATGGATTAGGTAAAGCAAGAGAAGTAGCTGATGCCATCGCCAAAGCAATTGATGATGCTAAAAAGAATCTGATAAGCTTCCCAATATTAAAGGGAACGGTTCCTCATTCACAGTTAGGTAAATATGGCGCAGGTAAAGTCCTTATTAAACCAGCTGCTGATGGTACAGGAGTTATAGCCGGTGGTGCGATGCGTGCAGTTCTAGAAACAGCCGGAGTACACAACGTACTTGCCAAATCACAAGGAAGCTCCAACCCACATAACGTAGTGAAAGCTACTATTGATGCATTGTCTAAATTGAGAGACCCTTACGCTGTTGCTCAAGAAAGAGGCATCACCTTGAATGAAATGTTTACCGGAGAATTTTAAAAAAAATTAGTCATGGGACGAATAAAGATAACGCAAATAAAAAGTACAATCGATCGGAATAAACGACAAAAGGCAACCATGGAAGCCTTGGGTATAAAAAAAGTGTACCGATCTGTTGAACATGATGATTCTCCTGCTTTAAGAGGTATGATCCAAGCTGTGGCTCACCTTGTTGTTGTAGAAGAAGTAAAATAATCTTTGAATTAACTTAAGATATATTCTGATGGAATTAAATAATCTGAGACCGGCAGTAGGTTCTAATAAATCAAGTAAGAGAATTGCTCGTGGACAAGGTAGTGGTCGTGGTGGTACATCTACCAAGGGTCACAAAGGTGCTAAAGCACGAACCGGTTTTAATAGTAAACGCGCACACGAAGGGGGACAGATGCCACTTCAAATGAGACTTCCTAAATTCGGATTTAAAAATATTAATCGTGTTGAATACGTTGGTATTAATTTAAATACGCTCGAAGCACTCGCTGAAATGTATAAAGTTTCTGCTATTGACTTTGATTTCTTGACTTCTAAAAAAGTTATTAAGAAATCCGAAAAATATAAGATTTTAGGTACTGGTGAATTGACTAAATCTTTGACAGTGTCAGCTCATGCTGCTTCAAAAACTGCTCAAGAAAAGATTACCGGCTTAGGAGGTACTTTTACCACTATTTAATCATTGATTTTGTATCAATTTAGAATAATAAAATAATATTTGTCTAAAGGATGAAAAGGTTTATCAACACGTTAAAGAATATATGGTCTATTAAGGAATTAAGGAATCGTATATTATATACTCTTTTATTACTTTTAGTTTTTAGACTTGGTTCATTTATCGTGTTGCCTGGAGTTATGCCGGATGTTTTGTCTAGTGTTGCTCAAAATAGAGGCGCTAATGACCTACTCGGTTTGATAAATGTTTTTACAGGAGGAGCTTTTAATCAGGCTTCAATTCTCGCATTGGGAATCATGCCTTACATTACGGCATCCATTATAATTCAGGTTTTAGGCTTTGCTGTTCCATACTTCCAGCGCCTTCAACAAAAAGAAGGAGAATCCGGTCGTAAGAGATTAAATCAGATTACTCGTGTATTGACGGTTGCGATAACTTTAGTTCAAGGTGGAGCTTATCTGACTTACTTGAAAGGTGTCGGTGCCATATCTCCCAATGTATCTATGTCTATTTTCTGGGGTGCCAATATTTTAATCTTGACAACAGGTACCATATTTGCTATGTGGTTGGGTGAAAAGATTACGGATAAAGGAATCGGTAATGGTGTTTCAATATTGATTATGGTGGGTATCTTATCCCGCTTGCCTCAGGCTTTGGTTTTCGAATTCGATGCACAGATGGCATCCAATGGGTTGATAATGTTTATCCTTGAACTGGCAGCAATGTTTGTCATCATCATGTTTACGATATTAGTGGTACAAGGTGTGCGCAAAATTCCATTACAGTTTCCTAAGAAAGCTATAGGTGGTGGTAGCCTTGCAGCGGGTAATAGAGATTATATTCCAATTAAGGTCAATGCTTCTGGTGTAATGCCGATTATCTTTGCTCAAGCACTGATGTTTTTACCAGCGATAATCGCACAATATTTTGCAAGTTCTGACAATCCGGAGATGGCTTCACATAGTTTCATTCGTGCTTTAAATGATACATTCTCCTTTAGTTATAACTTTATTTATTTTATACTGATTATATTATTTACATACGTATATACTGCTTTGTTGGTGAATCCGCAACAATATGCAGAATATTTGAAGCGATCAAATGCGTATATTCCTGGGGTAAAGCCCGGTAAAGATACAGAGGATTATATAGATGCTATTACTTCTAAAATTACTTTCCCGGGAGCTATTATCTTAGGAATAATTGCGGTATTGCCTCCAATTGCTGTTATGTTTGGTGTCAACCCTACATTTGCGATGTTCTTCGGAGGTACATCTTTGTTGATTGATGTTGCGGTTATCTTGGATACATTGGCTCAGATTGAAAGTCATTTGTTGATGAGAAAATACGATGGCTTAGTACAATCCGGAAAAATTCAGGGCCGTGGATCAGGAGGAATTCAGATTGGAGCATATTAATAATAAATATTTACATCCAACTGAGATATCAGTTTTGGTTGCTAATAAAATAAAAAACAATTTCCTATTCAATGTTTAATAAAAGGATTAGTCCGAAAAGCGAAGAGGAAATTTCAAAAATAAAAGAAAGCTGTACAATAGTTGTTAAAGCTATTGCTCATGTTGCCAAGATAATTAAACCCGGGGTAACCGGATTGTATCTTGATAGAGAAGCGGAGACTGTTATAAGAGACATGGGTGGTATTCCTGCGTTTAAAGGATATCATAGCTTCCCGGGATCTTTGTGTATTTCCATTAACTCTGCTGTTGTTCATGGGATTCCCAATGAAAAAGAGTTGAAAGAAGGAGATATTGTATCCATTGATTGCGGAGCTGTATTGAATGAATATTTTGGAGACTCTGCCTATACATTTGCATTGAAACCAGCAGCAGAAGAGGTAATTCAGTTGTTAAAAGTAACCAATGAATCTCTCTATAAAGGTGTTGCTCAAGCTAAAGTAGGTAACAGAATCGGAGATATTTCCTTTGCAGTACAGGAATATACTGAAGTGCAGCATAAATATGGGGTTGTAAGAGAATTAGTGGGTCATGGTATTGGAAAGAATTTACATGAACCACCTGATGTTCCAAATTTTGGGAAGAAGGGAAATGGCTTGAAGTTGGAAGAAAATTGGACTATTGCAATAGAGCCAATGATTAATTTAGGACGAAAAGATGTATATCAAGCCAAAGACCGGTGGACTATTTTGACGAAAGATAATAAGCCGTCCGCTCACTTTGAACATACGGTAGCCGTGAGGTCTGATGGTGGAGAAATTCTTTCAGATCACACTGAAATTGAGGAAGAAATAAAAAATAATGGAAATATAGTGAATATTTCCAAAAATATTTAGATATTTGCACTCCGAAAAAAAGGATATGTCAAAACAAGATATTATAAAACAAGACGGTATAATCGAAGAAGCGTTGTCAAACGCTATGTTTAGGGTACGTCTTGAAAATGATCATCAGATTTTGGCAACCATTTCCGGAAAAATGCGTATGCACTATATTCGAATCTTACCCGGAGATAAAGTTTCAGTGGAAATGTCACCATACGACTTATCGAGGGGTAGAATAATATATAGATATAAATAAAAAATTTGACTAATGAAAGTTAGAGCATCAATTAAAAAACGATCAGTGGATTGTAAGATCGTTAGAAGAAAAGGGAAGCTTTATGTAATCAACAAGAAGAACCCTAAGTTTAAACAAAGACAAGGATAATATTTATCAATTATAATAGCATAATTTTATGGCTCGTATAGCAGGAGTTGATTTACCCAGGAACAAAAGAGGCGTTATTGCCTTAACCTATATTTTCGGTATTGGACGTTCACTGGCTTCAAAAGTATTGGCACAAGCCGGTGTTAGTGAAGATACTAAAGTTATTGACTGGAATGATGAGAATATCAAAACTATTTCTCGTATTGTCAATGACGAACATAAAACAGAAGGTCAGCTTAGATCTGAAATTCAGTTAAACATAAAGCGATTAATGGATATCGCTTCATATCGAGGTCTTCGCCATCGTAAAGGCTTGCCTTTAAGAGGACAGCGAACTAAGAATAATTCTCGTACTCGTAAGGGTAAGCGTAAGACAGTTGCTAACAAGAAGAAGGCTACTAAATAATTGTAAATAACATCGATATTATATAGCTTAATTATTATGGCTAAAGCACAAAAGAAAGTTAAAAAAAGAAAAGTAAAAGTCGAGTCTGAAGGACTGGCTTATGTACAGGCAAGTTTTAATAACTTGATTGTATCTCTTACCAATAGACAAGGGGAAGTTATTTCATGGGCATCAGCTGGTAAAGCTGGATTTAGAGGTTCAAAGAAAAATACACCGTATGCCGCTCAAGTTGCTGCATCTGATGCAGGAAAGGTTGCTTACGATGCAGGCTTGCGTAATGTTGAAGTATATGTCAAAGGCCCGGGAGCAGGTAGAGAATCTGCTATTAGAGCCATTGATGGATCAGGTATCAAAGTTACTAAGATATTTGATATTACTCCAATACCACATAACGGATGTCGTCCTCCAAAGAAAAGAAGAGTTTAATCACTATCATAGCATAAAGTAGATATAAATTATGGCAAGATATACTGGTCCTGCAAGCAAAAAAGCAAGAGCATTTGGTGAACCAATTTATGGACCCGATAAAGCTTTTGACAAAAAGAAATATGCACCTGGTCAACATGGTCCTTCTCGTAGAAGGAAACAAAAGTCTGACTATGCACTCCAATTGATGGAAAAACAAAAAGCTAAATATACGTATGGTATATTAGAGCGTCAGTTTAGAAATACATTTACAAAAGCCGCTAGAAAGGGTGGTGTAACGGGTACTGTTTTGTTACAGTTTTTAGAATCTCGCCTTGATAACGTTGTTTATCGTATGGGTGTTTCTAATACTCGTAGAGGAGCACGACAGTTGGTTTCTCATAGACACATAGTAGTAAATGGTGTAGTAACCAACATTCCATCATTTCAGGTAAGACCTGGAGATGTGATTGAAATTAGAGGTAGATCAAGAGGATTGGATATTGTTACTTCTAATGTAAAATCAAAACACGATAATCGTAAATTTGCTTGGATTGAATTTAATCCTGAAAGAATGGAAGGCAAATACCTTGCTTATCCTGAAAGAGACCAAATTCCGGAAAACATCAATGAACAGTTGATCGTCGAATTATATTCTAAATAATTTATTCGGATATTTTTTTCAATCATTTTATCATTTGTAGATTTATTCAAAATGAGTATATTAAACTTTCAAAAACCAGAAAAAATTATTCTTCAAAAAGCCACCGATTTCGATGGCATTTTTGAGTTTAAACCACTTGAACCTGGTTTTGGACAAACTATCGGTAACTCATTGAGAAGAGTTCTTCTTAACTCACTCGAAGGTTTTGCTATCTCTGCTATTCGCATAGGCGGCGTAGATCATGAGTTTACCACAATACCCGGCGTTGTTGAAGACGTAATTGAGATTATCCTTAATTTGAAACAGGTTCGTTTGAAATTGAATCTCAATGATGAAGATATAACAAATGAGAAAATCTATCTTACTTTAAGAGGTAAAGAAGAATTTAAATCAGGTGATATCGAACAGTTTACTAATGTGTTCAAGGTGATGAATCCTGATTTGCTTATTTGCCACATGGATCCAAGTGTGACATTGGAAATTGAGCTTACTATAAATAAAGGTAGGGGTTATGTTCCGGCTGATGAACAACCGGAAAAAGACAATATAATTGGGGTTATTCCTATCGATTCAATATACACTCCGGTGAAAAATGTTGCTTATAGAGTATCCAACACAAGGGTAGGCCAACGTACCGACTATGAAAAGTTGACAATTGAGGTTAAAACAGACGGTACTATTCATCCAGAAGATGCTGTTAAAGAAGCTTCCAGAATATTGATTCATCACTTGATGTTGATTACAGATGAGAATATTTCATTTGACGATGCAACGAAGAGCGAAGAAAATGTAGTGGATGAGCATATACTTCACATGAGAAAGCTTTTAAAGACTACTCTTGAAGATCTCGACCTTTCTGTAAGAGCGTATAACTGTCTAAAAGCAGCAAAAATTAACTCACTTGGTGAAATGGTTCAATATGAAACGCATGAATTATTGAAATTTAGAAATTTCGGTAAGAAATCTTTGGTGGAAATAGAAGAACTGTTAACTACAAAAGGTCTTCACTTCGGTATGGATCTTGCCAAATATAAGTTGGACGAAGAATAATATTTATTTCACATAATTATATGCAAATTACTATTGACCATGAGGTCGAAGGTGTTGCGAAGTTAAAAAATTAATTAAACAAATGAGACACGGTAATAAAGTTAATGCCTTAGGACGGACGAAATCACACCGAGACGCAATGCTTAAAAACATGGCTTCTTCCCTAATCGAACACAAGAGAATAAATACGACTTTAGCTAAAGCAAAAGCGCTAAGAGGTTATCTTGAACCACTTATTACCAAGTCTAAAAGCAATAATACACATTCTCGTAGGGTTGTGTTTTCATATCTTCAGAATAAAGTAGCTGTTGATACCTTATTTTCTGATATCAGAGAAAAAATAGGTGATAGACCGGGAGGATATTTGCGTATTATCAAATTGGGCGATACCCGTCATGATAATGCTGATGTTGCAATGATTGAATTTGTGGATTATAACACTATTTACAATCCGAATGAATCATTAGATGGTAAAGCTAAAGTTAAAACACGTAGAAGTAGAAGAAAAGCTTCCGGAGTTACTAAAGAAGCAACACCTGCCGCTCCAGTGCAAGAGGAAGTAAATGTAGTCGCAGAGGAAGAATCTAATGTAGAAACAGCAGAGGTAGAAGAGATAGTGGAAAATATCGTAGATGAAACAACTTCCGCATCAGAATCTAATGATGAAAGTGCTCCAGAGACTAAAGATGAAGAATCTAAAGAAGTTTAAGATTCAAAGAATAGATAAAAAAACCGGATGCTAAAGTATCCGGTTTTTTTATGCACTGTATAGACTATATATGGTATTCCGAATTCAGCAGTAAAGGTTTTGAAAAATATATAATGCTGATTATGAGGGTTAATCCCCGATTTACGAATCGTTTCAATGGTTTACAGAAACCATTGACTACGAGTCGTAAATCGTTTCCGCAATTGTCTACCGCAGAATTACATCTAACTAAATCGCAACAAGTTGAATATCAGTATTATGTAAATTGGTTATTTCCTAACTATTTTGAATGCACCAAGCTAAAAGTTAGCTTAATATTTCTTAAAGAAACTATTGTACATTTAATAAGAATTCGGGTTTAATTTGATTTGTTATGATTGTATTCAATGATTTTACCCATCACTTCATCAAGTTGATCTGCTCCAATACCCTTGGAAAGTATCTTTTTGTCCTTATCGAGAATAAGAAATTGAGGTGTTGATTTGATATTATAAATAACTTTAAAATTTGACAATAAAACAGGATCATAGACATTGACAAAATGTTGCATGTTTTTCTTTTCAACACTTTTCCAACAATCTTTAGCTTCATCCAATAGTCCGGTACACACAGCGAAAATTTCAACTCCTTTATCTTTGTATTTTTCATAAAACTCTAAAACATGTGGAATAGCCTTTTCACAATGTGAACAATCTGGTGCCCAGAAAAATATTACGGTATAGGGTGATACAACATCATACAACTTGATATCAGAACTATCTTTTTGGTTGATGAAAGTTAGGTTAGGTGCTAATTTTCCGACTAATGTAGGACGTGCATCATTTGCCGCGTCTTTCATCTTTTGGAGATTTTCTTTATCCACCCATGGTGCCATTCCTTTACTGTAGTATTTATCAATTAAATGCACATAGACTGCATCCATGCCAACAAATTTACTTTTCAGATAAAAATTAAAATAATGACTAAGATAAAATTTGAATGCATCCGGGATAACCTGTGTTTTTTCTAATACAAAATCCAAAGATTTAATAATAGAATCAGGCTGCTGATAGGTAATGTTTTGGATAAAGTTATCAATTTTTTGGAAGTAAACAGGCGACCTGAAAAGCCTTTCATCCTGGAAATTTAAATTATCTAAATAATGGTCTTTAAAGTGGTTGTAACCCTTTATTTTGTCTTCCATATCATCATTAGGACCATAAATGGGTAAAGGCGGCTCTTTTGAAGACTTGATTAACGTAGCAGTAAATGATTTTGGATTTTTTTTAATAAATTCATCTTGCGTATTAAATACTTGTTGGTCAATTTCATCGACTTTAGACGAATAGAGCTTGTATGTCGTACTATCTTTTGCTTCTCTCATCTTCGTGCGGTATGATTCTGCCATAGGCCGCTGGGAAGTTAAATAATGGATATAGTTGAAGAATATGGTGTTTTCATCGCTATTCTTGGCTTTTAATTTACTGGTAAGCCTTGATGCATCGGCTTCTATACCAAAGAATCGATTGTTTTTGTCAACAATAAATTGAAAGACATTTTTTTCAGGTAGCATGACTGCCATATATACACCCGGATCAAGATCTTTTACACCTTTGAATGTGAAAGTTCCATTATGTGAGATGGCAGTATCTTTGACAAATTGTTTGTCGCCCAAATAATAACCCAACAACAGCGTGTCATTGTTATAGTTATTAAGTTTAATGTCAATCTTGTAACCGGATTGGGCATTGGCAAAAATACTCATTACAACAAGGAAGGATGAGATGATAATGCTTTTGAATGTCATGCTTTACTCTTTAGATTCTTGATGTAAAGTAACGCAATGAATGTGAAATGTTTTCTTAATGTTTTGCAAAGTTTACTTTATACCCTGGTTGCTAATAAAAAAAGAGCAGCCATGCGTATTGCAACGCCATTTTCTACCTGTTGTAAGATGATTGAAGCGGGCCCATCTGCAACATCACTGGTTATTTCAACACCTCGATTGATTGGACCGGGATGCATTATGATGATCTCTTTACCCACTTTTTCCAATATCTGTCGATTGATTCCATAATAACGGGCATATTCTCTTAAAGAAGGAAATAATTTTATTTTTTGACGTTCAAGTTGAATGCGTAAGACGTTAGCGACGTCGCACCATTGCAAAGTTTCTTCTAAGTTGTATGAGACTTCAACGCCTAATTCGTGAATATAACGTGGTATCAAGGTCGGTGGACCGCACACACGTATATGAGCACCTAATTTTTTTAAACAAAAGATATTACTAAGTGCCACTCGGCTGTGGACAATATCTCCAATTATTGCAATGTTTTTGCCTCTAATTTCCCCAATTTGTTCTTGAATAGAAAAGGCATCTAATAGAGCTTGCGTTGGATGCTCATGTGCTCCATCACCTGCATTCAGGATGGAAGCATTTATTTTTTTGGATAAGTAAGCACAAGCACCGGGCGCAGGATGCCGCATTACAATCATATCTACCTTCATCGAAAGTATATTGTTGACGGTATCGAGTAACGTTTCGCCCTTTGAGACAGAAGAAGTAGAAGCAGAAAAGTTAATCACATCCGCAGAAAGACGTTTTTCAGCCAGTTCAAAAGACATTCTTGTACGTGTGCTGTTTTCAAAAAACAAATTAGCTACTGTAATATCTTTAAGAGAGGGAACTTTCTTGACAGGTCGATTTATTACATTTTTAAAATTGTGAGCAGTTGAAAAAATGAGTTGCAAATCTTCTTCCAACAGGTCTTTTATGCCAAGCAAATGTTTAGTACTCAACTGACCTTGGTTATTACTCATTGTTTGTCTGTTTTATTAGGATAAATATTTACGGAAGAGGAGGTTTTTTCTTGATTCCATTGCAAAATAACGTATGCTTCATCCAAAGCATCTACAACCATCCCGGTATAATTAGATTGTATCGGAAAGTCGCGATTGAAGCGGCGATCTATAAAGGAAAGTAATTCTATGCTTGATGGTCTTCCATAGTGCTGTATGGCGGACATGGCAGCGTGTATAGACCTTCCGGTATATAAGACATCATCTATTAGAAGAACCCTTTTTTGCTCAACGATAAAATTCATTCTGGTTTCGCTGGCGTGCAACACTTTGGTTCTATCCCGATAGTCATCTCTATAAAAAGTGATATCTAGGTCGCCATATTCGATTTCTTTGACCCCAAATTCGTGGGTTAAGAGATTGTAAATTAATTTTGATAAAATGGTGCCTCTTGGTTGTAATCCTATAATACAGGCATTTGAAAAGTCTTGATAATTCTCAATTAGCTGATAACAAAGCCTCCTGACGACGATGTCAAATTTTTGATTGGATATTATTTCCCGTCCTTCCTGCATTTCAATAGCAAAGATAACTTGTATATGATAATTTTCAAGTTATGCAATATTTTTTCTTTATAGAATTGTTATTCAGACGTCACTTTCTTTTGATTGAATTTTTAATGTTCTAATTCAATCCTCTTTTTTCCATCAATGCTTCTACTTGAGGTTCTCTTCCTCTAAACTTTCTATACCCTTCAGCTGGATCGATTGTATTGCCTACTGAAAATACGTTGTCCAACAATCTTTTTGCTACTTTTTTATCGTATGGGCCATTACCATCTAGAAAGGCTTTGTATCCGTCAGCGGTAAGCACATCAGCCCATAGATAACTGTAATAGCCGGCAGAATATCCATCACCGCTAAAAAGGTGTCCAAACTGCGGAATTCTATGTCGCATAACTATTTCAGATGGCATTTTTAACTTATCCAATTCAGTTTTTTCAAAAGCATTGACATCCTCAATAGACGGTTGTGCAAGGTGTAATTTCATATCAATAAGGGCTGATGCTAAAAACTCTGTGGTGGCAAAACCTTCATTGAAAGTAGATGACTTGCGTATCTTGGCTACTAAATCAGTCGGAATAGGTTGACCTGTCTTATAATGTAGGGCAAATCGTTGTAGAACCTCAGGCGTAGAAAGCCAGAATTCCAATAGCTGTGATGGAAACTCAACGTAATCTGTGTAAACGTTGGTGCCTGAGAGTGAAGGATAAGTTACATTGGAAGATAACCCATGTAAAGCATGTCCAAATTCGTGAAATAGGGTAGTGGCATCATCCCATGAGATAAGAACAGGTTCTCCGGGTAGCCCTTTTGTAAAATTGGAGTTGTTGGAAACTATAGTAGGGATATCCTCTGTAATTCTTTGTTGATCGCGATAAGCGTTCATCCAAGCCCCGCTTCGCTTGCCTTTGCGAGCATAAGGATCGAAATAGAATAACCCTATGTGCTTTCCGGTGGTTGCATTTTTTACCTGCCAGACTTCAACATCAGGATGATTGACAGGAATTCCTTGTAATGGGCTGAAAGTCAAGTTAAATATTTCGTTTGCCACCCAGAACATCCCTTCCTTTAATTTATCCAATTGTAGATATTCTTGTATTTGATTTTGGTCTAAATCGTATTTTTCTTTTCTAACCTTTTCGGCATAATATTTATAATCCCATGGTTCGATTTTTATGTGATCTCCATTTCGAAGAGCGAGATTTTGCATGTCGTTGACTTCTTCCTTAACCTTGTGAATTGCTGGAGTCCACACGTCAAGCATGAGTTTCATGGCATTTTCCGGTGTCTTTGCCATTGAATTACCGAGACGCCAATGTGCGTGCGTCTCAAAACCGAGTAGTTTAGCTCTTTTGTCACGAAGGTCTAATATCTCAGCCACGATTTTCTTGTTATCGTTTTTATCATTATTGTCCCCTCGACTAATAAACATACGCCATACTTTTTCACGGAGTGTCCTATTGTCAGCAAAAGTAAGGAATGGGTCAGCTGAAGATCGGGTGTTTCGAATGACGTATTTACCTTCTATACCTTCGTCTATGGCAGCTTTATAAGCGGCATTTATTAAGTCGGGTGATAGTCCACTGAGATCATCTTTATTGTCAATAATGATATATTTTTCAGATTCGTCTGCTAAGAGGTTTTGACTAAATTGAGTGAAGAATGCTGATAATTTCTGATTATATTTTGACAAAGTTGCTTTTTGTTCTTCGTTAAGCCTTGCCCCATTTCGAATCAAATAGTCGTATTTTTCTTTGACAAGTCTTTGTGCTTCGGGATCCAATTTGTTGTATTCCTTAGAATTGTATATTTTTTCGATGCGGTTAAAAAGGCCAATGTTTTGATCCTTCCAATTTTGATAAGTCGTATATTTTTGTTCAAACTTAGTCTCTATTTCCTGAAACTCAGGCGTATTCATTGTAGAAGACCAAATGCCATATACCGCAGTTACTTGTCGGAGCAACTGTTCACTTTTTTCTAGTTGAACAATAGTGTTGGTGAAAGTCGGTACCGCTGTATTATTAGCAATAGCATTCATTTCTTGTGTTGCTACCTCGATACTTCTATCTAAAGCCGGAAGGAAATCACCTATTTTAACTTTGTCTAAGGGTGGATAGCCCCCAAACTTACCGTCCCACGGTTGTAATAATATGTTGTCTTCGTCTCCATGTATATAAGTTGACTTGATAGTACTGTTAATATCTTGGTGTAACATAAACTTATTGTTCGTTATAATTCCTAATGTAGTAATAAAGGTAAGCAGCGTAATATTTAAAGAGAGCATGATAATATTTTTATTAAATAAAAGAATTTCAGTGTTATATATATATAATTATTTTTAATTATTGTTTTTGAAGTCAATGTATTGGTATCAGCAAAAGTAAAATATGGGAAAGTCTATACTCATATCAACGTCTTCTACCAAACTGCAATGAAAGATAAAGGTTAAGCATATAGGGCCTTTTGGGTTGGTTGACCATGAGTTGAATGGGTTGAGTAAAGATATTAGCCATGATTCCAACTTGAAGAGCTTTTAAAAAGTCATCGTATTTTCCGAAGTCAGAATGTAGTCCGGCTTGAAGGTGAATGCCCGGAATAAAAGTAGATTCAAACAAACCCTTAGAAAGTGACGCACGACCAAAAATCCTTGAATTGTCCAGAAACAAATCATCAGATCCTGCACCATATTTTATTTCTTTCAGTTCAGGCAGTCCGGTATCTTCATTGAGTGTAGCCACTTTAATGTAATAAGGTTGTAGTATTCCCACGGTAATACCGCCCTCCAATAAATATCCGACCATTACGCCTTTTTTTGTAGCTTTGTCTGACCAGTATCTTTTTATTCCTTTTCCCGCTTTAATGGTATAAAGTGAGTTTGTTTTACCATAATAAAAGGCAGTAGAAGTTTCATTTGTCGGGGCAAAGATAACTTTATTGTTTTGTCGGTTTTCTTTGATATCACGGTGAAGAGTGATGTCAAAATAGAAAATATTGGTTTTATAAAAAGTTTTAATTTTTCCCTGATTGTAACCAATCGAGAAACCATTGGTATTCACTCTTAAATCCACACTTTGTTCTGCATTATAAATGATTCCTTTTTCTGTAGGTATAATAAATGTAGATGATTGACCTTGACTAAGCAATGGAATCATACACATCATTAAAACACCTATTTTATTTAAAGCATTCATATTTTTAATGCACAAATAGTTAATTGGGCAATGAATGTAATACTATTTTCTATATTAAAGTGTTTTTTCTTATAATTTGTTTCAAAACAATAAAATTTAATAATTCAATAAAATTAAGAATTCTTTGTTTTATCAAATAAAATAAAGCACATATATTTAGAAATTAAATACTATAAAGCTCAAGAATTAATAAAAATATAAATATATGGTTTTTTAATTAAAATATTCTATTAATATGTGAATTTATTGAAAAATATATTTACATTTGTCATTTAACTCTTTACTACACTAACTTATATTAAATGTTTGAGCTTGTTAATAAAAGCCTATCGCAGATTGTTGATTTTAGTCCGGATGAACTTCGGTTTTTTTAATCAACAATTGCAATTGCGGCATGCACCCAAGAAATTCAATATCTTAAAAACGGGAAATCAATGTGATTTTGAGATTTTCTTGATAAAAGGTTGTGTCAGGATGTATTGTAATAATGATGCAGAAGATGATTTAAACCTGGGATTTTTTACAGAAAATAGCTGGTTTTGTGATTATGATTCTTATGAAAATTTAAAACCTTCATTATATACCATAGAGACATTAGAAGAATGTACCTATCTGGTTTTGAATAAAGAAGGCAAGGCATTGTTGTGTGAATCAAATCCAAAGTTTAAAGTTGCCTTTAAAACTTTTATCGTGAAGTACACCATTTATTTACAGAATAGGCTTCGGGTCATGATGGCAACTAATGCACGTAATAAGTATCTTGATTTTCTAAGTTTTGAAAGTGATTTACTTAATAGAATACCTCAATACCATATTGCATCTTATCTGGGTATGTCACCTGAATTTTTGAGTAAAGTGCGCAAGAAAATTATTAATCACAAATAAAAGCGACCGATTTCCTTTTAATACGGATTAATTGTTAGGATGTGGCGTGGAATACATTGAAGTTGTGAGATTGTCGATAATTTTACCACTATACATTCCTATGGAGGATCCAATTTTGAAAGTATAGTGGTAAAATTATGGGATGAAGGCAAAAATTTGAGTTAAAGCCTCTTAATTAAGGACTTTCAAGAGCTCTTCTTCAAGATTTGTACGTGGATTTACAGCGACAATTTTCCCATCTTTGCCGATTAAAAATGTCCGTGGTATTGAATTTACACCATAAAGTTGAGCGGCGGCGCTATTCCATTTTTTTAGATCACTTACATGACTGTCCCAAGTAAGTTTATCTTGCTGAATGGCTTGAGTCCACTTTGTTTTGGACGCTGCTAATTGCGTTTCAAATTGTTCAGGACTCATATTGGCACGAGCTCTATCATCCAATCCATCTAAAGATACACTATATACAGTAAATCCTTTATCTTTATATTTATTGTAAATTTCAACGACATGTGGATTAGCTGCACGGCACGGTCCACACCAGCTGGCCCAAAAATCAAGCAAAACGACTTTACCTTTTAGTGAAGATAAGGCGATGTTTTTTCCTTCAGGATTAGGCAAAACGATTTCCGGGGCTTCTTGACCTACAGAAATGCCGCCGGATTGACTTGGTTGAGGAGAGGACATTTGAGTAATCATAGATTGGTAACCACTAATGTAATCTGAAGTGGGGTCCATTTTCTTTAATCTCTCTAAAACTGCGTTATGAACAGCAACATCTTTAGGATTGCGCAATGTCAACATAGCTATTTGCATAGCGGCGTATGGATTTGTTGCACCTTCGATTAGCTTTTTTGCACTTTCATCATCAAGAGACTTGGAAAGAGCTTTTTGAACGGCATTTTGAAATTCTGATGTGCCTTTAGCTCCTGTTATCACAAAGCTAAGATCATCAAATGAGCTTAAATTCCCTTTGATTTTTACGTCATTTTCCTTCCCATCGACAATAATTGGAGCGATTTTGCTCCCGATGGTCAATTTATATACGCCTGCTTTTATTACTTCATCTGAGGTAATTTTAAAATTACCCTTATTGTCTAATTGAGCTTTTCCGACAGGTATAGATTGGTTGTTGGCGCCCAATCGTTCTAAGGATGCTTCCATATTGGCTGCATCTGCAATTTCACCGGTAAGAGTAAATCCTGATTTACCTACTGCAGCACAACCTACAATCATGGTAATGGCAAATGCGAAGAAATAAAAAAATACGTTTTTACGCATTGTAATTGGTTTTAGTTTTATTTGTTATTGTTTAATGCAACCAATGCAGACTTTACTCTGTAGGTTTCGTCTTGAGAAAAACGAATCTCATTGGTTTTTGTTTTAATTTTACATTTTTTATAAGAAAAATAATTGTTAAATATTTGTTTTTATTGTCTTGGATTTGTTCAATTTATAAAACAACAATTCTTGTCAATAAAAATGTTAAAAGGAATTCTGTTATTCTTTAGGATGTCAAAGATTTTTTAATGGATTGAATTCGTCTTTTCGAAATTATTATATCTCTTAAAATCTTTGAATATCACCGGCAAAAGTAATATCATTTTTTATTATATTTATCTCGAATTCAGCAGTAAAGGTTTTGAAAAACCGTATAGTGCTGATTATGAGGGACATCCCGATGTACGAATCGTTTCGATGGTTTCTGTAAACCATTGATTACGAGTCGTAAATAGATTGCGCATTTGTCTAATGCGGAATTTGGGTTTATTAAAATTCAAAGTCAAAACGGTTGCAATAACAATAGAATAACTAAATCAAGGTGTTGAATACCAGTTTTGATTCTATAGCCTTTCCTTTAACATACAGGACTTTGGCGATTACAGTTCGTGTTTTTGCTAATGATCTTTGTGAAATGCAGGATTCTGTATTTTTGTTTCTCTTAATTTTTTAAATAGTTTTAAATTGTGCTTTAATCTAATAAAATGACGGTAGATAGTGACTTTCACCCCGGAGCATTTATTCAATGTATCACTCCACTTGCACCCATTCGAAGTGAAGCAAATGAGGCGTCTGAACTTGAAACTCAGGCTTTGTATGGTCAGTCTTGTGAAATTATTGAAAGAGGAACTAAGAACTGGATTAAAGTAAAAATTGAAGCGGATCAATACATAGGTTGGACAGATGTCAAGCATTATTGTGTTGAGTTATTTTCAAGACCTTATACATTGGGTCATTTGATACAGGAGGTGATGACCGTACGGGGTAGGCAATTCCTTCCATTCGGGTCTTTTCTGACGGAAGGGGAGAAGTCTGGGCTTTCAGATATTGGCCCTCAATTGCAATTTTGTAGTTCAGATATTATCAAGTTGGCTTCGAAATGGGAAAATGCGCCATATCTATGGGGAGGAAAATCTATATTGGGTGTAGATTGTAGTGGGTATATTCAAATTTTGTTTGCATTTTTTGGCATTCAATTACCTAGAAATGCTTCCCAGCAGGCTGTTTTGGGTAAACACGTTCCTTTTGAAGAGCATCAAGCCGGCGATGTCGCATTTTTTATCAATGAAAAAGGAAAAGTAATCCATGTCGGTATCATTGCTGAAAATCAGCGTATCTGGCATGCGAGTGGAATGGTTAGACTTGATTTTATTACAAATGAAGGTATTGTGCATAGTGATTCAAAGAACCTCACACATCAACTACATTCTATCAAAAGATTTTTTTAAAAATATCTATTTGGTCAACGCTATTCTTACCGTAACACCTTCAAAGAGTTCTACTTCTTCTCCGGAATTTTCTGTCACCACGATAGAATCCGCCAAAACCTCGTTTGCAATATAATCTTTATAATTATTAATGGCCGGTTGAATAATATCAAGTGGTTGAATTTCGACATGGATCCTATCTGTTACAATGAAATCGCTGTTTTTTCTAAGGTTCTGAATTTTATTTACCAGTTCACGTGCGACGCCTTCTGCTTGTAATTCATCGGTTATCGCTATATCCAAAGCAACGGTAATTTCTTGATCATTAGCAACAAGCCAACCTGGAATATCTTCAGATTTGATAATAACGTCTTCTAGCGTTAAATCAAATACTTCATCCGGAGTTTGTAATACAAAGTGATTACTTTTTTCAAATTCTTTTATTTGTTCCTGTGTGAGGTTGCTAATAACTTCTTGAGCTAATTTCATGTGTCGCCCAAGTCGTTTCCCTAAGGTTTGGAAATTAGGCTTTGCACCTTTTTTAATAAGCCCATCCGTATCATCGGTAACAACGACTTGCTTGACATTGATTTCAGCTCTAATAAGTTCACTTACTGCTTCAACTTTATTTTTAAAATCTGAGCTTAATGCTGGTACAATAAGCTTTTGAAGCGGTTGTCGTACTCTTATTTTTTCTTTTTTACGAAGAGATAAACCCAAGGATGAAATTCGTTGAGCATATTCCATACGCTGTTCTAAATCCTGATCTATTGCGCTATGAATAGCTTCCGGAAAATAAGCGAGGTGCACAGAAGGGTGATTTTCTTTACATGTGCCGCCATTTAAGTTGCGATACATCCAATCCGCAAAAAATGGAGCTATTGGGGCTATTAATTTAGATACAGTGACCATGCATTCATAAAGGGTTTGATAGGCTGATATTTTATCTGTTGTATATTCGCCTTTCCAAAACCTTCTACGGCATAGCCTGACGTACCAATTGCTCATATTTTCATCCACAAATTGTTCGATTTTTCGACCGGCATTTGTAGGCTCGTAATCTGAAAGAAGTGTTTTAACCTCAATGATTAGCGAATTGAGTTTTGAGATAATCCATCGGTCTATTTCCGGCCTTTCAGCTAATGGGATATATTGTTCATTGAAGGAGAATTTATCAATATTGGCGTAAAGAGAAAAGAAGGAATATGTATTATATAATGTTCCAAAAAATTTACGTCTTGCCTCGTCAATACCTTCCTGATCAAACTTTAAGTTATCCCAAGGTTGTGCATTGGTAATCATATACCATCGAGTTGCATCAACTCCATATTTTTCTAAAATTTCAAAAGGGTTTACTACATTTCCTTTAGATTTAGACATCTTCATGCCTTCCTTATCCAAGACCAAACCATTGGAAACAACATTTTTGAAGGCGACACTATCAAAACACATCGTTGCAATAGCATGTAGTGTATAGAACCAACCTCGGGTTTGATCAACACCTTCAGCTATAAAATCTGCCGGAAAATTGGCTTTAAATTTTTCTAAATTTTCAAATGGGAAATGCCACTGTGCATACGGCATAGACCCTGAATCAAACCAAACATCAATTAAATCAGGCTCGCGGTACATAGGCATGCCTCCTTTGCTTACCAAAATGACTTCATCGATAAAAGGCCGATGTAGATCGAAATCATCTCGATATATTAATTGACCTTCCTGTGATGAAAAAATAGTTCCCGGATTATCATTAGGTATAAATAAGCCGGCTTGATATGCTTGATTTGCTTTGTCTAATAGCTCTTCTTTTGAGCCAATAATTACCTCTTCCTGACCATCAGAAGTACGCCAGATAGGAAGCGGAATGCCCCAGTATCTCGACCTGCTTAAATTCCAATCAAGGACATTTTCCAGCCATACCCCAAAGCGACCTGTTCCGGTATGCTCGGGCTTCCAATTAATGGTCTTGTTTAGTTCTGACATCCTTCCTTTAGCTGAAGATGTCCTTACAAACCAGCTATCAAGCGGATAGTATAATATAGGTTTATCTGTCCGCCAACAATGTGGATAGTTATGGACAAATTTTTGCACATTAAGCGCTTTGTTTTCCTTTTTTAGCAAAATAGCTATATCAACATCCACATCCTTATAATCAGCACCTTCGTTTTTATAATCCTTGACATACCTACCTGCAAAAGGACCTGCTTCTTCGGTGAATTTGCCCTGTTTGTCAACTAATGTCAAACTTCCAATGCCATTCTGCTGTGCAACACGACGGTCATCAGCACCAAATGATGGAGCAATATGAACTATCCCTGTACCATCAGAGGTAGTCACAAAATCTCCTTTGATTACTCTAAATGCATCGCCTTCCTCCGGTTGCACATAAGGAAGTAATTGTTCATATCGGATGAATGTCAGTTCGTCTCCCTTGTAATGAGATGAAATACGGTAGGGTATTATTTTTTGGTCTGTATTATAAACCATTTCTGCTGTTTCGCCTTCTGCTTTAAACCAACTGTTGATTAAGTCTTCTGCAAGTATAATACTTTGAGGCTCGGCTGTATAAGGATTGAAGGTATTTAACTTGACGTATTTAATATTTGGCCCTACGGCAAGAGCTGTATTAGATGGCAAAGTCCATGGCGTTGTTGTCCATGCAGCAAAGCGAACATCTTCCTCAGGAGATTCAAACAAAAACGCTGAATTGGTATCATAGACTATTTTAAATAATGCTACTGCAGTTGTATCTTTTACTTCTTTGTAAGCACCCGGAAGGTTGAGTTCATGAGTAGATAATCCTGTTCCCGCAGCCGGAGAATATGGTTGGATGGAATAACCCTTGTATAGATAATCCTTCGTATATAGCATTTGCAACAAATACCATACCGTCTCGATATAGTCGTTGTCAAAGGTAATGTATGGATTATTCAGGTCAACCCAGTAACCCATTTTTTGAGTAATGTCGTCCCAACGATCTTTAAATTTCATGACGGTTTCCCGGCATTTGGCATTATATTCTTCAATAGTAATTGTCTTACCGATATCTTCTTTGGTAATGCCGAGCTCTTTTTCAACATTTAATTCAATGGGAAGTCCATGTGTATCCCAGCCACCCTTCCTTTCCACCTTTTCACCAAGCATGGTATGAAAGCGACAAAAGATATCTTTTACGGTACGTGCCATGACGTGGTGAATGCCCGGCTGGCCATTGGCGCTAGGAGGTCCTTCATAAAACACAAAAGGTTTTGCTCCCTCTCGCTCAGAGATACTTTTATTAAAAATATTGTTTTCTTGCCAAAAATGAAGTATTTCTTGGTCTATATCAGTCAGATTCAGCGACTTATATTCATTGTAAATCATGGAACTTGCTTGGTTTCAAAAATAAGGTGCAAAGATAATATAACTCACCATTAAATAATGAAGTTACACACGACGTTATTCAGAAAAGTGGTATATTAATAAACGATAATGTATTCTAAAAGTTTTATAAATACCTGTTTTTCAAACGAATGTATGTCATTAATTTATATTTTAATAAACTGACTCTGACCAATCAACACATGATTTTGATCTTTAAATAATGCAATATATGTTCCTGGTTTGAATGAGGACACATCGGCAAATTGCCTCTTAGGCTGAATAGTTTGTAACAATTGTCCATGGGCGTTGTAAAACTCTATCGTCTTGATAGAAAGGTTATTTGGATTTGCCCAAATAATTGAGTTGATGACAGGATTCGGATATATTACTACGGATTCAACTTTTTTGGAGGATTGTACTGAAGCAGGATTACAGATAATTTTGTTTAAATATGTAAATATCTTATCTAAGTAAATCGGTGAAACTAATTGCTCATTATTGCCCGGATCATCACCCATTCTGATGACAACAAGGTTTTGAGAAGGAACAATACAAATAATTTGACCGTATTTTCCCATGGCAAAATATGCATCTTGTGGAGCGTTTGGTACGAGTGAGCCGGGAAGTTGAATCGGGAGACCGGGTACCATAAAAGTTAGTTTCCCATTGAGCCACCAGAGGAAGCCATAAGCCTGATTCATCGGTTGCGAGGTGTTTACCATTGCCTGAAAGTAGTTGGAATCTTGCAGAATATCGTTATTCGCCCAAACGCCGTGATTGAGTATTAATAGCCCAAATCTTGCCATTGTTTGTACTTTAGTTATGTATAATTCACCTTGGGCCGAGATCCACAAACCTTTCATTCCTGTTGGTATGCCAATATTTTTAGAAATAAAAAGATTGTAATCCTGTCCGGTAATTGTTTCAATTATTTTTATCAAGAGGCTGTACACACCGGTGTTGTATGCCCAACGTGTTCCTGGTTCTGCTTTGTATGTTAGGCAGGAAGGCTCGTTGCAAAATGGATTACTCGTATTATCATCAAGTCCTGAAGACATCATCAATAGGTGTCGGACGGTAATTTTTTCTTCTTGAGCCTTTGTACAGGAAGTCCAACCGTCGCCCAAATAGTTTGAAACGGGATTGTCGATAGAAAGAAGTCCCTTTTGTTGAGCAATTCCTACGGCAAAGGCAGTCAAGGATTTGCCGGCAGATGCCCAATACCATGAGGAATCTTGCGTAAAATTGCCAAAATATTTTTCCAATACAATTTTACCATCTTTAAGTACGATAAAGCCTTTACTATTAGTCGTATCAAGGTATTGATAGAGCGGTTGGATCTCGTCAGTACACCATCCTAACGAATTTGGATCTGTTGTTTCCCATGTACCATTAATTGGTGGAAAATAGGACGTTTGACCGAATGCAATATATGTCCAAGCTATACAAAATATTAGAAGAAGAGATTTCATATCTAATCAGTTTAATTGATATTAGATGCAAACCAAAGTAAATGGTTTAATGTATCAAAAAAATAAGGCAGAAATATTGAGTTTCTGCCTTATTTTTGGTTAATAAACAATCAGGATTATTCTATTATCGAATCAATGTAACACTGCCAAAATACACTTGTGTTCTACCATCAATAAATTTCACCTCTGCAACATAAGTAAATACCCCCGGATTGCATACTTCTCCTTTAAATGCACCATCCCAACCCTGATCTGATCCATTTTCATTGGGTGGCATATTATTTTTTTCAAACATCAACCCACCAAAACGGTCAAATACTCTTAAATAGGTGATTCCAACTACACCCGGACCAGTATATATTTGGAATATATCATTGATTCCGTCCTTATTTGGAGAGAAAGCATTTGGAATAAATACTTTTCTTGATCTGTCCACCTTTAAAAATACAGAATCCAGACCGGTACATCCATTGGCATCTGTAAGTAATACAGTGACATATTGACTTGATATGACACTCGCTTCAGTTCTATCGCATGAAGAACAGCTGACTGCTTGTGGTGGAAACCATGAAGTAGATGTTATAGGGAAAGCACTTTGTACCGTTGGGCTAAGTGTTATTGTATCGCCGAGATCAAGTTTTATTTCCTCCGGTAAATTTACTAGGATAGGTGCCGGTTCATTAACTATAAATGAGGTGTCAAGACGGCATCCATTTTCATCTATTATGGTTAACAAATGTTTGCCTCCTTTGACTTTGGCAATTTCAAAAGTAGAGTATGATTTACCATTATCAATGGTATAACTATAATCCGGACCTGTTCCACCTGTAATGCTATTCAATTCAAAGTTGGTATCATAGCCGGCACACTGTGGTTCCGGTACCTGATCATAGTCAACACGAAGAGGAGAAGGTTCTCTTAAAGTTACTGCCAAGTTGGTATTACATCCTTTTTTGTCCGCAATAGTTATCAAATAGTTCCCTGCTGATAAATTGCTTGCATTATCTGAATTCCCGGCTACAGAAGGATTCCAAGTATAGGAATAATTCCCATTGCCCCCAGATGTTTTAATATATATAGCCCCGGTTTTATCACCATAACATAACAAATCATGGGATTGCACTGTATCCAAAGAAGCAGCTAATACGAGCGGTTGTTTGACTTTAAAAGAATCTATTCCGATACAATTTTTACTATCCGTGATGGTTACATAGTAGGTGGCAGCCGTCAACCCTGTTATATTGGCGGAATTGGAGGAGGTGGGATTCCATTGATAATTGTATCCCCCGTTACCACCCGAAGTTGTAAAAGATATTGACCCATCAGCATCGCCAAAACATGTAGCATCTACTATCGTTGAGCCAGCTTTATTGGTTGAAATAGGATCAGGAGAAGGTATCTGAACTGAATCAACTACTGTACATACTCCATCAGAGATTGACACGTACTGCCATCCACCTTTCAGTGCTGTAGCATTAGAAGATGTTCCTGAGTTGCTTTCTCCACTTGACCAGGTAAACGTATAGGTTGATGCTTGACCTCCACTTGCAGAGACACTCGCCCCACCGGTGCCAACGACTGCGTCATAACAGTCAGAAGCCACTATTGTGTTTTTATCAATTACTGAAACAACTGAAGGAGCATGTCCTACTGTAAAAGTCTGTGTGAATGGTGGACAACCTGATTGGTCAGAGACGGTAACAGTGTAAGTGCCCGGCAGTAAATTAGATGCCACGTCACCTGATTGACCATTGCTCCATTGATAGACATAAGGCGGTGTTCCACCTGAAGAGCTTAATGTGATGGATCCGTCTTTGGAATCAGGACATTTGCTTGGGACAATGACATTATTGTCTATGGAAAGTGAGCCTTGCCCGGTTAGAGTGACTGTATCTGTTATTGTGCATCCACTTAGTGTGGTAATCGTTATAATATAATCACCGCCGTTGAGGTTGGAAATAGTTGAGGTGTAGGTCGTCTTAGGGTCACCGCCATTAACAGGGATGCCGGCATTGTTACTCCAAAATACAGTGGCAATTTCAGAGCCATTGGTGGTAATGTTTGCTTTGATGATTCCGTCATTACCCCCTGCACATGCAATTGTATGGACTGTATCGAAGGAAATCTTCGGAGCGTCTTTTTTAAATATCAAAAAAGAAGTATCGGCAGTACACCCATCCGCACCTGTGATGGTCACATAATATCGGATACCGGAGCCACTTCCCATTAAATTGGTAAGATTGAGGCTTACTGCATCTACTGTAGTTGGATTTGATCCATTAGACCAAGTAAATCGATAAAATCCACTTCCCGGATTGTTGGGGTCAGGAAAAGGAGTTGTGTTTCCACTGCCATCGAATATAAGTGCAGCGCCTTTAGGTTGAGTGCCACATTCATCATCTTTGAGTCCTGAAATTAAAAACTTAATTTCCCCCGGCCCATCAATAGTATAGTCCTTCTTGACAAAACAACCATTGGCATCAGATACAGTGACGGTAAAATTCCCATTATTAAGCCCAGATACAATAGAAGAAGTTGCGTTATTTACCGGATTGGCAGCATTTGGACTCCAAGTAAAAGTGTAGGGCCCTGTTGTTGTACCATTTGTTGTCCCTGTAATAGTTAATTTACCCTTACCATCACCATAGCATACCGGTAATTGTTTGATTACTGTGGCATCGATAGTAACTCCCGGCTTTAATGTGAAGTTGGACACAGCTTCGCAGCCATTGGCATCGGTAACGGTCAGTGAATAGACGCCTTCCGGAATATTGGTGAGTGTACCGGTAGCAACTTTATTCTGTTTAATGTTATTATAAGACCAACTATAATCATATACATTTCCGGTAAATGGATTGCCACCTGAGGCAGAAACAGTAATTGAACCGGATGTTTGACCGGAGCATGCCGGATCAACAATAGTAGGTGGATTGATAGCCATAGGTGTCGTGTTAATAGTAAAGTTTTCAGAAAATACGCAACCGGTATTGTCTGTAATCGTCACCTGATAGACACCATTGTTTAGGTTTGAAACAGATGTTGTATTAAAAGTAAAATTGGACCATTCGATTGCATAAGGCTGATTGCCGCCATTGATACTGAGTTGGATGGCGCCATCATTACTATTGACACATTTCGGATTGGTTATTGTCGGAGTAACTATGATTGGGGGCGCATTCAGAACTTGTACATTGGTAATTACATGGACACCTGAAGTTGTAAAGACATCTACCACATGAGTTCCCGGTGTTAAGTTGTTAATGGTTACGGATACGCCATTGTCAGCAATATTGGTAGCGCCGCTGTTGTTGATATCGTAATTATATTGGGCGTCCGGACCAAATGCTGTAAAAGTTATTGAACCTGTATTGCCAGTTGTGCTGCAAACATTAAAAAACACCTGTAAGTCAGTAGGGTTGGTAATGGTGACGATGCCATTTGTGTTTTTGATAGAATAGAATGTACCGTCATAATCTGTAAATTCGAAGGCTCCATTTTTCTTGGGTTTAATGATGACAGGTGTTTGAGTACCAGGCTTTCCGATGGCTTTAAAGCATACTGAAAATATAATTGTGTTGTCAGGGAGCGTTTTTTTGCTTAGGTTGGGGTCAGTCCAGGCAAAGTTGATGTATCCATTTGCTACCTCAGTCAAACCAAAGTTTCCATTGATAGAGAGGTTGAGCGGATTAGCAGCAGGAAAGGTAATGTTGGTGTATTGTATATCATTCGGATTAAATCCAATAGCAAATTCGCCGCCTAATAAATCTTTAAAATCCTTCACGGTGAAGTCTATGCAAATATCATCGTTATAGGCAACGCTGCCGGATGAAGCCAAGACGGAGACATTTCCTTGGGGCATTACAATTTCTTGCGTTATGCCACAATTCTTGCCATCTAAAATGGTAACGATATACGTTCCGGCACTTGGAACAGCGAAAGATACCTTACTTCCATGAGAAAAAGGTCCACCAAATATATTGGCAACTTGACCGGGATTGCCTTTTTTGACTATAGTAACTGTATATCGTGCATTGGATTTGAATTCAGGAAATCCGCCATTTACAAAAAAAGACCCTGAAAGAGTTGTGGGACTGGGTGTCGTAAAGTTATCCATACTAATTTCATTCAAATAAACAACCGGAAATGCGGAGGATGTATTTACTTTGACGCAAGAGCCACCCCCTTCATATTGACCAAAATACTCCCCACCCGAAACAGTATATGCGTCGAATGTTGCCGGAGCAAGGTACAGTGTAAAAGGAGAGCCTGCATTAAACCACTGATTTACCGAGCCATCATTGTATAGGGTGATATCTCCATTGGGCGTCCCCATGAAATACCATAATTCTCCGGGTGGTGGAGGCGGGTTACTAAGAACATTATCTGCCTGAATAGCAGCAAATGTATTGCCATTGACGGTAGGTGGAGCGCCGTATAATAGAAAACCTGCAGCTGATGGAGTTAAAGGATCCGGGTCGCCTGTGTTGAAATCGCCGTCACCGTTGTTTTTAATTGAAATTTGATCTTGGTAACAAAGGAATATGGTGTCCGGTCGGCCATCGTTACTTTGTCCTACTATAGGACCATAACTAACAGATCCAGGGCTTCTGGTTGCGCAATTTCTTAAGCCTATTACTTCTGTTTCAGAAGGTTTGACCGATTTTAGCTGTTGTGCAATGGCTTGATAACCAAAGCTGTTGATAATAAATATAATGAAGAGTATAAATCTTAGGCGCATACGTTGTAATATTCTATTTTGTTTAATCCTTCGGAAAAAATGTGATATACTATTTAGATAACTGAAATGAAAAATTTGCTGCTATTTTTCATATTAAATAATAAAATCATGCAAAATTAATATATATATTTTTATTATTTGTTAATCCGAGGATTGTTTATTGTTCAATCGTGTAAAATTAACGTTTTTCTTACCTCATATCTTATATTTTCGTTCTGAAGGTTGAAAATACAGTGAAACCATTAGATTAAAATTTCATTAGATTAATGGATTTTCCTGTTCGATTTTTAAGAATAATTTTTTATTTTACTTTAAATGGAAAATATATTGTTGCTTATTCTTGAATTTTAAATATTAATATTAATTTTGTATTTCAATTTATACAATATGTCCATTATTGACAGAGCCTTTTTGGTTATTTTTAGGATGGCGGAAAAAGGTCTTGAAGTATTTTTGGTCAAATCCGAAAATGAAGAAATGCAATCCCAGTTGGTTGAGATTTCTGAACAATTTTTGACGGATCTGCCGCTTCGATTTTCCAACAAAATTGATTTAATTGAACTTGATCCGATTGAGGACGAATCTAAGGATAAGATTCGAGCAGTAGCTATTGAAGGCGATTGGCACGACATACCGTCGCTACGAGCTATGTTGCGTGAAGATTTAAGCTTTATGAAAGACAGAGTTAAGCAATATATCCCTTCAGTCGATACTGGGACTTTTATTACTTTTAAAGATGCCGTCAAGCAAGCTGTAAAATCGGAGTATAAAATTTTGAAAGAATTGAAAGATGTGCTAACAGATAGGAACACAATCCGAAATTTGTAGCATTTATAAACGTAGCTTTTGTATTTTCTTCTTATTAAAATATAGTCTTACATGGACGAATTTCGACATACCCACTTTAATTTGCCCAAAGATGTCATAAAATACAAAGGAAAGGTCAGAGATGTTTTCATACGTGACGATGTCTTTGTTTCTGTTGCGACAGATAGGATTTCTGCATTTGACCATATTTTACCTCGAACTATTTTATACAAAGGTCAGGTGCTTAACCAAACAGCGTCTTTCTTCCTTCAGTCAGTGAAGGATATTATCCCCACTTGGTTGACTGATACGCCGGATCCCAATGTTTCTGTAGGTAAAAGATGTGAACCCATCCGAATTGAGATGGTAATTAGAGGTTATCTTACCGGACATGCATGGCGTGAATATAAAAGTGGAAAACGCCAACTCTGTGGAGTAGCGATGCCGGATAATATGAAAGAAAATGACCCTTTTGAAGAACCAATTATCACTCCCAGCACTAAGGCAATGGAAGGCCATGATGTAGATATTTCAAAAGATGAAATTATTGAAGGTGGTTATGTTGAGCCTGCTCTGTATGCTCAAATGGAGGTCAAGGCAAAAGAGTTGTTTGCCAGAGGACAGCAGATGGCTAAAGAAAGGGGTTTGATTTTAGTGGATACTAAATATGAATTTGGTCTATGGGAAAATGCCTTAACCCTAATGGATGAAATCCACACTCCGGATAGTTCACGATACTTTTATTTGGATTCTTATCAGGAAAATCAAAGCAAAGGACTCCAACAGAATCAGCTTTCAAAAGAATTTGTGCGTGAATGGCTGATTGGTAAGGGGTTTCAAGGCCGCCCTGGAGATATTATGCCCGTTATGGACGATGAAATGGCTCATACAGTGAGCGAAAGATATATTCAACTATATGAAATTATCACCGGCGAACGATTTGTACGTCATTCTTATAATCAGATTGAGTCTCGCATTGAAAATGTACTGAATTCAATTTTTGTTAGATAATATTTACAGTGAATTTTAATCCTTTAATTCAAGCTACCTTTGAAGCAATTGTTAAGTAATAACTGAGAAGAATTTTAAAATAACTTAAAACAATATTTGGAAATATAGAAAAAATTAAATATATTTGTGGTATATTATTTCAATCATTAAAATACTTACCTATGAAACGCTTGATTTCCAATTTCCAATTTGATGTATCATGAAATAGGTTGACAACAAAAATGTGGAAAACTTTTCTAAAATTTGTAAAATGAGACCAAAAGAGCGAAAAGTTTTTTCAGAAAATTTCAAAAGAGAGCAGGTTTCCCGTATAG